>Ga0115546_1000563_pt1 | contig 24936 bp, 26 predicted proteins | sample COGITO_mtgs_1004_FD_87186 | JGI IMG/M metagenome (GOLD analysis project Ga0115546, IMG submission 87186) | Pelagic marine microbial communities from North Sea - COGITO_mtgs_100413 | ecosystem: Environmental > Aquatic > Marine > Epipelagic | place: Germany:Helgoland, sampling site Kabeltonne...
ATTCTCTTCAAATTATTCAACTTTCTAGGTGCTACTTCTCGCTCAGGTCGCTCCCCGTTTCCGGTCGCTCCCTTCAGCGCTTAATCACTATAACGACACTTGGCGATTAGTGTCAACATTTTTCTGACTTTATTTTTCTGAAACGCCAGAGGTCTTTTCATATGGAGCTTCTGGCGTTTTTATTGGGTGCAGGTTGCCGAATAACAGACCTTTTTCTAGAAAAAAGTCTGCGCTAGATGTCGATGGAGGGCGTTTATTTGAGGACTGTAATGACCTGTCATTTTTCTAAGAGCTAAAGGGGCAGTGGCTTTAGTCGGTTTTTAGTCACGATGGCTTTAGGCTGAAAATAGTTTTAGACATGAAAGCTATTTTGGTTAGCTGGGTTGGCGGAGAAGATTATGTTGCCGAGTTGGATAGTTTTGGACGGACTGCTAGCGGATTGGTTGCGAGAGGATATTGGTCGTGGCGATCAGACGACGTTGGGGCTAGGCGATATTGCGACTAAGCAGGGGCGAGCCTACTGGGTAGCTAAGGAGGATGGGGTGATAGCGGGGCTGCCAGTGGCAGGGCGCATTTTCTATTTACTGGAGCAGGCAGTTTTGTTTTGTCCGCGAGTAGAAGATGGGACCGAGGCAAAAGCTGGAACAGTGATTGCTGAGATGGAGGGTCAGCTAGGAACGCTATTAACGGGGGAGAGGGTAGCTTTGAACTTGGTGATGCGTCTAAGCGGGGTGGCAACCATGACAAGGCAGTTTGCTGATGTAATTGAGGATTTGCCAACGCGGCTGGTGGATACGCGGAAAACTACGCCAGGGCTGAGGGTATTGGAGAAGTACGCGGCTTTTGTGGGGGGGGCGCAGAATCACCGTATGGGGCTAGACGATGGGGTGATGATTAAGGACAACCATATTGCGGCGGCAGGTGGAATTGGGTCAGCAATTGAGAAGATGCGCGATCGCATTCCCTATCCTGTAACGGTTGAAGTAGAGACCGAAACGCTAGATCAGGTAGCGGCTGCTATTGAGCACGGTGCCGATATCATCATGCTGGACAATATGCCTGTAGAACGAATGAAAGCGGCTGTGGACGTTATTCGAGCAGCAAATTCGCGTATCAAAATTGAAGCGTCGGGAAATATTTCGCTGAAGACGATTCGGGGGGTGGCGCAAACGGGTGTGGACTATATATCTAGTAGTGCGCCAATTACGCGATCGCCTTGGCTGGATTTGAGTATGAGAATGAGGTGATAAGTTAACTATCGCTGGCGGTATTGCCACTGGCGTTAGTCAGGCAGTGGTAGTTAATTTACGAAACAGAGCTGAGGAGAGCGTTGAGCTATTGGATTACGCTGGTATGCGTTAGTTGTGCGGAAAGCGGGAATGACCCATCAACCTGATGAGCAAAACAGTTATCAGCCACCTAGTGTTGTCCAACTGGATATGCTGGATACGGACTATGCAAAGATGGTTGCAGGCGAGCCGATTGCAAAGGATCGTCAAGATCGGCTAGAAGCAATAGATCCGTACACCTTGAATAGGCTAGAGAAGCAAATTAGCCGCTATCGCTATGGTCAGCTAGATCAAAGCGGAAAAGATGACATTTTGTGCGATGTAGGACTGATTGCTGAGCTGCTAAGTCAAGCTGATATGGAAGATATTCATCAGCGGATGCGCGAAACGGGCCAGTTTTACCTGACCGAAGGGGAACGACAGCAAATCATTAACTGGCTACAAGATGAGCTTGCTATTGATATCTCGAGTAACGCTGAGCTAGCGGAATAGGCATTTGACGATCAATTTGCTCGTTAGTTCAGCCATTTCTGGTGATTGGCGGCGGGACCAAACGGCTATGAAGTCTACGAATATAAAGCAGTGATTGCGGTGAGAGGTGCGTTGAAGCTGGCTACGGCTAGGACGTACATGAATAGAATGTGTCGTTGGTGAGACTAGTCGTTAAGGCCATAGATTGATGACAGGGTTAGAGCTAAGGTCTGACCATAGCGTTCTAGGGGTCGGATTTGTCGCATATGGCGTCCATACGGAGCTTCAGGCAGTCTATCGCCAAATTCGTGCCAAATTCGGCCTGAAAACTCATTTAGAAGCCGTGAAGCCCAATCACTAAAACCTAATCAAAATGGATCAGTCCAATCCGTCTAAGAAGTCTTGCGAGCGTTGGCTTGAATACTACGCCCGGTTTGGGTATGCGGCCAAAGGAATTATTTACGGCAGCAGTGGCGTTTTGGCACTGATGGAAGTTTTAGGGTTGGGCGAGGGTGAGACGGTAGTGGGAGCTACTGGCGCGATTAGGGAGATCGCAAATCAGCCGTTTGGCCGAACGATCTGTGTTTTGTTGTCTATTAGCCTGATGGGCTACGTCGTATGGCGATTTATTCAGGCTTTTTTAGACCCTGAGCACAGCAGTAGCTGCGGGGCCTCTGATATTGTGCGTCGAATTGGCTACGGTATCAGCGGTGTGGTGTATGCCAGCATTGCCTACAGCGTTGTAGAAATTTTGACAGATGCCCCTGAAGGTGATGAGAAATCGCCTGAGGAATGGGCTTTTATGCTGATGACACAGCCTTTTGGTAGGTGGCTATTGGGCGCGATTGGGCTGGGATTCTTTGCGATCGGCTGCTATTACTTTTACCGGGCGGTTAAGGCAGACTTTCGCAGGCGGTTTAAGCGGCACAAGATGAGCGATGTCGAAAAGAATTGGGCGAGTATTGTGGGCCGGGTGGGGATCGCTGCGCGCGGCGTGGTGTATGTAGTGATTGGCATTTTTGCGGTGCGGGCTGCCTGGCTGTTTGATGCAAACGAAATTAAAACAACTGAGAAAGCCTTAGAAGTTTTCAATAACAACCCGACGAATGAAATTATTCTCTGTGTGCTGAGTATTGGCTTTATAGCGTATGGCGTTCATATGGCATTTCAGACGAAGTATCGCAGTATCGATCCGCTATAGAAATATGGAGAGGGAAAGGCTGTTAGTTAAATAGAAATTAATTGAGCTGAGCGATCGCAGCTTTACTCATAAAGATCGGCGTTATAAAGTTCGGCGTTATTAGGAGCGCTTTTAGCTGCGTGAGTCGCTCGTTCTAGTGCCAAGATCACTGTAATTAACCAGAGCGTTCCGATTGTGAGCCCGGCAGCGACGTCGCTAGGCCAGTGGGCACCCAGTGAAATTCGAGAGGTGGTAATGAGGCCAACCCAAAGAAGACCAACTGCGATCGCAATTAGCCGCTCTAGCCAGTTACGCGAGGTGCGATACCACAGATAAAAAATGAGGCCGTACATGGTCACAGAAACAATAACGTGGCCGGAAGGGAAAGAGTGTAGGCCAGGTGCGGCAATACCATTGGCGATGAGTTCGGGGCGATCGCGGCTCCACATTCCCCAGCTAATCCAGACCAGTGCAAACTGCCCAAGGTAAGTGACTACGGCTGTTGCCGCAATAATTGGCTGACGAAACCAGGCCGTTAGCGCGGTGAGCATGACAAAAATAGGGAACATCCCAATTGTGTTGCCAGGTGACTCCCAGGTGATGCTGCGAGGAAAAGAAAGCGGCGAACGGCTCTCTAAGATCAAAAGCCATTTTTCGTCCCAAGCTTGGAGCCATGAACTTTCCCAGCTCATAGCTAGGCGAGTCATGGTAAAGGCAATCAAGGCGCAAATGCCTAGCCCGATAGCGAGCGTTTTCCACCACTGGGTCCAGGCAGATTTTGGCAGCGTGTGGCTATCTTTCCAGAACCGATGGGCGATCGCACTTAGGCCAGCAGGCACCACCGTTTTGTGTGGTCGTGACATATCTTCTACTGGCTCCTTCAAAGCGGCTTGGATAGACACCACTTTGAAATTTTGAGGCTGCTGTTGTCATCTCTCTGACGACAGGCGATTGATAAAAATTTATGACAAAAATTCAGAAAAGCCCTACGCGGCAAGCATGCTACTCATACGACTGAGAAAAGCCTGTAAGCGCTCGCTTTTAGGATGGGTTAACACCTCACGAGGATTGCCTTCCTCCTCTACTTTGCCTTTATTTAAAAAGACGACGCGGCTGGCAACTTCGCGAGCAAACTGCATTTCGTGCGTCACAACAATCATGGTCATGCCTTCTTTGGCCAGCTGCTGCATCACCTGAAGCACCTCACCCACCAGCTCAGGGTCTAGGGCGCTAGTCGGTTCATCAAACAGCATGACTTCGGGTTTCATGCAGAGGGCGCGGGCGATCGCAACCCTTTGCTTTTGGCCACCAGAAAGCTGGTCGGGAAAGGTGTCGGCTTTGGCACTGAGGCCCACTTTATCCAAGAAAAAGCGAGCAGTTTCTCGGCTTTCTGCCTTGGACTGGTCTAGCACTTTGACAGGCGCTAGGCACAGATTTTCTAAGACAGAGAGATGGGGAAAGAGATTGAACTGCTGGAAGACCATACCAACATTGGCACGCAGGGCGAGCAAATCGCGGCGGCTGAGCTTTGGCTTTGATAGGTCAATATTGTTGACGATAAGCTGACCACCGCTAATCGATTCGAGACGGTTAAAACACCGCAGCAGCGTACTTTTACCGCAGCCGGACGAGCCAATAATAGAAACGACCTCACCCCGTTGGATCTGACAGTCAATGCCTTGCAAAACGGCCAGATCGCCGAAGCTTTTTTGGAGATTTGCGCAAACGATAACGGGATCAGACGCTGCCATAAAATAGCCTGCTCATGAAACGAATAGGGCACTCCCAAATTAAGAGAGCCAGGAGGAAACCTAGTTCAAAGATTATCACTATGGGCCATGGCGAATAGAAGCAGCGGTAACAAAACGTACTTTTCGAGAGTCGAAACGCGGGATGATAGACATCGGATGGGTGCTGTTACCTTTTTGCCAGCTCCTATAACCTGTGGTTTAGTGGTTTAAGCATAGGTAAAGCTTGCAAGTATTTACGGACATTTACGGACAGCTTTGGGCTGTGAGGTGATAGATGATGAACTTGACACGATCTGCTTTTTTGAAGTCGGCAGCGCTGGCAATTTGTACGGCTAGTCTGCTGGTAGCCTGTGGCGGCGGCGATGGTGGCGGCGCAGAAGACACCGTGCTATCTGTAGGTACAGAACCCGCGTTTCCTCCGTTTGAGTCAGTGGGAGACGATGGCGAGCTGCAAGGGTTTGATATTGACCTGATGACGGCAATTGGTGAAAAAGCAGGCAAGACGGTTGAGTTTGAAAGCTTACCTTTTGACGGTTTGATTCCGGCGCTGCAGGGAGCTTCGATTGATGCGGCGATTAGCGGCATGACGATTACAGAAGAGCGGGCGGCAACGGTTGATTTTTCTGACCCTTACTTTAAAGCGGGTTTGGCGATCGCAGTAGCAGAAGGCAATACTGAAATTCAAACCCTAGATGATTTAGAAGGGAAAAGAATTGCGGTGCAGATTGGTACGACAGGCGCAGAAACCGCTGAGGGTGTGCCCGATGCGACGGTGAGCACATTTGACTCTGCGCCGTTGGCTTTGCAAGAGCTGGCAAATGGCAGGGTAGACGCGGTGGTAAATGATGCGCCTGCCACTTTAGATGCGATCGCAACAGGCAACATTCCTAGCGTTACAGTCGTTGGCGAACTGCTGACAGAAGAGTTTTATGGCATTGCATTGCCCAAAGGCTCTGAGAATGTTGAAGCGATTAACACCGCGCTGAGCGAGCTAATCGAAGATGGCACCTACGCCGAGATCTATCGAAAGTGGTTTGATTCTGAGCCGCCTGAGCTTTAGAAAGCAGGCACGAAGACGAAGATCGACTTCGTGCAAAAGAAGAAGCTGACTTCAGACTTTTCTTGCTCGGAGTTGATCCGTAATATCGAAACCCACTAGTTAGGAGTTCTTTAGGTGAACACGTCGCTAGGCTTTATCTTAGATGCGCTGCCTGCGCTGTTAAAAGGGGCGCTAATTACATTACAGCTAACAGCGATTGCCGTTGCGCTAGGCTCTATTGGGGGCATTGCGTTAGGCGTCGCCAGACTGTCTAAACTTTGGCCCGTAGGACTATTGGCTAGGATATACGTCGATTTTTTTCGAGGCACACCGCTGTTAGTTCAGCTATTTATGATCTACTTTGGCGTGCCCGCGCTGGTGAGATCTTTTGGCATCAACTTTAGCTTTAATCAGTGGGGCGCAGCTGTTTTAGGCTTGAGCCTGAATGCGGCGGCGTATCTGGCTGAAATTGTCAGAGCGGGCATTCAATCAATTGAAGTGGGGCAAAAAGAAGCCTCTGAGTCTTTGGGTCTGAGCCAATCGCAAACGATGCGCTATGTGGTGTTTCCACAGGCGTTGCGTCGAATGGTGCCACCTCTGGGCAATGAGTTTATCACGCTGCTAAAAGATACGAGCTTGGTGGCGGTTATTGGCTATCAAGAGCTGTTCCGACAGGGACAGTTAGTAGTAGCTAAGAATTTTAGGTCTTTTGAAATCTTTTTTGCGGTGGCGCTGATTTATCTAGCGTTGAATGTGCTAGCGTCTCAAGCCTTTACGCTGCTAGAGCGCAAATTAGATCCGAAAAGTTCGTAGACGGATTCTTGTAATAGGATTCTGGCGGATAGGATTCTGGCAAATAGGTTGCATGGGCAAGTTGCATAGGCAGATCGCATGGGTCAGAGCTTCCCAAAAATTAAGGTAGTTGCCGTGGGGAGGGTGAAGAAGTCTTGGCTAAAGGAAGGGATTGCGCTGTATGCGAAGCGGCTGCCTGAAGTTGAGATTGTAGAGATTAAGGACAGCGGGAAGGAAAAGGAAGCAGATAAGCTGCTAAGTATGATCGGCGCGCAGGATCGACTGGTGGTAATGGCTGAGTATGGTAAGCAGTATGAGTCTGAAGCGTTTGCGCGGTGGCTGGCCAAGGAAGCTTTTGGGACGCTGGTGCTGTTTATTGGCGGGCCGGATGGGGTGTGCGATCGCCTAAAGCGCTATCCCATGATCAGCCTTTCTGCCATGACGTTTCCGCACGAAGTAGCCAGACTTATGCTGGTAGAGCAGCTATACCGTGCCAAAACCATTTTGCAAAATGGGAGCTATCACAAATAATCGCAGCAGATTTTACAGACGCTAGCGCTTTAATCAAAACGCAGCCAGTCTAGGCTTGCTTTTTAGCTAATTTAGATCTCCTCTTTAGATCCCAAACTTCAGATATGAGTCTTTGGATCTCAAGAGGAAAATCCACTACGGTTTGAGCTTACTAGCTACTTTTGCTGAGGCTTTTTCGCACATGCTCTAGCATTTTCATCTTTTTAGCTTCATCGCCTTTGGTTGGTTTAGAAAGACCTAAGGGAATGGTGGCGCTCTGTGCCAGGTGCTGTCTGATTCTGTCTTTGTTAGCCATAAAAATGTCGAGTAATTAGGATTAGTGAGTAATTGGGATTGGACTGTTAACTTACTTTACAAAACTATAGATGACAAGAGGCGTCTAATCTATCTATAGAAAGGCACAAGAGCAAAGCATAAGAGAAAGGCACAGGCTAAAAGCAAGGGCAGAAGGCGCAAGCAGGAGCAAAAGATGGGTGAGCGTGGGTTGGAGATTGCGGTTGTTGGAGGTGGAGCAGCGGGTTTTTTTGGCGCGATCGCAGCGGCTACTCATAATCCTCGTGCGCGGGTCACGCTTTATGAAGCAGGCCCAACCCCACTGGCAAAGGTCCGCATTTCTGGCGGAGGACGCTGCAATGTAACTCACCACTGTTTTGATCCGGCGCAGCTTATCCAGAGCTATCCGCGCGGGGGCAAAGAACTGCGCGGCGCGTTTAGTCGCTTTCAGCCCAAAGATACGGTGGCCTGGTTTACTCAGCGGGGTGTGACGCTAAAAACAGAGAGCGATGGTCGGATGTTTCCGGTGACGGATGATTCGGCCACGATTGTGGAGTGTTTGTATCGGGCGGCGGCGCAGGCGGGGGTGCAGATTAAGGTGCGATCGCCTGTCGTCAGTGCCGAAAAGATAGGTGCCAAAAAGATAGGTGCCAAAAAGATAGATGCCGAAAAGGTAGATGCCGAAAAGGTAGATGCTGAAAAAGAAGATAATCGCTTCAAGCTAAAGTTAAAGTCTGATTTTGTGACGTGCGATCGCCTGCTACTCACTACCGGCAGCAGCCCTACGGGCCATCGCATTGCCCAGGCATTGGGCCACCGTTTAGAGCCGCCCGTCCCGTCTTTATTTACCTTCAATATTGCCGATAAGCGTCTGCACCAGCTCAGCGGCGTTGCCGTTACCCCTGCCACCGTGCGGCTAAAGATAGAAGGCGCGAGCAAAAAAGACCTAAAGGCCCTAACGCAAACTGGCCCATTGCTGATCACCCACTGGGGTCTGAGCGGGCCAGCGGTGCTGAAATTGTCGGCCTGGGGGGCGAGGCTACTGCATCAGCACAAGTATCGCGCTAGCCTGATTGTGAATTGGCTGCCTGCGATTGGCCAAGAGCAGGTGCGTCAAGCGCTTCAGCAGGCAAAAGTAAAGAGTGGCAAAAAAGCAGTGTCTACCTACAGCCCATACGATCCAATTTCAAAACGGCTGTGGCAGTATCTGCTGGGTCGCGCGGAGATTGAACCGACGCTGACCTGGGCCAATTTGCCCAAACAATCGCTAAACCAACTGGTGCAAGAACTCACGCAGGGCGTTTTTAACATCACTGGTAAGGGCGTCTTTAAAGATGAGTTTGTTACCTGTGGCGGCATACGGCTAAAGGAAGTAAATTTTCAAACGATGGAGAGTCGGCAGTGTTCGGGGCTGTATCTGTCGGGAGAAGTTTTGAACATTGACGGGATTACGGGTGGATTTAATTTTCAGAGCGCCTGGACGACGGGCTGGCTGGCGGGGTGTGCGATCGCAGCTAGCTAGCCTAGATTTGTTCTATTTTGCCTCTGTTTTATCTCTCTTTTAGTCTCGCTTCTCTAGCGCCACTTTTATGAAACGATTTGTCCTAGTTGTCAGTGGTTTTGTTCTTTCGGCTGTGTGGGCGGCGTCTGCGTGTGCTGTTGAGCCAGGGTCTGAGCGGCTGGCGCAAACTAACGCGACTGAGACTGAAGCGATTGATACTGAAACAGCTAATACTGAAACAGTTAATACTAAAACAGTTAATACTGGGGCGACTAGTTTAGACGCGCCTACGGCAAGACAAAATCTTAGAATTGGCACTAAAGAGATTGTGCCTTTTGTCTTTTTAGACGACGAGGTGCCTTACGGGTATAGCGTTGAGCTGTGGAACAGAATGGCTGACGACCTGGGATTTCAAACAGAGTGGGTGCGCTATGGGTCTGTTAGCGAACTGTTGGATGGGCTCTTGGCAGGTCAGGTAGATGCGGCGATCGCGGGCATTTCGATTACGGCGAAGCGAGAATCGCAGGGGATCGATTTCTCCTATCCGTTTTATCGGTCGGGTTTGCAGCTGATGGTGCGGACGGGCACTGCGAATCCGATGGTGTCGATGGTGTCTGGTTTATTTAGCTGGGAGTTTTGGAAGCCGCTGCTGCTGGTGCTGGCGACTAGTGCGGGGGTGGGGGTGCTGGTGTGGATGGTGGAGCATGAGAACAATGAGAAATTTTCGAGCAATCCGATTGATGGCATTGGCCAGGGCATTTGGTTTTCGATTGTGACGCTTGGCACTTTTGGCTATGGCGATGTCACGCCTAACAAGCTGCCGGGGCGAATTATTGCGGGGCTATGGATGGGAGCTAGCTTTTTTATTGTGGCTGATTTTATTGCGTCTTTGACGGTGGGGCAGATGGCCGCTAGCCGGATCTCTTTTGATGACCTGAGAGGGGAGAAGGTGGGCGTAGCCGATGGAACAACCGCAGAGGAATATGTGCGATCGCAGCCGGTAAAGACAGCTGAATTTGAGACTCTTGACGAGGCGATCGCAGCGTTAGAAGCGGGGGACATTGAAGCCGTCGTTCACGACTATCCTACGCTGAAATACATTGCCAATCGCGATGCTGACACCTTTGAGCTAGCCGGGAAGCCGCTGACGCAAGAAGACTATGGCGTGGCCTTTAGAGAAGACTCTGAGATGGCAGAGCTGGTGAGCCAGGAAATTCTTTTGCTGCAAGAGCAGGGGTATATGCGATCGCTTCGTGAAAAGTGGTTTGGCTCTAATCAATCAGGGCTGTAGCGCTGTTTTAAGCACGCCTCGTTTTATCAGGTTTCGCTTTATTTAGCCGTTTCATTTTATTAGCCGTTTTACTTTATTAGGTCTCACTTTATTGGCCGATTCACTTCGCTATGTAGGCAAAGCATCACATAGATAGCGCGCTGTTGGCGGGTTATTAGAGCGTTATTAGGTGGGGCATTGTAACGTTTTTTAAATGGTCTTAGGTAGTCTTACGTTTATGACCCTTGCACATGCGCTAATAATGAGAAGCGTTTTGTTTGTGCCGCTCAATTTGTGGCGTCTTGTCGATGGGAATGTTGCAGATGAATGGATGGCGTTCTGTCTTTCAAGCCCGTGAAAATCAACCTAATTTGGCTGCGCTCTCTACGCTGTCTTTGGCCCTGCTGGCCGTTTCATTTGCCCCCATTTTTATTCGATACAGTGAAACCGAGCTAGGGGCCAACGCAACGGTATTCAACCGATTTGCGATCTTTGTGCTGTGCTTTGGTTCTGTGCGTTTAGGCAAGATTCGCTGGGGCAGGCCGCAGGTTCCTTCAATAGAAAATGTAGACACCGAGGATATAGGCACCCAAAATATAAGCACCCAAAATATAAGCACCCAAGAGGCAGGGGATGCAAGCGCCAAAAATGCGGACACGTCAGAGTCGTTAACGCTTCGGCAAACGCTGCTGCTTGTGGGCGTTGGCATCAGCTCGGTGATTTCTTTGGTGCTGTGGGCGATGTCGTTGGAATATACGACGGTGGCCAAGTGTATGCTGCTAAATAACCTGACGCCGCTGTTTACGAGTTTGGGTAGCTGGCTGCTATTAGGAAAGCGGTTTGACAAGCGGTTTTTGGTCGGGATGACGATTGCGCTGGTAGGGGCGATCGCACTAGGGTTAGAAGATTTGAGCGGGGCCGAGGGGTTCTTGCTAGGCGATCTTTACGCGGTGCTATCGGCAGTCTTTTTGGGCGCGTATTTTCTGATGGTGGAGCAGCTACGCGTTCAGTTTTCGGCGACGACTATTTTGCTCTGGCGCTGTGCGATCGGCAGCGCTGTTCTTTTGCCGATTACGTGGTTGACAGAAGGGCAAGTTTTTCCTCAAACAACGGTTGCCATCTCGGCCGTGTTGGGCCTGGGGTTAATCAGCGAGGGCCTGGGGCAGCGCTTACTTGCTGACTGTATGGACAAGCTTTCTTCTAGTTTTGTTGCGCTTTTCTTATTGCTAGAGCCAATTGTCAGTGCGCTGCTGGCCTGGCTGATTTTTGTAGAGCGATTAAGCCCAATGACCTGGGTGGGTTTTGCCGTTGTGCTCACGGGGATTTATGTTGCGCAGGCTAGTGAGACCTCGGCGCAGGCGCTAGAGCCTGAGGCTATTACAGCTACATAGTTTTTACGCGCCTTGCAGTTGAGGCAGAGAAGGCGATCGCACTTTACCAGAACAGAATTTTTACCAGAACAGAATTACTGACAGGCAAAAGTGCGATCGCCCTTCACTAAACCTAGATAGCGCGCTAGGTATCGCTATGCGCTAGCATCACCCGCCTGGTCAAAATAGCCATGACTTCGTTGGGCCTGCCGGTAGAAATGGGCTGGCTCCAGTCGTTGACTTCGGCGTAGCCGCGTTTGTGCAGCACTCGGATGGTAGACTGCACCGCGCCCAGGCTGCCAAAGAGCAGATGACGAATTGGCTCGGCGGTGGATGTGGGTGTGAGTGTGGAAGTGCAAGCGGTAGCAACAGAAGCTGTGAGCGCTGAAGCGCCCTGAACGGTGGGAATAAACATGAGATCTGGTCTCCGAGAGATATGGTTTTGGGTAGGAAACCAGAACCCAAAAGAGCAAAGCCACCCCGCAACGTAGTGCAAATCGGGGTGGCTAAAGGGTAAAGTAACCCTAGCCTCCAGACTGCTGCTTCAGTGTGGGGGTTAGCCATCGGTACGGTGCTGTAACACCTGCCGGTGGCGCTCGGCAAAATTGAGTTCTGTAGGAAATGACCGTGATAGCTATCACAGGTCTAAAAATAACGATAAGTCGATTTTTAGGGTAAGTCAAGCGATTGATTTTGGTCTGGCGGTCGGAGTGATAGGCCGCGATAAACCTGCTCGATTGGAAAGCTCAGCTCGATGCTCTTTAGCGTTATCGTATCGCCTTCTTGGTAAGTTAAGATCAGCCAGTCGCCGTTCTCGTTTTTATGGTACAAGTCCATTTCGATGCGGGTAGAGCTTACCAGCAAATAGTCTTGTAAGACAGGGTTGTTCTGGTACAGTCTAAACTTGCCGCCGCGATCGTAGGCTTCGGTGCTATCGGATAGAACTTCTACGATTAGGCAGGGATAGGTGAAGTAATTGGGGGTGTTTTGGTCTTTATCATCGCAGGTAACGCTGGCATCTGGATAAGTGTAGTCAGTGGTTTCTACAATGTTTATTTTGATATCGGAATTTCCGGTGATGCATCCACTACCTTCTAAGTGGCTATCGAACATTGCCGTAAGACGAATCACAATGCGACCATGATTAACGCTGCCGCCACTCATGGCATAGACTTCGCCGTCAATGTACTCATGCTTTTCTAGCTGTTTCTCTTCCCAAGAAAAATACTCTTCGGGTGTAAGTTTTGGGGGACGGTCTTTGGCGGCAATCATAAGCAGCTCTAAAACGAACTATTTAATTAACTATCTGGCCCTATCTTAACTAGCTTGGCCGCAACTAAGGTTAGCTAAATTAAAGACTGCATTGCTTGCCGGGCTTCGACTCCGCTCAGCCCTCGGGCAATGGCGAATCGAGCATTGAGCGTAGTCGAAATGCGTTTTACAATTAATTAGGCTTATTTACTTAGCCAAACAAAAGCGCTTTGATGAAACCTTATCAAAGCGCTAATATGTTGTTGCTTTTTTATCAGTTGTTTGTGTGCTTTGTTCTATGCTTGTATTGACATAGCGGGCTGCGCGCGACGACGAGGGCGCTTGTATTCTGACTTTTTCTTGTAGCCGACGGCCTGGGCTTCGTCGCTGTTGGGGCCAAACTGCCCGCGTACGGATTCTTTCATAGCAAGGACAGCGGCGTGAAATTCGACTTCGGCCTGGCGGGTGGCATCGGCTGCGGATTTCATGTTGGCGGCGAGTTCAGCTTCTCTTTTTTGCTTGGCTAGCATATCGTTGTAGGCGAGTTCTAAGCTTTTGGGCGTTGCTTCGACGCGCTTGCTGGCGTAGCCGATGATGGTGCTAAGGCCGTGGTAGGCGTTGATGTCTGCGCTGATGGTTTTGGCAGAGATACGACAGGAAAAGTTAACGGTTGTCATGGGTTGATGCCCTACTGTAATGATTGATTTTTAGGGTGTAGAAGAGACAGCCGGGGCGCAAAGAGAGAGCGTTTCTTTAGCGCAGCTTTGAATGAGCTGTCTGTAGTTAAAGATTGCCCGTCGAATGTGATGAAGTAGCAACCTATGATCCGAGAGATTTCTGAAAATATTGGTTTTTGATGGTGAAAGGTTACTCGGTGGTGCCCGTAGAAAGAACAGCTAAGTTGTTGCTTTGCAATGAGGGCTGTTTGAGAGCCTTGGGTAGCTGTTTGGAAGCGTAAGGGTTGGTGGTGGAAGCGAGGGCGATCGCACTCAAACCGTTCTGCTGATGGTTGCAAAGGTTTGGACTGGCGTTGGAAGCGATCGCGCGGTGTTTGGAAGCGATCGCGAGGTGTTTGGAAGCGATCGCGCCTGCAAACAAGTTGATCGCATATTGCAACCAAGGGTTCACGTCTCAAAACTGAAGGTTTAGCGCTGCAAAACTATGGTTTGACATCTACGAGCAAAGAAAAGGGAGCTGATTGTAAAGGTGTCAGGTTGAAAGCAAAGGGTAAGACAGCTCGTTTTCCTCTTACGCACACAAACTATACCGGCTGCTGTTGGCATACCTAAAATTTCTTTAGAGCATGTTGCTATAATCAGGAGCGAGCTATGAAAAGCGGCTTCGACTTCATCGACTTTCGGGCCATAGACTTTAACTGGCAACCTAGCAACCCCTTCCTTTACGACTGGCAAGACTACCGCACCCGTAAAGATCGCAGCCTCAAAATCATCAGCGATGCTGGCTACGAATATCCGGCCCCCGGTAAATACACCGCCTGCGTCAAAGTAGTCGATATCTTCGGCTGCGACACCTCCATCACTCTAGAAGTAGAGGGATAACCAATGCCCGCTAAAGACCTCTACCACGACGCTGTAAAAGCAGCCCTGATAAAAGACAACTGGGCAATCCTAGCCGATCCTTTCCGCATTCAGTACAAAGACATCGATCTATACGCCGATCTCGCCGCCGAACGTCCTATCGCGGTCGAACGAGCCGGTCAAAAAATCGTAGTCGAGATCAAAAGCTTTGTAGGCCGCTCCTTAATCACCGATTTTCACCTTGCCGTGGGTCAATACAGCGTCTACAGAACGCTGCTGACAGAAACCGCACCCGAATACGACCTCTACTTGGCAATAGATGACATCACCTACAACAACTTCTTCAGGCGTGAAGGCATTTCATTTTTAGTGCAATCCAGTCAAATCAAGGTTTTCGTTGTCAACATAGAAGAACAGGAGATTGTGAAATGGATAAGCTAACTCAGTACCGCCAAATCATTCAAAAAATTCTGTCCGACTATCGAGACTGGGCTGCTGGTGCGAACCAAGTTGGCGTAGAAGAATGCGTGTCCTTCGATCCGGTGCGCGACCACTACTTTTGGTTCTCGGTCGGTTGGAACGGCAAACAGCGGGACTTTAGCATCACCGTCTATCTCAGAATTGAGCAAGGTAAAATCTGGCTTGAAGAAGACTGGACAAAACAAGGCATCGCCAACGAACTATTAGAAGCGGGCGTCCCCCCCGAAGACATCGTGCTGGGATTTCAACATCCCAGCAAGCGTCCCCTCACCGACTTCGCCGTCGCCTAGTTTTACTGGCAGCACAGCTATCACCATATGATCTCTTTCACTCTCAATTCCGCTACGCTTGAACCCCTATTCGCCCCCTGGGAAGAACCTAACGCTCATCGCGTTGCAAACAATTGCAAAGTGAACGGGAACACTCTAACCCAGTCACCTATCATCAAACCGCCCGCTACCTTCAAGACACAACAGAAGGCACCCTCTTTAGCGCCAACCAAATCCGATTCGTCACCAACATCATCGACCACCTCACCCAAAACGGCGTCATGGATCCGGGCTTGCTCTACGAATCGCCCTACACCGACACCCACACAGAAGGACTAGACGGCGTGTTCAACGATGCCGACGCCGACAAACTCATCGCCATCATTCGCTCATTCAACGCATCCGCAGATACCGATTTCTCTTCGAGCGATCGCGCTGTATAAGGTTCATTGTATAAGGTTCATTGGATTTCAAAGGCCAAAACGCTAGCTAGGTATTTGTTTGGAAACTGAGAGCGATACTCCGTAGTAGCCCTCCCTTAAGAAAACTGCTAAAAACCCAGCTCAGGCACAAGAAGAAGCGGCTTCTGATTCAAGCACAAGGCCACGATAAACCTGCTCAATCGGGAAGCTAAGGTCAACTTATAGCTTGCACCATTCTTGATAGGCCTTGTCCGGCTTAGATTTGATTACAATATCGAAGCCATACATAATAAGCAGCGATATTAGCATCACGCTCAATACGGGCGTCAGGTATCTCTGAAAAGGCTGATAGCCCTAGTAGATAAGTGCCTCTGTAAATACATGCCTCTATAAAAGAAAGATAAGCCGCAATAAGCTAGCGTCAGATCGGCTAGTTTTCAAGATCGTTCAGCGGTTACTTTCTTACTTCCTATGAAGCTTGTCAGCTAGTCAGGTCAGCTAGTCGGCTGTCCATCTGTCAACGCCTTCTGATAAGCCGCATCAATTCGTAGGCTAGCAGCCTGGATAGCAGACGCCGCCGCTTGCAGTCTCGTCACTTCAGCGTCACGGTCAATCTCGCGAGATTCTTTTTGGGTAACGAGGTTATCTAGTTCGGCTTTGCGATCGCAAATATCGCGCTCAATTCTCCCCATCACTTCTACTTCGTACTGGTCAAAACACGCCTGCACGCTGTCATATACCGGCTGCCACTGCTCATCAGCCAGCTTCGGCAAATGCTTCACCAGCTCTTTTTTCATTGCCTTGGCTAGCTCCTTACGGGCGTGGTCTAGCTGAAACGCGCCAATGCCAAACCCGGCAAGTAAAACTCCTACCGGGCCAAAGATAGCGCCAAACAGCGTCCCGGCGGCGACGGTGACTGTACTGGTTACCAGAAAATTGACTAAAATGCTCTGCCAATCGAAGCCCGTTGCTGCCATCATCACGCCCGCTGGGTTACGACTGGCCAAAGAAATTAGACCCATGGCCCATTTTACCCAGGCCGGGGCCGCGCCGTCTGGATCGCCAGTCGGTAAACCGCTGATTCGGGTTTTGTCGGTTAGTTTTTCCGTCATTCGTTCTGTTATTTCTTGGTAAGCGCTGCCGTAGCTAGCGGCGCTCTGAGAAAGGGTTTCAAAGGCTGCGTCAATCTCTTTCTCGGCTGTTTTTGACCAGGCGTGAAACTTATCGTTTACATAGCGCTCAAAGGCTTTTTCAAGCTTGATAGAGAAGGCGGTTCTGCCTTTTCCAGAGAGCTGACCAGAGAGCTGACCAGAGAGCTGGTCAGAGAGAAATTCGCTGAGCCCTAGCTCTGGCTGATAGCGCAAAAAGTCGTCTTCAAAGGTGTTTTCTAGCTGATAGATATAGGTTTTGAGTGAGTTGGCGATGGTCTGAGACTGGCGATCGCGCATGGCGCGAATGTCGGTTCTAAAGCGGGCTTTAATGTTACCGAGCGCTTCAAATTCGGGGCGCACAGATTCGATTCGCTGCTTTAGCTCATCTACGTTTTGGTTTAGCAGCGGCAGTCTACGAGTAACGGCAGACTCGAAGCGATCGCGCGTTTCTCTGCCCAAGGTACGCGCCTGTCGCAATTCGGCCACTGCTCTTTCCTGCGTCAAAAAGACATTAAGCGCTTGAATAAAGCCTTTTAGATTTGTTTTTTCTAGGCTAAGAGCGGGATCTTTTAAGCGCTGTCGCAAGGCTTCTAGAGCGGATACGGCAAAGACGCGATCGCCATAGCAGTCCAACCCATCTATCTGACAATATGGACTTAAATGAATGTGAAACAGCCTGTGTAGTTTAGCTTCAGCTTCAGCCACCTCTGTTGCATCGTCCGGGTCAATCAAACTCTCTTTAATCTGATCCCAAGCATTGATCAAAAAGAAAACAGACAGGCCGCGACCTTCTAAATACGTTTCTAAATAGCGCCGCTCAGCTAATGTGCAAGGCTGCGTTGCTCGTAGTAAAAACAAAATCGCATGGCAGCTGTGAATGTACCCTAGCGAAAGCTCATTACGAGCTTCGGTATCGTTCAAGCCTGGACTATCGACAATTTCTATGCCTTTTTTCAACAGAGGCAGGGGATATTCTGCAATGGCATGACTCACGTTTGGAAAAGCGAGTTTGCCGCCTGCTTCTAACTTTTTTGCCTCTGATGGATCAATCGTATAGCGCTGCTTAAAAGCCTCAACGTCTAGCACTTCAGGGGCCTGACCATCTAAAAAGTGAACCGTAATTTGCTTTTCTGGGCCGTAGCGTAAAATCGTCAGCAGCGCCGTGCAGGGATTCACATCGCTGGGCAGCAGATTTTCGCCAATTAGCGCATTGAGGAAGGTACTTTTACCCCGCTTCATGTCGCCGAGCACCAGCAACCGAAAGACGCCTTGGCGCAAGTTCTGACTCGCAGATTCCATATCTTCAATGGTTTGCGCTAAGCCCATTTGACCTGATTGCGCTGCGCCAATCGATTCAGATTGCCTTGCCACCTCAATCATGACCATCAGATCGTCTGCCATCTGCTGTCGAACTTGCGCCACTCGATCTAAATCGTTAAAGAAGTCAGTTGGCTTCAGGTTGTTGATCATGAGCGAGTGTGGGTGTGAGTATGGTGCTCAGCGAATCTGGTTGAAAGGTGCTTTTAAGAACGTCTACGATAGCCAGCAGGCTAAGGGAAAGATGAGATATTCTACAAAAAATAGCTTCCAAATGAACTGATAGAATTCCGGGTAAGAGATATCTTTCTTTATGGGCGCAGGGTCAAGATCTACCCGGCGGCTAAGCCACCAGAAAGAGAAAATGCTGATACTTTGCGTGGCTATTAAGAACAGCGTGTTGACGCCTGATAAAAAGGGGGCGGCGACGATAAGCCCGCCATAGCAGGCGGTGAGAACCCAGCGAGCCAAATTGAAGACTCGCTTTTGTCCTAGCTGTAGCGTGTAGGTAGAAATGTTGAACCGGCGATCGCCTTCGAGGTCGGGAATGTCTTTGAAAATGGCGATCGCAAAGCTAAACACCAGCACAAATATTGTGAGTGCCCACACTCGCGCGGGGACTGCGGCCCCTAGTTCTAGCTCAGTCGCAAAATACAAATACAGCCCCAAATTCACAATCGCACCGCGTACGGCCAAAATGCACATCGACGCCCAAAAAGGATGCCGTTTTAGCCGGATAGGCGGCAGCGAGTAGGCCGTGCCAATAATCAGGCTGAGGCCAATGGTGAGAATGAGGCCGATATTTTGGGAGAGCGCGGCGAGTGCGATCGCACCTATTCCCATCAGCCACACTAGCTGCTGAGCGTGTCGTTTAGAAAATTCACCCGAGGCGATGGGTAAATGGGGCTTGTTGATACGGTCAATGGCAATATCTTCAATCTGGTTAAGCCCAACGATGTAGACGTTGCCACACAGGCAGGCTATCCAAGCCGTCAGCCAGATACCTAAAATTTGAACCGCAGTTATGGCTACAGCGTTAGGCAGCGCAGCGGCTAGTGCGATCGCTAGCAGCGCTGCTGTGCTAAAGCTAGTGCCAATAATCGTATGGGGCCGAGAGAATTTCCAAAACGCCTTGAGCCAAGCGGCAGGCTGTTTCATCGGGTGCAGAGGCAGCCGCGATCTATCTTGTGCACTAGCAGCAGACTGGGCAGATATAGGGGGTTTAGCCATATTGAGAATTAGCCGTCCTAAGAATTAGCTGTCTTGGGGGAGTGTCTTGGAGGAATGCCTCAAAGGAATGCCTTGGAGGAGCATTTTAAGAAAACAGTACGCTAATGTGCTGTAGCCAGATTTTCCAAGAATTTGATGAGAACTGAGATAATTCACACTATAAATCTAGAGCCGACTCGGACGCTTAAAATCTCCTGAAAGTCTCTATTACCTGATTCGACTATTGTCTGATTCGACTATTGTCTGATCCGACGGCTTTGGCTAATTTGCCAGCTCAAGACAATGACTGGCACTAGGCCCACAAGCAAAATCGTCAGGGCGGGGGCAGCCGCTTCGATCAGCCGCTCATCCGAAGCGTACTGATACACGCGTACAGCCAGCGTATCGAAGTTAAAAGGCCGCATGACCAGGGTTGCAGGCAGTTCTTTCATCACATCGACAAAGACCAGCATGACGGCAGTAAGCAGGCTGCTGGTCATTAAGGGAGTGTGGACTTTGGCAAGGGTAGCCGTAGGGGTATAGCCCAAGCTGCGGGCCGCGTCGTCTAGGTTGGGGCGAATTTTGCCCAGGCCAGATTCTACAGAGCTGAGGGCCACGGCCAAAAATCGGACGAGATAGGCAAAGACTAAGGCGGTAATCGTGCCGCTAATCAGCAAGCCCGGCGAGGCGTTAAAGACAATTTTGGCCCAGTTAGCGATCGCACTATCTAAGCGGGCAACCGGAATCAAAATGCCGACGGCAATCACTGCGCCTGGGATGCCGTAGCCCATAGCGGCTAATCTAACGCCAGCGCGAATAATCCGGTTGCCATTGAGCCGCTGCCCATAGGCCAAGACTAAGGAGAGTAGAAGTGCGATCGCTGCGGTCAGCCCCGCCACTGTCAGGCTGTTGCTCGCGAGTTCGACAAATCGATTGCTCAGCGCTTTATCTAAATTTTGGTAGACCATCTTGATGAGCAGTCCACCTGGCAGCAGCAAGCCCAGCGCAATCGGTAAAAAGCAGGCAAGGAACGCCAAAATGCCCCGTATGCCCCGCAGTGAATATCGGGTGGGCGTCTGCACGCTGTTGTTTGCCTGGTAATACTGTGCCTGCTGACGCGACCACCGCTCTAGCAAAATAAGCGCCAAAATAAACAGCATTAGCACCGCTGAAAGCTGCGCAGCGGCGACCCGTTCGCCCATGCCAAACCAAGTGCGGTAGATGCCGGTGGTAAACGTGGCAACACTGAAGTACTGCACGGTGCCAAAGTCGTTGAGCGTTTCCATTAGGGCCAGCGATAGCCCGGCGATGATGGCAGGCCGAGCCAGCGGCACCGCGACTTTGCTAAAGCTGCGCCAGGGGCCACAGCCAAGCGAGCGACTGGCTTCTATGGTGCAGATGGACTGTTCTAAAAAGGCGACCCTCGCCAGCATGTAAACATAGGGATATAGGGTGAGGGTGAACATTGCGATCGCCCCCCAGACTGAGCGCACGTTTGGAAACCAATAATCCGTCGCTTGCTCCCAGCCAAACAGCGATCGCAGCCCGGTTTGAATGGGGCCGTAATACTCTAACCAGTCGGTATAGGTATAGGCCAGCAGATAGGCAGGGGCAGCCAGAGGCAGCAGTAGCGCCCACTCAAACATCTGCGAGCCGGTAAATTCGCACATGGTGACTAGCCACGCGCTGCCCACACCAATTGTCAAAACGCCGATACCCACACCCACCATCAAAATCAGCGAGTTAGTGACGTATTTAGCAAGAACCGTATCAACCAGATGCGCCCAGATTTCGCCTGTGTCAGCAAAGACGCTGCCTAAAACAACGAGCACGGGCAGACAGACTAAAACGGCAATGATCCAGGTTGCGATCGCCCACCCGTTAGGGACGTGAGCAAAGAGGGGGCGTAAGCGAGGCATATTGTTATGGTGGGGCCTAAAAAAAGAAAGCCTGAGAGAAGAGAGCCTGAGAAAAGAGAGCCTGAGAGAAGAAAGCCTGAGAGAAGATCACTATCTAGTAGTCTAAATCACAGCCAATACTGACTTCAGAGCCAATATCGACTTTAGAGGAGACAGACGAACAGGCCAAAAGTGGCTGCGATCGCAGCCACTTTTGGCCTGCCGGTCTAGTACTTTTTGGTCTACAACTTTTTGGTCTATGACTTTCTGCGCTGTGCGATCGCCAAAATAACCACAGAAATAGTCACAGAAGCCATAGTTGATATCTAATCTCATTAACGGCGCTTCAGTTACCCAGAGAAATCAATCTCAACAAATCCAGTTTATCCGCTGCCGAGACTGATCTATAGCATATGTCTTTTATCAAGCTCATTACATCCATTACAAAATCGTCTTTTCCCTTCGCCTAAACAAACAGCTAGAAAAACACTTAAAGCTCTTGTATAAAAAGACCTCTACCTATTACTCATCGCTCTTTGGCGGGTTGCTTTTTTGAGTATATTTCTCAATAACCGATTACTATTGCAAATAGACCATAGATTCGTTATTATTCTCATTAGTCAGATGTTATTGACTCTCACTTATTGGCGCTCACTAAGAGGACTTCGCTATGGTTGCCTATTCGGCCTCTGCCTTAAAAGCTGAGCTGCACGAACGCGGATGGCGGATGACTCCTCAGCGAGAAACCATCCTTAAGACCTTTCAAAACCTGCCAGAAGGCCGTCACCTTAGCGCCGAAGATTTGCGCGACCTGCTAAAAGAAGAAGGTGACCCTATTGGTCTATCTACGATTTACCGCAATCTAAAGCTCATGGCTCGTATGGGTATCTTGCGTGAGCTAGAGCTAGCCGAAGACCAAAAGCGCTACGAAATCAACCAGCCCTCGCCCCATCACCACCATCATTTGATTTGCGTACGCTGCAATAAAACCATTGAATTCAAGAACGATTCGGTTTTAAAAGTGGGTGCCAAGACAGCAGAAAAGTCCGGCTACCAGCTTTTAGACTGTCAGCTTTCGATTCATGCGGTCTGTCCGGCCTGTCAGCGCTCAATTTTGCCTGTTTAGCGCTTCTTTCTCTACAGCCCACGCCCGTCCGCGCGCTGACAGCTGATATCTAGTGATATTTAGACAATTGATATCTAAACGAGACTCTTCCTAATAGCTTGTTTACCCTACCTTCAGAGTTAGCCTTAGCGCTGAGCTTGTCTTAGCGCTGAGCTTGTCTTAGCGCTAGGGCTATGCTGTGTGCTTGTTAGCTGTAAAGATCAACGGCCCTCAGCACTGATAGGATATGCGACGACTCAAGATATTGACCAAATTTAATGAGAAGTATTCTTATTAAACAAAAGTTGAGTTATACTCCTGATTAACATCTATTGAACATAAATCTCAATAAGTGAGTACAACCCATGTATCCAAGACCCGATGTGCTTTATCTGGCAGTGAGTCCGCATTTGAAGTGCTTTGATCAGCGGCTGATGTCGCAGTTAAGTAAAAGCGCCACCGTACGGCAATGGAGATATTTGCAAACGATTGACGAGCCTTGCTCACCAGAGCTAGTGGTTAAGACACTGCATGAGTATCTGCAATCTCGAACAGCGGCGGTGGCCGATTCGACAGGCATGCTGCCGAAAGTGCACTTAATTGGGCACGGTGTGAGCGGGGTTATTGGGCTGCTGCATGCGCGCCAATATCCGCAGCATGTAGCATCGCTGACGCTGCTTTCAGTGAGCGCAACCCCGGCTATGAACTGGCAGGCACATTACTATGCGCTTAGAAAATTGCTGCCCTGTAGCCGTGAAGTCATTTTGGGCCAAATGATTCGATTGCTATGTGGTCAGCAGTCGCCCAGATTTACGACGGCGCTAGCTCAGCTATTGGCACGCGATCTCGATAGTAATCTGACACTACATTCGCTCGCACACAGTACGCAGGTGGCGGAAGGTGCGGTCGAGGTGCCGCTGTTGATTTGTCAGGGAGAGTTAGACGATGTGACTGCTTCGCCACAGGCAGGGTGGGAGCGCTGGCTAAAGGCAGGCGATCGCATCTGGCAGTGCCCCGAAGGCAGGCACTTCTTTCAGTTTCATCATTACCAGCAAGTTGCCAAAGTCATTACTCAATATTGGGCGCAGCTACAGCGATCGCAGCTACCTGATCAACCGCACCCATCAGATGAGAGAGAAAACCTAGCCACAGCGACTAGCTGCCGTCGCAGACGCGAATAACGCTATGCAAAAAGATGTGCGTGCTTTCCATGCCTGATTCAGCAAACCTGATGGCCCTGACGATATAGCCACTCAGTCGTCATCTCAAATATCTAAAGACATCCACCGGGCCTGTGGTTTGTATCCCAGCTTTTCATATAGATTGAGTGCTGAAACATTATCTTCAAACACTTGCAGGCTTATCTGCCCATAGCCCTGCTGCTTTGCCCACCGCTGAGCATGAGCCATTAGCATGCTGCCTAGTCCCTGCCGACGATGGGCCTTATCTACATACAGCAAAAAAACGTAGGCTTGCTTTTGCCCGTTGCGCTGGTCAATCGATTCGCCTAGCCATAGGCACCCAATCGGTTCGTGCCGCTGCTGCAAACCAGGAAGACCGCCAGCAAGCGTGGCAGACTGAGGGCCGATTAGCCACCATAGGTTTGATTTACTGGTGAAATGACGACTGACGGTATCCGCGAGGTGAGTACCTATTTCGGTCGCACCTAGGTCGCGGTAGGCACGCTGCATAAACTTAACCAAACGAGCCCGGTCTAAGCTAGAGCCTTTTTCTAGGCGATAGTTGGGAATTGGAAACGGTTCGCTCACTAGCTGAGGAATGCGGGGCCAGGGATCTGAGAAACGGGTTGCTCTGTTGGGATTGGAGACATCGGGGCTGGGGCCATCATGTCGCTAGGCAGAAAGATGCGGGCGCTAGTGGCAAGGAGTGCGATCGCAAAAATAAGCACAATAAACAGCGGTGCAATGTACTGACGAAAGAAACCCATAGTGGCCTGCCCTTAACGAATGACGGTGAATAAGACCGTTGAATAAAGTTATGCAAATTCTGTACCTATAGTAACGGGTTTTAGCAGCGGGTTCGTGACACTCAATGTATCTACCGCTTTGGCAACGGGTACAGATTGTTCTTCAAATTCGGAATAGTTAGGAACCCTAGTGAAGTGATAGCAAGCTTCATTGTCACTGCGCCCATGAAAAAATTCATCGCTGTTCTCTCTCACCTTGTTTTTTGGACGTGGAATCTGGTCTTTATTGGCATTGTCGATATCTGGCTGCTACCTGAATTTGGCCTAGACCTGCTGCTAGATACGCGCACTGGCCTAGTAGAACCCACCTTCACTCTCAGCCTGCTGATACTGCTGCTAGTGCCGCCTATCTGCACTATTTTAGGATTTTGGCGACTGCGCAATCGGCCCACCGCCCTACTACGGCTGTTTTACGGGGTAGAAGCGCCTCTTTTCGCGCTGTGCCTACTGCGGCTGTTTCTCCTTCGCGAACTGACGCCTGCAACGGCCTTTGCTTTGGGTCTAGTCGTTTTCTCTATCTTTATGTTTGCCATTGAGCTATTGGCAGGCTACGCCGCACACAATGAAAAACTCTCTTGGGTGCAGATGGTCGGGCATAGTCTGATCTTGCTTATTGGGGGATATGCGGGCTGTTTGCTATTGCTCTACACCGTACCTGCACTGGTCTGGACAGTGGTTGGCTTCTTTCGCTGGCTCGGCTATCTCTTTACCGAGGGCAGCGATCCCTGTACAAGTGAGAAAGCGAGGTCAGGAAAAGCGATCACTATAGGCCACGGACGCTAAGTTAAAAAGGTAGTCACCTCAGCAGCGGAGGCAACCTAATGTTAGCGAATATCTTCAAT
>Ga0115546_1000565_pt1 | contig 24870 bp, 19 predicted proteins | sample COGITO_mtgs_1004_FD_87186 | JGI IMG/M metagenome (GOLD analysis project Ga0115546, IMG submission 87186) | Pelagic marine microbial communities from North Sea - COGITO_mtgs_100413 | ecosystem: Environmental > Aquatic > Marine > Epipelagic | place: Germany:Helgoland, sampling site Kabeltonne...
ACAACAAGTACCATCATTAACCACTACTCTTTAGCCAAACAAAGACTGCTCAAAACTCAAAGTATCCGCATGAGCATGGCCAGGTATGTAATCTGCGCCCACTTTTGCCACATCTAAAAATACAGCAGCTGCATCTCGATTGGCTCTTATATATCCAGTATCTGCTAAGTGCAAAAATGAATCAAGGGCCGGCGGTGCATCAATGCCCAATGCTGTTGCATAATCACTAAGCTGCGCTAATGTTGGTGCAATAGTAAACGCTGCATCATTGAACAAGGCAATTTTACTATCTGGATGACTCATCGCCGCCAACCATCGAAACATCTTTGGTAGTAGCATTAGGCACTTGTTGCTTAAACTTTTACAGTCTGCATGTTGATAAGCAGTTATGATATTCACCAGGTCGAGTAGATCACCAAGCATGATAGCGTGATACATAGGTGATAATTCAAAGTTACCACCATCGCTTAAAATTTGCTCATCAATTTCATGGTTGAGTATTTTTAAGGCTATTACAAGCCAGCGATCAGCAGCAGGGCCTTTTAAGAAAAGCCCAACAAACAGTAACGCCTTGGCGTTGGCAAATAAATGATTACCAAGTAGGTGCTTCTCTAACGTTTGACATAAAACATGTGCCTGCAAAGCTAAGCTTTGGCTTCGTGATAAGGTTAATTGGTCATGCTGCATCTGCTGGTGACGCAACAACCACTTCACCCAATTGACAATTCTAAGTGATAAAGGATAAGGCTCCCAGCCATTGCCTAAAGGCGCAGGGTTTTGGTCAATCCAACGATCAATCATTTTACAATGGGCATCAAGTCGAGCGTCAGCATTATGACTGTTGAGGTCGTCAAAATAATGCAGGTTGTAGAGCCACAGTTTTGGCAGAGCGCTATCGTTCCACTGCTTTGTTCGTTCAGATTGATTCAAAAAAATAAAACGATGATTTTTAAACATAGATTGTGGATAAAGTTGCAACAACTGAAACGGCTGTTGTTGCAATCGACGCGTTAGACCGGAAACAGCATCCAAATTTACCTTACTGAAACGACGAATCACACGCCAAAAAATTTGTTGAGGTTTAAGGTATTTTATGGTGTGATAGTATTTCGCTAGTTTACGGATCATTATTTTCGATTTTAAGTAAGTGAGAGCTCATCAAATATCGGATATCGTTTTCTTTTAAATGAATGCTTAATCTTATTTCCATAATGGGTGATCTTCCCAGTTCATAGGAAAACCCATTAATATACCCATTGCGTTTGTTTTACCATAGCTGTTGACTGCAAGTTTTCGATTCCACAATTGACTTAGCTCACAATTTCCCAGACATAAAAAAACCGCCAAGGTTGCGCGTTACCTGTGAGGGCACTAAGCGTGACGGTTATGTAATTAAAAGAATAACTCAAAAACTGGGACGCTTGCAAGTATGTAGAAGTAAAAAAAGTCATAAGCTTCTTAGCTGTAAAGCAACATTAATCGACACCCTCGCCACTTCAAGAATCTCATCAAATGAAATTGGTGCGGGCTTACCATGTTGCAGCGCATCAACAAATGTTTGGGTGCACGCTGTTTGTCCTTTATCTTGACTCATTAATCTGTGTTTTTTAAAGCCTTTCCAACCAAAACCTTCAAGTTTTCGAAAATTATCAAGTTGCAGTACAGCATTATTAGCAAAAACTTCTATCCGCTCTTTTGGAAAGCTTTTACCGCCATTGGCAAGATAATGAATAGTGCCAAAGGAGCCGTCTTCAAAGGTCAAAGTGATAGCTGCTTTATCTTCAGTTATTGCATTACCAGGTGTGCTGCCCATAGCAACAGCTGAACAAGACGCGATTTTATGACCGACTAAAAATCTCATAAGATCAATATAATGACAAGCTTCGCCAATAATGCGGCCACCGCCAATATCTGCATCTTGTGTCCAGTGATCAGCCGGAATATCACCAGCATTCATAGTCATGATAAACACTTTTGGCTGTTTTATTGGCTTTAACAGGGCTTTCATTTGTTGCACATGTGGTGCAAATCTTCGATTGTAGCCAACCATAAGCTGGCACTTGCCGCCTTGCTCGTTATACGCTTGTTCAATAGTGTCGACTTCTAATAGCGACAAGGCCAATGGCTTTTCCACAAACACATGTTTACCAGCTTTTAAAGCATCGCACACTTGTGTACCGTGAAGATTATGCTGTGTTGCAATGACCACCGTATTAATACCAGCATTATCGTACACTTTTTCAACATCGGTCGCGGCAGTGATAAATTCATTTTTTTTACCGTGGTGAACCGCGCCCACCCCGCCACTGGTCACAAGGGTATCAAGCTTGGCGCCTGATGCTTTAAAAGCTGGAATTAATACCCGAGACGCATAATTGCCAGCACCAATACAACCCAAAACCACATCACCAGCTGTATAATTGACAGCCGGACGTAGTGGCACTGAAGTCTGTGTTAACGCAAGACTGTCCGTGTCTGGGTATTGAAGCAAAATACCTAAGGCCGTACGATCACTGAGCGTATCATAGGCATCTAACGCATTCTCTATATCATAACGATGGCTAATAAGTGGTTTAACATCCACTCGACCACTGGCCATTAAATCAAGAATCGCCTCAAAATTGCGCTGCTCTGTCCAACGTACAAAGCCCATGGGATAGTCATTACCCTTTTGCTCATATTCGTCATCATACCGACCAGGGCCATAAGAACATGACACCTGAAAGGTTAATTCCTTTTCAAAAAAATCTGCTCTTGATAGCTCCAACCCAACAACACCGACTAACACGATACGGCCTCGCTTGCGACACATATGGGCCGCCTGAGACATAGGTTCGTGGCCTTTAGTACTGGCTGTAATTAACACACCATCCACACCACGGCCTCGTGAAAAAGCCGCCGCCGCTGTAATAGTGTCTTCACCCTTGGAAAGATCGACAGTGTCAGCACCAAATTGTCGAGCGAGCTCGCACTTGGCACTATCAAAATCGATCCCCAACACCCGACAACCATTGGCACGTAACAACTGCACAGCAAACAAGCCAACCAAGCCCAAACCAGTGACAACAAAAGCTTCACCAACAGTAGGCGCCATCAACCGAATGCCTTGTAAAGCAATAGCACCAATAACGGTGAATGCGGCAGACTCGTCATCAACTTCATCTGGAATTACAGCGCACAAATTTTTCGGCACTCGTACCACTTGCGCATGATTGCCATTCGAGACCACTCGATCGCCAGTTTTAAAATGCGTACCAGGCGCTTGAATAACACGGCCAACATTGCAGTAGCCAAGGGCAAAAGGCTGATCAAGCTTCGAGCGCACCGCATCAATGGTTGGTGCCAAACCGTCGGTTTTGACTTTATCCAACACCATTTTTACTTTATCTGGCTGTTGCCGGGCTTTGTCTAGCCAATTGGCCTTGCCAAAGTCGATAAGCATGCGTTCGGTGCCGGCGGAAACGAGCGTTTTCGAGGTGGCAATAAGGAGCTGGCCAGGGCTTTGCTTTGGGCAAGGAATGTCTGAGAGTTGGGTTTGCCCGTTTGAGATGTTTTGAAGTATTTGTTTCATATAGGACCTATAGTAAACATTGACTATTGATTTTCAAAAACTAAAATAGCATTGTATTTGCTTGTAAAATAGTTTTTATCAATCTCGAAATAAGGACCATATTTTATAAAACCTAGATGATTGAGAAATTCACCATTGCTGTATAATGAGGCTGTAAAATTTTGAACGTTATTCTGTAAAACACTTAAGTGAGAATTTTTCAGCCATAAAAAAATACCGTTAAAAATAATAGGGGTATATTCATCTCTAAAGTATTGAGACGTATAAATCTTAGAAGATTTTGACCAAACACCATGAGTTTCAACGAGGTCGGGGTTCTCCAAATTAAATGAATCGGCTAAAATGATAGAACCATCATTTTTAGCAATAGCTTTTGATGTTAAACCAGCAATATCAATCACTCTAATCTTATCACAACAAAGTCCTAATCCACCGACATCGGGGACCATAAATACAATCGTATCGAGGCCTAGGATTTTCCTAATTTTGTCAACCACAAGACCGGTTTGCTTATAATTTTCAGGAGTAACTCCCAATGATGTATCAAGATTATAATTAATAAAATTAGGAATGTAACCTTGATTTATAGCTCCAAGGTGCATTATCTTTAAATTTTTAAACCATAATGGCGAGTTGATGCCTATAGAAAAAATCATGGCAACTAATATAATAAGTTTAGTACGTTTTATTTCAAATTTCGCCTGATAGAGACCAGCTACAAAATAACTTAAAATAAAGGGAAGGACTGCCAAAAGCATTCTTCCGTTGTAACCCAAATTTCTGCCAATTACGAATGAGAAAATAAAGAAAGAAACAACTAACCAGAAAGATAGCTGTTTCTTTAAATCTTTAAATTTAAAAAAAGCAAAGCCTACCAATAAAAAATTAAAGATATAAAAAAACTCAATACCACCGGAAACTTTTTTCTTTATCGAAGAAAAAGTATCTACAGGACTATAAGGATCATTCATTTTAGCCCAAATAGTATTTGGCAAAAAATCATCAAAATAAATTAAACGGAAAACCGTAAAAAAGAGAAAAATAATCAAAGTGTATAACACTAAAGCAGCAAAGTATCTTCGCTCATTAGTATTGAATAAAAACATCAATGAAAATGTAAGACATAAATATGCCACTGACTCAAACCGTGTTAAAAGAATTAAAGGAATAGCTATTGCTACGTATGAAAAATTAGTTTTGGTATATCCAACATATAAAAGTAATAGCAAAAATGAAAAAAGAGTCATTTCCATACCATTCATAATTTCCGCTGTATACATTGGAAATAAAAGCATAAGTAAAACGATTGACTTTCTTAATCTAAGATCTTCAATAAAAGTAAGTAAATATTTGTAGGTAAATAATGCTGTCATAATAGTAAATAAAAGGGCATTAAACTTACCTAAGAATATAAGCTGGTAAAAATCTAAATTATAAAAGTAATTTATTAGCGCAACTAAAAAAACAATACTTAGAGTAGAGGAACCTTCTACGATTTCGCTTGATCCATTTAAAGAGAATTTTCCAAACAGTGATAAAGTCTTACCATATGCTAGAGTTATACTGCCATCATCCCAGGCGTATGAACCCGAAAATATGATAGCTATAAAAAATAAAAAAATTATAAAACTTGATAACTTAATGTATGGCATTTAGTAATCCAAAAATTAACGATAAAAAAGATGAGCAGTTAAATTTTATTTAATTTTATTTAATTTTATTTAATATAATATAATTTAATTTAATTTAATTTACAATTAGAGGGACTTTGCCCGCTTTAGTTTTAAACGGGTGTGTCAAAGTTTTAAAATTAATATCCATTTCAATTCCAACGCTGTCAAATAATTCATCACAACGCAAAGCTAAGTTTTGAGATGTGACAAAAACAGTAAGTTGCCCTGGCTCTAATTGTTTAACTTGTATAAAATCAGCGAATTCAAAAATATGATGATGTCGACCAAAAATAAGAGCTGTCAGTGAAATATTTCGACCATTCTTATCTGTTACAAACTCACCAACTCGCCCTTCTGAAATTTTAAAGGATTCCAATAAACCATCTTTATAACTAATAGGTTCAATAATATCACCGGTATCGTAGCGAATAAGTGGGCCTATTGTATTATGAATGGTTGTGCCAACCAAATGTTGTTGCCCATTAAGTTCTACTGCTTCAGTAAAACCATATGATTGAAATGGGTAATATACATATGACTCATCTCTTTCAGGTGCCAATACCGCCATTTCAGAATGGCCATACCATGAAACGGTCGGAATATTTAATACTGATTCAATATAATCTCTATAAATTGGTGCAGGGTACTCTGAGCCAAAAAAAACACCTTTTAAATTCGATTTCAGCAGTGTTAATAAATTAGGATCAACCTGAGACAATTGCTTAACAAACTCATAAATAGCGCTTGGGTAACCATGCAAATATTCTATTGTATATTTCTTAACTGTTTTGTTTATCTCGGCCACCACCAACAAAAATTCGCAATATGCGTTTACCTCAAAATCGTTATGAATAAAGTTATAATTTAAAGGTTTATTACCTAGATTCTTACCTCGTAAGGTCAATTTAAGCGATGAAGTTTTATAACCTAAGGTTTCCCAAATAGTATGCATATGCGCCCACTCACGTGCATAGGCCTGCTTATCAATTAAAAGCTTTAAAGGTTGACCTGAAGTACCACCAGTATTTGTGATAATGCCTTTCGAAGTATCAACTACTCGCATCTTGAAATCATATTTTTGTAAATCAGCTTTAGTCAAAACTGGTATGAGTGCTAAGTCTTCAACAGTTTTAAGGTGAGAACTATGAAATTTATGGATCCTGTAAAAATCTTGGTAAAATGGAACATGTGCCTCGCAAATAACGACCAGTTGTTTAATTCTCTGAAAATTATTCTGAATTGTCTCGGGATGAGTTATGATTGATTTGTAGTAAGTATAAGTGCTACCTAACCTGTATCTAAAAGGAAAAGAAGCTAACGAACTTCCTATTGAAACAGGAATTAAAGCAATAAATTTTCTAAGTAAAGATGTCATTGATAATTCCTAAAATCTTTTTAAAATGCTCAATTCGAAAATAGCTTAAATAATGTGCCAAATATTTAATAGGGCTTTATTTTACACTAATAGTTCCGACACTTTTATAGCAGCTAAGCAATGCCAATACAGCATCGCCAGAGTGGATTCCACGAGCAGAGTTTGACTCAAAATGAGCACCATCAAGTTTCTTTATTAAAAGTATGCAAGGCTTCTAGTCTAGAGTTATCATAATACAGCAAGCATATACCTCCAAGTAATTTAAAACTTGACGAGAGACTCAATCAACTCAAAAATTTATGATATCTCAATGTAGTAACAGACAGCGTATTTATTCCTCAAAATAACTGGGTAGCGCGCCTTATAGTTAGTGATTTTTTCGACACTCTTGCTTGAATTATAGAAAAATACAATTTTTCTCAATTGCTGACGTTAAACTTTTTTGTGCATTAGTATAAACAAGAAAATAAAGTGTCATCCCTGAAGTAGGTACCCTGTATTGTTAGACAACATCATCATAGATTATTACAAAAATTTAAGTACGATTCTATGGACGATAAGAATTCTTTATCTGTACAAACCTTATTATTATCAACTAAAGCTAAAACATTTAAAAAATCAACTTTATCTCTAAATTTATAACAGTTAACACTAGGCGGTCTTTCTACAACATCACTTGCGATCACTGGTGTGCCGATCATTAAGGCTTCTAAAATAGAAACTGATGAACCGTCCATACTTGTTGGTCGTATATACACATCTACTTGACTTAAAAGAGATGGAAAATCTACAATATTGTTAATATAAATAATATTTTTAATACCCTGAATTTCATTCTCGAATTCTCCATTTATATCTAATAACACTAACTTGTATTCACCGCTCAACATCATGAAAACATCCAGTATAAAATCAATACCATAAACTTCGATATCATCTGAATAAACTTTTTTATAAGCATATACTAGTAGATATTTATATCCTTCCTCTCTCTCAAAATATTCTATACGCTTATTAGATAATTTAACACCTTCGACAAACAAACTTGTAAAACATATCGTTTTTACTTTAGGTGCTTCATTTAATAAATATTTTTTTAAAGAAGAATTTAGCACTATTACTCCGCTAGCGATCCTCAATGAGATTTTGTTGAAATAGTTATCAACAGAACAATATTTACCATGAACAGTAAAAATAACTTTGTTTGCTACGAATAGTGACAGTACAATACCAAATAATCTTTTGAATGGGCTGGAGTAGTGAATATGTGCTATATCGTATTTTCTAAAAAAAAATAATGTAGATGGTTTAAAGACTTCGACATGACATTTTAGAGAACCCAATGAATTAATTAAATTCATAACACTTATAGTTACGCCACCCACTGGTGGTGGCGTTCGACCGAAAATAATAACACTGTTCACCATAATCACTTCATCCAATAGTCTTTTCATCTTAAGAGTTGAATTATTTAATAAATTATTTTCGATAAATTAATAGAATACTTTCGAAATGCCACATTTTTATAAAAAATTTACTACGAAATATTAGGGTAAATTGATCTAGTATTAGTAAGTTATTACGAACTACTAAATCCAAAAATTTATCCAATCGCCATAGAACATTTTTTATTTACAAGATTATTTTCATAACTAAATATATGCACCGGTCTGCAACTTATCGTAGCCATAAAAGTCGACCATATAATACCTATATACGGATTTGTTATATTTAATTGAACTAACATTCCTGTCATAAGTGAGAAAGCCAAAACTGATGATATAACCGAAAATTTTGGCTGAACCTTAACGAATATTTCATTGACAATATAAAAGTATAAAAAAACAGAGACACCAAAATAAGAGAATATTTCCATGAATTCGTTGTGAAATGAACCCGAATTCATCTCTTGTCTATAACTATTAAGAAAAGGAAATATTAGTTCATAGAAGTTCAAAGTCAACAAAAAATGATGCCAATGAGCAAAACGAACAGATAAAGACTCTTCTAAATTCTCACCTCCCAAAATACCGACTACTATGGATAACACGATAACAATAGCAAGACTTGTATAAAATACGAACGCAACGGGAAGTCTTACACATTTCAATGATACAAATAACGGAACCAATAAAACACTTAAAACTTGATATAAACGTGAGTAACTAAAAAATATACAACTATAGCAAACAAAACAAACGATAACCGAAAACAACACATATTTCCGAAAGAGCATCATCTGATACGCCATCAGTAAAGTTAACAGATACACAAAGGGAAAATAGTCATAATAATTGTAGATAACTATGTCTTTGGTAATGAAGTAGTTCGAGAAAGCATTGCCAAAGAATAATAGATCAATGAGAAATTTGCTAAGAACAATGCACGACACAACCAAGTAGAAAATTTCATGTGCGTCGACAGCTGCATTAGAACGAATAATGTACTCACGAACAATAAAGTAATTTAGAATAGGGACTACCAATCCAAAGAAAATAATAAAGGGGCGTATATTACCCGAGACCATTATATTTCCAATGAGATACAGTAGCAGAATCATCACGAGCACATAAATATTTCTTGTTAATTTTAATCTAAAACAACTTAATACAAATAGCACGCAAAAAAAGAGCACCGATAAAGGTAGAGATGGCGCGCCAAGATTATTAAATGGGTCTGCGTCAAAACGAATACTGCCAGAGAATCCAATATTTATGAAAATGGGAAATACAAGTAAAGCGAATAATAGGGCAAGCTTGAGTTTCGCACCATACTGTGACATCACTAACACTTTCTTCTCCAATTTACTTCAAAAAAAGTAACATAGTTCAACTTTTTAACTGCTGTTGACTTTTTACTTGTTATTAAATTTTTTATAATAAATAATTAAATTATATAATTTTTAGTATATTTATATCTAATACTTTTTTTACTTTATAACAGGACAATGCATTACCCAGTACTAATGAAAGGCATGTTGTTAAAGCGGCACCAATAAGCCCAAATTTCGACACTAGCCATATACCGATGGTGACTGAGAATAGACTAGAAATTATCAAATTATTTCGAAGCACTTTTTCATTGCCTGTCATAAGCAAAAGCATATTTACATTTCCACTCACCACGTATAAAAACTGACCGCATGCCAGAATTTGTAAGCTGGCCTTGGCTTCTTTAAATTCGCCCCCAAAGAACGAGAGTATCCACTCCGGAAAGGCAAGACAAAAGATAAAAATGGGGGTAGCAAAAATAAGCATTATAACAGTTGAGTTTCGGGTTAAATCCTTTAGTTCCCTCATTTTTTTATCGGCGTATAGAGCAGAGAAGTCTGGGGAAACAACACGGTTCACGGCCAAAAGAATAAAACTAATAAGTGCTGCTACTTTTATACTTACTGAGAAAAAAGCAACATCGCTGGTTTGCCCCCAGATCCCTAAAAAGAGACTACCGGTCTGCTCATTAACTTGCGCAATTAATTGAATCACAAGCATAGGTAGTGCTAGATTAAATAAGTCTTTACTAGAAACAAAAGACGTTTTTTTCTTGTTTTTAATGCAATCTGCTTTACCCTTCCTAATGTATACCCAAAGTATTATACCTACTACCATTGTAATTGACGCTGATACCGTATAAAAAAGCGAGGCAAGTTCAATTTTGTCTGTTTTAATTACGGCGAGCATAGTTAAGAGAATTAGGTTATGCGCCCCCCCCATAAGAATCATAGCGAGATTTACTCTGCGCACGCCTTGAATAACATGACCATGGAGACTAAAAATACTCGTAAAGATTAATGAAAACGACATCATCTTTAATACAAGTGCAAACTCTGGCTTATCAAATACCTTAACTGCAATTTCTGATGAGAAAAAGTATATTACCGTCGACGTTATAATAGAGATAAAAAAAACACTAAATGTGGTTTTGTAGAAAATTGAATCTATTCTATGCCAATTTTTTGTGGTAAATGCACTTGACACCAGCTTTAAACCAGCATTATTCAGGCCCAATGAGCATAACGCGACAGGAAAAGTCATATAGGATAGCGCTAGAAAATAAAGGCCAGCGGATTCAGCACCAAAGCGATTTGTAATGAACCAACTAACAGCTAACCCTATAACTGCTCCGAACACCTTTACGCACAATGCTGTTAGAGAGTTAGAGTATAATCGCCTAAAAACAACAGAGCGAATCATAGAACTTTATAATACCTTTGATGAAAATCCAAATTGCTCAACTAGATCGACCAAGTGATATCTAACGCCTTCAATTGGCTTCACGAAACTATTAAATATCGATTAATGCTATAGTCTATTTAAAGCGAAATTGATAGAATTCACTCATTTTCTAGATAATTTACGCGTTAAAACCCAAAGAAAACCCACCATAAGCCCCAACATACACCCAAGCACCATCATCAGCGATCGCTTAGGCCCTGCCTTAATCTCCGGCGCAACCGCTGGGTCAATAACGCTAAAAGCATACTCTTCTTTCGAGTCTGCAAACATGACGGTTTGCAATTGTGATTCAATCAATTGAAAAATTGATTGCTGCATATTAACGAGCTTGGTATTTTTTAACGCATTTTCTAAATAGCCAATTGATTTTTCAGCTTGTAAGCGCTCTTTTTGTCGCAGTAGTTCGTTTAGGTCTTTCACAAGAGCATTAGCCCAGAGTGCTGCTTCTTGCGAGTTATGCCACTCAACTTTAAGTGTGACTAAGCCAGTTTTCGCATCTTGTGAAATATTGAGAAGCGAAGAAAAAGCTTTGTAAAATTGAAGATCGCTTGGCTTGGGGTCTTTACCAGGCTTAACTTGCCTTACCCACTTTTCAGCGTTTACGTCATACTTGTCTGCATTAATTGTGTGCACTCGGCTGAATAAGCCATACTCTCTTGCGAGTAAGGCTGTCTCTAAACCGTGCTTTTTAATAAAGCGAACTAAAAATTGTCGAGACTCAAGTGTTGCTATAGCCGTTGTACTAGAATCACTGCCGCCTGGTAATGACACACCAGCAAAACTGGCAAGCCCCCCTAACTGACCCATCAAAGCACCGCCCATACCATCGGACTCAGCATTGGCTGGTGCTAGTGTCATCTCGGCTTTGTACATGTTAGGTAGAGTTAATGAATAAAGCAGTGCAATAAGACCAAAGACAAATACACAGGCGACAATAGTTTTTCGGCCTTGCCATAGCTGTCCGAATAAAACCCTAAGATCGATTTCATCGTCACTATGCCTCGCCATGACATTATCAGAAGCAGTCGAGTATGAATGAGTGCTGGCTGGCACTCGTACCCCTTTATCTTCTGGATTAATGTTGTGGCTTGTGCTCATGTGGTGCTACATCCTGTAATTTAGTTAGAGCCGAATTCTTACTCACTTCTTTGTCAACAACTGGCCCAAAAAATTTATCCAAATACTTTGGCGCTAGCCGGTACCCTGGTCTTACAATTTGCACACAGTCTTGCGTAATAACATCGCCAGGTTTCATCTTTTTTACATAATAGATAGTTCGTCTAGATTTTAGGTTTTGTTTTTTCTGCTTCGGTTATGTCGTAGTTAGGCTTGCCTATAGCCATGCAATGTTGGCGTCTGTGCAGACGCGATTTTAGTTCTACTGGCTCTAAAGAAAACCCGCTATCTGGGCCTTTATGAACTTGGCTTAGGGTTTCGTGCTTTTCTATAAAGCTTGCGCCCATGGCGACGGATGTAATGGCGAGGTTCATTTGATCTACAGGGGCGGGATATACACTATCGCAATGTAAAATTGCCAACTCTTTGCAGCCAATATCCCTAGCCGTTTCAAACGCTTGCGTGCCTTCATCTAAATTAGCCAATCTTGTAGATATGATAATTGGTTTTAAAGTTTTCGCAACATATTTGATTAAAGGCAGGTGTGTTATTTCAAATGAGGCTATTTTATAGGCGGGGTGTTCAAATATTCGAGTAAATCGACAGCAGTTTTATCAAACGCTGTGGAAAAAATTGTGATGCCAATTGAGTAGGCGGTGTCCATCACTATTTTGCAAACCCGTAATGCAAAGCTGATCGCCATTTACAGGCAAGCTTTTAGTATAAGCAATGGCCTGAAAACGTAATAAAACCGCTTTAATGTCAACTGCGTTGTCAGCATTTTTTCGTACTGCATAGATATCATGGCGAATACAGCTGGAATCTTTTACCATGGCAGCAGCGTCATACCGAACAAATGGTACTAGATAATAATCATACCTGCCCTGCATACCTATAATCATATTGTTGCACTGATTCTCCCAGCTTCTTGCAGTTTTGGCTTTTAAAGTTTGATGCAGCAAATCTATCTGGCAATGTGCGACTATTAAATCATAACTGGAATTTTCAATATCAGCAGGCTGTAATAATTGCTTTGAAAATTTCGGTGTATTTAAACCCCAACTGTCATGAGCATACCAATCGCTGTAATAAGGTAACCGCCCTGCCTCGGTAATAAGCATAGTGCCATCAATTGTATTTAAAGCTTTCGCCAAAGGAAAAATATTTTCATGCTTGGATGTCATAATTCCAGTTATAGCTCTTTTAGTAGGTATTATTGACAACAATATTGATAGTATTGTAAATATTGCTTTTTTTCTTAAAGAAGCTGATTTAATTAAATAATAACTACCAAAAAACATAGGCGCCATAAATCTATTACCGACATTCTGAGTTAGTTGCATTGTACTATAAAAAATTATAGGAATAAGTAAAATGAAGAATATTTCTTTCTTACGTTGTAAGCTATAAAAGATGACTAAAGCAGGTATCAAAACAATTGCAACAGCTTTAATTGACGAATAAAAAAATATAATTAAATCACGCTCACCGCTTGATTTAACGTAAAATGGCAAGGGCAATAAATGACCAAAGTAATCATAACGCCAGATAAAATACATTATTCCTGGTAGTATTAAATGCTTCAAAGACAGGATAATTTTACTTTTTGTAATACCACCGATTAGTTGATGCAAAAGCACTAAAGGCGCACCCCAAATAACACCATCTGGACGGGTTAAACAAAGCACTAGCAGCGCCAAATACATAAACCTATACTCTTTATGCGTCCAATAATGCAGACAAATAACGTAGATCGTCGCAAAGAAAACAGCGCTAAAGCCAAGAGCAGCAGAATATATATAAGGTGTTAATACAATGGCAATTAAAGGCAGAACAATTGTTTCATTTTTATTTGATAAAAGCTTTACGAGAATGAATAATGACATTGATGTAAGAATAAGTGCGCTTAAAAATTCATCAATACCGAAAAATGAGAATAGACTGATAAACAGCATCCAAAGAAAATCTGTAGCACCTTCTATGGGTATGGCGTTATTGCCATATGATATTAAGCCTTCGGTGGCAAGGGTTTTTGAGTATTCATAGAGAATGACAGAATCTTCGGCTGGATTGATAAAAAAGTAGGCTAATGTTATAAAGAATATTGAAGTAATTACGGGGATATAATTTTTAAAATTAAAGGGCATAAACTGTCAACTTTATTATATAAAAATAAACTGAGATATCAAAAAAAATAATATTAGTATGATGATAAATTAAATAAGATTGACGTACTTAATAATACAGTGGCAGTATCAATAAAAAATATGAATATTCCAACCAAAAAATTTACAAATTATTGACCGTTGCATGGAACTAAACCACCTTACTCTGCGACATATACCCAAAACGTCCGCCAAATAGTTAGGCCTGCCATGCAATGTTGGCGTCTGTGCAGACGTGATTTTAGTTCTGCTGGCTCTAAAGAAAACTCGCTATCTGGGCCTTTATGAACTTGGCTTAGGGTTTCGTGCTTTTCTATAAAGCTTGCGCCCATGGCGACGGATATAATGGCGAGGTTCATTTGATCTACAGGGGCGGGATATGCACTGACGCAATGTAAAATTGCCAACTCTTTGCAGCCAATATCCCTAGCCGTTTCAATTGCTTCCGTGATTTCATCTAAATTAGCCAATCTTGTAGATATGATAATTGGTTTTAAAGTTTTCGCAACGTATTTGATTAAAGGCAGGTGTGTTATTTCAAATGAGGCTATTTTATAAGCAGCAGTGTGGGGGAATGTGGGCAAATTTGCAGCAGTTTTATCAAACGCTGTGGAAAAAATTGTGATGCCAATTGAGTAGGCGGTGTCTAAGATAGACGCGCCACATTATCAATCGTAGGCGATGCAGCCGTAGTGCTGGTACCTTTACTCGAAGGTGGCCATAGCACCATCGTTGGTCGGTTGGCTGGCGCATAGGCGCGGCAACGCTACCGTGTAAGCAGTGAATTAATTGAAAAGGTACGAAGCGGTGACTGGAATCCTGACAGACTCCGCACTTGCCTACTCGACATCATTAAAACTCAATCTTAAAAGCAGCACTGTCTTCAGTGTTCGAAGACCGCCTATCATAAAGCATAGAAACGACGATGCCCGAGCATACTCGCAAACAGCGTTAATGCAAGCCTACTCCCCTCGTAACACACTAAATAACTCTAACATTGTTTTGCCTCCATTGAGAATCAACTTACTTGATGTAACAATAAGCGTGATTTTGATCAGCTACTAGCTGATCAAAATATGCTCCCACAAAAATACGTTTTTAATGATGTTAAAAAGGAGTTCAATATGTATCCTACAATGACCATGCCAAACGCTAATCTACAACAAGCCGCACATCCATCAGCTGCCCCGAATGAAGTACCCAAAAAATATGTCACAGTCAATGGTGTTATGAAACTAAATCCGGCTTATAAAGCATTTCAAGAAGGCCAGCATAAGCCGGTAACAACTGCTTTGCATCCTGATCAAGCGCTTGCAGTTGTTTCAAATATGGATGACTACATGCAGGCGAATGAAGCTGCATTAGCCTCTGGCGCACAAGAACGGCCACTGGCTGAGTCTACCAACGCAACAGTGCAAATGATGCAAGAGCCAGATATGGCGGCAAAAGTTGGCTTACATACAGATGAATTAGTCGATGGCTTAGGTGCTATTTTTCAACGCAATGAAATTCCAATGGGCTTGATGAACAAGCTTATTATGCTCAGTGAATTCGATAAGCTTGAATTCCTGGTTGATGATTCGGGCTCCATGCAATGTGATTCGGATACAAAAGATACGAATGGCCGCACACAAAGCCGTTGGAGTGAAGCACAAGGTCGTATTCAATCCATGGTTGAAGTGCTTGCTTATGTGCCAATTCAAAAACTGGAAGTACGCTTTTTAAACCGGCCGACAACAATTAGTTTAAGTCGTAATCCACAGGAGCGTCCTGAACAGTTTATCCAGAATTCTATGCAGAAAATCAATGATGCGTTTCGCTCTGGCCCACAAGGTGGTACGCCAGTTCGACAAAAACTTGATGAATCTTTGCGTCAAGGTGCTGGCCAAAAAGTAGCGCGTTATATTTTTTGTGATGGCCAACCAAATGGTGGTACTGCTGATCAGGTCGCCATTACCAACATGTTGATTCATCGACCAAACCCGTCAATGAACCCAGTCACTTTACTCAGCTGCACCAATGAAGATAACCAGGTTGAATGGATGAAAGAAGCTGAAGAAGCAGCCCCTTATTGTGCCGAATTGGATGACTTTGCTGATGAAGCCCGTGAAGTCGCGCTTGATCAAGGCAATGCCTTTCCTTTTACTCAAGGCTTTCATTTAATTTCGCAATTAGTTGCCGCGATGAACCCGCATGATTTGGATGCGATGGATGAATCTGTACCATTTACCCGTACCACTTTAAGTAATTTACTTGGTGTGCAAAGCTCGGACGAAGAATACCAACAATACTTTGATGGTTTTTTAACAGCACAGCAAAACCGTCCAACCTTAAAAGCAATCGATAAAATTAAACATGATGCGCCGTTTCGTGCACACTACAATGATTTTATGCAAGCACCTATGGCCGATCAAATTCCGATGGTACAAGTTTTTAAACAATACATTAAAGATGCAGTAGCGCAAGATCAAAACGGGAGTATGCAACAGCAGCCGCGAGCACAGCAGCGTCATAGCTTTGGTGGTTTTAACATGTCAAGATTCGCCTGAAGAGCACAATACTAAATCAGCAAGCAGCTACTACAAAAATGAAACAGCCTCATCAATGAAAAGGAAAAAATATACCCGTAGCGTTATGAATTTAGGTGTTAGCAGCGCCAAGCTATTTTGCTGAACGAAATAGACTGATGCGCTTACTTAAATCTAAAACGCTATAGGTAAGTTCACCCATTTTTAGGCTTAATAATGTCTTAGAGCGGTTTTTTTAATTTTCTCAAACCAGTGGCATCCAAATAATAAATATGGTCGGCCATGACAATTGTTTCCTTGCGATGAGCTACACCAATGCGGGTTATGTCGATGAGGCTTAGTTCACGGTTGATAAGGGCCTCGCGTTTAGTATCAAGGTGACTGGTGGCTTCATCAAGGACCAATATTGAAGGCTCTTTGTAAAAGGCCCGAGCTAATAAAACCCGTTGTTTTTGCCCGCCGGACAATGTGGTCCCCATGTCACCAATCAAAGTTTGATAACCCATCGTGAATTGGCTTATTTCTTCATGAATGTGTGCCAATCGTGCCGCTCTTTCTACATGGTTTAAATTGAATTTTGTAGCAAACATTGTGATGTTTTCAATAATTGAGCCTGCAAATAAAGTGTCTTCTTGCATAACACAGGCCACATTTTCTCGATAGTGTTTTAAACCAAGTTCGTTAATAGGTACGCCATCGATACAAACACGACCTTCGGTTGGCTGAACAAGTCCAAGAATTATTTTTAAAAGTGTTGATTTGCCAATCCCTGAACTACCAGTGATGACACTAGAAGAGCCCCCAGGTATTGTTAAATTAAGATTCTTGAAAAGAAAACCGCTTGATTCAGAATATTTGTAACTGACGTTTTCTAAAGCAATTGAACCCTTAATGTTTTTGAGTTTTTTATGTCCATATTGATAGGGTTCTACATCGGATAATACAATGTCAGAAAGTCTATTCTGTTCAATTCCCAACATTTTATAAGCGATAACACCATTGATCATTACTGAAAAACTGTTTGAGAAAAAAGTGCGATAGGTTATAAAGGCCAATAACATGCCAATGGACAGTAAGTCTTGCATGACAAAATGTGCAGCCATTGAATACACCAGTATGTGTTCAAGGCCTAATAACGATTGGCGGATGGCGCTAAAGACAATTTCGAGTCGACCAATGTCTACTGTATGATTGACCACATCCGTATAGCGATTCAACCAGAGCGTTTTGCGGTCGTTTTCTTTGTTAAACAATTTAATCGCTTGCATTGAACGAATTGTTTCCATGAAATTTGAGTCTTCATGGGCTTTAGCAACCACCAAGGCTTCATTATGCGAATAGAGCATTTTAAAAGCCAACAAAGCAATAGAGGCGTTAACGATCGCAAAACTTAAAATTATTAAAGCGAGTGTCGAAGAATAAAAAAACATAACCACGATGGTGAAACCAAATGTAAAAACGCTCATGATGATTTCGACGCTTTGCTTGATGAAAAAATCTCGAATACTTTCGATGCCTTCAAATCGAGAAACGATATCGCCAATATGACGTTTTTGGAAATAAAACAATGGCAGTTGAATCAGATGACGAAAGACATTCAATCCCACCATCAAACTCAGTTTGGATGAGAGATAAAGACTGATCCACCGCTGTAAAAAATGCACAGCTTCTTTGAATAAGATCACGCCAAAAAAGCCAAAAGCCAATACATATAATAAATTGTAATCTCGTGCGAAAATCACTTCGTCAATGACCATTTGACCATAGAAAGGCATGGCCATAGCCAATAATTGAAAGCAGACTGTGAGGACCAGTATTTGACAATATAAAGGCAATAAATTAGGGAGACTGCCAATCAGTTTGAGCATTGGCAAAGACACTTTTTCTATTTTTTTGGTAAACTGGGTTGTTGGCATGAGTTCAAGGGCAATGCCGGTAAAATGTTTTCCCATAGACGACCATTTCATTTTTATGATACCACGGCTCGGATCATGAATAACAACGCCTTTGGATGAAACACTTTTTAAAACAACAAAATGATTCAGGTCCCAATGAAGAATACAAGGCAATTCCAGTTCGCGAACTGAGTCCATTTCAACTTTCACGGGTCGTGGTTCAAGATTGTAGACATTGGCAATATCTATTATTTCTTTAAGACTTACGCCCTCAAGGGAAATGTCATTTTTTTTTCTCATTGTTAAGAGATCAATGTGGTGACCGTAATAGCCTAAAATCATAGCCAAACTGGCCAAGGCGCATTCTGCAGCTTCAGTTTGTAAAATCAGAGGCAAATTCTTGCTCATAAAAAAACCTCAGACTTGAAAATCCATTGCCATAAAGCCCGCTTATCGTAGGGAATTTCTGCAATCACTTGCATGCCATTTTTCAGCACTAAATTGGTGTGCTTATGATTAAGTGTTTGACTGGCCAAATTAACTTTTGCCCTGTAGTAGCTGCTATTGTCATTCAGTACAATTGGAATGACGTCATGCCGAAATACCGAGTCATTGATGTCCACAATTGTACCTTCGCCCCATCCGTAACGTTCAAAAGGGTAGGCGTCATATTTAAGTTTAACCTTTTGGCCTTTAAGCGCGAAAGCGATTGATTTGGTGGGTATAAATAAATGCGCTTGGAGTTTGTAATTAAACGGCGCAATAATCGCTAGAACTTGGCCAGGCTGGACGTTGTCTCCTTCTTTGACGCGCAGGGAGATGATGGTGCCATTCATAGGCGCTGCAATTGAAGTTTTATATTGAGATTCTTTTTCAAATATTTTTTGTTGATGCACAGAAAGTAATTGGTGAATATCAGCAAGTTGTCTTTTAAGATGTTCATCTAGTAGATTCAAAGACCGTTCTGAGTCTTGCGTTATTTTTAAAAGATCGAGTCGGTTTAAAGCATTTTGATTCATCTCGCCTTGTAATCGAAAGCATTCTTTGTTTTCAGTAAGAAATTCTTTCTCAGAAACAATTTGATTGGATTTGAGTCCTTGCAGTGAATCCAACAACTTTCGACATGCTTTTAATTGATTGAACAGGGTATTGGATTGGCTGTCTACGAGCTCTATTTTTTGTTTGGCAAATTCAATTTGTGATGCTAAGTGTTGCTGTTTTTCTACAGAAGCCTCACGGGCAAAGACGATTTGTGATTCGTAGAGGGATTTCTGTTTCATCATCTCAGAATACATTTGATAAAATGCACTTGAGGATTTTGACATCAATAGTTCATCAGTCAGTGAAAAAAGGAGATTTCCAGCTTCCAATGTTTGACCTTCTTGAACGCTTATGGCGGTGACAATGCCGTTCGTCGACGCCTTAATGGTGGTCATGCCAGCTTCAGGCACCAAATGGCCGTAGACAGTTTCTTTTCTGGCGTATTCGCTGAAGGCAATAAAGAGAATCGCAGTTATCAGTGCAAGAGTGATCAGTAGAGTAAAATGAATGTACTTGAGGGGCTTAACTTTTAAGGTTTGACCATATTGGGATGTTTTTTGAGCTTCATGCACTTCTTCCCTAAACACCGCCTTGAGACCTCTACTGCCAGTGAATTTTTATATTAAATAGCTACAATATTACCAATCTATTTGATTCAATTGTAGAAGAGAAAGCCCACAATTGCTGAGTAGATATTCTAAATGCTTAGAAATGATGTCTTCTAATGATTTATTTGCGCTCAGCCAAATTGAATTACTCGGTATTGTGCGTCAGTTCGGATTACTGTATAAAGTAAAGCACTTTGATAACATATCTTAACTTATAAACATATAAGTTATCAAGGCGCATGACTTTGTTTGCTAAACTTAAATGAAGCGCTTATTTAAAGCGCTTGGACAAAGTAAGAGTAATCAAACTGGCTATTTAATATTTGGAGAAATCTATGAAAACTCAAATCACTGATCTTAATGAATTGCTACAAGTTACTGGTGGCCGAAGAACTAGATCTATTTCTAGAACTGACCTTTTAGCGCGACAAAGTTCAACTCTTGAATCAGGCATTTATAATTCTTCTATTTCAGGTTCAAGCACTTCAACTTCAACTGCTAGTGTTACATCCTCCGTTTCATCTGACGGTTCTTCTGTTTCTATTGTAACCACTGGTTCTGGAAGTGGTTCTGGTTCTACATCCCTTTAAGTTTGACTGAGCCTAGGAGAGGTTGTCCGGTAATTAGCTATTCTTAGATCGTTTTATTCTTCTACGGCAAAGCCATTTAAATGGCTTTGCCGTGGTTTCGTTATGATACTTAATGAATTCAATCACTTTAGTTTTCAGTTTATCAACTGATCCTGTTACCAATCGCTTTAATAGTCTTCTCGGAATGATACTAAATTAGCACTCAATCTGATTAAGTCAAGATCAATGCTTCGGTATATAGTCGCTGGCGCGGAATAGGCGAGTAGCGGAAGATCGAGGAAAAAATGGTCGGAAAAGCGCAGTGCACCCCCTTCAAACATTTCAGTATGTTCGCTGAGTAGGTCAGAAAACACCTTTTTATCTTGCATCCGTACTGAGCTGCATGGCGGTTTAAGTCTGTTCTATACCCATAGCGTTATGAATTTAAGTATAAAAAGTGTTTCAAATTTTGCTTTAATCGAGGCGCGACAATGCACTATGGCCTTCCCCATAGCAGGCGGAGCAACATAGAGTAAAGTGAAAGACGAAATACTTGGAGGCCTAAATTCATAACGATACGGGTATTAGATCTAATGCCGGTAAATGGGTAAGATGTCCCCTCGACAAAAAACCCAGGTAAAGCGAGTAACGAGCTCGATTCTTTACCCACAACGGAAAATGAGGGGACAAAATGGATATTAAGTTAAACTTGAAATCGAAGAACTACGAGCATGTGAAGCATTGGCATTGAAGGAAGGTCCATTGAGGACAACTTTGGTGAAGTTAATTGCGGTTTACCTCGTCTTAAACCAGCTTAAGCCTTTAAGTAGACACTAAAACTACATTTATACCGAATTAGTGTACACTTAAAGTGGAATTTCGAAACAAAGGCTTAATTTTTTGACATGAAGCTCATTGACGCTATTAAAGTACTGGAAGCCTATGATAAAAAAGGTCGATTTGTTTATAAAAATCAGGACCTTGCTAAGTTATTACACTCTAATACGACTAAAGCCTTAGCTGCGTGTTTATCTCGTCTTACGGAAAAAGGCGTGTTAATACGCGCTATCAAAGGTGTCTATGTCTATGGGTTTTCCGAGCATAAAACTAAATTTATTTTAGAACATATTGCAAAGGCTATGCGCAGAGGTGAATACACTTATGTATCGCTTGAATCTATACTTTCCGAATATGGTGTTATTTCGCAAATTCCAATCGATCGATTGACACTCATGACCACCGGTCGCAAGGGTGAGTACAAAACGCCTTTCGGCGTTATAGAACTTACTCATACTAAAAGATCGATCAATGATATTTTAATCAATAGCGTCGACGTCGATAGACCTCTTCGGATCGCTACAAAGCACGCTGCATTAAGAGATCTCTACAGAGTGGGTCGCAATACTCACCTTATCGACAAGGGTTTAATAGATGACGACTGAATGGCAAAATTTCAATACATTGGTTGAACGTGCAATGTCTTCCAGTAACGTAGCGAACATGCGACCTGTGATTGAAAAAGAACTATTGCATTATGATATTTTATTTTGTCTCGATCAATCAAACCTACTCGATAATATTGTATTTCAAGGTGGTACCGCTTTGCGTCTTTGCTATGGCGGCAATCGTTTCAGTGAAGACTTGGACTTTGCAGGTGGTCATACTTTCTCAAGTGTAGATATGCTTCGATTAAAAGAATGCATACAAGACTACATTGGCAACAGGTACAACCTCTCAGTTAACGTCAAAGAGCCAAAATCACTAAAAGAAGACAATCACGCCCAAATCAAAATTGATAAGTGGCAAATATCCATTAATACAACACCTGAACAAAAGCATATACCACAACAGAGAATTAAACTTGAAATTGCCAATATCCCTGCCTACACCAAACAAGCTAGATCTTTACAACGAAATCATGAGTGCCTGCCCGACGGTTATGAAGACACGCTTATTTACACAGAAACTCTCGATGAAATCATGGCTGACAAACTTATCGCATTTCCCGCTACAACTCGCTACATTCGCTATCGCGACATATGGGATTTGGCTTGGCTACAGCAACAAGGGGCAAAAGTAAATGTTGAACTGGTCTTACAAAAAAAAACCGATTATCGATTAGAAAATTTTACTAAAAATCTCAAGCTCTGTATCGCAAATTTAGAGTCGATAATTGATAGCAAATCTTTTAAAAATGAAATGCAGCGGTTTATACCCATGGATATTTATGAGAGAACACTCGGCAAACAAAAATTTTGTGAGTATTTAAAAACGACTCATCAGACATTGTTCACCGAACTCTATACCGACATCACGCAAATAAAAGAAAAAAACGATTTTAAAATGTAAAAGTTAAGCATTCGCCTGCAGCTCAGTGCTCACTGCCAAAATAAAAATATGAACACTAGTGGTGGTGAAGTGGCTGGCACGCTCTTTAAGACACAAACCCTACCTATGAACTAATCACAAAACCATTTCGCGACTGAAAATCAGGAAGTGGCCCAAATTGTTTTTCAATAATAGTTCGAACAGTTTCACCTTTGTTGTTCTTCGCAGCAAGTTCACCACTACCGTTTTCTTGTCGTAGCAGATGGAAAGTGGTTAAATCTTTATGTCGAGCTGCAATGTGAAATGCAGTGTCTCCATCTTTGTTTTTAGATCTAATCGCTGTTGCTAAACAGTTTCCGCTGAAATTAAACCCACGAATCGCGCTGAAATTTTGGGTGTGCGCCGCATAATGCAAACAAGTTTGTTTGCTATTGTCAGAATCAGCTTGATTTAAACCAAGTTGAATTAACGCAGCCACTACATGCTGATCGCAGCCCTGTATTACGGCATGATGCAATAAATTGCGGCCATTTTCATCGACGCGCTTAACCACATCATCACCGTGAGACGTATTGTTGCTATCATAGACGAAACTATCTGCAAGCTTTGCTATTTGTTTAATAACATGAGTTGTATGCTGGGCATCGCCGGCTGACAATTGCATTGGCCATTTTTTATGAAATTCAGTAGAGCTAAAACCTTGTTGGTCCGCTAAGTATTCGTTGAAAGCATATGCTCGTTTTCCAAGTTCTGTTAGAGTAAACATATTTCGAATGAAGTTTTCCGACTTATTTACTGGATCATAACTCCATTCACTGGTTTGCTCGCTGAATTTTTCCGGAGAACAATAATCATTAGGATTTATTAAGGGTGCGTTAAAATCAAGATTTGGATCAAGCCGAGTTGATGATTCTTTGCCAAAAGCCATGAGATAGGAGCCTGCGTTGCAATATTTACCAAAAGGATTGACATACTCCGCAACATCTTGAACAAATAATCGAACAAACTCTTGCTTGTTAAGTGGCTCTAATGATTCATAACGTTCACGCATTCTTTGATAGAAAATTTTGAGCTTATATTGCTTTTGCTCGGTTGAAAACCGCAGCCCGCTCCTATCTTGTTCGCGTAACGTACACTCTCTAATATGATCCACAGCTTTTTCTTTTATCATACGAGGTACATTATTAGATGTAATCTCAGATGCAATAAAGGCTTCAGTTAGTTTGTAATACGGATGATGATTACGCAGCCTGAACATCAAAGGGACACCATTTAAATGGCTATGATCGTTTTTAAGTTGAGGATTAACAATTGAAGCTTTTTTAATTGCCCGAACTTTTGAGACCATATTATTAAGCTCAGAAATTTTAAAAGAACTGTTTTGAGTTTTTTGATTCGAATTTAAATAATTTGGCCCAACTTGATTAATCGGCTTCATGGCCGGTATTTGAGGTTTTAGTAATAGTCGTACTAAGGATTTTCGTTCTTCCTTAGACATGGTATCTTTATAGTTCCCATCTGAAGAAAACTTATCAAAAATTTTATCTATCATACTATCAATATTATAATTTTGTTTCTGACTACCAGACAGCTTACTCAAGTGTCCATGTACCGTGTGTGCTGCTTCCACAACCTTAAGATACGCGACAAGATTACTTTTTACTCCACCAGATATTGCAATACGACCATGACGCCTTTCTGAACAGCGATCTAAAACGTTCGAAGCAACCAGCGTGCTTAAATCGTTAAGAAATTGAGTCTTGGTC
>Ga0115546_1000566_pt1 | contig 24868 bp, 24 predicted proteins | sample COGITO_mtgs_1004_FD_87186 | JGI IMG/M metagenome (GOLD analysis project Ga0115546, IMG submission 87186) | Pelagic marine microbial communities from North Sea - COGITO_mtgs_100413 | ecosystem: Environmental > Aquatic > Marine > Epipelagic | place: Germany:Helgoland, sampling site Kabeltonne...
CCCTCAATCCCCGACACCTGCCCGCGCCGCCGATCAAACCACTTCCCCAGCATGGTTCTACTCGTCATCGTCAGCATCCCCTGCCCGCAAAACCGCAGACTCACGAATCCCAATACCAGCAAGACTGCCGCCACCAGCGTCGGCTCTAGCGATAGCTGAGCGCTCAGTACTGATGAAATGCGATCGCACACCGTCAAATAACCCAGCGTCAGCCCCAACCCCATCGCCGCTAGCACGGCCACCTGCCGCGAACCCAGTCGATCTAGCAGCTTCCCCCCAAACGGCAGCAAGCAGCCGCTCGTTAAAGTCCCCACCAAATAAGCATTCGCCAGCTGCAGTCGAGAAAGCCCCGTTGCCGCCATCAAAGGCTCTGTAAAAACGCTCACCCCAATGGTCTGCCCCGGAATGCTCGTCATCACACCCAGCACGCTAGCAACCAGAACAACCCATCCGTAGAAGATAGGAAATTTTGCCGGAGAAAACGGAAAATCAGGCCGAAAAACAGACGTTTTCATAAGCAAAATCATTCTCGCAATAGGTAGATGCTAAAAGGCTCGAAAGCAGATACGCTGTAAAGCAATTTGTTTAGCACGTCCTAGACGCTGTATATCCAAACGCTCTACAGAAGGTTTAGCAAAGTCTTAACTATGGCAGATCAACCCGACTCACGTATGCTGCTCTCCCACAATTTCGCTCTGCCCGAAGGTGAAATTCATCCCCTCAATCGAGAAGAATTCGCAGCAGTATTTTCAAAAGCATTTGCCGACAAAGCAGGTATTGAAGCCGCCTACATCGAAAACCCTCACTGGGTCGTAGAAGTGCGCTACGCCAAAGTGCGCTACACCGCCAAAAGTGCCGGAGAGCTATGCGCCCAAACGCTAGCTGGCTACCGCAAAGACAGCCAGGCATCCGGATTTATCGTCATGGCTTTAGGCGGAATGAAAATGACGCCGCCAACCGGTGGCCCACCCTCCTTACAGCAAGGAGAATGGGGCGTCGATGTGGTAGAAACGAAGAAACCCGATGAGTTTTTAGAAGAAATTAGCTGGGACAAACTCACCGCAGCTAAGCCTGTTGATAACGTCTTTAGAATCGATCAATCTGTATAGGATAATCTGTACGAGATAATCTGTACAAGGCAAAGGATACTGCGACTACTGTACGCTGCCTGATGACTAGGCTCTCTCTTACGACACTTTCTCACAGGCAGCCCGCATTCACGTATTTGTGCAATAGTCGCCTAAACCCAGGCACCCGATACCGTAGTCGTTAAAAATAGTTATTGAAAATAGTTATTGAAAATAGTTGTTGAAGATCGAACGATGAATAAGCAAGACCTGATTGATCAGCTATCGCTGGTAGAGCATGTTGAAGGTGGCTACTTCTCAGAAACTTATCGGGCCGCTGAGGAAATTCAAACGCCCAGAGAAGGTCAAACGCGATCGCTCCTGACCTCAATCTACTACCTATTAACAGACGATCGCCCGATTGATCATCTGCATCAAAATAAGTCAGACATCATGCATTACTTTCAAGCCGGTTCGCCCATAACCTATGTGCTTGTCGATCTAAACCAGACGCTGCGCCGAGTCAAACTAGGACTCAACGTAGCGCAAGGAGAAGTGCCCCAGCTACTCGTTCCCAAAGGTTACTGGAAAGCCGCCGTACTAGAGTCCGGCGAGTACGGCCTGCTAGGTGAAGCCGTTGCCCCCGGATTTGACTATCGCGATATGGCCATTGCCAAAGCCGATAAGATTCGCGCTCAGTTTCCAGACTTGTGGGAAGAATTAGCCCCTTATGTAAGGGCATGAAACTGGAGCATAAAAACTGGATTATAAAAACTAGCAGAAATAAATCTCCGCTAGAGCGGCAAAGGCAAACTTTAAAGCCTAATTGGCAAACAGCATAATCGCATCTTCAGGCTTCACAATCACCACAGAAGGCGCAGTCGTGTTCCCCACTAAAACGCCCGCCGCCGCGCCGCCTGCCACCTTCCACAAATCTGGTCGCCCAAAAACTTCGCCCAAAATATAGCCGCCCGCCGCACCAATTGCCGCATCGGTTAACACCGCGCCCGTCGAAGTTTGCCTAGGGTCTTTGCGATCGCGCAGCAGCTCCGAAGTCGCCCGAATCGGAAAAATTCTATCGGTAATCTCAACCGAATTAGCCACATACACCAGCCCGCCCTCAGCCGGTTCAAACCGTCCGCGAACAATGGCCCCTATCGGCAAGCGCTGGTTCCCAATCGCCGACGCAGAACTCACCACCAAATCGTAATCGTAAGTCTTGTCTTTATCGAGATAGAGCGTTTCTTCGCGCTCCAAAGTTGCTCGCAAAACGCCGTTAGTCTGTTGATTAGTCTGCTGAGGTACGCTCTGTTGAGGTACGCTCTGTTGAGGTATGGTCTGCTGAGGTGTGGCCTGCCCAGTTCTAGGCACCGGAGAGCCCGGCGTCACTTGCGCGATCGCAGGAACTGCGCCCCCAATAACGCTAAAAGCAGCAAGACTGCCCAATACAAGAGATTTCATCACGATATCCTGAAAAGAAAACTGCTGTAGCACGAATGCTCAAGAATGCACCAGGTGTCTCAAGCAGAAACACCCGTAAAATATAGCCTGACCCAAATCAAAATAAGCAGCAGAGACGGCCACTATCGTCCACTATGCAAATCGTCCACTGCCTTAAAGATTCTCTTCTTACTGCAAAAAGCGGTTTATCGTCTCCGAAACCTTGATCAACAAATCCGGCCGCGTACCCGCGATAATCCCGCCCACAAAGCCAAAAAGATGGCCTTCCCAAGACACCTTATTCTCATTAGAGCTAGGCAACATAGACCACAGCTGATTGCCATACATCACAAACACAATAATCGCAAACCCAATCGTCAACAGCGTCTGCACCTGATAGCCGTTAATCAGTAAAAATCCGATATAGCCAAAAATTAATCCACTCGCGCCTAGGTGAATCGCATCGCGCCCAAATAACCAGGTGCCCGATCCGCCAATCAGCAAAATCGTAATCGTAATCGTATAAAAGCTGCTGCTTCCGCTCAGCTCTCCTTGAACCAGGATAAACCAGCCCAAAACTAAAAAAGGCACCGTATTGGCCAGCAGATGACCGATATCGCGATGAATCAGCGGCGAGAACGGAATCCCCAAAAGCCCCAGCGGCTGACGCGGACGAATCCCAAAAATCTTACCTAGACCATTACCCAACAGCAGCATATTCATCAAGCTAACTATCCAGGTCAAAATAACGCAGTCGCGCAGCACCGTAGCGCTTTCTCGCCAGGTAGCATCGCCGGTATACAGCGTTAAAACCGCAACGCCCACAATCAGGTAGAAAAGTAAAAACTGTAGCTTAGGATTAAATACACTAGCCGCCGCTTTGACGGCTCCTTGGGTTGGCCCTTTCATGGAATAACTGCGTAGTAAACGGCTGTCGATAAGCTAAACGTGACCCTGCGAGATAATCCTAATGCATTTGATTAGCCGCAGCGCCTAACCGCCCGCATCTACCTGGCGATATGTGACAATAGAAAACGTTAGTTTTAGTACTTAGGTTTGAAAACAGGCATGAAGATGAAAGGGTTTGCTCCGTTTTTACTGGCAGTTTGCGTTACGCTAGTCGGCTGGCTAGGGTTTGCAGCGCCCAGCTGGGCCTACATAGAAGAAGACGTAGACGCGCTAAAAATGAACAACGAATGCCCCGTTTGTATCCTCAACGACGCCGATCTGAGCAGTCAAGACTTTCACAGCGCCAACTTGAAAGTAGCCTCGCTAACCGGCGCTAACCTCAGCAATACCGATCTCTCTAAAACCAACCTCATGCTAGCCGAGCTAATCGGCTCAAACCTGACCAAAGTTAACCTCAGCGGCGCTGAAATGAATGGCGCACAGGCCCAAGATGCCAACTTCACCGCCGCCAACCTCAGCGGCGCCACCTTAACCCAAGCCAACCTCTCCGATGCCAACTTCACCGATGCCAAGCTGATTGGCACAGAGATGACCGCAGCCATCGTAGGCGTTGCCAACTTTACCGGCGCAGACCTAACCGACGCTAATCTACGAGCCGTAAACCGTAGCCGGGCCATTTTCTGCCATACCACGATGCCAGATGGCAACGAGGAAAACCGCGACTGCTAAAGCTTCACAAACGAGTGGCCAAGCGCAGAGCAGGAGCACCCCAAAAGTAGACCAGGAGCAAACCAGGAGCAAACCATTGATTAAAACCGCCCTGAAGCCACAGACAACTCCGCCCATCGGCAAACCCCAGGGAATGCGCCTCCTCCGGCAGCTAAAGTGGATCTTAGATCCAGTCAACTACCTCGAAGCGACCAAAGCCGACCTCCCAGACTTTTTCGAAGAAGATGCGCTCGGTTTTGGCGACGGGCCGCTGGTTATTGCCAGCCATCCAGAAGCGCTACAGTTTATTCTTAGTCGCGATCGCACACTCTTCCACTCACCCGGCGAATTTAACCGCCTGCTGTCACCGCTCATCGGCGATGCCTCAGTTATCATGCTCAGCGGCGATCGCCACAAAGAAAGGCGGCAGCTATTAGCCCCAGCCTTCCACGGCGAACGGCTCGAAGTTTACGGCCAGCTCATCTGCCAGCTCACCGAAGCCCTCTTCAGCGACTTCCACCCAGGAGACGCCTTCGCCGCTCGCACGCTAACGCAAAAAGTCTCCTTACAAATCATCTCCAGCGTCGTCTTTGGCCTCACCGACAGCCCGCGATCGCAAGAGATTATGCAGGTACTCACTGAGACCATCGAGGTGTTCGGCTCACCCACCTCGGCCCTCATGCTGTACTTTGGCGGACTCCAAACCGACCTAGGAGCCTGGAGTCCCTGGGGCCGCTTTGTCCGGCGACGGCGGCAGCTAGACAAGCTCATCTACGCCGAAATCCGCGATCGCCAGTCCAACCCCGACGACAGCCGCAAAGACATTCTCTCCATGCTTATGGCTGCTCGCACCGAAGACGGCGAAGCCCTAGGTGAAACCGAGCTGCGAGACGAGCTCATGTCGCTGCTACTAGCCGGCCACGAAACCACCGCCACCGCCATTGCCTGGGCCATGTACTGGACGCACAAACAGCCAGAAGTCAAAGCAAAACTCCTAGCCGAGCTAGACGCATTAGGCCCAGAAGCCTCTTTCACCGAGATCGCAGCGCTCCCTTATCTAACCGCCGTTTGCAAAGAGACTTTAAGGCGATCGCCCGTCGCCATGTTCACCTTTCCCCGCGTTGCCAAAGCCGAAGTCAAAGTCATGGGCCGCACCTTCCCACCAGACACCACTTTTCTCGGCTGTATTTTTCTTACTCATCAACGAGAAGATCTCTACCCCAACCACACCGCCTTCCAGCCCGAGCGTTTCCTTACGCGCAAGTACTCGCCCTACGAATTCATTGCCTTTGGCAATGGCTCTAGGCGCTGCGTCGGCGAAGCCCTTGCCCAGTACGAAATGAAGCTAGTGGTGGCCACCCTGCTATCGCGCTATCGGTTTAGCCTAGCGAGCGAGCAACCCGAAATCGCCAAGCGCAGAGGCGTCACCCTCGCCCCCGCCAAAGGCGTCCCAATGATCTTCCAGGGCAAAAGAACATGACTTACGCGCCGTCCAAACAACCGTCCGCACAAATTAAAGCAACAGAAATCCCAAACCCCATCCTTTTTAACCGCAGCAACTGGGGCCATATTCTTCTCACCGGAGCCGATCGCGTTCGCTTCCTGCACAATCAAACTACTCAAAACATTGAACAACTTTCTGAAAACCAGGGTGCGCATACCGTTTTTGTTACCTCAACCGGACGCACCATCGATCTGACAACGGTATACGCCCAAGCAGACGCGCTTCATGTCGTCACCTCGCCAGAGATGGCAAAACCCCTCTACGACTGGATGGATCGCTACATCTTTTTCTCAGATAAGGTAACTCTTACCGACCAGAGCGAGCAAGCCTTTATGTTCACCCTTGTAGGCGCAGGCAGCGACGAAATTGCCCGGCAAATCGGGGCAGAGGATCTCATTGGCAAAGACGAATTTACCCATCAGCAAATTTCAGTTGCGGGCATAGAACTCTCTATAGCGGTTGGCAGCGATTTAGCGATCGCAGGCTACACCCTATGGGGCGTTGGCGGAGCCTCTCCTGAGGAAAATCGCGCCCAGGCCGAAACCATACAGCAAGCCCTCTTAGCCGCAGGTGCCAAAGCAGGCACTGCCGAACAGTGGGAAGACTTGCGAATCCGCCAGGGACGGCCCATGCCAGGCAAAGAGCTAACCGAAGACGACAACCCCCTCGAAGCCGGACTCTGGCCCACCGTCTCATTCGAAAAAGGCTGCTATATCGGCCAAGAAACCATCGCCCGGCTAAACACTTACAAAGGCGTTAAAAAGCGGCTGTGGGGGCTGATACTAAAAAACGCAGTCGCCGTAGGTGAGACAGTTTGGCTAGGAGAAGACAAAATCGGCAAAGTGACCAGCGTTACCGAGGCCCCCGCTAGCAGCCACTCAGACAGCCCATCAAATCCCTTCGCCCTTGCATATCTACGAACAAAAGCCGGCGGTGAAGGCTTAACCGTCACCGTAGATACAACAGAAGCTGAAGTGGTAGCGCTGCCTTTTGTTACCCATCAATACCCAGCCGCTACTGAAGCAACCGCATAGCTCACGCGTGATTTATATTATCTCCACTTGATTCATCTGTTCGGGAATGCTATTTCAGTAGGCTCCGGTACGCTATCAGTTTGCGCTTAATCTCTTATTAAGGCGCACCCCTAAGCGCGATCGGAGTTTTTCGCTGCTCTGACGCTCTCTCAAACAGCAATTCATGTGGTCGAAATTTAAGGCAGTTACTCAGCAGACAAAGAGCGCCCTCATCATTGCGCCTACCGTTGCAACCACAGTGATTACCAGTAACTTTCTAGGCGCTTTTAACCTGCTCGAATGGGAAGTCCGAGATACTTTTTTTCGGCAGCGCCCAGCTGAAAACATCGATCAGACCGTTGTCGTTGTCACTATCGACGAGTCAGACATTCAAGCAGCCGCAGACTGGCCCATTCCTGACGGCGTGCTCGCCGAATTACTCAAAAAGATTGCCGCTCAGCAACCTCGATCTATCGGGATGGACATCTATCGAGATTTGCCCGAAGAGCCGGGTCACGATCAGCTAGTCAGCGTGTTTGAATCTACCCCATCTATCGTGGGCGTAGAAAAAGTGAACGGCAGCAGGGTGAATCCGCCGCCCGCACTCGCGGCACTTGGCCAAGTGGGCCTAGCAGATCTGGTGCTCGATGCAGATAGACGAGTGCGCCGAGCGCTGCTAACTTCAGTCGATGAAGACTCTGGAGAGATAAAAGCAGGGCTGGCCACCCAAGTTGCCTTAGCCTATCTAGCCTCAGAGGGCATTTCGCTAGAGTCGGTAGATGCCGACAAGCAGAGATTTCAGCTAGGCCGAGCAGTCTTTGAACCCCTGCGATCGCAGCAAGCAGGCTATGCCTATCAAGACCTAGGCGGATACCAGATTTTGCTCAACTGGCGCGGCGACAAAAACTTGTTCTCAACTGTTCCCATGCGCGACGTACTCGCGAATCGAGTCGATCGGAGCCTAATGCGCGATCGCATGGTATTTATCGGCTCTATCGCCCCAAGCACCAACGACTTCTTCGAAACCCCCTACAGCAGCACCTGGAGAGACAATACTCAGCAGGTCATGCCAGGCGTCTTTGTCCATGCCAACATTGCTAGCCATTTAGTTCAAAGTGCGCTTCATGGGAGAACCACCCTAACGGGATTTACCGGCTGGCAGCAGCAGACCTGGATTGTTTTTTGGACGATGCTAGGCACCGGCGGTAGCTGGATAGTCTCAGCCTCTCAGCAAAAGAGACTGCAGTTTCAGTTTCTGCGAGGTGCTTTCTTTAAAGGAACCCTAGTAGGTATTCTCCTCATTGTCGGAGCCTACGCCGGATTTACGCTGGGTCTACTGGTGCCCGTAGTGGCACCGCTAACGGCCTTTACAGTCAGCGGCCTCGCCACCGTAAACGCATATCGGCAAAAGCATCTGAAAGATACCAACAGCCAGCTAGAAACCGCCAACATTCAGTTAGCACAAGCCAACGAGCAGCTAACCGACTACTCTAAAACGTTAGAAGCTAGAGTAGAAGAGAGAACCCACTCCCTCGCCAAAGCCAAGCAAATTGCGGATAGGGCCAACCAAGCCAAAAGCGAATTTCTAGCCAATATGAGCCACGAGCTGCGTACGCCGCTGAATGGAATTCTAGGCTACGCTCAAATTTTAGAGCGAGCCGATTTAGCGCCCAAGCAAAAACAAGGCGTCAGCATCATTCATCAGTGCGGCTCTCATCTGCTAACGCTCATCAACGATATTCTCGATCTTTCCAAAATTGAAGCGAACAAGCTAGTGCTACACTGCCACGACTTTGATTTCTTTCTGTTTTTAGAAGGCGTCGCCGAAATCTGCAAAATTCGCGCCCAGCAAAAAGGCGTCACCTTTCAATGTGAGTTTGCTTCAGACCTACCGCCTGCCGTCCATGCAGACGAAAAACGCCTGAGACAAATACTTATCAACTTGCTAGGAAACGCCATCAAGTTCACTGAAAAAGGCTGCGTAACGCTTCGGGTTAGTCTCAATTCTGTTACTTCCGTCGATCCTGTTACTTCCGTCGATCCTGTTACGTCTATCAATTCTGTTGAGACTCTTCATCTGTCATCGTCTAACCAGGAACAATCTAATCCTGCTCAAAGCAACTGTAAAACAGCATCCAACGACCCAGCGCTCAGCGAGAAAACAGCCGGTGCAATAACCCATGAATCAGCTAGCGTCTTCCATCATCTTCTTTTCCAAATCGAAGATACAGGCGTAGGCATGACGCCAGAACAGCTAGAAAAGATATTTCTACCGTTTGAGCAGGTCGGCGATACCGACAAAAAGGCCTCTGGCACCGGACTTGGCCTAGCCATCAGCCAGCGAATTGCCGAGATGATGAATAGCCCTCTACAAGTGAGTAGCAAAATTGGAGAAGGCAGCGTTTTTTGGCTATCGCCCAAAATTCAGTCAGCCGTTAGCTGGGTAAAGCAATCTGGCAAACAGCAGATTATCGGCATCGACCTAACACACAGAGAAATCCCCAGCGTTCTGGTCATCGACTCAAACGAATCGGCCCAACAAGCCATCGTTCAACTGTTAGAGCCGTTTGAATTTAAGCTAACCGTTGCCGCCGACACCGAAAGTGGACTGCAAGCCGCGATCGCCCAGCGTCCAGACTGTGTAATCACAGAGCTAGACATGGCCAACGCAACAGGACTCGACATCGTAAAAGGCGTGCGATCGCAGCTAAATATGGCCGACACTAAAATCATTGTTTCAAGCACTCATGCATTCGAGCAAGACCGGCAAAACAGCTTAGCCGCAGGCGCCGACTTCTTCTTACCCAAACCTCTAGAGCTATCCCAGCTGCTAGATACACTGCAAACGGCACTAAAGCTCACCTGGCTATACAAAATAGAGACAAAAGCAGCCAACCAAAGCAGCCGTCCTCAAGCTAAAAAACTCACTCATCTCACATCTCTTACACCTGTTATCCCACCCGATAAAGAGACGTTAGAAAAGCTCTATCACCTAACTATGATGGGGGATCTAAACGGGCTAGAGGGCATCCTAGAGCAGCTTGAAGAAAAACCCGATCTCACTGCCTTTTCGGTAGAAATGAAGAGATTATCAAAGCGTTTTCAGACAAAGCAGATTCGAGAGTTCCTCAAGTCATTTACACCCGCAGAATAATGATAGACACGATATCTGAACCCACCCGAATACTGCTAGTAGACGACACGCCTACTAACCTCACGGTTTTGTCAGAGTCTATACAAGACCAAGGCTGGGTGACGCTGTTTGCAACCGATGGGGAGACGGCAATCGAGCAGGCAGAATATGCGCAGCCAGAGCTCATTTTACTAGATGTAATGATGCCTGGACTAGACGGATTTGAAACTTGCAAGCAGCTCAAAAGTAATCGCAAGACCCAAGATATTCCCGTCATATTTATGACAGCGCTTTCGGACTCGCTAGACAAAGTAAAAGGCTTAAACCTAGGCGCAGTAGATTACATCACTAAACCCTTTCAGCAAGAAGAAGTTGTTGCTAGAGTAAAAATGCAGCTACGAATGCATCAGCTAAACCGTCAATTAGAGGCCAACAACGAGCTGCTAGAACAGCGGGTAAAAGACCGCACCCAAGAGCTTTCCAAAGTCCTCGACAACCTAAAGAAAGCGCAAATGCATCTAGTGCAAAGCGAAAAAATGTCCTCTCTAGGCCAAATGATGGCAGGCATCGCCCACGAGATTAACAATCCTGTAAACTTCATCTACGGCAACCTCAACCCCGCTAGCGATTACTTCAAAGAACTCATCGACATCATTAAAATGTATCAGGCAAAATATCCGACGCCGGACGAAGAGCTTCAAGCATACCTGGACGATTTAGACCTGCCCTTTATAATCGAAGACGCCTTCAAGCTGTTAGAGTCCTTAAAAATTGGCTCCGATAGAATCCGCCAAATTGTGCTGTCAATGCGGAACTTTTCTCGCCTAGACGAAGCCCACATCAAGTCGGTAAACGTCCACGAGGGCATCGACAGCACGCTCTTGATTCTTCAGCACAAGCTGCGCACCGGGGCGAATAATAAACCCGTTGAAATCATCAAGCAATACGGCAATTTACCGCTTATCGAATGCTATCCTAGCCAGCTCAATCAGGTATTTATGAATATCCTGTCCAACGCCATCGACGCCTTCGAAGACTCAGATAACTCAGTAAATGAATCAGTAGAAGATGCATCAAATAGCCAACCTTTCACAATCGAAATTACAACGAATATAGCCGCCGCAGACACGGTTCTAATTCAAATAAAAGACAACGGTAGCGGCATTCCCCCACAGGTTCTTAGCAAGCTATTCGATCCTTTCTTCACCACCAAGCCAGTCGGTAAAGGCACCGGGCTAGGGCTTTCCATCAGTCATCAAATTATCGTAGAAAAACACGGCGGAGAAATTGATTGCGTCTCGCAAACGGGACAGGGCACCTGCTTCACGATTAAAGTGCCAGTCGCTCAGCCCGCCGCCGCTTCTAAAGATCCGTTTCAGCCGATGGACACCGCTGAGATGGCCTAAGCGCGATCGCTCAAATATCCGCTTGACCCAACGCCACCCTCAAAACCGCTATTGTAAAGGAAGCTTTCTTCTCTTAGCGGAGCGACTTGCTTTTGGTATCTCAATCGGTCAACCCCAGGACTGCCCCAGACCGCCTCATTATGTTCACGCGCTATCCGCAAGCAGGCCAAACCAAAACCCGGCTAATTCCTGCACTAGGCGCTGCGGGTGCCGCCGATTTACAACGACAGATGACCGAGCATCTGCTCAGCCAGCTTCAGCCCTTTTGCACAGAAAAGCGCATTAGCTTACAGGTTCATTTTGCCGGCGGCAGCAAAGCGCAGATGTCGCAATGGCTAGGGCCAGATATCCCGCTTGTTGCTCAGTGCAATGGTCATTTAGGAGAGAAGCTCACCTTTGCGCTAACCCAAGCATTCGCAGAAGGAACAGCGCGAGTCGTCGTTATCGGCAGCGACTGCCCGGCCATTAGCAGTAGCAACATCGACAAAGCGCTACAGCAGCTAAACTCGCACGACGTAGCGATAGGGCCTGCAGCAGACGGAGGTTATTACCTTATTGCCTTACGCGCCATGTGCCCACATCTGTTCGAAGGTATTCCTTGGGGAACCGATCGAGTGCTAGCGATGACGCAGGCGATCGCCCACCAGCAGCATCTCTCAGTAGCCCAACTCGATCTACTCACCGACATCGACCGGCCAGAAGACTTATCCATATGGGCAGCACAGCAAGCGATCGCCGCGCCCAAAACCGCTACACATCGGTCAAATCAACCGAATCAATCGAATCAGTCGAATCAGCCGAACTAAGCAACAGCCCCCAGGCCGGACTATAAGAATGCACCCGGTGGGTCTGTTTTCCAGCGCTCACCAGCAGCCGATTCTCATTGGCCCACTGAAACAAAGACCCCTCCAAATTAACCGCCCCATAGCCTGATGCCACCAGCGACTCCACCAGCCGAGCCGAGCGATAGCCAATAGAGCAATAAACCACAACGGGCAAGTCCTGATCCGAGCTGAGCGCCGTAACTTCGTCTACAGAAGTTGCCCGGCAAGCCCCCGGCAAATGGCTCACCTCATATTCTTCTAGCTGGCGAGCGTCAATCAACAAAAGCGGCTCTCCCTGCTCCATCCGGCTAGCCAACGCTGTTGTAGAAATCTGTTCAACCGCCGGAAAGCTGCTGCGCACCCAACCTTTTACAATCGGCCAAGCCAGCTCTCTAACCGGAACCAGCAGCCAGCTAAAAATATTAAAAATCGCCATCAGCTAACAACTATCGAACATCATCATAAAAACGCTTTAGCCGCGTCGCCGACACGCCCACTCCCCATAGAAAGCCAATCGCCAGATAAATAGAATTAGCCTTAAGCACCCCCCACTGAGCCACCCGGCGATCGGACGACTGCACGGTACGGTTAACCTGTTTTACCCGACCTCTTTTTGCCAGGCGGACGCACAAATCGGCATCTTCCATAATCGGTAGACGGCTATCGAACCCCTCGCAGCCCCAAAAATCTTGATAGCGACAAAACATCACCTGATCGCCAAACAGCAGCCTCAGCCCCTTAAAAAACTGTATAGGGCGAAACATCAGCGGCGCGTAATAGGTTTTAAGCGCATTGTGCAAAGTCGTGCTCCAGCGGGTTTGCGTTGGCCCGGCCATAATCGAAATAAACCCACCGCAGACTATTTTAGAATTAACCAGCGTATTGGCAATCACAACGACCAGATCGTCCGGCACCAGCGTATCGGCATGCAAAAAGCATAAAATATTTCCGGTCGCCTGATTAGCCCCCATATTCATCTGACGCGATCGCCCCGCCGAAGAACTCAGCAAACAAACCTTCTGCGCTGCAAAAATCTCCGATTTTCGAACAATCTCTAAAGTATTGTCCGTACTGCCGCCATCTACAATGATAATCTCCTTAGCAGGCGGGTTCAGCAGCATCAAATATCGAAGCGATCGCGCCAAATACGCACCTTCATTCAGCGTTGGAATAACAATCGAAACTTCTGCCCTCAAACGCCCAACCGCTCCTTGCTCTCTCTCATTTGGCCATGCAGCGCAATAATCTCTCATTCTACGACCAATGGGCCGATCGGTGGTGGGACAAAAATGCAACAGTCGCCCCCCTAGACAGACTCAATCCCCTGCGGTTTCAATTTTTTGACACTTACACCCCCGACTGGAAAGGTCTAAAAGTGCTAGACATCGGCTGTGGAGGCGGATTCACCTGCGAATTCTTAGCCAAACGCGGCGCACTCGTCACCGGCCTCGATCTATCTTCTGCCTGCATTGAAGCCGCCAACCGCCACGCTCGCGAAACCGGACTCTCTATTCACTACCAGCAAGGCAAAGGAGAAGCCCTACCCTTCGAGCCTGAAGCCTTTGACGTGGTTGTTTGTGTAGATGTACTAGAACACGTAGATAGCCCAGCCCAAACGATCGCTGAAGTTAGCCGGGTATTAAAACCCAGCGGACAGTTTTGCTTCGACACCATCAACCGCACCTGGCAGTCAAAGCTAGTGATGATTTGGCTATTAGAAGACATTCTCAGACAGATTCCGCAAGGCATACACGACTGGCAAAAATTCGTCACCCCCGCAGAGCTAACCGAAATTCTGTCAGAACAGTGCCTACAAGCATTATCAATAGACGGATTCGATCTGTTTGGCAGCGGCATACTCGGTAAATGGCAAAGATTGAGAGAGTATTGGCGCAGCGGCCAGCTTCAGGTCAGTTTTAAGCAAAAGAGCGATCGCATCATGTACATCGGCATTGCCCAAAAAGCCCCAATCACTCTCCCGACAGCCAATACAAAATCTCCGATCGCAGCGTCTTAATATCCCGGTAAAATTCTTGCTTCACAAACTGCCCAATCGCATCGAAAGGGCTAAAAGAACTGCTAGCCTCCCACTGCACGTCCTGAGCAATCGGCGTAGTATGGCTACCCTTAAGGATTCTAACCGTTGTCGTACGGGGAAAGCGTCGCACCAAAACGTCGCTTAGCGGACGCGTCTGGTCTATAGTGTCGCTGCTGAACTTAACCAACAAATTGTAAGGCGTGTCGTATCGAGTATCGATTAGGCCCAGCGTTTGCTCTGGGCTAGGCGTAAATTCCAACCGCTTATCAAGCTGAAAATCAGGCGCTAACTGAACAATCTGATCCAGCATCGGAATAGACTTGCGAGCCGGAAAATTATTAAAGGAAACAAAAATATTGCCCGCCCTTTCGTAGTTGCCTACCTTCTCGCTGCCAATTAGCAAATGAACTTTGCAGCCCATGCTATGCCCCAACCCATAAACAGGCAGCCCAGCCAATTCCGGCCTTTGCTTACAAAGATAAGTAAGGCCCTGCTCGAAGGTAATACGAGTTTCTTGAGCGATCGCCCCATGGTCAAACGTATTCACAAATGGAGTAGCAATTGTCGCGTACCCTTCCTGATACAGCGACTCTAGCAGCCAGCGATAGGTGAGATGAGGCGCAGCCGCCACAAAAGCCCCACCCAAAAAATGAATAATGGCCCGAGGTCGCTCCGGGACTAAAAACCAGTTACCAGAAACTTCTTGCCAGTACATAAAAATCGTTGAAAGTAGCCGCTACCCCTTTATTTTAGTGATTTCATGTCTGCGATCGCGAGTCAAAATCTAGTATTGCGTCCATGCAAAGTACTGTGGTATATTCAGTGCTCACTCGCAATAAGAGTGATAGGGACGTATAGCTCAGTTGGTTAGAGCGCATCGTTGACATCGATGAGGTCCGCCGTTCGAGTCGGCGTACGTCCATCTGTAAGTTCTAGCTAGTGGCCCAATTGGTCAGCTAGGGACTGGTAAAATAGAGTTTTGGCACAGACTTGGTATTGTTTTAATGCCTAGAAAAGGTGCTATCCACAACTTAGTCAAACAAGCCTTAGTCAAAGACGGGTGGCAAATTACCGATGACCCGTACGTTATATCCTACGGTGAGCGTTTTTTGTTCGTTGATTTAGCAGCTACTGAAAGAGACAGGCTCGGTAGCTTTCAAGGGCGATTTGTTGGTGCTGCCAAGGGTCGTCAGACAATCGCCGTAGAGATAAAGGAATTTCGAGGGCCGTCGGAGGTCGCATCTCTAGAGCAAGCAATAGGTCAGTACGTCCTCTATCGACTACTGCTCGACCAAATTGATCCAAATCGTCGTCTTTATCTAGCAGTCAGTGATTTGGACTATGATCGGATTTTAAGCGAACCGATTGGAGAGCTTGTCATTAGTAAGTTACCACTAAACTTGATTGTCGCTAATCAAAAAACTGTAGAGGTTCAGCAATGGATTCCACCACTCAGCTCTCAAACGCCGTGAAAGAGGTTATCAACCGATACGCTAAGTTGAAACCGTCTCACGGCGATATTCGCCTGGATACTGTCTTTGATGATGAGCAGAAGCACTATGCTCTGATGCAAGTAGGCTGGGATAGAGGGCGGCGAGTTAGAGGAAACCTTATCTACATTACGCTACAAGATGACAGAGTATTGATTGAGTACGATGGCATGGAATATGGCATTGCTGAGGATTTGGTAAAGTCGGGCATTAATTCTGAAAAAATCAACCTTGCCTATCAACCTGAATCTTATGCGATCGCCCGCGCCTCCTAAATAGCCAGACAACGACTGTGCTATGCACAAGCTTAATCGTCTTTTTGATCGCTCTTTTCAAATGAAAATTCACTAATATAGTCTCGAACTGCCCGCTCAAAAAAGAGAGGTGCTGGTAAAGCAGTTGAAACAAGTCCTTGAAAGAGGCTTGAACACGGAGAAAGAAGTCTTGAAAGGCTAAGCTACCCATAGAGCGTGCCCTTTTCATTAATATTCCTCCTGAAGCAACTGGTAACAAAGGACTTCAGCTACTAGATAGCATCGTTGACATCGATGAGGTCCGCCGTTCGAGTCGGCGTACGTCCATAGTCTGTTACCCACTCTTTACTCAAGGTTTTAAGCCGTTGCCGTTCTGTTGTATCTAGGCTGTAAGGATCAAACCGGTAGCGGTAGTGCAAGGCCAAAATTTCTTGGAAGGCTAGCCACTGCGAGTCTGATAAGTTTTTTTGTAGGCGATCGCCCCACTTCAAAAAAGACTCTGCCGGTAGCCGCTGCAAATTTTGTGCGCTCAACTGCTGCTCAATTTCGTATAGCTCCGAATCTAAACCTTTCGCGATCGCCCTCGTACTTTCTTCTAAGCCAGGTCCTTCTAGCGTATTTTTCCGCTGCCCCTGAAAAACCTGCATAGAGCGCCAAAGCAGGTACAAAAAGAGCGGTATCACCACCATCAGCACTTCTCGCAAACCCATTTCTCCTAGCTGCCGAATCCGGTATGCGCCTTGAAACATTAGAAAAGCGACAAAGTCCGACATCCGCCGCCAGGGAGCAGCCATCTCACCGTCTTTTACTGTCCAATCCGGAGGCGTAGTATCTAAAATCTGCCAAGTCCCGTCTAGGTAAACCAGCACCCAAGCATGAGCATCACGACGGCGAACAATATACTGCCTTTCGAGCGAGCTAAATTCATGAACGGAATAACCAACAGCATAGCGAGCCGGAATGCCAGCACCGCGCAGCAGCAGTGCGGTAGCGCTAGCAAAATACTCACAGTGACCGGCTTGAGTATTGAGTAAAAAGTCCGAGACAGCAGACGTATCAGCCGCTGGCTTAAGCAAATCGAGAGAGTACTCAAAATCCTGTAGGTAAGCGGCAATCCGGCTAGCTATCTCGCGGTCAGATTGGCCAGTAAGGCGGAGCTTTGCCAAGGTGCTTTCAACCGCCGCTTTATCAACGTTAGGAATTTTCAAATCTATCTGAGTCGGCGGCAAATCTCGCAAAGACATGCCCTCGCCTCGCCCAAACTGCACCTGATAAGCAGCGTTGCCCATAGCATCCACCCGCACCGCCCCATATTGATTGCGCTGCATCTCTTCAACGGGCAGTTGACGAATGCGAGAAGCGTGGCGTGGCAAAGTTAAAACGCCATCACCGCGATCTAGATCGGTCGAAATAGTGATAGATTGGGCGCGATTTCCCGCCGCCCCCAGTATCCAACTTCCCTCCTCCTCACCGGGTGGCACCGGGTTAAAAATAGCATCGGTCGCCCGCCAAGCAGAGAGCTGATACTGGTTATAAACAGCCTCTTGAAGCAGCAAAGGAAAAGTATCGGAGGAGTCGGCTTTGGGCTGATCTTCCGCAACGCGAAAAGCAATCCGGCCAGATAGCTTTAGCCTACCAATCGCACCCATTTGAGTAGCGGCGCTAGTCGGATTAATTCTACCGGTAACCATATTGCCCAGCATGGCAATGACCTGAGACTCCAACCGCCGCTGAAACTGGGCAAGCTGCAAATGGCCAGCAAATCCTATCCCTGTAGAAAGCGCAAACAGCAGCACCCACAAAATCGGAGCCGAGCGCCGCGGTCTTAGCGGCCACAGCAAAAGAGCAGTCAGTACCGTCGCCGCGCCATAGAAGAAAAAACGGTCGGTGTCTGCCGCACTCGCAGCTGCGATGCAGGTGCCGAAGTAGAGATAGTGCAAATTGAAAGGACTCCGCTGGCGCCGAATGCCTCGCTTTAACAAATGCGGATTTGAAAACCGGTCGAGGAGTTTTTCTGATACGCCCAGCCCGTAGGTTTGAGCCGCCAGCAAAGGAATACAGGCCACCGGCAACCACTGCAGCAAACTGTAGATAAAGAGCGACTTTTTAGTAGTAACTAATACCACAAACAGCATTGCCAAAATAGCGCCGCAGAGCTTAGCCGCCTCTTCAAGATCGGATAGAGAAATCTCCCAGCGAAGCTTCACTACATGACGAGCCTCTAAAACTAAAACAATGGGAATAGCAGCCCACAAAAGGCCAGTTTGCCATCCCCAAAGCGCGGTTGCCAAACTGCACAAGCTAGCATTGCTTAGCTTGAGAAAGGAGAAAGATTGGCCTAGTTGAGTTAACGGTAAACCAGTTTTCATAGCGCTAGCAGATCCTCCTGAATTCTGTTCAGCTGCAAAACATGAAGACTGCTCTGACTATTTTGCAAGCAGCTGCGATCTAGCGGCTCGGCCAACCCCTCTTCCCTGGCAATAATCAGCCCCAGGGTAGGAATGTTTGCAGACTGTAGTTGTTTGATCAGTTTTTGGCGATCGCTGTCCCAATCCAAAAAAATACAGATGCAGCCGCTCAGCAAAGACAAACGCGATCGCACCACCGGCAGCAGCGTCTCAAAAGATCGATCCTGACAGGGAACCGCCGAGGCAAGCAACGCTAACAAACTCTCTGTTTGACCTAAACCGCGACCTGCCGTAAAACAGTGGGACTGATCGTCCATAAAAAGCATATCTAGCAAAGAGTCAGGGGCTTGGCCTCCAGCTCGTAGCTGGCAGGCAAAAGAAGCCGCGATCGCCACCGCCTCTTCCATCACCTCGCTATAGTCCTCCGCTTGAAACGTATCAAGAATTAGCGCGTGCCGAACCGAATACTCCGTTTGATCTTCTTTAATAATAGGCTTGCCAATTTTCGCCCAGCTCTTCCAATGAATCTTTCGAGGAGAATCGCCAGGTCGATACTCTCGCAGCGCCCGAAACTCTTCTGAATCGCCTACCGAAGTGGCTAAGCTTAGCCCATCAGACTGATAGCGCCTAGAACCCGGTAGCTGAATCTCCGGCAGCTGGTAGCGCTTTGGCAAAATCAACACCTTTTGAGGAACCGCTAACGTAGCGCAGCGGTTTACTAGGCCGAGCGGATCCGGGCAGGCCAGCGTAAGTTTATTAAAGCTCAGCAGCCCTCGGCGCAGCGGAACAAGCTCGGCGGCAACTTCAGTTTGGCTATTTGCAGCAAGCGGTGGCAGCACAACCTCAGACGCAAAAGCCCAGCTTCGCCTAGCTAGAAGCCTGGACCACGCACCCCGTCCATCTTTAGCTCGCATTACTTTGCGAAATTCTGACAGGCTCGGAAAGCGCGCGCTAAAAGACTCGCTTAAGATGAAACCCTTCTGTTTTGTTGACCTGTGATTATGCAAAATTATTTGATATCGCAAGGGAACATCCACGCTGCCAAAGCGAGGTAGGCGGCGAGTTGCGCTAATTCGGTATCGAATACAGCAGGCAAAAACAACAGACACAGCCAGCAGCACCAACAAAAACACAAAGACCTGATAGGACACGCTGCGTTTTACGTCTAATCCAATCAGGCCAAAGACAAACAGTGCGCCCAACATCCCTAGCCCAGCAGACGTAAAGTACTTTGTCAGCCACTGCCTCAGCCCATAGTTGAACTTAAGCGTCCGATAGATCAATCGCATGCCCAGTGGGCTAGGCTGCAGGCTCTTCTCTAAAAGCGGCTTCAGCCTCCGCCCAATCCGTCGAAAAAAGTTGCGGTTCTTCATCAGGCCGGAACCGAAAGCGTTTTTAGAATACCGGTAACAATGCTCTCGGCAGTGACGCCAGAAAACTGCGCCTGGGCCTCCATCACCAAGCGATGGGCCAACACCGGCACCGCAATTTCTTGAATATGATCGGGCGTAACAAAATCGTATCCATCAAACAAAGCGAGCGCCTGAGCAACTTTCATCAGGGCAATCGACCCTCTCGGACTCGCCCCCAGCTGCACCCCATCAGCCTGACGCGTAGCGTTAACAATATCAACCACGTAGCGCTTTAGTTCAGCACTGACGCGTACCTGCTTCACCTGCTGCTTAAGCATAAAAATCTCTTCAATCGCTACGCAAGGCCGTATCTGATTAATCGGGTGCATCTCAATCTGATTGGATAAAATCTCGACCTCTTGTTCTGGCGAAATATAGCCCAACCGAAACTGCAGGGCAAAGCGATCCATCTGAGCTTCGGGCAAAGGGTAAGTCCCGCGAGCATCAATCGGGTTTTGGGTAGCAATAACGAAAAAAGGATCTCGCAGTTGATTCAGCTTTCCGTCTATACTGACCTGCGATTCGGCCATGGCCTCTAGCAGAGCAGATTGGGTACGAGGAGAAGCCCGGTTAATCTCATCGGCAAGAACAATATTGGCAAAAATAGGGCCTTCATGAAAATGAAAAGTGCGTTTTTCAGGATCGAGAATGGAAACCCCAAGAATATCGGAAGGCAACAAATCGGGCGTGAATTGGATGCGCTTAAACGCGACATCTACCGAAAAGGCAAGCGCCTTAGCAAGGGTGGTTTTGCCCGTGCCAGGATGATCTTCTAACAGTACATGGCCGCTACTAGCAAATGCAGCTAGCAGCTTACGAATAGCCAGAGGCTGTCCTTTGACGACCTGCTGAATATTATCAGACAGACGCTGGTAAACCACCTGGCCTGATAGAACAGATGAAGCATGGGTAGGTGAGAGCGCCATAGTAGATGATTGAAACCAAGCGCAGAATACCCAAACCAGACCGAGCTGTCTTATGCACAATCATCGCGTAATATTTAACCCGCAGACTTTAAGCTTATCCAAACCGCCAGCCAACCCCCAGCCGCAGCCGATGCGCCAGAAGTCAACAAGCTAATAAACAACCACCAAAGTGCGATCGCTACCTGATGCCGCACCTGCTCAGCCCTTTCCTGCAAAGCCTGAGCCGCCAGTGCGCTCTGCTGCTGAAAACCGTCCTGAGCACTCTCTACCGCCTCTAAAAATTTTTGCTTAGCCGGTGCGAGCATCTCATCTAAATTTAATCGCTCGTCAAACTCAGAAATTGCGTCTTTAACCGGATCTAGAACATCATCGCCCACCCAATGCGACAGCGATTGAACCGCTGACTGAACGCCCATCCATCGCTCTGCGCTCTGCGTTTCTATCTGCGCTTTAACCTGAGGCAACGTTTCTATAGTCGATTGCCACGCATCGGATAAGCCACTGGTAATAACTTGAGCATCTTCCGGCTTAAGATCTTCACGATGCACGACCACCTGCTGCCAAAAATCAGCGCCCAGCTCAGGTAGATTATCTAGAGGCATCGATCTCGCGGTTACTTCTAAAATTCGGCTCGCATCTTGAACAATCTCTTCCGGCTTAGCCGAAATATCTTGACGCTGAAGATATTGGCTGAGCTGATGAGCTAAGCGCTGCCCCCAATTTTGCGAGCTATCAACCGCCCTTTCCACCCAGCGCCTAGGATATTTAGCGAGAGAATTACCCTTTGTTTTAATTAGCGACAGCAAATCGTTCTTAACCGAAAGCGGAACGTTGAGCGATGCTATCAATCTACCCGGATCTACGCTTTGAGAAAGACTCACCGGATCGACAATAGCAGACTGAACCTGCTGAAGAACTTCATCTTTAAACGCTTCTAAATTCGCCTCTGCCCAGTCAACCGATTGCAGATAATCCGTTACTTTTTCAGCCAGCGAGGCCGCTTCAGGATCTTCCACTTTGCGATTTTCCCAGGCGGTGCTCAGCGCTGTCGTTAGCTCACGCTTTTGGGCCTTCCTAATGCCTTTTCTTTTGGAAATAACTTCTAGCACAGAAGAAAAATCAGGATCTACCTCGCGCCTCGTCCAAACGTCCGATGTCTCCGATAGTTCCTCAAGCTGCGATCGCAATTTCTCCTCAACGCTCTGCGCACTGAGCTTGCTCAAAGTGGTATAGCGAAAATAAGCAACCAGCCTTTTCTCTAATTCTGCGATCGCCGTCTCTATTTCGGCCCTCTCTTCCACCGACTGCTCTAATGACCGCTCCGGCAGCAGCTTCGTCTCTGTAGCCGTCTTCTCTTTTACTTTATTCCTAACTTTTACCAGCACATCTTCTCGAACCCCCTTTAGCTTCTTAGCCACTTCTTCTACGGCATCCGCCGTCAAATCGCCTCGCTGCTGCAGCCAATGAGAAAACTCCGAATGCTTCAGCGCCTGAAGCTGCTTTTCCACCATCGTTGGATCAGCCTCTAAATCGTAAATTCGCTCAGCAAACTCTTCTTCTAGCGTCTCAGACTGAAGCAAATCGGTAGGAGATTCTTTCAAATAGTTTTCAGCATCTAGCTCAATAATATTAAAAGGCGCAGCTTCGCTGTCATCTACAAAATTTTGAAAAGTGTTCCAGGCAGTTTCAAGATCTAGATCTGACGTGTCTATCCGGCTAACCGCAGAACGCAAAAGATCTCTCCAATTGGGCAACATCTCAGCGATCGCCGCAGTTGGCTCTTTAGAGCGACTAGACGCAATCGAAACATCAGCAGAAATATCGCCCGTGGTAATACTAGCTGCCCTAGTTGCTCCAGCGGCTTCAGAGGCTTCAGCGCCTTTTTCTGGCTCCACTTCCGATTGAATACCGTCTAAAACAGATTCAGCCTGATCTTGAGTTAAAGAGGTGCGATCGCAAATCTCCATAAGCAAAGTCTCTCGCTCTTGAGCTAATAGCGCAGGCAGCTGTTTTTGCTGTTCAGCTAGCGATCGCTTAATCGCTGTCGAAAAACTCTCAAGCGTCCCCTGCAAATCTTCCTGCACAGACACATCCGAAGGCGAATCATCCGGTAAAAACGTCTTCTCAACCGCTGAGAACAATCGGCGAATGCCAGCCGTTGCCGTACCCAGCACAAAATCAAGAACGCCAGAAACCGTGATGGAGCTAACCCAGATTAAAATCAGTAAATAAGCAGCCCAAAGAATCAGGCCAAAAATTAACCCAGCAGAAAGCTGAGTAATATCGCTAAACGTCACCGACAGAAAAGCCGTCGCAAACAGAATAGGCGCTAAGGTCAGCGTCACCCCCAACCCAACCAAATGGCTGACCGGTGGAATACTGCCATCGTCTTTAGCTGGCTCATCAGAACGCTCAGCCTCACCGCTTTCTCGTGAGTCCGCCGCTGGCTTAAATTTACCGGCAGATGCAGGTGCGATCGCCCAACCTAATGCAGATAGGCCCAGGGCAACCCCCAGATTCGTCAGCAGCAGTTGAAAAGCAAAAGCCATCAACAATCCTGCTAGCAATAAGAAAAACATCTACGATGGCCTTTTCGATCGGCCTTTTAGCTTATGCATAGAGCAGTTTCTTTAGCTTCTATCCAAGGAAACATACTCTTAGCGCTCAGCTTTTAGATCCGCTGATAAACCTCACTAGCTAGAAAGTCTTGCAGAAAGTAATCCACAGACGGCTTCGACCTACACCTTCTCCGCCGCTTCAGCCAGCGACCGAAAGTAAAAAGGACAGCCCTCACCCAAATACTCAACCACCGCAGGCAGCGGATTCACCAACAGCGGCGTCGCTCTAGCAATGCACTCAATCACCATATTATTCGCGCTCGCACCATGCAAAGCTACAAGGCTATAAGAAATCCCAGGTACGGTAGCGTACTGATCCCAAAACCCTAATCCCTTAATATGGCAAGCAGGGGCCGCTTCAAAGTACCAAGCTCTGTTCTTTAACATTTTTTTTAGTAGGCACACATTTCAAAAATAATTACAGCGATATTGCCTGAGAGACTCGTTGGTCTAACGAAGCTTCTCAGCTACCTCAGTTTAGACAGCACTCATTTAATAAAAGGAACCGTGCCAGCAATGTCACTTAATATTAGCAATGTCATTTAACAAGAGCCAGCCAGCTCAGAATCAGATCCTTGCAACGCTAACCCCAGAAACATATGCCCGGCTAAGACCCCACATGCGCTTGGAAAGTATGCCGCTTCAAAAGTCTCTTTATCAAGCCAGAGAACCTATTACAGAAGCCTATTTCCCAGTCACCGCGCTACTCTCTTGGATCTCCTTATTAGAAGATGGTACGCTAACAGAAATTGCACTAGTCGGGAACGAAGGCATGATGGGTCTACCCATCATTTGGGGTGGTGGATACACTACGAACATCGCCATTGTGCAGTTTCCGGGCGATGTATGGATTATAAAAGCAGAGCACTTGATCGATGAATTTCATCAAAACGGAGAGTTTAGCAAAATTATCTTTTTATACATGCAGGCAGTTTTCACACAGGTAGCGCAAAATGCTATGTGCAATCGCCATCATACCACTGAAGAGCGGCTTGCTCGGTGGCTGCTATCCGTGCAAGATAGCGTACAAAAAGACGAGCTAACGCTCACGCACGAGTTTGTAGCAAGAATGTTGGGGATTCGTCGTTCTAGTGTCACTGTAAGCGCAGGCGTTTTACAGCAAGCTGGCATGATTCGCTATACCAGAGGACGCCTAGCCATCTTAGACAGATCTAGATTAGAAGACACTGCTTGCGAATGCTATTTACTCGTTCAAAGTGAGTACAATCGATTGCTAGGATCTCGAATGCAGCGCAGCCATGCCAACGATTTGCCCATAACAATTGGTTAAGCCCAATTTACCCATCATTCTCTCAGGTCAACACACCATACGGCCTGAGAGAATTAGCCTATCGACAGCGGCAATGTTATCCGTTAGCAAAATTTCTCTGAATCCTCAACATTCCAGAACCACCGCGCTGTAGCTGATACGGCACAGTCTGCAAGATACACCGGTAATCTTGTTTATCTAAATGCGCGATCGCACCTGCCAAAAAAGGCGACTTCTCCAATCCCAAAGTCAGCAGCGGAAACACCCGCACCTCCTTACATATCCGCAGCATCTCTTCTAGCGCCGCCACATGAAAATCAAAGCCTAGGAGTCGTCCGTAAATAAGTTACCGGTTTTAGACTATCTTAGTCGTACGACTTCGCGACGCTATTAAGATGCCAAATGCCCAGATTGTTGAGACGCTAAGAACAAAGTATCTGGCGCTGGC
>Ga0115546_1000570_pt1 | contig 24731 bp, 29 predicted proteins | sample COGITO_mtgs_1004_FD_87186 | JGI IMG/M metagenome (GOLD analysis project Ga0115546, IMG submission 87186) | Pelagic marine microbial communities from North Sea - COGITO_mtgs_100413 | ecosystem: Environmental > Aquatic > Marine > Epipelagic | place: Germany:Helgoland, sampling site Kabeltonne...
CTAGTAGCGTCTAATTGGTCGGCCTTTTGTTGACGGCGGTTAGCTCTAGCTGCAGCTTGGTCTTTTAGGAATGCCTCTTGACCTGACGTGGTAGATAAGTCATAATCCTTTTTGCGAATTACAGAGCCTTCTTCAACACGTCTAGCTTTGTCATCCTGCGCTGCCTCTGTTGTTTTTGCTTGCTTCTTTGTCTTTCCACCTTCGTTATACTTTCTGATAGTAGCGACCATTGCTTTTTTGCCTTTCGCGCTTTTCTTCTTTAGTTTCATTTTACTTTCTTTTTAGTATTTCGTTTACTGTTTTCAATTCGAAGTTAGCTTTCTCTAGGTCTACTAACTTGGTTTGCATTGCTTTGTTCTCAGAGCGCAATGTAGCTACCTCCATTTTGAGGTCAACATATATATCTCTTAATTCTTCCAAATCCTTTAGTAAGCTGTCTTGTTGTGTGCGTAGTAATTGTATAGTCTCGTCTTTAGCTACTAGAGCTCCGTTAGCACCTGTATCAGATTTAGCCTTATAGACTTTCCAATAGTAGTCAAACGCCTTTGTAGACGTTATACCAACAACCAAGGCTGTTATAGCTGAGAATACAGAATCAATTACCATTTTACTTTATTTGCCCAATAAGCCGCAGAGAGCTTACCCTTTTTTATATTTCTTTGATGACGAGCTTTAAATGAAGCACGTTTCTTTTTCATACGGTCAGACTCGCCTGCTTTAGGTTTGCCCGCTGTGGATGCACCTTGCTCACCGAAACGAATTAGCTTTACAGTAGTACCCTCCTTAGCCAAAACAATGTGTGACTTCTTAGGATGCTGAGGCGTACGCTTAGCTTTATTGACTCCTGCAAGCCTGTGTTTCTTGAGTAAGTTCTTTATGCGGTTATCCATAGATGCAAAGATACACAAAAATACTATATAAAAGAAAAGGAGAGCCGAAGCCCTCCTTTATGATTCGTGTGGAAAACCACAACTTCAACAACATATAAAAACCTACACGAATCTAATTTTCTTCAGATGGCTCTACGAACTCACCTGTTTGAATGTCAATGTTTACGTTACCATACTTCTCCATCATTGATGATTGTAAGGCAGTTAAGTCTCCTTCGAACCCTTGAATAGCAGTCCAAGCCATATCTACAGCTTCTTCTACTCGTTTAAGGTTTTTCGATGCGTGCGCGAACTGACTCTCAGCTCCGCGTAATTCCGATAATGCTGTCGTTAGCTTCTCGAGTTCTTTCTTTGTTAGTTTTTTTGCACTCATGGTAAAATGAAATAAAATGTTATGATACTAATATACCGAAGGTATATGTGAAAAACAAGTTAGTAGCTTGCCCTAGTCCCCGTGTTGTTTGCTGTAGTTTCAAAATCACCTGCCGAATCTCTCACGTTTCCGTCAAAGTCAAATTCTGTGATTAAATTAGTGGAGTATGAGTTATCTGCATTCACAGGGTCGCCTGAGTTATATATGGTGGAAACCTGAGCAGGGGTGAGTACGGAGCTGTATATTTTTACTTCGTCAAAAGTACCGTTAAACCCACCCGCTGTTGTTGTTGGGTTGTGGTTATTGTTACCTAGGGTAAATTGATTAACAGCGCTTGTAGACCTGCTTCCCGAGTTTGCTGCTGCTTGAGTTGTTACCTCTGTAGCGTTCCAATATAGTTTAATACCATTGGTCGCGTTCGATTCAGATGCATCATACGTTACAGTTATTAGGCATGCTCCTTGAGCGTTTACGTTACCTTTGTTCGTGTTGCTCCACTTTGTCCCTGAGCTAGTCCCACACCCAATAGATGAGTTATTATCATGCAAGGCGAACTGACGGTCATAGTTAACACTACTTGTTCTGTGTCTTATTACGAATCTATTGAGACTATAACTATACTGAATGAAGAATCTATTAGCAGTACTAGTGCTGTTCGCCATATCCCAAATAACCTCATTATTAACAGTTGCGCCTTTGCTGACCCACAATGAAATGCTTAGGTCTTGAGAGCCACTAAGATTAAACGGAGAACTTGTAGTCGTTGACTTTAACGCCTGTCCTCTATCTATTTCGTAGTAGTGAGTATTAGTGTAGGCGCTTAGATTATGGTCATAACTGTACCACTCGCTGATTGAAGCAGGAGCTGAACCGTCGGGGTAATTGCTCGGTGAGTTCCCTGTATTTATAGTAAATAGAGCTTGATTTTCTAAGTCTCCCAATGAGGCATCAGCCAAAGTAGTAGACAGACCCGCTTCACTTAGTATATCGCTAATTTTTATTTGTCCTGATGATTGTAAAGCCATTACAGTCTATTTTCAATATCGATAATACGCTCCTCTAGTTGAGATATGATATCTTGCTGTTCTTTGTTTGATTCTATAAGAAGTGCTACTATTTTCTCGTAGTCTACCGTTTTGTAAGATGCAGAAGCGTCATCTAGTCCTTCAACCAATGGTAATTGGTGCTCTCTAACAATGCTAGGGATTACCTCTTCAACCTCTTGTGCGATTAGACCTATCTCACGCTGCCCCTTACGGCCTCCTTTTTTCCAAGTGTATTCCACGCCTCTAAGCTGAGAAACCTTCTTAGAAGCGCTCTCAATGGTCTCTATGTCTTCTTTTAGTCTAGCATCAGATATTGTAGTAGAGAATGCAACAACGTCGTTTGCTGCATGAATGTTACCACTAGTATCTATTCTGAATGCTTCACTACCTGTTACAATAAACTTCAATACGTTAGCTGCAGACATGTCTATATAGTTGTCTGAGTTAAAACCTATGTAATCTACATCTGTTCTAAGGTCTGTAGACACGCTGAATGTAGTGCCTGTTATATCTAGACCCGCTCCGTTGCTGTATGTTGTATCTGTATCTGCGTAATTAGGAATGTTTAGAACACCACCACCACTTAGCGAGGCCACGCCTGAAGTACCCGTAGTAGTAAGACTAGTAACTAATCCACCACCGCTCGAAACCGTAGTCCAAGAAGCTGTACCTGAGCCGTTTGTTGTAAGAACTTGACCGTTAGTACCTGTGCCTGTAGGGATACTCATAACTTGAGTTCCACCACTAGAGAATGCTGTAACACCCGTAGAGGCTAGGAACATACCTGTATCTCCATCATCTAGGAATCGATAGTTAGGTGTACTAGGATTGTTTGTACCATCAACAGCTATTGCGCTAGCATCTATTCTAACGCCAAGTGTTGTAAATGGGTTAGTAGAGTTTCCCATAGCTGTACCGTCACCAAAGTAGAACATAAACGGTTGGTCGGCGCTCGACTGAGCTAGTCTGAAATGTTGGTCACCGTAATTAACTATATGTAGTCTGTGTCTGTTTGATGAAGAGTTTACAGACTCTATTCTAAATGTTTCATCAATAGTCGAGTCAGAACCCGCAATACCTTTTATTCTAATTGTAGAGTCGTCATTGTCTGAACGGAACATCAATCCAACCTCGTCTCCTGCTAGGTTGTTTGCATTTCTTATAGACATGTATAGATTCTCCTGTGCAATCTTAGCACTAAAGAACTCATCTGCGTCATTCAATACAGAAGAACGTGGTGAGCCTGCTCCGTCGGGAGCGATGTGCACAAAGTATTTAGGAGATACACCGCCTGTGTTTCTGTTCGCCCAATCGTCATTAGCTAAAGATAGTTGCGAGCCATCAGACATTAGCCTGAAGTTGGTTGAGTTCAAGGTATTAGACTCGTTTGCCCAACCTATTGTGTCTGCCGCGTTGTAGTTTGCTAGAACGTTTGTGATTGCTGAGCCTGTGTCTGTAAGGTATCCCTGAGAACTGTGAGTCTCCGAAGTAAGATACCTACCATCAATATCTACCGTTACAGTAGTTTGGTTGTCTACTGTCAATGAAATAACACCCGTAGAGGTATTGAACGCAGCAGCACTTACGAAATCGTTTGTGTCTGTCGTTCCTGCAGGTATATCAATCCACGATACAGTTCCTGACCCGTTCGTTTGTAGAATCTGATTAGAAGACCCATCGGCCAAAGGAAGTGTAAAGTTAGGACTAGACCCAACCTCTATATTGTTTAGAAATTTCATATGCAGTAATTATACTGCAAATATACAAAAAAAAGGGAGGATGCGCAAGCAACCCCCCTTCGTGTTATAGACTATGTAGTCTGTATTATATCGCTTGGATAAGAATACGGACATCATTTGTTGCAGGAGCAGCGCCGAAGTCAACTGTGACAACGTTAGTGCTAGTTCTTACAACGTCAGCATAAACAGTGTCCCCTGAAGAAACATCGAATAACTGAACGATAACATCAGTAGTTCCTAAGTTGTGCGTAACTGCAATAGATACATCAGTTCCGTCACCAATAGATGCCTTGAACTTTCTATCGTCTACAAACTTCTTAACACCTGCAGGAGTAACAGCATAGTTACTACCTAAAGTACCCGTGCTAGCTTCAGTAGTTGTAGCTATTTCAACACCACCTGTTACAGCAGTAGTAGCATTCGGAAGAACGTAATTGTTCGCATCCGTAGCACCCGTGTAACCTAAGTTAGCAAGAGTAAGAGTACGCTTAGTAACAGCAGTAGTGTGACCTAAAGTGTCAACAGTAACGCTATCAATAACTGATGCACCCGTACCTGTAACCGAGATAGCAGTCTGAGTTGGGTGAGAGTAGTTGTTAGCTGTAGTAGAAACAGTAAATGTACCACCTACGTTAGCAACAGAAATTAGACCTGTACCCGTAAGAGTTACTGTGTCTGCGTCTGCAACAGTTGTAGAAGTAGAACCATCAGTAATGACGAAGTCATCCATTGTTCCACTACCTGTACCTGCGCCGATATCAGAACGAACCTCAGCACCTGTACGGAAGTCTACGTTGCCCGAGCTATCAAGAACAAGGAATTTATCCGTGTCAACACCTGCGTTAACAACAGAATCCAATTTAAGAGTTCCGTCAACCTCAAGAGCACCTGTGCGAACTGCAGCAGTACCTGATAAGGTTAGTACGTTATCCGCACCTGCTTCAGCAGTTGTACCGAATACAAACTCGTCAGCAGACTCGTCCCAAATCATTGCTACGTTTGTAGCAGAGCCACGCTCAACCAAAATACCTGCATCCTCAGCAGGAGTTCCCGTGAATCCATGATTAAGAACAAACAAGCTGTCCTCTACACGAACCTCTTCAGCAAGAGTTACGATGTGTGCACCTGAAACAGTCAAGTCACCGTTTACAGTAAGGTCACCAACGGTAACAGCATTAGTAGTAGTAGCTCCACGTCCTGTAACGTCGTCTAAGGTGTCCGTCTCAGAGTAAGACTGTAAGTAGCGTCCATCTAAAGAAACAGAAGTCCCTGCGTTACCTACACCTGTTAAGGTAAGAGTACCACTAGCAAAAGAAGCACCGTTAATGTAGTCTATATCGTTGTCGTTAGCAGAAGTAAATGTAACTAAGTCAGTACCTGTAGTGATAGTCATACCACCTGCACCTGCGAAAGTTACAGTATCACCTGCACTAGAAGCGTCAACAGTAGTCTGTCCTGAAACAGCAATAGAACCGAAATCATCAGATTGAGACTCTAAGTAGCGTCCATCTAAATCAACAGTAACGTCAGACTGAGAACCAACACTAAGTGTTAATACACCTGTACCTGAAGCCCAAGAAGCAGAATCTACAAAGTCGTTATCATTATCGTTAGCAGAAGCAATTGTAATATCATCTCCTGAAGGAGTAATAGTTACGTTTGAACCTGCGACAAGTGTTATGTCATCAGTTCCTGCTCCTGAATCTGTCAAGCGAATAATAGCATCAGCGCCATCATCTACAGCAGATATACTATAAGTAGTATTGCTGTTTGTAACAGTTTCGGCAGATGTACTGATAGCAGTAATGTGTCCGTATGTGTCAAAAGTTATACCGTCTACGTATGTACGAGCGGTAGCAGTAAGATTACCAACACTCGATGTGTCAGCGTGAGCGACTGTAGGGTTTGTTGTTGTACCTCCAATTGTAATAGAAGAATCACCTGCGGTTACAGAGGCAACAGCGCTCGAGCCTGTCGCTAGTCTGTCCCATGCTGTAGATGAGTCCGTATTGATGAATATAGCATCAACGGTAGTGGAGTATACAATCTGCCCCTCAGTTCCTGTCAGCGTACCGTCAGGATTACCCGCATAGTTTTGAATTACAGCATTCTGTAACTCATTGCTCTGAAGGTCTAAGTTGTTTAAAAATTTCATTTGCAAATAGTATTAGTTATAACTAGATGCAAAGATAGGAAAAATTAGTTAAAGTGTATCTTGCCTGAGAATTGCGCACGGACTATTAATTTGACTGTATTATCGTCAATGTATGTCACTTCGGGCTGAAGCACTTGATTAAAGGAGTCAACACAAGTAACTGCAGGTTTTTTATTCAATCCATGTACTAGAGTTACCTCATGTTCATTTCCCACAGAAGTCCAAGCGTTTATGTTAAGTGCTAGTGTTTTGTGCTTGTCAGCAGCACCCTGTATTCCTGCAATAGACTGACGGTCTAGAACAGATACTTGATTAGGGTCGTTCTGCTGCACAGATACACTTTGAGTATTCTGAGTAGCCGTTACGGAGTTGCCCTTGCTAGGTACTGTGATGTTAGCTGTTATAGCCACCTTAAGATAATGTTACGTCGTCAATAATTGTAAATAATCCATAGAACCAAGTCGTACGAGTTGAACCACCATCGGTAGCTTGTAGGTCGTAAACAAACGTACCTGCCTCTACAGCTTCCATTGCCGTGTAAGATTTAGTAGCTGTTAAAACACCTGCGTTAGTAGCAGTGAAATCAGCGAAAAGAAAACTAAGTATAGGAGTTCCATTATCGTCATCCGTTGGGCGTACATCAATCTCGAAATCCGCATAAGCAGAAAGGTCTAGTGCCGCGCCTGCGGAGTCTGTAATAGTAATGATTAGCTCGAAGGTATCTCCCTTTCGACAGGTGATATCCAACCTCTGTGCTATGTCTAAGTTCGCTTTAAGTCCCATGTTGCAAAGATACGTATTTAAATTTTAAGAGGGGAAGCGAATGCCTCCCCCCTATGATAGTTTTTATTATGGTGTGTCTGTTACCAATTCTGACGCCGTGAAGTTGAAGCCAACTAGGTCAGCACTTCCTATCAAGTCAGTTACTGTAGTTTCAGAGTCCTCTATTTCGTAGTAGTGCACAGGAGCTGAAGCTAATCCACTCAAGTCTTGAGTTGCACCACTATTGTAGATAGTCGCTAAGTTAGCGCTTTCATCTGTTTCAAATATAGCTACTTGGTTTACGATACCATCTAAGAGATACTGATTAGTTGTACCGCCATCAAGTCTACCGATTCTGAATTTGTCTGATACAATAGTACCACTGTATCCACCACCTGTAGCTTGAATCTGACTAACTCCGTTAGCACCATTAATGTACATTTGGAAAGCACTAGCTCCACCTGCTGCGGTAAGAGTGTCAGCACCACTGTAAGTAATCAAGACGTGATTCCAAGCGTTAGTAGGGAAAGTACCCACACCGATAAAGTTTAAGTTACCTGCATTGTTACCGTATCTAAGTAGTATGTTATTACCACTAAATTGCTGTAATTCAATTCTACCTTCATTAACTAAATCATCTCCACCATAGTAAAAGAGAGTCTGAACTGCTGTGCTAGTAGAAGGCTTAATCCATAAAGATACAGACCAAGCATCAGAAGCACCTGCTCCGTTAGCCGCTCTTTGTAAAGCCGTTACATTTGTAGCATTACCATTTAGGTAAGCGCTAGAATTGTTAAGGAACTTGAGAGACTTAGTATTAGTGGAAGCGTAAGACGTTACAGTTACCGTTACTGAGAAAGTGGTAGAACCGCCTATCGCGTTCCCTGCCTTACAGTTAACAACTATAGTGTCAGCAGCACCGCCTACGAAAGCAGGAGCTACACCACTAAGGACACCCGTAGTCTGATTCATCGTCATCCAACTAGGTGCGTCTAATTCAACAAACTGATTAACAATGTTGTCACTAGATACTACTTGGAAGTTCAGTGATTGACCCTCTCTTACAGAAGCTGTTTGGTTAGCAACAGTTGGAGCAAAGTTAGCGCTAGGCTGCGACCCTTGTCCTATGGTCTGCTTAGAGACTACAGGAATAGAATAGTAAGCTCTGTTGCCTCTAACACCGAAGTATAGACTAACACTAGAGCCTACAGTTGGGTTAGCCTTAGCTGTAGCTACTAGTTCTTGGTTATCTTCAGAGTAGATAGTTAACTCTCCGTCGGCAGTGAATCTCAATGAGAACATACCTTGAACAGTTGATGCTCCACCTTTTCTGTATCCTACTATACCTGCACCATTATCGAAATAGTACGTAGCGTTAGTGTTTACATTCCAATCTGAAACTCCATCAAATTCAAAATCAAGAGCCTCATTAGTTGCATAAGAAAATTCGTTATCAAGCTGCTCCTCTGCTGTTGAAACGCCTGTAGCTGCAGCACTGTAGTTAGTTCCGAAGTAGTCGCCTTGACCAACCTCGTCTAACATAAACATTATCTTCTCTCCTATCTCAATTGAGACGTTGCTCTTCAGTACAGTGTGGTCTAGGATACCGTTAACGATACCCGCCTCAGTTCCCGCGAAGTCATGAACGATAGTCCAATCTACAGTGCTTATAATCCCATTAGGAAATGCAGAGTTATTAAACCCACCGAACTGCAAGTTAAACGAAGAAACTCCTAAAGCAATTGTAGTCTTACCTACTATCACCTCTGTAGCTCCACTTATGTCAAGCAAAGTTAAGTGTCCGTCATCTCCGAATCTTATAGACATGGCAGCACCGTTTGTAACAGTATAACCACCTGTGTGGTAGGTACTTATGTCAGTATTGCTAGAATCAGTAAACTTCTGAGTACCATTAGCGTAGCTAAATACTGTGCCCCAATTGGACGCGTCACTCATTGCAGGAGAGCCGTTGTAAGCTGTAGCTTCTTCAGGGCCATCCCATATACCCAATCTTAATTGATTACCTGAGTTAATATTAAACTTAAACTCAGAACCTCTCAGAAGGGACTGTCCAAAGTAGTACGGCCCTTGAAGGTTGACAGCACTTGTCATAGTAGTAACTCCAACCTCTTGGTTAGCATTAGTACCGTACGATATATACCATCTGTCATTTGTAGCTGACAAGGTAGAACCACTAACTAAGTTGGTAGCATCTATAGTAACTGTAGTTCCGTCATCAAGTGTTAGAATCAAGTCTGAACCACTAACAGCTCCACTAGTTACAAACTTATCAGTATCAACACCTAGTGTGGTAACATCGCTAGTAAAACTAGTTCCGTCAGCTAGGGTGATAGTTAAATCATCTCCCGATAAAACAAAGTTAGTTACAGGGTTTCCTGTGCTATTGAAAGAAGCAGCATTGGTAAACAAAGTGTTTAAAGCACTTACTGCCGTGTTCAGAACAGAATTAACAAGAACTCCATTGATACTAGCACCACCTACAGGTAAAGAGTCCACAAGAATCTTAGCTCCGTCTTTTATCTTTATCTGAATGGTCGAGCCATTAGCAACAGCTTGCAACTCATTAATAGCGTGGTGAGTCAATACTTGAGCTCCTGCAGTTAATGTAAGGTCTTTCATTATGATGCTTGACCCCGTAGCGTCAGCACTAAAGTCCATAGCTTGTAATTTAAGGTAAGGAGAGATTAACTCTAAATCCTTATCTTCAAAGAATCTGTTCAATACAGAAGTCTGATATCTAGTTGGTGTAGCATCACCTTCACAAACTTGTAGTATACCGTCATTAACTTCTTGGTTGTTTACAGTAGATACCTTGTATATGGTAGCACGTAGAGTTGTACCTGCCTCGATATCTAGCGGGTGGTCAAAGTACCACGTAAGGTCTTCGTTTACCGCTAAGGCTTGCTTGGGTAAGTATTGTATGTATACTGAGATACCATCAACAATAATCTCATATTTCAATTGCTGCGTAGCACTTACTGCCTCAGCTATTCTAACAGTGATACCTACACCACTGATATTGAAAGGGAAGAAGTTGTTTCCATCATAATCGATAGCTGTGTTGTCTACAGGAGAACCACCTAATGGTATAACCTGATAGTCACCGAAGACTCTCATCTTAGGAGTTGTAGCTCCTGCGCCTGCGACTTGATTAGCTGCAACAGATTGGTCTAACACTTCACCCATTACAGGATAAGAGTTTCCGCCCGTAGCTAAATCTTCGTAGTAAAGGTTAGAGTTACCTGAAGCCATCTTATACTTACCACCGATAAAGAAACCATGCTTCTTAACCTCGATGTTCTTATTAGCCTCTAATCTATCAGTAATTGGATTGTACTCGAAGTATTCCGTTACGATAGGCTTAGTAATCTGAGTCTCTATGTAAGAGATAACAGCAGCTCTGTCCATTCCTAGGTCAGCAACTAAATCTTGTCCCGCTTCATTCTGAATACGGTTTATGTTTAGCTTACCAAAGAATACTCTGTACTCTGTTTCGCTTCCTCTCTTGAATTGAACGAGGGACTTGATACGGATTCTATTGGATAACGTAGGATGCGCTTCTACAGATAGAGAACCTATTTCTTTATTGTTTACTCTAGCGCCATCGAAAGAAACCTTTCCCGATTTAAGCGTTGAATATATTTTTACCTTGTTTGCCATTGTTTAGTTTTATTTTATGCTTGTATAAATAGAGCCATTTCTCTCATGTTAACTGTACCCGTGACATCAGACTTAATCTGAAATCTAAGTTTACCTGCGTCATTAACGCCGTTGGTGTTGATAGTATCTCCGATAAAGAACTGTATATCAACAAGGTGAGGATAGTCTTCATCAGCACCCGACTCCATGGCCAAACCTGCAGCAGGAATAGGAAAATCTTCCGAAGGGCTAGCTGCAGAGTGTCTCTCCAAGAATATCCTTGAATCCAATCTTCCTCCATCTTCGTCGGGAATGAAAGATAAAGACGCTCTAAGTGTAGCAGAGCCTTTAATGCCTAGTCCTTCCAATAGAAACTTAATAGGGTTTCCGTCAGAACCGTCTCCCTCGTAGCCCGTAGCCTTAGCCGCCTTCATTGCTGTTGGTCTCTCATCCGAAGTTCCCGAAGGGTGAATCGTCATTATAACGTCCTGCCATACATCTACGTCAGCAATTTCAATTTCATGAGAAGTAGCAGTGCCACTAAAATAAAAAGCAGTCAACAGCCCTAAGTATCCTTGGGTGTCGTCAGCTACTAGAGCGGTAAGGTCTGCACCTGTCATTCTTTTTGTAGAACCCGAGTTAGCCTGTGTAAGGTCAGTGGTGTCTACTACGGGTATGAGAATCGACTCACTCGCAACATCACCTAGTACGGTTAGTTCTGATATTTTTACGTTTGCCATTTTTGTGTTTATTATTTAATTAGAGTAGACCTTCTCGTATGAGATTGAATCCGTTTTCCATAAGGATACCGTCACTGTCTTCTTCTAGAATCAATGTAACGAAGTTCCCTTGGTTAACCTCTTTGTTAATGTTCGTTAGTATGTTTGGTAAACCGAGCATGACTAGCGGATGTATGCTATAACATTACCCGTAGCTACAGTAATTGTAGTAAAGTCTCCGTAAAGAACCATACCTGCCTGAAGGTCAACACCTGCTAAAGCATCGCCTGCAGTAGTTGTGGTAGTTACACCTGTCGCCACTGCTATACAGTATATACATACATACTCCTCACCCGCGGGTTGAACCGTTGCTGAGCTGATTACTCTAAATCCGTTTTGTCCAAACGCTGCGTTTTGGAAATCACCTGTGTTGGTGAGATTTGTTTTTCTTGCTGCCATTTTATATATTGTTTATTATTTCATCATTGAGTCAAGGAAACTGTCTTCCTCTCCTTCGGGCAGTTCACCTCTTTCGCCTTTGCGCTGAGAGATTAACTTAGATTGCTCTACAGATTGTTTTTTAACACGAGAATCCTTACGGTCTTCTTGAGCCTCTGAAACAGCTTTCTTCATCTCTGCACTTGCTCCCGCTACATCTTTAGCGTTAGCTCCTTTAAGTTTCTCTAGCTCCAACTTGAACTGATACTCCATTTGCATGCGCTGCATTTCCAACTGAGCTTTCATTTGCTCTGCCTGCATGTCTAGCTGAGCCTGAGCTTGAGCCGTTTGCATATCGGCTTGTGCTTTAGCCTGTGACGCCTGAGCTGCTGACTGTCCTTGCATTTGTGCATTTTGTTGAGCCTGCTGCTGCTGACGCTTGATGCGCTTGCCTCTACGCACTATGAGTAGACGCTCTGCTTGGTCAACATCCTTTAAACGACGGATAGCGATAGCATCCTCAATGTCAATCTCTTTCTGCGCTAATGCTTGTTGTATGTTTTGCTCTAGGTATACCTTGTCGCCTTCATCCATCTCTGTACTAACAGTTACACCGAAGTTAAACATAGGTAGTTTTTCGAACTCCTTGATAGTTTGCATAGCGTGCTTGCCTACAGCTTTCTTGTAAGTGCCGAATAATACGGAATCCTTTGGAAGTATCTGTAGACACTTGATTACATCCTCACATACTCTCTTATATAGAACTAAAGAAGCATGGGTGATATCATATAGTGCGTTGTTAGCTGAAGCTATCTGCTGCTGACGTACGCCAACTAGCGAGTCAGACTTAGGTGTAGAGCCATCAACAGCCTCATTTACACCCGTTGCGTCACGAATCATTCTTAAGTAGTGATTGTATAAGCCAATCAATTCGTTCACGTTACGTATAGTATTGTTTATCTCTCTGATAGGTGGGTTTGCGAATCCTCCTTCAGGGTTTTTAGAGCGGTAATACATAACACCTGTTTGCTCGTAGATATCTTGGATATCCAACGGAGATAACTCGCCGCCCGCTCCAAGCTGTACATTGTCCAAACCTTCGATGTCAATCATAATTCCATCAGGCTTAGCCTTAGCGATAGACTGCTGAATCTTTAGGTGTGTAATCTGTAATTGGTCAGCGAAACCGATAATGCTAGTCACCATAGACTTAGGCATCATGCGACGTAGGTTAGTAGCCACAATAGAGTAAGACAGAGTAGTTCTGCTTAGGTCATGTATGTTACGAGGTTGGTTGTGCTTTTTGCCGTAGTTAAGTAGTACGTCTGTACCATCTATATATAGGCCACCGTATAAACACATGTTCTTCATGTATACAGGATTTCTGTCGTATACAGACTGCGTAGGCATCTTGTACTCTTCGCCTTTGAAGTAGAAGCCCATGTTTCCGTACTTAGACATCTTCTCTTCGTATACCATTTCGTCTAGACCGATGTATTCAAAGTCTAATACGTTTACTGTGTATTCGTCATATCCATAAGACTGACGCCCTGTACGTTGGTCGTAGTAATTTCTAGCTACCTTAGAGCTGTCGTTACCAAACTTATTCTTTACTCCTTGACCTATCATCTGCCATTGCTCTTCAGAGACGCTGTTTCCTGCAATTCTCTTTAGCTCCATGATTGTCATGATGCGAATCTCTCCTGCGTAAACCAAGTCCTTAAGGAATGGGTCTTCAGAATAAGAATGTATCAAGTGACTAGGGTCAACGTAACGCTCAACTATACCATGATTAGGGTCGTTCTCACGTTTTATTGCAGCCATACCACAGACTACTAAGTCTTCTACGGCTCTACGGAACGTGCTATCGTTAAAGTCATTCCACTCGAGTGTTAAGTTACATGCAACCTGTGCAGCAATCTCAGCAGCAATCTTGATATTGGTATCCATGAATATCTCTGCCTCTTCCTGCGTATCAGGTAGGTTGTCGATATCATCTGTAACCTGTGCTCCTAGGTCACGCATCTCTTTCAAGAACTCTTTGTTCTCGATAGCAGCTTTGACACGAGCCTTCTTGTTCTCCTTCTCACCACGTGAGATAGGGTCAATAGCCTCTAGGTTAGGATAAGGTTTTTGTGATAGTATTTTGTTTACTACGATTTTTACGAACTTGGGAACAATAGGTACAGGAGTCCAATCTAGATTAAGTAGCGTACCGCCACCACCTGTGCCATCTAAGCTGTTTAGTATCTGCTTATATATCTGAGTAGATTGAGTTCCTTGAGCGTAATCTCTAGCTCTTTCAAACTCCTTCATTCTTTTTTGATACAAAGATGATGTTGACTCTGTTCCACCCCATTGACCTAGGATGGCTTTTGCGTATGCCTTACCGTATCCTTGAGAGAGTTTCTCGTTAGACTTTGCGGTAGGGTCAGGGAAATTTCCGTAATTCTTCTTCATCGTAGTGCGTTTCGCTCTTGATTAACTATTGTGCAAAGATAAGAAAAAATCCCTAAGCGTTTGGGTTGTATCGTCTAAAGAATGTCTTATTAGTAAAGTCTGCTTGTTTTGTAACCTTTGGCTTAATCTGAGCGGCTAATAAACAGAGTCCACTAGATATAGTTAAATCATACTTGGTACGATTATCTATACGGAATCCAATCCAATCCTCCAAGGTGTCTTGTAGATACATTCTACCCATCTGTCCCGTGTCTATGTTCTCACCTACACTATTATGTATATAAGCCTCAATAGCCATTGCATGAGCCTGTATTACCTCTGCTGAGGTAGATGGTATACCTTTTGTCTTTGATTTTGATGCACCACCGCCTAAATGCTCGGGGCGGTCAAGCAGATACTCCAAATACCCTCTCTCCTCAAAATAACGAGCTATACCGTATTTGTTGTTCTCGATTAGGATTGGGTAGCCAAAGTATACTGCCGCCATTAATACATCTTCATAAAATATCTTAGCCATTGGTGGGCGAGAACAGTACTCTGCTACGAATACATTGCTTGCTCCATTCATGCTGAACTTGTTATAGAAGTGACAAGCACCCTTAGAGCCACGCCCGTCGGTAGTTGCGTCAAGGTCATAGCTATCTACCCCACCTACACCTAAGTTTCCGTGTGGAGCTTGATAGTGCCCGTTTCTGTGTTTTGACTTTATGTTTCTATTATCTTTCTTTGGTTGCCATGATAGAGTCCATCTTCCCTCGGGTGATGGCTCAAATATAACCTCTGTGTCTAGTTCTCCACTCTTCCAATGAAAGTTACCCTTCACTACAGGGCTAGGATACATCATATCATTGTACTCCTTCTGTTCGTATATCTTACCTAGATTAAACAGACTACTTTCCACGGAGTCACGGAATGCCTCTTGTGTAGAGAATGGAAACTGACGAGTAACCTCGTTCAATTCATTAGCATCATTCTTAAGTGCTTTTCTTTCGTTGTTGAGGTAAGTCCTTGCGCCATAGTCGATTAGCTCACCGTCGGAAGTTTCAACAGCAGTTGCAGGGTCGTCAACAATTGGGTTTCCGAACTTGTCGAAGAAGCCTTCAAGCGCTTCGTAAGCGGGGATGAATATACGGTAGAGCATAGACCGTGTACGGCCATTTGCATTTCTTTCCGACGGGTCTGAGTCATTCCAAAGGTCTTTATATTGTTCGCCACCTTTCGACATAGGGTTAACCGTAGAGCCCACCAAAGCAGTTCCTACAATCTTACGACCTACAATCAAACAGGTTCTGTTAATGCGCCAAGCCTCACGTATATCAGCAGGCTTCTCCCACTTACCCGCCTCATCGAGAAACAGGTAGTACAAGCGCTCACCATCATATGCGTTGTTGGTTGTATTCTTCCAATTAATTATCGTGTTCAGTGCCTCACCTGTCTGAGCTGTCTTATTGTTCTTTGTAATCTTTTTCGCAGGCTCGCGGAAAGCAAGCTCAACACGAGGGTTAGTAGAACCATCTTGAATAGGTTTAAAGAAGAAAGGAAAGTGTCTATACATAGATACCACCTTCTTCATAAAGACGTTATCACGTGCATCGCCACCCGTCTTAGACATGATACCTAATACCTTATCCTTCACCACTGTGCCCTCTGCTAGTAGAGTTGCAACAGCCATGTTAGTATATCCTGAACGTCTACACTTAGTAAACAACTGACCTACGCATCGTGGGTCAACCTTACAGGCTTCTGCGTGAATAAATAGTGTACGTTGAAATGCGAGGTAGTCCCCGTAGAATGAACCATCAATCTTCACCCACTGAAGCATGAAGTAATGTGTTCCTGTTATGTAAGTTTTTTTACCGTTAATGTAAAGCCAAACTCCTTCAGACCTACGCTTAAATTCTTGCTCGATATATGGACGATAGGCTTTGCGAAAGTTACTCGGCTGTTGCGCCCACTCATCCATAGAGCGAATCCCTTTGATGGCCGCAGGCATGGCTTGACGTTTCCAATACTGCTCACTCCTATCACTAGAGGAAAACAGTATTTTATCCTCATCGGATTCACTAGGAAGCTGTATAAGCAATCCTTCCAACTCGATAATTTCACCCATCGTATCGTTAGGACATATGTTAATGACATCTTGCTCATATCCTTCTATTCTTTTTAAACCTGCCATACCTTAGTGTACGTTGTACAAATATACGTTTAATATATTAATTTAATGTTTAAACAAAAAAAAACTACTTACTGAATCTTTCAGCGAATCCACCACCAAAGTCTTTTTCTTCGTCTATAGTGCCTGTTTCTCTCGCGTTTTTTATCATTTGTTCTATATCCTGTCTAACAACTAACAGCTCCTTAGCATCCATTGCTGTTTGCTTTATTGAAGCTAGTTCCGCTTTACGAGCAGAGCCCGTGACCTCTTGGTCTACGGGCTTCTCTATTTCCTCTATCATATTGTTGATTGCTTTCTCGGTAGCCCTAAGTAGGTTTTCCGCCGCTGTCAACGTGAAATTAAAATCAGACATAAGCTGCATGTATATAATTAGGCTTCATACGGAATACTTGAGAGCCGTCGGGTAGGGTTATTCTGTAGTCGGCATTCTTACCGTACATAACAAGGTCTCCAACATTTACTCCTAGTTCTTCTGTTCCTGCGCTAGGGTATAGTACTACGGCCTCTTGCTTCGCTTCAACCAACTCAGTTCCTAAGAACAAGCCACCTGCGCTAACAACGTCGACCTCTTTGTCTTCTGTTGCTTCTAGGATAACCCAATCACCTAGAACGGTAACAGAATCATCCTCGTGTATAACCATGTAAGCCTGACCGTTAATCTCGGTAGGATGCCAAGCCACCAAGTAGTGGTCTTCTCCAATGCCGTATTTTTCGGGCTGTTGATTCACGTGGTGATGGAAGACTAAAGTATCCCCAACCTTAACTGACTCGGGTAAATCAGCCTTGGCGGGAATTGCTTTAATCGTACCATAAGATACACGCCCCTTGAAGTCATCCCAACGGGTGTCTTTTATAAGTTCAATCCCTGCTACTTCTAGAGTATCTCCGAACAACTTAGGGACGTGCACTATGAAATCGTATAATGGTCTCATTATCCTAGGTCTATATCGTATTCAACAATAACAGGCATATTCTCAATAGCCTTCCATAGGATTACTCCATCTTCGTTCTCTACATATATAAGGTAGCGTGAGCGTCCGTATAGCTGCTCTGCGCGACCATCTACTGCAATAGCGTGGATAGTTCCACCACCGTATACTGCTTGTCCTACGACAAAGGCGAACCCGTTCTTTGGGTCACGTCCTGATATAATTTTTCTAATTGGCTGCTCCATCGTCTTCTGTGTTTTTGTTGATGAAGTTCATCCAATCCTCTGAAGTCCAATCCTCCGTATCACGCAGGTCGGTAGGTAGAGACGGTGAGTCCATCTGTTGGTAGTATTGTACAGCGATAGATAGAACCTCGTCGAGTTCCTCTTCGTCTGCTACTACATAATCTAATACTGTTTTTAGTCTTGCCTCGCCATCTTCTCCTTCAGTGTAGATACCACCGATGAAACAGGAGACCCATTGATTTTCGAGCTCGTACTTCTGTACAAGGGCTTTGATGCCCTCTAGCTTTTCAGCTACCTCGTCGAAAAACTCTTGCGGAGCTTCTTGATTATCATCCATTATTTCTGTATATTTAATTTAATTGGGTTTATACCCATAGTACAAATATACAAAATAAAATGCCGAAGAGCAAGCTACATAAGAAGAAGCTAAACCGTGCGTTCCTACCATTACAGGAGAAGTACGTAAAGCGTAACTACTTGAAGTATTACAACCTGTCTATCAGAGATATGGTAAAGTACACAGACTTATCTAGAGCTGAATTGGAGTTCTTGATGTTTGCTTATGACCTAGAGTTCTTTGAGATTACTTGGATAGCAGAAGCGTACGGACAGAGCCGTAAGAAGCTATACGAGCGTATCGTGCTTCCTCTTAAGAAGAAAGGCTACCTTCAGGAATATCTCGGTGTAGGCAAGGACGGTGAGGACGTTGACGTACATTTCAACATAAGGCGCAATGCTCAGAAGCTGTCTGTAAGTCATAAAGGTCGCCACAATGTTCAGCGTACCTATCGTAAGATAGAGGGAGAAGAGGAGATTAGGTACTAAGAGAAATACTTGCTGTACTGTTTCATCGCCCATTTCCGCAGATAAAGCGGTTGGTAGTTTGCCACTTTTTTTAAGTCCCTTTCTAGTTCCTTCTTTGGTGGTGGTATGAATAGTATATACTCCAAGCAAAACAGACAAAACCTTAGTTTTGATGCGAAGACGTGCTGCAGAAATAGCTTGATAAAGCCTTTTAAGCCATTTCCATGAGGAAACCGTACATTCATACCCGAGTATTATTACAATTACAAAGGTAGCGATTATATTTCTTAGCTTGTAAACCATTTTTGTATCATTAACACGGGGTAAGCAGGGTAGTATGACACAGCCATAACAGCTAAGTATCTTCCCGCCTTCTCCATTTCGAATATCCTTGTTTCCTTTGCCTCTTCCTCACTTATGTTGAAGTTCTCCACTTCTTCCTTCGTAGGTGCTCGAAAACATTTGGATGCTATGTGAGCTGCTGCAAGATTGTATATGAATGCTGCTCCGAATGGTATTGCTAGTATAGTATATATCATACTCTAATATACAGAAAAACCCCTGCTCACACAAGGGTTCTTCGTAGATACTTATCACCTCCTTTCTTTAAACGCGTTTAGCGTTCCGAAATTTTACAATTCCGAACTATAGTAAAGATAAGGTATATGTATTAAAAGCTATCCACAAAGGCTGCTACTACAGACAGAGCTACTGCTGCAAACACCCCAAAGAATAACGCTGTAGGCAGGCTAGCGCTAACTAGTCCTGCTGTGACGGCTGAACAGGCGATGCCTTGACCGTACTTTTTCCCGAACTTTTTCATATATTCCATGGTGTAAAGATACAAAAAAAAAGAACCCATCACGACGGGGGGAAGTAATGGGCTCTAACATCGGCGGCATTAGTCAAGGTAGCGAATCTCTGCCCGCGCTGATGTATACTGTTATCTAAGTATGTATATAATAACCTCTGTCGCTATAGCTGTAAGGAATCCCCATGAGCCAACCCAAATGTTGTCCCACATGGTTCTCTTGTCTAGCTGTCCTTTTACTGATATCAGCTTACCGTCTAACGTGACTTTATCACTAACGTGTCCCTGCAATTGCATTTTAAGGTTTTCCTTATCTGCTTTAAGCACTTCGATTTCCTCTTCAAGTTCCTCGAATGTTTTATCAGGACTATAGTATTCGTCGTCCTTATAGTAATCCCCCATACCCATATATCTACAATACTCTTTCTAACGCAAGGATAAGACCTTCTGCACCCGCAACAGCCATAAGAATGTATTTGGTGTAGTCGGCGCTCTTCGCCTTCTCCCCATCCTTATATCCCTGAAGCGCAGCTTCCGATTTTATCAGTTCCACTTCTAAATCAGTTATACGTTGTTGTAGCTTCTCCTTAGTCATAGTACAAAGATAAGCAATTAATACGAGTACACATAGGCCTCATAGATAAAACCTATCACCCTCATAGATAAATACAATGAAGATAATTAGTAAAACAGCCTTATATTTAAAAAATATACCGTACCTTTGCCTCAGTATCATATTCGAGAGTGTGATTCATTTGTCTTTCTCACTCTTGTCTTCTTGTGTTGTTTTCCAAACACACACACTAATCTTCACAAATGTTTAGGGCTAGTTATATTCGTTACGCACTTGCGTCATCACCTCGTTGATAACAGCCTCTCATAGCACCTTATAAGAAGTGCTTTCTAACGTCCTATCGGACTGTCTCCCTTATCTACATATTACCATCTCTAGAAAGACGCTCTAACGCGCTCTCATGACACGTCACCCGTCTATTGCAAAATGGAAAAAAGGTATCACTGCCTTCAGGTGTCAATTTAAAAAAGTTGTGAGAAATAAATATGGTGGGGATTATATATATACACACACGCTGCGACACCGAAACGGAAATGGAATCCGAACCCCCCTCCCCACGACTGCTGATGATTGGGTCAAATACTTTTGGCTTTTTGGGTTCATGGTCTGCTGCACAATGCGCCCTAGGTTCTAAGCCTTGAATTGAGATGTAGTAAACACGGGGACTATCACGCCCCACCTAAATACAATTCTCTTATCTATCCTGCAACGGGGTTACCTATAGACTCGTTTAGTCTGTGAATGGGTACACGTTGTTAGTGCCTATGGTTAAAGGGCTTTGTGAATAACGTTCGTACATATACCATTCTAGGCGATGGCTTTTGGGGGCTCTTTGGCGTGCTTTGGCGTAACCATTCTACGGGGGCTGCAGGCCGATTGGTAGGCTCATTTGGGGGCGTTTTTGGATTGGCCCAAGATGACATTTAATGAAATCTGACTTTTGAAAAAATCGGAGCGCTGTGCGCTAGTAATGGTGGGGGTTAAGGGGGATGGCTGTGAATAAGGTTCGGATAAAAGGGTAGGGTTGGGACAAGGGTAGCTGTATCCCTTGCTGTCACTAGGATTGATTAAAGGGTAGGCTTTGACAAGTAATTCCTAGGACATATCCAAACATTTTATACTCTTTTTTTCATGGTATAAATCACTCAATTGTGGTTATTAGTCTGTAGGTAATTTTACTCAGCGGGGAAAAACTTCATAGGTATTTTCGCTCATTTTGCATTTGAGGCAAAAAAACTCTGTATCCTAGGCTAGGCTTGGGCTAGAGGGCTCTCCTCGCGCGGGTATCAATAATAGCCGAGAAAGGGGGGTGTTGCAGGTATCGATAATGGTTGTACATTCGGCTTGTCGAACGGGATGAGATATGAGACTCTTGGCGGAGCACATAAGAAGTATCTACCCGACCATCGAGGCCGAAAGGCTGACAAGCGCCAAACACATTAACAGCGCAGCCGATGTTGAGCAAGCTAACCTAGAGGAACCAACACCCGAGGGATTTAATAGCTGCGACCGACCAACCACTCTTCCTCTACTAGGTATGGATGGAACACTGAGAGAGCCACACGGCTTTGCAACCTGCAGACTCAGTAAGTACAGCCTACCGAAAGACAAAGAGCCGAACGGATAGAGCGCCTTGGCGCAGGATGCACAACGGAACACGATGAACAGAAAGCGAGCCGCAGCAATGCAGCGAGCAGTAGTAACCGCTAGTACAGATACCGCAAGAATCCACAAGTAAGCCCTAGAAACAAGTACGATGCTGTGGTTGCTTTGCCCAAAGGATGATGCTGATTGTATCGATTGAGCATGTAGGATGCGCACCAAGGTAGCGCCCCAAAAGACTACACAATCGAGTGCCCCGTAAGACATCAACCAAGTAGGCATTGACCCATTCCCGTGGGGCGCTGAGTGAGGCATTCGTTACGTAGAGTATGTATGCTGAGACTCACAGCAGGAGCGAGACCTGCCGCCCTACCTAACCCGAGCCAACCACGGCTCACAAATTGAATCGAAATGACAAACGCTGAAAAATTAATCGCAAGCCTAAGCCCCGTAAACACTAACCTAGATGGCGCACCAATCGTGTGCTTAACGGCAGACCCGTACCTAGGTAAGTTCATGGTTAAGCAGCAGTTCAAATTAAGCCTAGGGCAGCCCACAACGCTGACCACATTGCACGACCCCGAAAGCGGCAGACTAATCTTCACGGCACGTGATGAGGAAAGCCACGATGTTGCGCAGGGCGCTATGTCTAAGCTAGACTACGATTGCATGCGTAAATCGGAAGAGAACGCAAAACTAAGAACAGCATCGGTGGTGGCTCAATTGGGCTTTCTAGGTTGCTAATTACCCGTGCTTCCCATAGCGAGGCGGCACGTTATTTAAGTGAGGGCAGTGGTAGACTGAAACAAGGTCTGCGCCTAGGTCGTGCTAGGACTGCTCACTATTAATCGAGTCAACCACGACTCACAAATTCAATCAAGATGGCTAAAGTCACTAGAAGTACTGCAGGCGCTAAGTTCGTAAGCAGCAAGGAGAAGTTCAATGGTGCTCAGTTCGCTGAGTTCAACGTGAACGTTAAAGTAAGCAAGGGTCGTGCTGAGCGGTTAGCTATGAAAGCTAGACTAGCTGAGGCTAAGGCTGTCATGGCTTTGCCCGTTACCGCAGGATTCGTTGAAGTTAAGTCTAACCTACAATTCGCGTTCAGCGCCTAATATGACTACGAACGAGGATTACTTGTTTATGAACGACAACATAGGCAAGAGCGGTGTTATCACCGATGAGATAGGTACACTCGATGAGCACATAGGTTACAATGGTGAAGTGCTCACGATTGAGGATGTAGATGAGGATGGATTCTACATATTGAATGGCGGCCATTGGTGCGCTGATGATAACGAGTTTTTAATCTTAGAAAAGTAAGCTATGAAGAATGCTATAAAAGAAGTCATGTTCGACCTATTGGTGAACGGCTCAGTATCGGAAATGATGAAGACCATGCAGTTAGGCATGCAGCATGATGATTACAACATCCGTTTCACAGCGCAGTTATGTGCTGATGAGGCAGATACAATCGAGGAAGAGGGCGCTATGGTTGCAGACTACCCTAATCTAGTTACCAAGTGCGACTTGTATGCTGAAGTAGTAACATTAATCGTAGATAGCAAGTTATGAAAAACGTGAGAGAATTTATCAACGCAGTGCTAGTTTGCACGATGGCTCTAGGCCTAGTCTGTTTCCTAAAATATGGTGACATCGAGTTCATATACATCGCACTAGGTTGTGGTAGTGTATTTGCGCTGTCAATCAAGCTAACCCCTAAGCCAAAGGTTGAAGAGCAGGTCATCCTGCAGGCCGTGCGCCATGGTGACGAGTTCTTCATCAAGAATGTAGTAACGGGTTCACTAAGGCCTAGCAGTCGCGCTGAGGTCAGCGACCTATGGTGCAAAGGACAAATCGAATTTAAGTAATCTAAAACCCAACAATATGTTAGTATCAACCTTAATCATCTCAGTAGTAGCAAACGTTTCAATGTTAACGTATGCAGGCTACAAGGACGCTAAGTAAAAATCAATCTCTATGGCTGACTGCAATAAGGTCAGCGCCTACATCGTGGTAGGGTAGAGACCTATTAACCGAGCCAACCACGGCTCACAAATTTAATTTTATGTCACGTTTTGTAGCAGATGTGTGGGGCGTAGTAGCGCTAGCACTAAATCAAAAAGATTCAAAGGTTCGCAACGTAGCGACTAAGTCTCAAATCCTATTCCGTACAGCAGGTATCAACCATGCAACCACGGGCAAGATGAGCACTAAGCAAGCCGTAGTGAAAATCAACGCACTAGTTCAAATGCATGTTGAGGCATTCAGCCTTGGTGGTGGCGATGAAGACTTAGAATGTGTTCACGTTATCGTAGCGTACAAGTCCGATACCGATACACTCATGGTGTACGGGAACAGCGATGATACGCTAGGCGGTAAGCGCTTCGAGGAACTAAACGAATACTCTAAGGGTAGCGAGAAGAGATTCGGCAAATGGTATTTCAACATGGGGCAATTTCAAGATGCCGTTGAGTACATGCTAGACGCATCGTCAGCGCCCGAATTAATAGAGGCAGAAACCACAAAAATTGAAACCATGGGACAGACACCACAAGAGTTAATGATGCAGGCCATGAGCATGATGCAGCAAGGCGGCTCGATAGATGAGGCTGCCGTTGAGAAGATTGTAGACAAGCGTATCAAGGCTCAGTCTGCGACTAAGGTTGAAGTAGTGACAGCTAAGGCGGTCAAGAAAGTAGACAAGGCTCACAAGAACTTTGCTGATGCTGTTGCGCTTGTAGGCCTAGGTAAGAATGTCACGCTGATTGGCGAGGCAGGAAGTGGTAAGTCTTTCGGGGCTATCCAAATGGCTCGAGCGCTAGACCAAGAGTACGCTGTTGTATCATGTCACGGCAAGATGCAGTCGTTTGATTTGGTGGGCGCTATGTCCCCTACAACGGGCGATTACATTAGCACTTCGCTACGTGATGCATACGAGAATGGTAAGGTGCTCATCCTCGATGAGTTTGACCGCTCTAACAACGAGACTACCATTGCACTCAACGGAATCTTAGCAGGCGATTGCTACGGCTTTCCCGATGGTATGGTGCAGCGCCATGCAGACTTCAAGGTCATCGCATGTCAAAACACTTTCGGCACGGGTACATCTAAGGTGTACGGCTCAGCTAAGCCGCAGGATGGCTCAACGCTCACACGATTCACACGTGTTCTGTGGGATATCGACAGCAAGCTAGAGAAAGCTATATGTGGGGATACCGCTGCAACGAATGCTGTGCAGCGCATCCGCTCTAATGCTCAAGGCCTTGGATATGACCAAGTGCTTATCACGCCTCGCCAAGCGATTGATGCTAACCAAATGGTAGACAGCCTAGGTTGGTCAGTCAAGAA
>Ga0115546_1000571_pt1 | contig 24708 bp, 25 predicted proteins | sample COGITO_mtgs_1004_FD_87186 | JGI IMG/M metagenome (GOLD analysis project Ga0115546, IMG submission 87186) | Pelagic marine microbial communities from North Sea - COGITO_mtgs_100413 | ecosystem: Environmental > Aquatic > Marine > Epipelagic | place: Germany:Helgoland, sampling site Kabeltonne...
GCTCAAAAATTTTTACAGGGCAATATGGTTTAAGTGCTGCTTTTTGCAATTATTTTTGAGCCTCAATACGACATAAAGCCATAGATCGCTATCAAGCAGATAATTACAGGATGCAGCATTCGGATGCATATCCACACCCTCTACAATCCGCAGTTTGATATTGAAGTGTCCTTTAATGTACGTTGCGTGCTGACAATCGGCAACTTTGATGGGGTACATCTTGGTCATCAGCAAGTCATAAATGCTTTAAAGAGACAGGCGCAAGTCTTAGATTCGCACCCCGCTGTGATGATTTTTGAGCCTCAGCCCCTTGAATTTTTCGCCGGAGAGTTTGCGCCCATGCGGTTAATGGCTATGCGCGACAAAGTCGAAGCTTTATTTGCTCACGGCATTGCCGTTGTGTTGGTGTGTAAATTTGATGGGCGAGTGGCGTCGTTATTACCGTTTGACTTCATGACCCATGTCCGAAGCCATATAAACCTCACGGGCATGACACTTGGTCATGACTTTCGATTTGGCGAAAAACGTCAAGGTGATATTGCCTATTTGAAAGCCTATGGCAAGCGTGAAGTCATAGATATCTCAGTCCTTGCTGATTTTCAGCAATCCTCGGTTCGAGTATCCTCAAGCCTAATTCGTTCTCACCTGGTGCATTATGACTTTGAAGGCGCACAGGCAGCGCTTGGTCGTTGGTTTGAGTTAAGAGGTATAGTGCAACACGGTCAAAAACTTGCACGTATCTTTGGTTTTCCCACTGCAAATCTTGGAATCCGACGGCAAAATCCACCAGTGCGCGGAGTATTTGTAGGGAAGGCTTATCTACCATATAATGGCGCAAGCTTAGAGACTAGTGCTGAGGTGTTCCAAGCGGTTGCTAACTGCGGGTATCGGCCTAGTCTCGATGGACGGCAATGGCGAGTGGAAATTCATTTACTTGATTTGAAAGTGCCGCGAGAAATGTATGGTCAGCGTTTAGCGTTTGTTCCGCTTAAACTATTACGTGCTGAAAAGCGCTTTGATTCCATGGATGATCTACGGGATCAAATCCAAATTGATGTACAGCAAGCGATACAGTTTTTTAAAGACACCACGTTATAATTTATAATTATAGTTTATTTTGCATTCGATTAACAAAAAGGTAAGCTCACTTATGTCAAAGGAAGTGTCAATCTATAAAGATACGCTTAATTTACCGAAAACTGATTTTCCAATGAAAGGCAACCTACCACATCGAGAGCCTCAGATATTGGAGGATTGGGCGGCAAAAAATGTGTATGGGCAGTTACACCAGCGCGCTATTGAGGCTTTGGCTGCAAAGTCTGGCGCTGACGGGCAAAAAGTTTTTACGCTTCAAGATGGGCCGCCATATGCGAACGGCGATATTCATATCGGTCATGCTGTAAACAAAATTCTAAAAGATATGGTGCTGCGGTCAAAACGTCTGGCAGGTTATGCAGCTTCCTATGTGCCTGGATGGGATTGCCATGGTTTGCCTATCGAGCTTGAAGTCGAAAAAAAATATGGTAAGCGCGGTGTAAAGCTGTCGGATCAAGCGTTTATTGAGCACTGCCGTGCTTTTGCAGAAAAGCAAATTGAGCGACAAAAAGCAGATTTTATCCGGTTGGGTGTGCTTGCTGATTGGGACAATCCATATAAAACTATGGATTTTGTGACTGAGGCGAATACGGTAAGGGCGTTGGGTCAGATTTTACAAAAGGGCCATATCTATCGCGGTGTTAAACCTGTGTATTGGAGTGTGGCGACTGGGTCCGCGCTCGCAGAAGCTGAAGTTGAATACCAGGAAAAGACCTCGGACTCAATTGACGTGCGTTACAAAGTATTAGACATTGATGATATTGCCGTGCGGTTTAGTTTAGATAAGCCTTTACAGGAAAATACCTTGGTGTCAGTGGTAATTTGGACTACTACGCCATGGACTTTGCCTGCAAGTCTTGCAGTGGCGGTGCATTCTGAGCTGGATTATGTTCTTCTTAGATTGAGTTCAGTAAAAGGTACTGAATATATAATTGTGGCTGAAGAATTGGTGGAAGCTCTCGTTGAGCGATGGCAAACTCTGGAGCTAAGCGTGACTGAGCTTGCACAAACAAAAGGTCAAGCATTAGAGCAACTGCAACTACATCATCCTTTTTACGAGCGAGTGCTGCCAGTGATCTTGGCAGACCATGTGACTATCGATGCAGGCACTGGCTGTGTTCACACAGCGCCTGATCACGGCCCTGATGATTTTTTGGTTGCGCAAAAATACGGTATCGGCACGCTTAACTTTGTGGATGATAACGGCGTTTATCGAAAAAATGTGCCACTTTTTGCCAAAAATCATGTGCATAAGGTGCATGATGAAATTTTGCGAGTATTAACTGAGCAGAGTTCATTATTTTTTGCCTCTAAAATTCAGCATTCTTATCCTCATTGCTGGCGGACAAAAACGCCGTTGATTTTCCGAACAACACCTCAGTGGTTCATGAAAACATCAAGCCCAATTTTTTCGGAAAAATCTACTGGCGCCTTGTCAAGCATTCAATGGATTCCGAACGGTGGTGAAAATAGATTAAAAGCAATGCTCGACACAAGTCCAGACTGGTGCCTTTCTAGGCAGCGGCTTTGGGGTACACCAATGCCATTTGTTGTTCATAAAGAAACAGATGAGTTGCATCCAGAAATGAGTCGGCTTATTGAATCTGTGGCTGGGCTTATTGAAGAAAAAGGTCTCATCGCTTGGCATGAATTAGATCTACAGGACTTAATAGGCAATGAGGCGACTGACTATAAAAAATCAACCGACACTTTAGACGTGTGGTTTGATTCTGGCGCTTTACATTGGTCTGTTGGACGACTTAGAGACACAATGCAGTCACCGGCGGATTTAGTGCTTGAAGGTTCGGATCAGCATCGTGGCTGGTTTCAAACCTCTCTTAAAACCAGCATTGCTATTCATGATCGTCCACCTTACAAGGCGGTGATGACTCATGGCTTTGTGGTTGATGGCCAGGGTAAAAAAATGTCGAAATCTCTTAAGAACGTGGTTGCACCAAATCAGGTTATTCAAAAGTTTGGTGCTGATGTTTTAAGGCTTTGGGTAGCTGCCACTGATTTCACGGCTGAAATGAGTGTTTCTGATGAAATTTTAAGCCGAAATATTGATTCCTATCGGCGCATTCGGAATACTTTGCGCTTTATGTTGGCTAATGTGCATGATTTTGATCCACGTGAAAATCTTTTGCAACCAAGCCAGTTACTGCCCTTAGATTCTTGGCTTTTACAAAAAACTGCAGCCTTACAAGAAGAAATTATTCAAGCCTACGATCAATTTCAGTTTGTTCAGGCGCTACAGAAAATCCATCATTTTTGTAGCATTGAACTGGGCAGCTTTTATTTAGATGTCATTAAAGATCGACAGTACACTTGTAAAGTCGATGGCATTCCAAGGCGGTCTGCACAAACTGTATTGTATCACTGCCTTGAGGCTCTCGTGCGTTGGGTGTCACCGATTTTAAGTTTTACAGCGGATGAGGTGTGGCAGCACATGCCTTGGCAAACGCAATCCTCGGTTGCGCTTGTGCAGTGGTATGAGCTTCCAAAAGCGCAGATGTCACAAGACTACAGTAATGCCTTTTGGTTGCAGTTAATCGCGGTGCGGACTGCTGTCAATAAAGAAATCGAAAAGGCCCGTCAAGATGGCACTGTACGCGGTAGTTTAGATGCCACAGTGGAGATTACCTGCTCATCTGATCTTGAAGAGTGGCTTAGTCAACTGGGCACAGAGTTGCGCTTTGTGCTACAAGTTTCAAAAGCAGTCGTTAAAAACTTTAACAAAGATCGAGAGGTATCCTCTGATGCAGAGGGTATGAAAATTCGAGTTTTTGCAAATCAAGAGAGTAAGTGTGAGCGTTGCTGGCATCGGCAGCCAGAAGTAGGGCAAAACGAGCAGCACCCAACGCTATGTGGACGATGTGTGGAGAATATTGATGGTGACGGGGAAAGCCGACTCTTTGGCTAAGGAAGATTTAAAATTAAGTGATTCAGGCGTGGTCTGGCTTTTTTTAGCTGGCATTTGTTTTGTATTAGACCAGATCACCAAGCTTTGGGTATCGAGTATATTTCAATATCGTGAAGTGCTTGAGATTACATCTATGTTTAATTTAACGTTGGCCCATAATTATGGTGCGGCCTTCAGTTTTTTAAGTGAAGCAGGTGGTTGGCAGCGATGGTTTTTTACTGGCCTTGCAGCGGTGGCCAGTATTATTATTATCGGCTGGCTTCGCCGAACCCCTAAATCATTAACTACTTTTTGTATAAGTTTGTCGCTAATTTTGGGTGGCGCGCTCGGCAATTTATATGATCGCTTTGTGTATGGTTATGTTATTGATTTTCTCGACTTTCATTGGGGGACTGCCCATTTTCCAGCGTTCAACGTGGCTGACAGTGCTATTACCTTAGGTGCTATTTTAATGTTATGGTACTCCTTCTTTATTGAACCCAAGCTTGAATCCCTATCAATAAAAGCGGAGTAGTGTGCATGTTAACCATTGGACCTGAAATGGAAGTAAGTTTACATTTCTCACTGGCGCTAGAGTCTGGTGATGTGGTGGACACTACGGTTAATCAAAAACCTGGTACTTTTTGTATTGGGGATGAAACCTTGCCTATTGGTTTTGAAAAGCTGTTAGTAGGCTTAAAAGCTGGTGATAGAAGGTCTTTTTTAGTGCCTCCGGAACAGGGTTTTGGGGCTCGTCAAACAGAACATATTCAGCGGTTTAAAGCGAAAAAATTGCTTGAGATTGTGGAAGAGCCTTTGTCTGATGGTTTAACGGTTGTATTTAAAGACGCTTCTGGTCATCATGTGCCTGGTGTTATACGAGATCTTAATGGGCTTGAGCCAACTGAAATCAAACCAGATCAGCTTATTTCGGTTGATTTTAATCATCCTTTAGCAGGACGGCATTTACACTTTTCGGTTGAAATCCTTGATGTAAAGCCAAAAGCTCAGCCTGTACAAATCCAACCTTATTCATAAAAGAGGCACTCAATGCAAATTTTAATGGCAAACCCGCGAGGTTTTTGTGCTGGAGTGGATCGTGCAATTGCGATTGTTAATCGAGCTTTAGACACGTTCGGTCCGCCCATCTACGTTCGACACGAGGTTGTACACAATAAATATGTGGTGCAAGACTTACAAGAACGGGGCGCTCGTTTTGTAGAAGAGGTCGATGAAGTACCAGCTGATGCTATTTTGATATTTAGTGCCCATGGTGTGTCTCAAGCTGTACGAACCATGGCCAAAGATCGCGGATTTAAGGTTTTTGATGCCACTTGTCCATTAGTAACTAAAGTGCATATTGAAGTAGCACGTTTTGCAAAAGATGGTTTTGACTGTGTTTTAATTGGTCACGAAGGCCATCCGGAAGTGGAAGGCACCATGGGGCAATATTACAGTGATGTAGGCAAAATTTATCTTGTGGAAAATGTTGAGGATGTAGCTTCGCTTGAAGTTCAACAGCCAGATCATTTGGCTTTTGTCACGCAGACGACCTTGTCGATTGATGATACTCAAATGATCGTTGCTGCATTACAAGCTCGCTATCCAGCTATTGTAGGGCCGAACAAGGATGATATTTGTTATGCCACGCAGAATCGCCAAGACGCAGTACGAGTTCTAGCTAGGCAATCAGATGTTATGATCGTGGTTGGGTCACCAAATTCATCAAATTCAAATCGACTCAGAGAGCTCGCAGAAAGATGCGGTACAGCTGCGTATCTGGTGGATGGGCCAGAGCAGCTATCCTCAGATTGGTTTAAAGACGTTAAAACGATTGGTGTCACTGCCGGGGCATCTGCTCCGGAGCAGCTTATTCAGCAAATTATTGATCGAATGCGTGATCTTGGTGCTACTAGCATGAGCGAGTTAGAGGGTCAGACTGAAAACGTATTTTTTTCTTTACCAAAGGGGCTAAGAGATGGGGATATAGCCGCAAATCAATCGATTCCTACGGTGCAAATTCATCAAGGTGATAATCCGTTGTAATTAATTTAAAAAGGGTTTTACATGATGTCCTTAACTTTAGCGCCTGGTGAGTTAGTGCCAATTGTGTATAAAAAAGGCAATTTAAAGCTGTTAGATCAGCGTTACTTACCAAGCCGAATTTTATATATCAATGCTACGACTGCTGCTGATGTAGTGCATGCCATCAAAACTATGGTTGTGCGCGGTGCGCCAGCCATAGGTATTTGCGCAGCTTATGGTGTTGTTTTGTCGTTTTTAGATCGTAAGGGTGATATTCGGGCTGTTATGACTGATGTTGCCTTACTAGCAGCCAGTCGACCGACTGCTGTTAACTTGCATCATGCTTTAGATAAGTTAAGCCAGTGTTTACAGTCTTTCAATACACAAAGTCTTTCTTCTGAAGAAAAAGCGGGACTTTTATTTGAAGCAGCTCTTGCCATACATCAACAGGATCTTGCATTTAATCAAAATATTGCCCGTCACGGCCAGGCGGTATTGTCTAAACACCAATTTGATAAGTTAAAGCCCGTGAGAGTTTTGACTCATTGCAATACAGGCTCATTGGCCACTGGAGGCTTGGGTACAGCGCTTGGCATTATAAAGCAAGGTGCGCGAGCTGGTCTAATTGGTTCTATTTTTGCCACTGAAACCAGGCCCTGGCTGCAAGGCAGTCGCTTAACCGCCTTTGAGTTACAGCATGAAAGCTTGAATGTGCAACTTTTGGTGGAGGGCGCGGCGGCAAGCCTCATGGCCAGCGAGCAAGTTGATTGGTTGATTGTCGGGGCAGACCGTATTGCGGCCAATGGTGATACAGCGAATAAAGTAGGCACCTTGACGCTTGCGTTGTTAGCACACTTTTATGGTGTAAAGGTGATGGTGGCGGCGCCAACCACAACTGTGGATATGACCTTAGTCAAGGGATCAGATATTCCAATTGAGTATCGCTCTGGCGCTGAAATATTGGCTGCTGCAGGCTATGAAAATACATCGGCTGTGCCGGTGTACAATCCAGTTTTTGATGTGACGCCAGCGCAATACATTGACTTTATCGTGACTGAACTGGGAGCAGTTAGACCGAATGATCTTAAAAATAGTCTAAGCAAAACTTGTTAATTATCCTAAAAACTCATTTTAGTGGGTTTGAGGTTTTGATTGAGGGGCTTGAGTTCTATTTGATGCCACAAACTGCAGTAAGGCGTTGATAAGTGTCTTGTCTTGTGGCCCAAGGCTAAGTGACATAACGTCTTTGATCCCCTTTAATGTGAGTTTTTCTCGAAAAATAGGCGTTTGCAATAACCCAATCGCGAATTTAGGTTGATTTTCCGCCACTGCAACCCAAAGAGCGTTGTTGCATGAGTCCTCATCAATTAGATTTTGAGTGAGTTCAACTTGATCGGTAAGAGCATCAAGAGTTGTTAAATCGCCATTAAGTGCCGCTTGAAACAAAGCTCGACGATAATCTTTGCGAGCGTTAATACAAAAACGTTTAGTCCTTTTAGACGCTAATGAGTCGGCCTTTTCAGTGGTGTTGGTACATGAGTTGGAAGCACAATAGCGTATAGCTTGCGAGCAATCACTGGCATGCTGCTTGTACATGTCGGACAATATACACTCTTTATACATATGTTGATTTGCTTCGCCTAATTTTTGATGTAACTGTTGTTGATCCATGATTTACTACTCGTTTTAAATTACTTTTAATTTAGCTTATAAGAATATAAGCGCCCTCTAAAATCTCTTAAGTTGAAAGAAGATTAGTTCAACACTCATAAGCGTGCCGTGAAAAGCTCATTTTTTTACATTGTCGAAAGTTTGCCGAAAGCATGTCAAATTTTGTCGATTTTAGCTATACCCATAGCGTTATGAATTTAGGTGTAAAAAGTGTTTTGAATTTTGCTTTAATCAAGGCGCGACAACGCACTATGGCTTTCCCCATAGCAGGCGGAGGTATATGAGATGCGCACTTCACTTTATTTAATATTACTTGGACTAAAAATATGACAGTAAAACGCTTTTATCGCCAATTACTCAATAAAGTGCTGAACTCATTACGATGGTTAAGGGCCCGTGAATTGTCTGTTCTTGTGGCTTTATTTCTCGTTGCTGGGTGTCTTTGGGGGTTTATCGGCATTGCCGATGAAGTTTTCGAAGGTGACACTGTAACAATTGACGAAACTATACTACTAAGCCTGCGAAATGCAAATGATATTAGTGATCCGATTGGTCCAGGTTGGGTTGAAGAAATTGGCCGAGATCTCACTGCGCTTGGTGGTACCGCAGTTCTTGGGTTGTTAACGCTCGCCGTGCTCGGTTTTTTATTACTGATCGATAAAAGACAAATTGCAGGCGTTCTAATGTTTGCTACTTTAGGCGCGCTCATTATGAGTACAGCCTTAAAGTATGGTTTTGATCGAGCGCGACCAGATATCGTGCCGCATAGAGCAATGGTGTACACGGCGAGTTTTCCAAGCGGTCATTCAATGTTATCCGCTAGCGTTTATTTGACATTAGGTGCCCTATTGGCAAGGATCCAAAAACGCAGACGTATTAAAGTTTATATGTTGTCAATTGCAGTAATTCTCACATTATTAGTTGGCGCAAGTCGCGTGTATCTTGGCGTGCACTGGCCTACTGACGTTTTGGCAGGTTGGACTGCGGGAGCAGGGTGGGCCATTATTTGTTGGTTGGTTGCGCGGCGTTTACAGTTAGATCCAACAAACGAAATGTCACTTTAAATGTCGAAATAGAGTATGCTTAATGTGTGGTCGATTCATACACGTTTTATCAATAACCCGAGGAGCACTTTATGTCTAAAGGACAGGATTCAAAAAAAGCAACTAAGAAAAAGCCAGAGAAAACTATGAAAGAAAAGCGTGAGGCAAAGAAAGAGAAAAAGTCTAACTCTAAATAGAGCGAGTTACTTTTTTTAGCTTTGGGCATATTTTCCATATGGTGACGCTTTTTGTGTGTGGGCAATTCATGGATTGCCCGTGTATTAGAATTGGGATAAGTTTGGATTTCTATACATAGCGCAGGTTGGAAGTTACCATTTGTGGTAGTATTAAAAATATTTTATTTAATCGATGAATTTTGAATTGAGACTAAATTTAAATTAGAAGTGGGCATGCTAGTATTACTAGCAGAGGCCCGTGGAGCTGGAAGTTAAAAACTTCATCAACTCCCTCATGCATAAGGCGCCTTAAACAGGAACAACCTTATTTGCGCAAGGACCTTTCTGGCCTTGGCCAACTTCATACTCGACAGCTTGGCCGTCGTTTAGAGATGCATAACCGCCACCGCTTTGAATTTCTGAATGATGTACGAACAAATCATCATTGCCATCTTCTGGTGTAATAAAACCGAAACCTTTATCGGCGTTGAACCACTTAACTGTACCTTTACTCATCTAAATTACTCATTATTTTTGGTGAACTATAAAAATTATACTCGAATTCACCGGTTCGAATATAAAGTGATTAAATTGAGTGATCATTAAGTTGACTCTCAATCAATCGTACTATCTTTACAATGGTGCCATCCCCTAAGGGTTAGCACTCATTCAAGAACCTTATTTTACCACAACTCTTGTGCTCGTCAATGGCTTTACCCAATCATTCAGTTGCTTTTTTCAGCGAAATGCAGACAATCAAGTTTAACATTGCCATGGCTGTTAGTTTTCTAAGTTAATTGCTGTGCTATGCTTTACCTGCCTTATCAGCATTAATAGGCTTTGATAAACGCTATAGTTGTGGGCTCCAGGTGCTAAATCAAGTGAGCAATAAGCTGCGACCAGCCTATATCGTGCACACGACTAAAGGCTGGTCGCTTCACTTATTATAATTTATGACTTATTTTTCGATAACTGTGCCCTTTAATTCAATGATTTTTTGCCAATATCCAACGTCAACCCATTGACCAAATTTAAAGCCAACTTCAAAGAAGTGGCCAACCTTTTTAAAACCAAAGTACTCATGTAGACCTATGCTTGCTTCATTTGGTAGTGATATTGCACCCACTACGACATGACAATCTAACTCACCCAGTAAATCGAGAAGAGCTGAGTACAGTGCTTTACCATACCCTTTGCCACCTAAGTTTATGTCTACATAAACAGTTGATTCTACAGATTTTTTAAATGCAGATTTTTCTTTCCATTGAGATATATGTGCATAACCGGTGACAACGCCATCAATCTCGCACACCAGCCAGGGGTACTGTTGTGTTGTGCTTTCAATGCGTCTTTGTACAGTGGAAGCGTCAATCGCCATTTCTTCAAAAGTAACTATGGTATTCGCAATATAATAATTATAGATCTTGCAGATTGTCGGAATATCTTTTTCTTGGCAGTGGCGAATCAGCATTTTATAGTTCCATGGTTGAAAGGCTTGCAAGCTCTGCCGGATGAGTAAAAAGATGGGTTGGTTGGCACTACTTTGCCTGTGTTGAACTTCTCGATACGACACAAAACCTTATATTATTATCAGGCACGTAATTATAAAATACAGCACTAAAGACTATAAATTATAAGCTTAAGTTACTTTTAATGCGATGTAGACAACAACCACATATCGAAGACATTTGCCAAAAGTCACTAAAATAATAAACCAGCGTACAGGGACTCGTAAGATACCAGAAAGTACAGTTATTGGATCACCAATAATTGGAACCCAGGCAAAACACAGAGTTAGTAGGCCGTATTTTGTGAATCGCTGCTCCGCCTGTGCCAATGAATTGTCTGACATTCTTAGCCATTTTTTAATAACAGCAGAGCTTGCCGAATAACCTAACGCATAGTTTAGAAGCGAGCCTAGCACGTTACCTGCGGTAGCAATTACGACTAATGTGATAGGAGATAAGCCCTTGATCGTTAATGCGCTCAATACGATTTCTGAGCTTAGAGGTAAAATGGTTGCTGCTAAAAATGCAATCAGAAAGAGCCCTGCGTATCCATATTCTATAAAATAGTCCATTAATGGATTAGGCTCCGCTAACTGGTTTTAAGGCACCGGTAATGTGGCCGGTACTCCGTCTACTTAGTCGCTGGCGCGAAATGGCTGCGCTCGATATATCTTTGTCAAAAATAGCCTCAAAATGCTCGATTACCAATGTAAACTGCGTTTTTCGAACATTTTTTTCTCGATCTCTCGTCGCTCGCCTATTTGGCGCCAACGACTACTTACATTCGATAGATTCGCAGTAGCACAGCTTATGCTGAGCAATACTGTAATCAAAATAATTTAAAAGCGCATTTTTTCTTTAAGTCTCAATATATTACTTATTTAATTATACAGGCTCAAAACCTGAAACTTTGGTAAAAAGTTCACCTAAAGTGAGCTCCTCGTGCCAAAGATCTGACAAATTGCAATTATATTTGTCTTCAATAATACGGGCTAAAGACTCTAATTCAGATGAATCTAAGCCACCTTGACGGGGGTGTAGTTCGCAATATATATCTAAAATTTTATCGCGAGGATCGAATTTGAGCCTACTACTTTTTGTAAAATCGAAAGCTCCAGTAAATATAAGCAAGAATTCACGTATTTGTTGTTTGGGCGCTACTGGAAACGTGCTGAGCCAGCGCTTTGCGGAGCTTCCACGCGCTCTGTACTTTTTAGGCAGTCCCGACGTTATAACACTCCAAATAACAGCAACCACTACGGCTGATATTATAAATAAATGAGTCATGGTCATTTAATTGTCCTGCTATTTTTGCTTGTCAAATAAGCCAAGCATATGATTAAAGAGCTTAATACCCCCAGTGTTACCATGACCAGGCACGATAAGGTCTACTTGCTTATAGCGTTGTTGTACTTTTTGTATGGCTGTTGGCCAATATAGAAGATTTGCGTCTACAGTATTGCCTAATGTGCTTGATTGCATATCTCGAATGAGGCAGCCAGCATACAATATTTTCTGTTTTTCTAACCAAACTGTTATGTTGTCCGGAGCATGACCTGGCCCAGGGTAAAATATGTCCAGAGGGCCTATTTTGATGCTGGCTCCATTAGATTGGACCTGAAAGAGAGCCATGTCTGGGATTGGTTTTCCTTTTAACAATGCTAGTTTTAATGTCAGTGGGTGAGCAACTACAGTCACGCCAGCCTTTTTTAAAACATTTAAACCTAAAGTTCGATCATCATGGTGATGAGTAGATATGGCAAGTTTTATAGGAAGGCCGATCTGTGATTCTATATTTTGCAGTAACTGTCTGGTATTCTCAACGCCCCAGGCTGGGTCAATTAAAAATAAATGATCGTCTTCTCGAACTATGATGCCATTTGATGAACGGACTGTGCCATTGCCAAGTGTAAAGTGGGACGTATGAATCCAGACATCTGGCTGGAGTTGTTGAATTTTGACAGCAGGGCGCTGCACATTTGAGATTGGAGAGGCTGTAGGTAACGTTGTCCCGCTTTGATTTTGGCTATACCCTGGAGGTGTAAGCGAACAAAGTAGAGTGGCAATAACCCAAAAATTTATTTTTTGCATAAACGTCTCCAAGTAGTAGAAAAAGCATGCCGCATTTCGTATGAGCGCGCAGTGGCAGAGTCTATTGGACTACCGAATACATTAGCTTTTTTGCTGGGGGCATAAGTTTCCTATTGAATTTTAGCAATTTTAAACTCTTTTAGGAGCATACCATGAAGACCATGCATTTTTTAGCTCGTGGCATTATTCAAAGTCAAGGCCATGTGTTATTTGCTAAAACAACAGGCAGTGACTATTGGTTTTTACCTGGCGGTCATATAGAATTTGGTGAAAGCGCTAGAACTGCCGTGCTTAGAGAGATCCAAGAAGAGCTAGGCCTTAAAGGCTTGGCAACATCATTTGTTGGCGCGATTGAACATAGTTGGCCTGAATCTAAAAAAGATAACCATGAAATCAATCTGTTGTTTAACGTTGAAATTGCAAATTGTATTAGTGAGCAGGCCCCAGTGTCTAACGAGGCTCATCTTCGCTTTGAATGGCTCAAGGTTGCAAACTTAAACGAGTTTAGTATTGAGCCAAAGCCAATTAAAGACTTTCTTCAGAGCATGAATATAGAACAACACGCTATGTGGGGCAGTACAATTGAGTCTTGAAACCAACCCTATGGAAAACGGATTTAATAAAGTACAGCCTCAACTCAAATGAGCAGCCTTTTTAAAGAGAGAAGTATCCATGGTTTTAGGTGATGAAGAAAAGAAGTTGTGTGCAAATATAGTTGACGTTATGAATGATATAACTGGTCTATTAAAAGCGGCTGGAGAAGAAATGCTACAGTATAAGGCTGTGGAGAAGATCAAAAATATAGCCAAAAGCTGTGATCCTAATGGGTTACAGAATATTCCGAGGTATTTAGATGGCCTAGCAAGTGCTTTAAACGATAACAAGGCTTTTAATAGTGCCATTGGGCGCAAGCTCGAACAGGCATATCAAATCGCAATTCAGTTAGATCAGTCGTCAGCAAGCGCGGTTGACGATATATAGTCGCTAATGTGCCGCCCTTATACTCCTTAATGCCCAGATGTAATACACTTCAAGTATGATAATCAGTATGAGCGCTACTTTAAGGTAGTGCTCATGGACACTAGATTGTAGTCTCAACATTTCTAACGAGTACTTGTACTTCATTTTGACCGCCATAGTAGGCGCCATAGCGAAATTGTCGGTTAGATGGATTTTCACCATTTCTATTATTGGAAAATACATCAGAACCTAATTGCTTACCGGCACTATCAGTGATCGAAATTCGAGCAGTTTGATTGCCCAGATCTTGCACTTGTAAGCTAAATTGCTCTCCATCTTGTACCTTGGCAATATCGTCAGGGCTATTATCTACATTAGCCACTGAGATCTGACCCTTATCGAATTCAATTCGTATGCTTGGGCCATTTTTACCAAACTGTTGAAAAATAGTGGTTGGTCCTTGATCACTGCCATACACTTGATAGTCAGCACTAAAGGATTTATTCGTCGTGTCTCCACGGAAAAAAGCCTCAGCTCTAGGGCTTTTTGAGCTGCCAACTAAGAATCCGCCAGCTTTAACTTGGAAAGATTCAACATCACCATTAGTTTCATAACGGCTAAGCCCTGTTCTGTGTATATTTTGATTTGGTTTAGTGCCAGGTAGGTTGCTTTGCTTGCCGCCCGGAGTTTGATCCGCGCTTGTAATTGGGCCACCAAATATTGAAGGCGATGCTGGCGTGTTACTCGGTGTTGGTGTAGGCGCTTGAACCGGTTGTTGTGGAACTGATTGTTGTGGAACTGATTGTTGTGGAACTGATTGTTGTGGAACTGATTGTTGTGATTGTTGTGATTGTTGTGGTGCTTGAATTGAACCTTGTGATGAGTTGGGCACGTCTGGTGCATCTAATGCAAGAATTTTCACATCATTTAAGGAGAGTTTGCCATCTTCAAGCAAACCTCGCTGGTCGAGTTGTTCCAAGCTTTGGCTCAGTGTGTCAAGATTTGAATCTGCTAACTCTTGAGTCCAAGCAATACCAGAGCCCTCTCCATTTTTAGATGTTATATCTTTGTAGTGACCAGTTTCGCCTAATTTTTTGGTGAAGGCCATGCGTGCATCGTCGTCGACAGTAAATGGCGCCGGTTTAAAGTTGCCAGCTGTAATAGCAAAGCTATCAGAACCCCCCATTTTTTGCGCCAAAGCACGCCAGTTATTTCCTTGGCTGTCAATTGGTAACCCTGTCGTCATATTTTGGTCTGAATTTACCTGATTGTTAGCGGGTGATGCTATCGCAGTTTGCATTTGATGAGCGTTAGATGAGTTAATGCATGACATAATAGGTAGTCCCTTTATAAAGTGGTTTCTGTATAAAAGTGTGCGAATCACAATAGTAATGTTCGCGACCTTGGAGAAGCTTTTATTGTCTTATTGAGTAATAACTGGTGGAACTTTAAATGCGCTAGGTATTTAGGGTAACAATTAATCAGTGATGTTAAATTTGATCAAAAGGTATAGAAAGAGATTTTTTTCTTGCTTATTACCTAATCAGTAAATTTTTGCACGCTATAACTTTCATGTTGTGGAATGTTTTTTAGAGTATAAACAATCGTACAAAAAATTAAGACTCAATACCAAGGTGGCAGTGATGGAAGCGCAAATTATTGTTGATCTTATTTGTCAGGATCAATATCGAATGCAGTGTTTACAGGCCGCTGCACAGCATGCAAAAGCTGAGAGTCTGGATGATTGGGGTTTAGCCGCAGGTTTTGTTCGCAACAAACTGTGGGATTGGTATTTTAAAATACCGACTGAAGATTGTGCACCTTTAACCGATATCGATTTTATTTATTTCGATGCCCATCGTCTAAGTAAAGCTCAAGATAAAGGTCATGAGCAAAGCCTCAATGCTGTTTTAAATGCGCCTTGGTCGGTTAAAAATCAAGCTTACATGCATTTACGAAATGATGATCAGCCCTACAAATCGACGCTTGACGCCATGAGCTATTGGGTTGAAGTAGAGACCGCCATCTGTGTCTCTTTAGATAAAAACGGAGTAGTTATATTACAGTCGCCTTTTGGATTTAAGTCCTCGCTTTTAGGAACAGTAACAATAAACAAGAAGCGACCAAAGCCCTGCACATTTTTGTCTCGTATTAAAACTAAGCGATGGCGAGAGCATTGGCCTGGCTTACAAGTTCTTGACAGTGTAAGCCTCAACGCCTTGGGTCCACTAAATTGAGTTAGACATCATAGCTTCAGCTTCTTGCAAGTGCTTTTTAATTAACGGATTATTTGGTGACTTGCTTCCAGCTTGTTGTAACAACCTAACGCCTTTTTTAGTATCACCGTTTTGCACTAAAATCCACGCATATGTGTCAATAATTTCGCCGGTGTCCGGGGCAAGTTCATAGGCTTTTTCTGCGTAAGTAACGGCGTCACTATTATTTTCAGTAAATTTTAGCCAAGCGATGTTGTTGAGATACAATGGTGAATCAGGCTTAATTTTTAGGAGCTGCTCATACAGTTTAATTGCTTTTGTATTTTGTTGGTTGCGCTCATACACAGTTGTGAGTGCAAATAGGCTTGACTCCAAAGTGTTTTCAGAGGCTTGCTTTTGTTGCTCTGATTGATTTTTTTGAGCATGAGCCTTTTTAGCCTGCTCGTACCAAACGGTAATATGTTGGCTGGCCTGAGCAAAGTCTTGGTTTTCTTGTAGCAATTTAAACAGTTTTATACTGAGCCGAAAGTTAGGATCAATGGCCCAAGCCGATTGGAAATGATCAATCGCAGACTTAGTTTCAGAATTAGCCATGGCTAAGTCGCCAAGCAATTCGTGGCCTAACGCAAATTTTGGTTGTTGTTTAATCAGGCTTACGAGCAGTAATTTTGCCTCATCCGGCCGTTGTAATTCGACTGCAAGTCGCGTCAATAGTGTAACCGCTTTTTGTGATGGCGCCGCGTCAATAGACGCTTTTAACTGTACATAAGCCGCTTGAAACTGTTGCTTTTGATACTCATTTACTGCAAGTGAATACAGTGCAGTGCTCAACACTCTTTTGGCTTGTTGTTGGTCAGGCTTTATTTTTAAGATCGTTTTGGCAAGATCTCTAGCACCGGTCAAGTCTTGAGTCATCATATGGGTGATGCTTAAAGCCAATTGAGTTGCAATCACTGGTTCTTTTTGTGTGCTTAATAAAGCTTGAATTTGATTTTGCGCAGCCATAGGCTGATCTTTATAACTTGCAATTAGGCCTTGATAGGCAGGAAAAAAGTCTGGTCGTATTTTGATACTTTGAAGGTACAATTGTTGCGCTTTTTCCATATTATTTTTATTCATCTCAAAAAATGCTAATAAATTTAATGCATCTGGATTGCTTGGCGCTGTTTTAATCACAGCATCCATAATTTTTTGACCTGCGTCAAATCGATTATTTTGCGCTAATAAAGTGGCCTGTAAAATTCGCAAATCTACACTTTCTGGAAAGCGTTTTAGACCGCTAGTCAAAATATCGAGTGCTTCTTTGTTTTTACCAAGTTTTAATCGTGCAAGTGTGAGCACTCGAAAGCTTTTTTCACTCATATCATCAAGTTTGGTACTGGCTCGACTTAAAAGATGCTCAGCTGTTTCAATATCGCCCTCTTGAAGCTTTAACATACCAAGGCCCAAATTGCTCATTTGATTAGTGGGTGCAAGCTGTAAGACTTGCTCAAAGCCTTCTTCAGCCCGTGAGCGATCTCCTTTCTCATAGGCTTGCAAAGCAGTTTTAAGTCCCTGTTGCACTTTACCTTGAGGCGAGTCTGCAAGGGTTTTATTAAGTCTTAAAGCTTCCTCGCTTCGACCTTGATCTAAAAATGCCTTTGATAAACCTTGAATAGTTCTGTACTTTAAATTGGTCATTACATCATATTTACCAAGGGCCGCAAGCGCATTGCTAAAAGCGGCTTCAGCTCGATCAGGTTGTTTTTGTCCAAGATAAAAATAACCTTGAAATAACAGTGCTTCAGTGTAATCAAGCTTGGACTCGATGGCTTGATTGAGCCAATCCAAAGTTTTTTCACTATTGTCAAGTGCATTATTTGCAATGGCGAGGCCAAGCAGGCTTGAGCTGTCTTGAGGTTCGATGTCTAAAACTGAGTCATACAGTTCAATGGCTTTAGAGTAATTGCCTTCTGCAAGTTGAACATCTGCTTTTAGGCGAGTGATTTGGCTTTTACTAGCGTCCAACAGGTTTTGTGCAATTTCAATTTCTGCTTTTGATTGCTTTAACTGACCTGTTCGAATAAGCGCGTCTATATATTCGTAACGAGTCTCCAAAAGATCTTTATCAATACTTAGCGCCTTGCCAAAACTTTTTGCTGCACCTTTATAGTCGCCAACTCTTTGTAAGGTATGGCCAAATAAAATATGTGCTTCGGTGGATTCTGGCTGCATTCGAAGCAAATTGCGGCTTTCGATCAAAGCAGATTGCAGTTGTCCAATGGAGAGATACCCTTGTGCTTGGGTCAATGTTTGATCGAAATCTGGCGCTTGGGGCCCCCGATCACAACCAATAACCACAACACTAAGTGCCAATATGCTTATTTTTAAACCTGTATTTATAGATAAATTCATGTAGTTTTCCTATTACTATACGTATTTAGAAAACTCTTTTGCCGAAAAGGTTCTCTTAGTGGAATTAAAATAAAATGCTTTGGGTATATACTACCATAGCTTGCGTATATTCCAGTATTCAAAATAATGGCCCGAAGCATTCACAGTCTTTGGGCCATTTAGTTTTTAATTTAAAGTTGCATTAAGGAGGTTGTCAACATGCTAGACCAATCAATGCTCACCAAAGATCGAAGAGTTGAGTCAATCTTGCTTGTGGTCACGGTGCTGCTATTTTTATGTGAACATGTGCTGTATATGGTTGATCAACAATTTGTTGGCTGGCTGTTAAGACCAAATCTTGTGCTCGGGGCAAGTTTTGGTCTTTGGGTTGTCATTCTAAACTTTACTCGAATTCTACGTTTGCGCAAAGCAAGAAGTGTTTGGTTTAGCCTTGGCTTGTTAAAGTGGACATTGCTTTTCATTTGCGCCTCCATGGCTCAATTATGGCCTTTAGCTTTAGAGTATGGCGATGTACTTGCTCTATTTCTAGTGCTTTTGACAATTGTTGGGCTTATAGGGCGCCGGAAAAAGAGTCGATTTTTTCACGAGTTTGGTTGGCCAATTTTAAAACATGTGCATTGGTTGCTTATTTTACCTCTCGTTATCGGGGCAGCATTACAGCTATTAGCGGCAGATCAAATTTTTCTTTTTGGTAATATAAGCACGTTTATTGTCGCTCGTTATGCTTATAACCGCTGGATTTATGCAGCAGATGTTGTGTATCCGTTTAAGCCCACTGGTGCTAAATTTTTTATACGTCAGCGACGACAGGTACCAAAATCAAAAGCTATGGCTAAATCTAATGTTCAATAATCGACCAGTTCTGCGCATGAGCGTGGGCCCGAAGCTTTTGGTCGGGGTTCACCGCAATAGGTGTGATTGCAAACTCAAGCAAAGGTAAGTCGTTGTAAGAGTCTGAATAAGCCCAAATATGTTCAAATTCGCTTGCTTTAAACTGGTTGGTATTTAACCAGTTGTTGAGCTTTTGAATTTTATTGGCTTGAAAGCAAGGCGTGCCTTGAATACGCCCAGTATAGCGGTCGTCAATAACTTCAAGCTCTGTGGCAATAAGGTGTTGCACCTTTAAAAAAGCTGCAATTGGCTCGGTCACGAAGCGATTGGTAGCCGTGATGATAACGCAAACATGCTTTTTATGTTGATGATCTTGTAATTGTCGCATTAATTTTTTAGACACCATAGGCGTAATCACTTGGTCAACAAACGCTTGGCGTAGCTCAAGCATTTCTGATAGAGGGTGCTGGATCAGTGGTTTCACCGCAAATTGAATGTAATCGTGAATATCTAAAGTTCCATTTATATACTCTTTTAGATATTGATCGTTTTTCGTTCGATGGTATATTGGATCAACTTTATTTTTTTGAACTAAAAACTCGCCCCAAGCGTGATCGCTGTCACCTTCCAAAAGCGTATTGTCAAGATCAAAAAGTGCAAGTTGAGTCATATGAGGGCTATCCTGTATTGATTTCATAACAAGGTTAAAACTAATAGAGCAGTTTATGGCCTTGCTTGTGAGAATTCAATAAATTCATTAGACTGATTTATACTTTGCCAGAGAAGAACGCTCATTATTGGAAGGGAGCAAAGGTGAAATCAAAGAAAAAGCAGCAGCCGAAGAAGTCTGTATCTGAAACGACCTCTGATTCGGTCATTGATTTTGCCGGTTTTAGGCATAATGTCGCTATTGTTGTCATTAATAATGCACAGCAAGTTCTATTCGCGAAGCGACGAGGTATGGAAGCATGGCAATTTCCTCAAGGTGGGATTCATCCTGGTGAAAGTACAGATAATGCCATGTATCGTGAACTTCGTGAAGAAATAGGTTTAACGCATCAAGATGTTAAAATTATTGGCCGCTCTAGAGGTTGGTTGAGATATAGATTACCCCATCGCATGAGACGAGGTAGTTCGCCTGTGTGTATTGGTCAAAAACAAATATGGTACTTATTGCAGCTTACAAGTTCTGATGCTGCAATACGATTGGATCAGTGTGAACCGCCGGAATTTGACGGTTGGGCTTGGGTTAGCTATTGGTATCCATTAACTCAAATAGTTGATTTTAAGCGAGAGGTGTATGCGAAAGGGCTGCGGGAATTATTACAAGCTTACGCTGTAGCTTTACAATAAAAAGGATTGAGCATGTCCGAAAACATGAACCGCATTTGTGATTTAGTCAGCTCTAAGACCAGCTTTGATGAAGCTTTGCAAGCTTTAGTCAAACTTGTTAAGCAGGCGATGAAGGCGGGTGTGGCGTCCGTGTTTTTAACCGATGATGAACGTCAAGATTATGTGCTCATGGCGACGGATGGTTTGCGACCATCGGCCGTGGGCCAAGTTCGAATTAAATACGATCAAGGGTTAGTTGGCCTTGTAGGGCGGCGAGAAGAGCCGCTAAACCTTGCTTTAGCGTGCTGTCATCCGCAGTTTTTTCAGATCGCCGATACGGGTGAAGACGCCTACTCGTCAATGCTTAGTGTGCCACTAATGCATCGTAAAAAGGTTTTTGGTGTTTTGGTTGTATTGCGCGAGCAAGAGGAGCGCTTTAGCTCCTCCGATGAACGATTTTTAATGACCCTGGCATCCAGAGTATCTCATATTTTACCATCCTCTGAAGCTAGAAGCGGGGTGTTTAGTGAATAACGCTGAACCTCAAGCTAATAGTTTATTTTACGGTACCGTGGCGGCCACTGGTATTGGTATAGGCCGAGCTGTGGTGGTCGGCCCATCTGCCATGTTTCAAAGCGTTGAAGAGCGGCGTATTGACGATTTACAAGCAGAAATACGCAGTTTTGATCTGGCGTGTCAGGAGGTGCGAGCAGATTTACAGCGGTTGAAACAAAGCGTGTGCGAACAGCTTGAAGCAAGCGAGCTTGGGCTCTTTGACGTCTATATGAGTATGCTTGAAGATGACGCTTTTGTTGGCAAGGTCTATCGTGGCATTGAACAAGGCAGTTGGGCTGGATCATCTTTACGCCGAGTTGTAGAGACAACAGTCGATGCATTCAATGCTATGGAAGACGAGTATTTTCGGGCCAAAGCTTCGGATATTTTAGATTTGGGTGTCCGGCTGCTGAAGCATTTGCTTGATATGAATACAGATATGGTGCCAAGCAATGAGCCGGTGATTCTTATTGGTGATGATGTAAGCGCTACAACTTTGCTGGAATGGCCGCGACACACTTTAGCGGGGGTTATTTCTTTAAAAGGCACCAGTAATTCGCACATGGCTATTATTGCAAGAGCAATCGAATTACCGGCAGTGGTAGGTATTATGGATCTACCTATGCAGTCAATGCAGGGTAAAGCTATTATTTTGGATGGATTTCGAGCACAGGTGATTGTCAACCCGTCCCCGGACTACAAGGCAGCTTATGAGGCTTTTATACGACAAGAGCGAGTGATTGCGAAAGGAATGCGGTCAGAATTTGATCTGCCATCCCAAACTGCCTGTGGCGTAGACATTAAAGTGCTTGCAAACACTGGGTTTATCACTGATGCAAAGCTTGCGCTACAGCGTGGGGCCATGGGTGTGGGTTTGCTACGCACTGAAATTAGCTTTATGGAGTATGACTCCTTCCCGTCAGAAGCAGAGCAGGCTCACGTTTATCGTCAGCACTTAGCCTGTTACGCACCTCGCCCTGTTTCCATGCGAACATTGGATATTGGTGGTGATAAAGCATTGCCCTATTTCCCAATATCAGAAGCGAACCCATTTTTGGGATGGCGAGGGGTTCGAGTCACTCTTGATCATCCAGATATTTTTGCTGTACAGGTCAGGGCCATGCTTCGGGCAAGTGAAGGCTTCAATAACTTACGGATCTTAGTGCCGATGGTGATTGGTCTTGATGAAGTTGATCAAGTTTTAGCCCTGATTCATCGAGCTTACCGAGAGATTCGTGAAGAGGGTTTTGATGTAGTAATGCCAAAAATTGGGGTTATGTTGGAAGTGCCAGCAGCTGTATTACAAGCTCGCGCCTTCGCTAAAAAAGTAGACTTCCTTTCGATTGGCACTAATGATCTTATTCAATACTTACTAGCAGTAGATCGAAACAATGCCAAGGTTGCGCATCTTTATGATCCATATCATCCAGCGGTTATTCAAACTCTGGATATGTTGGCGCGCAGTTTGAAAGATATTGATGTTGATATTAATATCTGCGGTGAAATTGCTGGTAACCCGGCCATAGCGCCTCTGCTTGTAGGCATGGGCTACAGATGCTTTAGTATGAGTGCATCCAGCCTATTAAGGGTCAAGTGGGTCTTAAGAAGACTTACTTTGGTACAGATGATAGAGCTTGTCACCATTGCTAAGCAGCAAGAAACAGCCTATACCTGCCAAAAAGCAGTGCTTGCAAGATTAGACGAATTAGGTGTGGGTCGAGCAGTGCAGAAGTACCCAGCGGAGCCGATAGCGAAAATGGACAATATTGCCTGAGTTTAACCGAGGTAAATAAGTCCACAAAAAAGCCGAACTTATTAAATTATAAGTTCGGCTTTTTGTGGTGGTTAGACTTTAAACCACAGTTGAAGCTGTTGTCGGTTGCATAGTATAGCTTCGGATTCTCTTGGCGAATTCTTCTAAAGCATGGATACCTGATTCTTCAGCATCTTTACACCATTGATTAAGCGCACTGACCATTTCACTTGAGTTGTGCTGCGTCTTTTCCCAAATACCCTTTAATTGATCTCTAAACTGCATTGCAGCATTAAGATTTGGGTTAAGCTCAAACATTTTTTTCATTTGCTCAAGCTTGTGACCGTCTAAAAATTGATGATCTTGCGCAAACCAAGCCTTCATTCTACTCACTGGTGTTTGAGTAAGATTAGGCGCGCTTTCGAGGTCAGTTGAAAGCATAGGCATGATTACTTTATTTCGGTAAGTTGCCAGCACTTGGAAGCGGTTAGCAATAAGTGCTCGAACTGTATCAAGATCAATGTCGTTTTTGGCTTCATCAAGATGCTCTTGAGGAATGGAATTTTTAACAGTTGCCAATCCAAAGAACTCTAAAATTTTGATGTAACCCCAGCCGATATCAAATTCCCATTTCTTAACCGAAAGCTTGGCAGAGAGTGGGTAGGTATGATGATTATTATGCAATTCTTCACCACCAATAAGAATACCCACTGGTGAAATATTGGTTGAAACGTCTTTACTTTCAAAATTACGATAACCAAAATGATGGCCAAGGCCGTTGATAACGCCAGCTGCAAATACAGGAATCCAAAGCATCTGAATTGCCCACATAGTGAGGCCTAAAAACCCAAAACAGGCCACATCGATCAAAAGCATTAGAACGATACCGTAGTTTTTGTAAGGGGTATAAAGGTGATTTTCGATCCAATCATCAGGCGTACCTCGACCGTACTTGTCTAAGGTTTCTTGTTTTTTACTTTCTTCGTCATAAAGTTCTGCACCTTGGGTCACAACTTTCTTCACGCCATAAACAACAGGACTGTGTGGGTCGCCATCTTGATCGCAGAGTGCATGATGCTTTCTATGTATGGCTGTCCAGGCTTTGGTGTTCATGCCTGTTGTAATCCAAAGCCAAAAACGGAAGAAATGTTTAACTGGCGAAGCAAGCTCTAAAGATTTATGAGCTGAGTGACGGTGCAGATAGACAGTAACACCCACAATTGTGATGTGAGTCAGTAAAAGTGCGATTAATATAAACTCAACCCAGGTCGGGTTGAAAAAGCCGATTTGATTAAAAGCAAAAGATGTAAAATCAAAATTCATGTGTGGACCTCATTATTGCCACTATATTAATAAGCCTATAATTTAGTCATTAGCGGCTAGGTGCTGCAATACTATAGGCGGTGTTGCTAGACCTAAATGAGTGCTAGCAATTGATTAGAGAGAGTCGTCAGTTGTAAGTTGTTGACTTACAGATAGTTATCGAGAATTACATTGTGCGCCTTATATCTGACTTAATAGTCAGGGTTATACTTTGTCACTATCGCATAAGATTTAGTCGCTGTAAATGCCTTCTTTACTTTTGGTTTAGCCGCAATAATTGCACATCCCTTAATCTAATTTTAGAATCTTTTTCTGGCACTGATAAGCAATTAAGACTCATTTGAGTGAAAGAAGCGTCTAATTCGGAGGTTATTTGCAAGGTTAGACTCCATTTTAAGACTAAAAGCGACGATGAATGATAAATGCAGCCAGTTCTTCCAGTCTTGTGGTGTCCTTAGGTATCTGCTGCAAACTTCTAGTGGCTTTTTGGTGTAGTTCTTGAAGGCGCTCTTGGGATTGTTGCAGGCCAAGTAGTGCTGGATAAGTGAGCTTATTCAGAGACGCATCTGATCCAGCAGTTTTGCCAAGATCATGAGTATTACCGATTACATCGAGGATATCATCTTGTATTTGAAAAGCAACACCAATATTTTGGGCAAACTCTTTCAATGTTGGTTCGAACGCAGTTTCATAGTTAGGGCAAGCCAGGGCGCTCATTAAAATACCCGCCTCAATAATGGCACCGGTCTTTAAGCTGTGCAGGTGATCAAGCTCCGCCAGTGTACTGAGCGCTTGGCTTTGATTGGTGGCTTTCATATTAAGCATCTGGCCAC
>Ga0115546_1000579_pt1 | contig 24539 bp, 25 predicted proteins | sample COGITO_mtgs_1004_FD_87186 | JGI IMG/M metagenome (GOLD analysis project Ga0115546, IMG submission 87186) | Pelagic marine microbial communities from North Sea - COGITO_mtgs_100413 | ecosystem: Environmental > Aquatic > Marine > Epipelagic | place: Germany:Helgoland, sampling site Kabeltonne...
ACCCTCTCGAACAATATCTTCGTAGAGCGCCATCGGAGACTTTGTCATTTATTTGCCTCTTAAGTTTTACTTATGTCTGAGTTACAATATAATGGTGAAACCACATTCTCATAACAGCCCCGTGGCTAAAACAATGAAGGAGTACCTATATATGACTGGATTTATAGCCTTGTGTCTGTTTCTTGGCGGCTGCGTAATCGGCGCCATCACTCATAAGCTCTTATCAAGCAGGAGCGGAACTGCCTCTCGCCTCTCGCAAAATCTCGATAATGTAAGCCAAGAGTTTGCCGACTATCAGGACAAGGTCAATACACATTTCCATGAAACTGCTGAACTCGTGCATAATCTTACGCAAAATTATGCAGCTGTGCATCAAAAATTAGCCCAAGGTGCCCAAGAATTATCTCGATCTTCGCTGCCGCCTATCACTGTCAAACAAGAAGAGCCTAAATCCTTGGAAAACCAATCTACTGATGACAAAATAACTGCCCCAAGAGATTATCCAGAACCTGAAACACAAAATTGAGCCTAAACCAGCCGAAAGGGTTGTAATTAATGCAAAATTTTCTGAATGGAACCCCTTTCTTATTGCAAAGCTGATCTACACTAAATAGAAGCGGATGCAATGAAGGATTGGTTTTACTTATGACGAAGAAAAATTCAACAGATGAGCAAAGAATTATACAACGACATCAGTTGCCGTTGTATTTACAAGTCTTTAATCGAGTTACTGGAAGACCTCTTGGTTATATTGTAAACATATCATCTCAGGGCATGATGCTGGTAAGTCAGGCCCAACTTATGACTCATGCTGTTTTCCAGTTAAGCATCCATGTTCCGGATAAATCAAATTCAAAAAAAATTGAATTTGAAGCATTAAGTTTGTGGAGCCGAAGTGATGTCACGCCCGGCTATTACGATACGGGCTTTTCGTTTATTAATGCTTCTGCTGATCTGGTGGTGCTGGTCAATGCACTTAAAGATTACTTCTCATTTCGAGATGTTACTATTTCTAAATAGCAGTTCCCACCTGCTTACGATCTCCCGCTGAGAAAAATATCGTTGAGCCGTCTAAGTTGCAGAATGCCCTTTGAGCTCTACTTTTACATTTTGGGACTGATCTAAGCCCTTATAATATGCACGTAGCACTTCCAAAACCTCCGGTCGACTAAATTCATGAGGGATATCATTGCCCTCAGAAAGCGCTTTACGAAGCTTTGTTCCACTCACAAGAACCCGATCTTCTGGTGTATGAGGACAGGTCCGCATCGACGCCATATTACCGCATTTATGGCACCAGAACGTCCAGTCAATCTTTATAGGTTTAGTCTGTAAGGCATCCTTTGGAATCTCATCAAATATATAGTGTGCATCGAACGGGCCATAGTAATCGCCTACTCCTGCATGATCACGACCTACAATAAGATGAGAACACCCATAATTTTGTCGAAAAAGCGCATGTAGCAATGCTTCACGTGGGCCTGCATAGCGCATATCCAACGGATACCCTGCTTGAACTACAGTATTTGGTACAAAATACTGATCAACCAAAGCCTTGATGGCATCTTGTCGCACTCCAGCTGGTATATCACCAGGCTTTAAATTACCCAACAATGAGTGAACAAGTACTCCATCACAAAACTCTATTGCAATTTTTGCCAAATGTTCGTGCGAGCGATGCATAGGATTTCGAGTCTGAAAAGCCGCTACTGTTTTCCACCCAAGCTTTTGAAACAAAGCTCTAGTTTCTAGTGGCGTTAGATATACGCCTTTATAATCTGTAGGAAAGTTACCCTCTGAGACAACGTCCAAGGTGCCAGCCAAATTTATTTCACCTTGGCTCATGACCATATTTACACCAGGGTGAGCAGCGTCAGTTGTTTTAAAAACATGCCGGCACTCTAACTCTTTATCAATTGTATATTTTTCAGACAACGTCAAAATAGCCAATACCGAACCATTAATCGGGCTTTTAAGTGCAAGAGGTAGGCCGAGCGTAAAGTGTTCAGCTTGCGCTTTTGTCGCCGATAATGTAATTGGAATTGGCCAGAAAACGCCAGACTCTAATTGCATTTTCGTCACAACGCTATGCCAATCTTTTGAGCCCATAAATCCATTAAGTGGTGTGAAACCACCTATGCCAAGCATGATTAAATCACCCATTTCACGGCTTGTAACAACCAAACTAGGCATTGTTTTAGCAGCTTCAAGTAACTGCAGCCGTACCTGATCCTTCACTAAAAGCGGCTTTAAAGTATCACTACCATGAGGTTGTACCAACGAAGGGCTTGCAACATGCTGGTGTTTATCAAAAACCATACTATTCTCCAAAAATTTAAACTTGATATTATATCACTACACCATCAAAAATAACAATATAATCAAGAGAATATAGCGAGCTATACTTTATTAAAGACACGTTAATGTATTCTTCGTCGCTGACAATGCACGGACGAGCGACTCCATGTAGGAGTGACTACATGGACTGGCGATTATACAAAGCACTTGGCACCAGAGACCTGCTTATCAATGAAAAAAAATAGCATCAGAACAAAGTTCTTAAATTTTTCGATAAAGACCAAGTTAGTTATCTTGACTATGGCGTCTATTTCAACTGCGCTTATTCTAGCGCTTGGCGCCATTATGACTTTCGATAGCATTTTAACGAAAGAAAGTATTATAAAAGAAGTCAATACAATGAGCTCTGTACTGGCCGCTCGAAGCGAAGTGGCTGTCAATTTCAATGATTCACGAAACTCCCAGAGCAACCTTGACGCTTTAAAGAATAGTCCAGAGTATGTCATGGGCTGTATTTACGGTCGTGATAATGTAATACTGGCTCGTTTTTCGCAAAACGTGATTACTGATACTTGTCCGTCCTCGCCGCCCAACACGCTCGCGGATATCGAAACTATTACCAGCTATTACATTCATCAATGGACGCCAGTTTTACGTAACGGTCATGAAGTAATAGGCCATCTTTATCTTCGTCGATCACTTAGCGCCCTTTCTGAAAGACTTACGCAATTTACACTCACCAGCATGAGCATCACTTTTTTTGTGCTAATAATGAGTTATTTAGTTGTCGCATGGCTGCAAAGATTTATTTCCAAGCCAATCCTGGATTTAAGTTCAATATCAACCAAGATTGCAACGGAAAGTAATTATAAATTACGTACACCTGTAGAATCTCATGATGAAATTGGCACACTTGGTACAGCATTTAATTCAATGCTTGCAACCATTGAAACCGCTCAGAAAGATTTGCGTTTCATGGCTTACAATGATGCTTTAACTGGACTACCCAATCGCCGGCAGTTCATGGAAACTTTAGAACGAAACATAATATCTGTTCAAAAAAACCACCGAACTATTACGCTTTTCCTCATCGATCTTGATGGATTTAAAACCATCAATGATACAATTGGCCATGATGCTGGCGATATGGTGCTTCAAACTGTTAGCAAGCGAATGCCAAAAGTACTTCGTAGAACGGATTTAGTTGCTCGCTTGGGCGGTGATGAGTTCACCGTGATTTTGTCTGATCTTGCTACGCCTGAAACTATCAGCAAGCTTGCCTTAAATCTCATTGCATCAATTGAAGAACCCATACACTTCAAAGGCCAAAGAGCTGATGTCAGTGCGTCTATTGGGATTGCGTTAGCACCAAAAGATGCAACAACAATGGACAACTTATTAAAATTTGCGGATGCAGCTATGTATCGTGCAAAAGCTGGCGGCAAAAAGACTTTTTATTTTTATGATGCAGCCGTGGATTTAAAAATGAAAAGGTTTTATCAGCAAGAAGAAAACATAGAGCAAAATCTATTAGAAACCCCAATCCTGTGCTACAGGCCAGTTGTAGACCTTGCCCAGAGTACAGTTCAATCTATTATTGTCTCTATTGACAATTTAGTACCAACGGCAAGCACTACCTTTAATGTTGCCTCCATTCGACACTTTATTAATCCGGGTATAGCCGATATCTATTTGGACACTCTACTCACTCAACTTGGAGCATCTCTAGCTGATTTAGCCAAGGCGATGCCAGACTCAGCTCAACTTGAAATTATAATACCTGTTAGTGAGCAGCACTTAAGCGATGAGACACATGTACATCGTCTTTCTCAATTTGCAACTCAAATGAATATTAACGGTTTTCAGATTTTTTACGCGACAAATCGCCATGGCTTCGAAAATTTGGCTTCGAAGGCCCTTATCAATCATATAATTTTAAGTGATGACGGTACAGGCGTAGAAAATTTTGGCGGGATTGATAATTTAGATTTGAAACAATGCTTGGCAAGTTTACCAGCTGAACCACTGAGCGAATGGGAAACTTTAGCATGGTCAAATCTTGTCACAAACGCGAAAGCGGTCAACACGCAACTTATCGCGCTTAACGTCAATACGAAGATGCATCTAAAATCTTGCCGCTCGCTAGGTATACAGTATTGCGCTGGAGATATAGTTTTTAATACACTTACCTACTCAGAACTTACTTATTGGCTTTCAAAAGCCAATGGCCTCAGCGCTAAGCAGTTATAGACCCATAGCGTTTGTTCATACTAGCAGTGTTTTTAGCCGCTCAATAGCCAACTTAAACTGGGACTGATGACTCGATAAAGCATTTGGTACATTGGCTACGCCAGCTTTGTCAATAAAACCACGTTGCACGCAGGCTTTGACCCAAGGCTGTTGTGCCATACTTTTATCTAACTTCACATCTTTAAAGATTGCGCCTTCAAATTGATCTGGCTTGACTTGACATCCACGGAAGTCGACTTTGTCAAAGAGAGTACCTTTAAAAATAGCGCCACTGACATCAGATTTCTTGAAGCTCACGCCTTCTAATATAGCACCAGAAAAATTCACGCCGGTATCATTACTTGAAAATGTTGCATATTTAAACTTGACCCTGTCCAGTGTAGAGGTTGATAGATCCACACTTGCAAAATGCGAGTTTGAAAGGTCCGCTTTGATAATAACAGCATGTTTTAAATCAGAACTTGAAAATGTCGACCCTCTCAAGTTTGAATTATGAATCTTAATGCATCGTAAAGCCCTATCACTAACAACACTTTTTTCTAATTTTTCGTTCCTAAGTAAGACATTGCGAGTGCTCTGCGGCTCAGGCTTAGCTTGCGTTTTTAAAGTCTGCTTCGTTAATTTTGCAGATACATTTACCTGGTCTTGCACTATACAAAGATCTACATTGCGTAACGTACTTTTGAGCGGCATTCGTGAATCTTCAGGCTCGATAGACTGAGCCCTTGGGGAGTATTGAGATGAATGCTGAGAGGATAATGACGCAAGACTTGCACTACTTTTATTAAGAGATGATTTCTTGAAAAATTCATGGGCTGGTGGTAAAACACACTCGCTAAATTCAGGTATGGACGAAAACTCGTGGGATCGGTGAAAAAGACGACTTGCTTGGGTCACTGTAATACCTCTTTTATAAAATGAGTAAATCTAAATCAGCCACCATGCAAACTTCATTAATCCCTAATAAATATAACTCGGAGTATATAAAAATACAAAATTGCGCTCAAGGTTTGAGCATTAGTTGTTACAAAAATAGTAAAAAGCCAATGTAAAGCTAAAGTTGCTCGCTGCTCTTAGAGCTTTACCCTGTCCTTATAAGCTCATATAATCGAGCTCCAAAACGAGTCGTGTCGCTAGAGGAGCATTTTACATGGAGTTACTACATCAACTGAGGCCCAATCCATTTCTTCAGGCTCAAAGCCGGTCATTAGGGGTAGATCCACCATCAAATTGCCATTTTAACCCAGTAAAATGGACACTAAACACCTTGGGAGTAATCGCTAGTGAATCAATCAAATCAGTGCAACGAGCAGGCGTTCGCGATATCCTCGACACAGCCAACGCTAGTATATGCTTGGGTATGCTTGGAACTTGCGTTGCAAGCGAAGTATCGCAAGTGCTTGACGCGAAATCATTGATCAATGCCGGCTCTTTAGCGTTGATCGGGCTAAGCAAAACATCTTTAGTAGGAGTACAGCTTTCTCTATTGTGGTGTGCGGGATTTTACGCTTTACATCACATACCTCGAAAAATTGATAAGCTGATAAATTCAGAGACAAAACCCACTCAATCTTTGTCGGTTTCAATGGAGAAGGTTGACCTCACAGACAAACATCTTAATGCCATTCGTCAAATAGCTCTGCAGCTTAAGCAGCAATTTTCAGAGCTGCCAGACACGCTAGCGACAGAGCTCATTACTGAAATAGCTTTGGGGAACTGGCAGCTGAATCATGCTTTTGAGCTATTTAACCCAGAAACTACAGCCGCATTTTCAAAAACGCTCGAATTAATACACAGCACTATGCCGCCAGTACTCGCCTTTAAACTTGAAACTGCGTTGCAACAAGTTCAAATTCCTGAGATCAAAACTTTACTTCGAGACACCCCACTTACCACCCAAACAGCGATTAAAGAGCTACTTGATACGCGTACCTGCAGAAATTTAACGTGTTTTACCGCTCGCGCCATTCGCGGACAACGACAAGGTCCAACCGCGTTTGAAAGGCAATACATCCAGGCTTGGTTAGACGAGCATGAGATGCTCCACGATACTCGTCTTAATATGACACCTCAACGCCTAATAGAGTTAATGGTCTTTACCATGAATGCTTTAGCCGACAAAGAGTTAAGCCCACTTTTAAATATACAAGCGACAATTTACGAAGCTATGCCCCCATCATCAGCTGCCAATCAATTAGAACAGCAAATGATGCGACGGCTCAACACAACCCATGATCACCGCCTGCACAACATTGAGAATATCCCAAAACATGGACCAGGTATTATTGCGTTGAATCACTCGCTTTTTACCTTTGATATTTGTATGGCAATTCAGCATATTCGTGATCAGGTTGGCCGACATTTAAATATGGTTATAGATGAAGCACTCATGAGCCTCCCATTTGTAAGTCCCACTATGCTAGGTCTTGGTTATAGACTTGGCGAAAAAAATACATTTATACAAATGCTAGGTAATAACAATTTGATGGCGGTTGCACCCGGTGGTGCTAAGGAGGGTATGAAACCTTATGAAAAAGCTAATATTTTGTATTGGAATAAAGCAAAGGGCTTCGTTCGAACTCATTTGATGAGCGGCGCACCGCTTATTTGTCTTATTTCGCCTCAAGTAGATCAACTTCGCAAAAATAAAATTCATCCTCTTTACCATTGGCTCCAAGCCACTGTATTCACTCCATTGAAGGTACCTATGATACCGCCACTATTGGCCCCAATGGCTCGGGATAAAGTTCGAGTGGATCACTTTACTTCTCAGCCGTACGAAGCACCGCCGTTTCCAATGAATAATATGAAAAATAGTCACCCGTTACTTCGTCGTCATGTGGATAACATTCATCAGATAGTGGTTGATCAATCTCAACAAATGTTACACGCAATAAACGCCCAAGTCACAGGTGAAACAGAAGATCAAAGCTACCCACTTGCTACACCGCAATAAAAAACAAGCGTAGTGAACTTTGACGCTAATGGCAAACTGTAGTTAAAGTTGCTTTAGCAAATATTCAAACGCGCTCAATCCTGCTTTAGAGCCCTCGCCCATTGCGATCACAATTTGCTTGAATGGAACGGTTGTAACATCGCCTGCCGCAAAAACGCCTGTTGTATTTGTGGCACACCTTTGATCAATTTCAATTTCGCCAAAACGATTGCGAGCTGCATAGTCACCGACAAAGTCGGTGTTTGGCAATAACCCAATTTGCACGAATATGCCAGAAAGAATCACTGAGTCAATCTTTTTGGAATCTCTATGCTCATATTCAAGCGCTACAACCTTATTATTTTCCGCAATAACTTGCTTAGTCTCGACGTTTTTTATGACGGATATGTTAGTTCGCTTTGCCATCTGATCAATCAAAATTTGATCCGCCTTTAATTCAGGCATAAATTCCAACACAGTGACGTGCTCAACTATTCCTGCTAAGTCTAAAGCTGCTTCAACACCTGAATTACCCCCTCCAACTACTGCAACTTTTTTGCCTTTAAAAAACGGCCCATCGCAATGAGGACAATAAGCAACCCCTTGGCCAATATTCTCTCGCTCTCCTGGTACACCAAGCTCTCGCCAGCGCGCACCAGTTGCAATGATTAATGACTTAGTGGCTAAAACCTCGCCGGAGCTCATAAAAATAAGATGAACTGGTCCAGTGAAATCTACCGGCTGCAGACTTTCGTCGTAATCGCTAAGTTTTACTAGCTTTTCAACTTTAAAGTGCTCCTTTAAAGTCACAGAGTATTGATTTAAATGCTCGCGCATATAATTAGTAAGCTTGGGACCAGTGGTATGAGGCACAGAAATGAGGTTTTCAATGCCCATAGTGTCTTTAACCTGACCACCAAAACGCTCGGCTATCAATGTCACTTTTAAGCCTTTACGAGCTGTATATATAGCGGCACCTACACCTGCAGGACCGCCACCAAGCACAATAACATCTTGTATTTGAGTGATATCAAAAGTCGGCGTTTGATTACTATTGCTCGGATCGTCCTGACTCGGTTCAGTACTTTTAATAAAATCTTGTAACTTAGACACGATCTGAGATGAATCAACTTTACCGTTTAAAAATGCTTTGTTATTAACAAGTACTGACGGTACGCCTTGCACTTGATACTGTTCAATAAAATCAGGGAAAAGGCCGCCATCGATCATTTCGTGACTTATCAAGGGATTAATAAACGCAAATTGATTTAAAGTTTGCACAACATCTGGGCAGCTATGACAACTTAGCGACACAACTGTTTGGAAATGTAAAGGAACTTTAATTTGACGAATCAACGCCTGCACTGATTGATCCAGTTTTATGGGCACTCCGCCTGTGTGAAGTAAAGCAAGCACAAATGAGTTAAACTCATGGCCGCCTGGAATACCAGAAAACACAACACCTTGGTGAGCATCGTTCGCCAATAATTCAAATGTGAGCGGGCTTTGGAGGCTGCCTTCAACGGTACCATGCTCCACACTAATTTTATCAGATAAATTTGCCACAGACTCCAGCATTGAGACAATTTCTATACGCTTATCGTGGTCGCCAGGATGCAACCGTAAACCAACAGGTCGTTCAAGCTTTTCCATATATCCACGTAGCGCGTCTAGCAAACTTTGGTCTAACACATGACACCTCACAAATTTCAGACAAAAAAAGATCATAAACCCACAGGGCTTGTAAAAAAATAGAGATAAAGATTAAGGTTGGTTTCACCTCAGAACAAGATGAAACCAAAGAAGCTATTAAATCTTGCCAACAAGATCTAAGCTTGGAGTGAGAGTTTTCTCGCCTGGCTGCCATTTAGCAGGACAGACTTCGCCATCGTTATCTCGCACATATTGGGCTGCTTTAACTTTACGCACTAAATCTGATGCAGATCGACCAATACCAAGATCATGTATCTCTGCTACTTTGATAAGTCCGTCCGGATCCACAACGAAAGTACCTCGAAGCGCCAAACACTCTTCTTCGATCATGACATCAAAACCTCTGGTAATTTTACCAGTTGGATCACCAAGCATTGGGAATTTAATCTTCTTAATAGTGTCACTAGCGTCATGCCATGCTTTATGCACAAAATGCGTATCTGTAGAAACAGAAAAAACTTCAACGCCTAGCTTTTGCAATTCTTCATAATGATCAGCAACGTCACCTAATTCAGTAGGGCATACAAATGTAAAATCCGCTGGATAAAAAACAAAGACGCTCCACTTGCCTTTTAAATCTTCGCTTTTAATCTGTTTAAACTCACCGTTGTAAAATGCTTGGGCTGTAAAAACTGGCATTGGCTTATTAATAATACTCATATAACGCTCTCCATTAATGTAAATGTTCGGGCAAAACCCAAATGAAGTCTAAACCTTCAATTGAGCTGATTCAATACGCGCAAAAAAAATGACTCTCACATGGTTAGCTCGATAACTCTTACGCTTGCATATTCAGTATCGCTAACACTAAGCGATTAGTAAAATAAATTATAACTATAACTCAATAGCTTTTATAAATTCGATTATTACAATGAGGATACGCTGCCTAGCTTTTGCTTCTCGAGTTTTTTTAATGCTTTTTTCGACACACCGCCCAATACCTCGATAGCTTGACGAAGTCGAAATCGACTCATATCTGGTCCTAAATGGACCATTGCATCCATAACGGGCACTGAAGACGTTTGACCCGTAATAGCGATAAAAAACGGCACCATAGCGTCTTTTAGCTTTAGCTCGTACTGTTCAGCAAGCGCCTTAAAAAGAGTCAACATTGAGTCCTTGGTCCAATCGTCTAATCCTTCCAACGCCCAAAGCCCTACTTGTAAAAGGGTTTTAACCTGTTCAGCATCAATTTTCGAATGAGTAAAATCATCTGCCATCAGCGCCAGCTCGCCTGCAAAATAAAATTGCAACAAAGGCGCTAAATCGCTTAAAACATCAATTCGCTTTTGCCCATCATTTAGCATAGGTAAAAGATAATCAGGATTTAAGGCCCAACCTTTAATTCGAGCAGCTAACTCGCGAACTCCAAGCTCTCTTAACCAAACACCGTTCAACCATTTAAGCTTAGCCATATCGAAAATAGGCCCGCCAAGTGAGACTCGATCAAGACTGAAAGCCTCAATCATTTCAGTAAGAGAAAACTTTTCTCGCTCATCTGGCATAGACCAGCCCATGCGACCCAAGTAATTCACAACAGCTTCAGGTAGAAACCCCATGCGCTCATAATATAAAATAGAAGTGGGATTTTTTCGCTTGCTTAATTTAGACTTGTCCGGATTTCGAAGTAAAGGCAAATGCCCTAATAAAGGCATGTTCCAACCAAAGTATTGGTACAATAATTGATGCTTTGGCGCTGAATTAACCCATTCTTCCCCTCGAAAAACATGAGTAATCTCCATCAAATGATCATCAACAACATTCGCTAAGTGGTATGTTGGTAAGCCATCCGCCTTCATTAGCACCTGCATATCAATTTGAGACCACTGAATTTCTATAGTGCCCCTTAATAAATCCTCAAATTGACACACACCTTCGCGCGGAACTTTCATTCGAATAACGCTGGACTGATTCGCAGCTTTTTTTTCTACAATTTCCGTTGCAGTCAAAGACAAGCAGTGCCCATCATAACCGGTGGTTTTGCCTTCTTGCTTTTGAGTTTCTCGTAAATCATTGAGCCGCTCAGTTGTACAAAAACAGTGGAAAGCATGATCATGATTCAAAAGATACTGAACATGATGCTGGTATACATCTGTTCGCTCACTTTGTCGATAAGGTCCAAAGGCGCCCCCAACATCAGGACCTTCAGACCACTCTAAACCAAGCCAGCGTAACGATTGTAAGATGCGCTTCTCAGAATTTTGACTACTTCTCACTTGATCTGTATCTTCAATCCTTAATATAAACTCGCCTTTTTGTTGTTTTGCAAAGACTAAATTAAACAACGCAATATAGGCGGTGCCAAGATGAGGATCACCAGTTGGTGAAGGCGCGACACGAGTACGTACTGTCATTTATTATGTCCTTAGTTAATCTATTAATAGTCATTTGATGCTTCAGACATCTTTGCTTTTTTAGCGGCCTTAGCAGCTTTCTCTAAAGCTTGCGCAGCCTCAGGAGGCGTATAATTTTCATCATGCTTCGCTAAAACGTTGTTTGCCAGTACTTGCTGATCATCTTGTAGCACGCCTTTGACAACGACACCCTGGCCTTCGCGAAATAAGTCAGGCAAGATGCCTTTAAAATTCACTGTGATATCGCCATGTAAATCAGTCACTATAAAGCTCACTGCTAAATCATCAACACTGTGTTGCACAGACCCATCTTTTACTAAACCACCAACCTTTAAACGCTGCCCAGGCTTTAAGGCGCCGCCAACTAATTCACTAGGTGTGTAAAAATGATCTAGATTTTGCCGCAGCGCATAGAAAGCTAAAGCAAATACGACACAAAGGCTTAAAAAAAGCACAAAAATTAGGGTCAATTTTTTTTTACGTTTTACATTCATAGTAGTCTCCTTGATAAGGCATGTTCTTGACCTTATCTTACGGTCCAGTATCACCTTGCTGTTGATGTAGCTTTTGCCGTTCGAGTCGTGCTAAACGAACACGCTCAGCATTATGCCAACGATAGAACTGCAAATAACTAAACCCAACTAATAAGCTTATAAGCCCAAAAGCAAGCCCATAAGAGGACCAAACGTAAAACCCATGATTGCCCATGATCAAAAATTCAGAAAAGGTCTCAAATGCAAATAGTGTTTTCATGATTTCGTTGTCACCCATCGATTAACCCATTGTTTGCCAGATTCACGTTGTAAACAAAGCCAACGAGCCTGGATTAACGTCCAAGCAAACATAAGCAGGTAAACGCCCAACACCGTAAAAAGTAAGGGCATGTACATTTCTGGCGGCATTCTTGGTTTTTCAGTCACAGTAAAAGTAGCTCCTTGATGTAAAGTCGCTACCCATTCAACTGAATATTTTATAACTGGAATATTAAGTACACCAACCAAAGCAACAATGCTGGCTATTTTTTGAGCTTTTGCCAACGGCTTGAGCTGAGTACGTAAAAGAAACAACCCTATATACAAAAATAAAAGCAATGCCATAGATAAAATTCGAGCATCGGCTGCCCAAGCTGTTCCCCACGTCGGAATACCCCACAGACTGCCTGTAGCTAAGGCGATGGCGCAAAGGACTAATCCAACGGGAATTAAAGATTGCGCTAAGATATCCACCATTTTAATTTTCCAGACCAAAAAAATGACGCCCCAAATTGCTAACATGACATAAGCTGTCATCGATGCGCTTGCAGCTGGCACGTGAATATAAATAATGCGAAAACTGTTACCCTGCTGATAGTCCGCTGGCGCAATGGCAAGCCCCCATACCAGGCCAATTAGAAAAAGCGTACCACCAACAATGCTTGACCATCGGATCCAAGGCACAATTTGAGTGAAAAAAATTGGTGGAGATGACATTTGAAAAAACCAAACTTTAAAAATTTGCCACATATTACACTGTCCACATATCGAATTTTTTATATACAAGCGATTTTTAAGTCTAAGCATTACACTATTCAATAAGCACTTTTGTACAAAACGACATTAGCCACGGCACAAAACTAATACTTGCGATAGATAATGCCACAGTGAGCATAAAAATAGGCATAGAATCGTAGCCTTGTAAAGACTCTAAAACAACACCTGCTCCAAAAATCATTGGGGGTATATTTAAAGGTAATACTAATACTGCCATGAGCAGGCCACTTGACGACTGACCAGCCGTGATTACAGCGCCAAAGCCACACAGACAAATCATGGCTAAACTTGAAACAACTAACGAGGCAACTGTTAACCAAAGTAAAGCAGTATCTAGCCCTAAGCCAAGCCCTACGAGAGGCGCAAATACACTGAGCAATAGCCCTATAACAATCCACTGAAAGGATAACTTAGCAAAAAATAAAATACTGAGGCTGCGGCTTTGACTCATCCAAAGCTCATAAAAGCCATTTTTTAGGTCACTCACCAGCCAGCCATCAGCAATCAAAAGAATAGAAAGAAAACTTAAGACCCAAAGTAAAGTCAGGGTGACGCCTTGTGGCATGACCAAATTTGGACCTAAAAGAATTTGATACACCAACCCTATGAGTAAGAAAAAACAAAAACCATTGATTAAATGGCTTGATTGTCGACGTAATAGTAACCATTCACGCCCATAAGCCATGCAAAGATCATCTAGCAACGTAGTCATAGTGAATCCTGGGCGTTTACGGCCAATAGCTGTAGTGAAATAACGCGCGCCTTTAAGCTTGCCAAACCAAGCCCTTGATGGGAGGTAAATATAACTAAGCCGCCACCGTCTAGGTACATTTTAATATGGCGTTCGAGTAGCTGACATGTCTGCTGATCTAGCGATGTAAATGGTTCATCGAGTAACCATGAACCTTGGATATGGGGATGAAATAATGGCATAAGCGCTACTTTTCGAGCCTGTCCTGCACTTAAACGTCCTATTGGCACAGTTTCAAGCCCCATTAAACCTAAATCTAAAATAATCTGATCAAAATATTCTAAGCTTACATTATAAAGGCGAAACAACTGCTGAGCATTTTCTTCTAAAGTGAGGTGTTCATGCACTCCGGCCACATGTCCAATATAAATTGGTCGTTGGCTAGGCGACCAATCAAGCACCCCTTGATAATTGGTATAGACGCCAGCCAGTGCACGAAGCAAGGTAGTTTTACCCTGGCCATTTGAGCCTAGCAATTGATATAGACCAGACTTTTGAACATTGACATTTAATGGTAAAAATAGACATCTATCGTCTCTTAAAACAACAAAAGAGTTAAGAGTTAACATGTCGACAACCTCTCATTTCCCATAGATTTTAAGCTCTGACGGTGGTATAACCAGCCTATGACAATCGCACCAGTATCTTTACAACAAGCTTTGAGCAACGCTATACATTCAAATCCGCAATTAACTAAGGCAAGTCGGCTTAAAGCTGATCAATCAAATAATAGCGAAAAAATGAATGCAAAAGTTGATCAATTTATTCTGCAAGTTGAGTATAACCATAGCCAATTAGCGCAGCAATTCACAGTAAAAATTAAACCTGTATTGCAATTGAAAGAGGGGCAAATAAGCGCTATTACAGGCAATAGTCTCACTTTTCGATCAAATACGCCAATGGTGCCAGGCACTTTACTTGCAGTCTCTCCGTCGCAGAACGGCGATCGCTTTTTTGTGTCAGCTGCACACCTCATGCGTATTGAATCCCAAGTTCAAATGGAACTATACCAGTTTTTAATGCCCATGCTTGATCAACAGAGCGAAACAGAAGTTGCACCTTTGTTTAAACCTATCATGAGCGCTGTCCAGGCAATTCTCAAGACCTTGCCAGCCACCAGCCAAGTGATAGAACTAAGCCAAGCCTTATCAATGCAAACGAAATCATTGCCGCCTATTCAATGGCTTAGTGAACAAAGCATGGCACACAATCAAACTCTCCCAGAATGGATTAAAGCTCTGCCGCAAATGGCGCAAAAAGTACTTCAAGAGCAAAATTTACAATTATTGCATTCAATCTTAAGACAGAGCTCAGGCTTAGCGCCTAATGAGCAACAAAGCGCAGATGCATCATCACACCTTTATCGGGAACAGGCAGCCACTTATCAGCCAGAAACTAGGCTTGCGCAAAAGCAATCACCAACCTTAGACATTCCTATTATGTTTAAGGTACCCCCTCTTACAAGTAAATCTATGGATAAGGCAGTCAATACTTATTTAGAAGCTGCATTGAAAATGGAACTCACTTCATTAAATGTTACGCCAATACCTGTAAATATTGCACAAAGTCAGCGAGAGGTTGAGATTTGGCTTACGCTGCAACAACGCTGGCTCGCAGCACCAGAAAGCTTACTCAACAACCTAACCAATACACTTGAATTATTAAAACTGCATGAGGGATCTAGTTTGCGGTTTCTTAACCAAGAATTATTAAAAATCTCACCATCTTATTATCAGGCAACAGCTATTTTACTTGAAATGGCAAATAAATTACTTGCAAATGAAAGCCTATCAGTCGACGACATTACAGTTTTCTTGAAAAAAATAATGCTGGAAACAGCGCAAAACGAAATTGATCATAAATCCAGAACTAATCAAACCGAAATATTAAAGGCTCTCGCTTTAAAAGTCGGTTTAAGTGAATTTATCGCTAATAATCTTACCCAACTTGACAGTTCATCAAACGATAAACAAAATCTGCAGTTTGATCTACCCTATACTAATCAATTCCAAGACTCGACTTCTTGGTTCAAAGCATCCTTAAGTCATGAGCGAACAGAAATGAGTAAAACTAGGCCATCAGGTCAAATTTTGACACTTGATTTTGAATCGATTTCACTCGGCTTTGTTCGCTTTGCATTTACGTTTTCCGAAGGCTTCACCGTGCTCAAATCTACTGCAGAAGTTTGGCTCGAACAAACGCGCCACTTACCACACTTCCAAAAATTTGAGAATCAACTGTATAAAAATTTGGCAAAAGCTGGACTGGAATTACATCATTTGCATTGGCGCCTTGGACTACCGGACGATAAAATATTATTAAGCAACAAGAAGCCTCGATTTCAAATCGATGACTATGTGTAAATAGTCGCTGGCGCAAAATAGGCAAGCGACGAGAGATCGAGGAAAAAATGTTCGAAAAAACGCAGTCTACTTGGGTAACTAAAAGCATTGCGTTTAAAATTTTGAGGCCCCACGTATTTTATAAGGGGCTGACAAAGATATATCGAGCGCAACCAATACGCGCCTGTGATTAAATAAGGAGGTCGCAATAGTGTTAACACAGAAGCAAAGTTCAATGGAAACAGCCGCAGTTGCTATTCAATGGGAAGATAAAGACGAAGTGCCTTTTATCAGTGCTATTGGCCAAGGTTTAGACGCTCACACAATTTTGTCGGTCGCAATAGCGGCAAAAGTACCAATTTTAGAGAACCCGCTTTTGATGCAAGAGCTTTGTGAGCTACGAAACAATGACAATGTACCATCTGAGCTTTACATGGTTGTGGCACAAATTTTAGCCTTTGTAAAATTTATGGAGGAGCGTGTAGGCAGCGGGGGCCCATAGCTCTTTTACAAAGGTTGGGCCAAATACTTAATTTAGATAATGTCTAAGTTAAGTATTTGAGCATCTGGCGTCCAATAAGCATCAGCTTTTTCTTTTAAAAACCGCCATTGCTGCCATTTGTCGTTTGTATTACATCTCTTAAGACGTAATTTTTGCTGGAACCCAATAGTGAGGCATTTTTTTGGATCGGTATAACTACGAACTAGATACCAATCTAGCTTACCAGACGGCGCAATCATAAATCGAGTCCAAAAGTCAGCTGGCTCGTAATAGTCTTTCTCCAAATAGACACTGGTGAACCCAAAATAATTGGTACTGTATCCTATAAGCCGGCCAGTTTCTTCATGCCCTATTCGTATGTAATTGCCAAAATTAGCAATTTGAAATTGACTATCCCGAGGAATATCACTAGGCTGATGCTGCTGTAACTTGAGATCGATATCAGCTCTTTTAGTTGTAAAACCGGTTAAAAAACCTTGAGCTTTACTATTATTTTCAAGAAAAATGTCAGTAATTTTAGATGTTTTGCTCGGTGGCGCAGTAGGCTCCAAGAATCGATCTAATGATTCTGCATCGTCTGCGTCTATTGGCGACATGCCTCGATTGGCTGGTACCATTTTCTTATCTTGAACTGCCTCCCCGTCCATTATTGATGGTTGAGGTTGCATACTTTTATTCATTGGCTCTGGTGCAGGCTTGTCTTGTACTTTTACATTCGACTTCATCGGCTTTACTTGACTGGTCGGTGAAACCGGAACGTCTGGCATAACATCCCAGACAACTACACCCTCTTGGGTCTGGTTCTCGGTCTGTGCATGTAAGTTGCTGACTGATGCAATGAGTAAACCACAAGTCAAAACCGAAGCCATCTTTGTGTTGAAACGAATAGTATTTAAGTGCTTCATAGATCCTTGCCTTTCATTATTCAAGCGTTTTTGTTGCTCATTAGTATACACGATAGTCAAAAAAAACAACTGTGACCAATTTAGACAAAAGTTATACGTTTTGTGAGTGGAGTGCAGCGCCGCATTAAATACAACATCAGATACCGTGATCAATTGCCGTCTGTCTAATTTGAGCCTCGGAGAGATAAGCATCAGCCTTTCCCATTGTCATAGGACCATCAACAGCCAACCATGAAAAATACCCATCTCTGAAGAAATAAACATTATTGTAACCCCACTCAGCTGCAAAATAACTCGCCATGGCACCAGCATTGTGTAAAGAGCTATCGCAGTAAAAAACGATTGGGGTTGAACGGTCGATAGCACTATTCGAATATAGAGCAATGAACTCATCAGCTGTAAAATCTAGATGCAAGGCGCCTTCAATATGACCAGTTGCCCAGCTTTGTCTGTCTCTCACGTCAATAAAGATAGCACCGTCTTTGTGCAAAGAATAGGCTTCAATAACCCCAATAGTTACGGTGCCTTTAATTATTTGAGGAGCTTCAGCTAATGCAGAAGTAGAAAAGAAAAGAAATAATGATAAGAGTAAAGAATTAATTATCTTAGGGACCATGTAAGACTCCAGCAAGGCAAGAGCTCATTATTTTTGTTACCTGAGCTCAAAATAAAGCAGTAATAACCGCTAAACAAATAAACGAATTACTCAGGCTCTAAGAATAATAAGTGTCTCAACTAACACCTGAAAACTGTTCACTCCTTAAGCATAGCCAATCACAACCCAGAACTATATTCACATTACGTTAACGATACAAAAAAACAGGCATAATGCCTGCTCCAATATAAAACTGTAATAAAACTGTTAATTTTTAACTATTAAGCGTAATAAAGTTCTCTAACCCAACCATAATCAACAACTCATCATTTTTATGACAAACGCCTTGAATGTATTTTGCTGACTCGTCGTTACCTACATTCGGAGCTCCTTCAACTTCTTTGTCCGCGATATCCACAACTTCAGCCACACTATCAACTAATAAACCTAAAACTTGGCTATCAATTTCTATGATTATAATGCGCGAGTTATCACTGATAGTAAATTGCCCCAGGCCAAACCTGCTACGAGTGTCAATGATAGTGACCACATTGCCTCTTAAGTTAATAATACCTAAAACAAATGGCGGAGCACCTGGCACAGGCGTTATCTCTGTACATCGAAGCACCTCTTGTACCGACATCACATCAATGCCGTACAACTCTTTGTCCAATCGAAACGTCGCCCATTGAGTTATTTGATCATCAAGAATCGCTTCCGCTACCATCTATCTGTCCTTGCCTAAACCTTGAGTCTACTCGTCGAAACCGTTCACTTTTGCCATTGTAAAACGAATTTAAGTGTTCATTTCAGACCATTCGTCTTCTGTTAGCAATTTATCTAAATCGATTAAAATAAGTAAAGTACCGTTCTTATTACACACACCTTGAATGTATTTTGAATTCTCTTCATTGCCCACATGAGGTGTAGTTTCGATTTCCGACTGATTCAAATAGACAACCTCTGCGACAGAATCTACAAGTATACCTATTGTGTGAGACGCAGTTTCAAGTATCACTATACGAGTACTATCAGAAATAGTACCTGCAGCTAAACCAAACCGTATACGGGTATCAATAACAGTTACAACACTACCTCGTAAATTAATGATACCAAGGACAAAATGCGGTGCTCCAGGGACAGGGGCAATAGTGCTGTACCTAAGGACCTCGCGAATTTGCATCACGTTGATAGCGTAAGTTTCCTTGCCGAGTTTAAACGTTACCCATTGCAATACACTATCGGATCCAAGTTGCTGTGCTGGGTTGACCATACTGCTACTACTCCTCAAATAATAAGGTACGCGTGCTTAGCGCACGCTCTTCTATTAAAAAGGGTAGTGTGATTTTGCAAATAGTGCCAATGTTAAGATAAGTTGAGGAGAAAGTTTCTAAAATAATATAATTTACGCGTCAAATTGTGATTTAGGTATTCCAAGCCTTTTAGCTACTGTTTCATATGCTTCAACAACGCCGCCCAAATCTTGACGAAAACGGTCTTTATCGAGCTTTTCCAATGTGTTTGCATCCCAAAGACGGCACCCATCTGGTGAAAACTCGTCACCAAGAACTATTTGGCTGTTAAAAAGACCAAATTCAAGTTTAAAGTCAACTAAAAAAATGCCCGCTTTCTCAAAAAGCGGTAACAACACGTTATTTGCTTGAGCGGTAAGTCGCTTCATTTCATCGATCTGCAGCTGGGTTGCCCATTGCATGGTCAAAATAACGCTTTCATTGACAATGGGATCATTTAGTTCATCGTGTTTGAGGAAAAATTCCTGGGTGGGTGGTGTTAAAACAAGCCCCTCTTGCACTCCGTATCGACGAACAAACCCGCCTGCAGCTCGATTTCTAATCACTGACTCTAACGGTAACATCTGTAAACGCTTGACTTGAGATTCATAGGCAGACGTTAAACGGACAAAATGAGTTGGTACACCCGCGCTTTCCAACTGCTCCATGATAAACCCATTAAAAATATTGTTGATGTGGCCTTTGCGCGCAAGCTGTTCAAGTTTTACACCATCATAGGCAGACACATCATCCCTAAAAGCCATTATCGAATAATCACTGTGGTTTGTGTTATAGATGGACTTGGCCTTGCCCTTGTACAATAACTCACCTTTCTCCACACTTACTTCATTTTTTTTCATTAAAAACCTCTTAACTGCTACACCCTGAATAAAACCACGGAAATACTGGACTTCGATAAAATCAATCAATGAAAACAACCAATTTACTTAGTCATTGGCATATTCTTTTTGCGCCACTTTTGTTCTAGCATTGTTAATATCTCTTCACTCGCTGATAGATTAGCTGGCTGATCATCTCCAACTTCAACACTTAAAATCATAGCTTGAGGCCCTTGAGATAGATTTAATTGAAATTCTTTCAAGCCTATTTTTTTTACTTGTTTTTTATCTTTGACATTTATATACACTATTCCAGTGGATCGATCTAAATCCACTATATTCCAGGCTTGCCTCGGTAAAATAGTAAACAGTTGCTCCCAAGCTACCGCAAATCGAGCCGGAATAGAAAGGTACGGCAGACCATTTCCATCTCGCTCCAAGTTCACTACAATAACATCAGTTGAGGTTGTAGAAACTAACGCATCCTCTCGCTTTAAATGTTCAACAAAATCGGTAAATTCAGTGCCAAGCACTGCGTCATCATCAACGCTAGATTGCCACGCAGGCATTTTTTTAGAACCTGCAACCCGCTCTCGGTGCAACATATGAATTTGACTTGTTGCCGGTACGCCACCTTGTAACTGCGCTGGCTCTTTGGTTTTTGGAGTTGAAATCACAAACGCAAACTGATGCTCTTTTCTCTTAGAGCCAAACAAACGACGCCAAAAGCCTGGCTCATTGTATTGCAATGAGGCGCCGGTTTGCCATTGACTAATTAATGGTGTCTGCATACTTTGTTTTTCAACAAATTTTGACTGAGCGAGTCTGGAAAAAATATCGGCATTCTGTGACTCTGATGTAAGCACCATTTCTTGGTTTTCTGCAAATGATTGTATTCCTTTTTCTATTTTCACTTTAGAATAAACATCGGAAAATAAAACGCGATCAAATTGACCAAGCTTATGCAAAATAATTGCATTTTGATCTAAAGAAATAAAAGCACTTGTTACACGCGGAATATGGGAGAGCAGCTTTCCAGGCGCTACTTCAGGTATAGGGTATAGAGTTTCCGGTTCATAGCTAACATTCTCAATGGCTACATCCCCATCTACAAGTGGGTTGTCAACAGATTTCGCTTGTTTATAGGCTGTAGCCCGATCTTTAAAAAATCCGTTATCCCCAGAAAAACTTGCACAGCCACTTATACTCAATATTAAAGTGAAGCACCCTATATATAGCTCTCGCCTTACCAAACGCCTTCTCCCTAATGTTAATACATCCGTCGATTTGCTATGAAAGCCCCTGATCTATAATCCGTGCACAAGGGTCGCTTAGGGATACCAAAGGTAGTCTTAAATCAGCTGTTGTTATTTTCCCAAGCTTCCACAATGCATACTTAGCTGGCGCTGGACTTGACTCAATAAATAAGTTTTTATGCCAAAAACGTAATGCTTTATCAAGCTCGAGCGCTTGGGCCCACTGACCATCAAGCACAGCTTTTGACATTCGAGCCATCTCTGCTGGCTTGACATTGGCAGTCACCGAAATGCAGCCATGACCACCAAGACGCATGTACCCTAGAGAACTCATATCGTCACCGGAATACAGCAAAAAATCTTTTGGTAAGTCTGCAACACTATGCTGTGCTCGTACAAGATCACCTGTAGCATCCTTTAAACCAATAATATTATGGTGTTGTGCAAGCCTTAACACTGTTTCATGATTAAGATCACAGCTCGTTCTGCCGGGCACGTTATAAAGAATTTGTGGAATATTCACCGCATCTGCTTGGGCTAGAAAATGCTGATACAAACCTTCTTGACTTGGTTTGTTGTAATAAGGCGCTACGCTTAAAGTGGCATCAGCTCCAGCAGACCAAGCTGCTTGGGTAAGTTCAACAGACTCACTCGTAGCATTTGATCCAGTACCTGCAATTAATGGCACTCGCCCTGCAACCAATTCAACTGCTTTATTAAAAAGGTCAGCCTGTTCATCGATTGAAAAAGTGGCACACTCGCCAGTGGTGCCAGCTATCACAATTCCAGCTGTGCCAGAGTTGATGTGCCAATCAATTAAATTAGCTAAATCTTGCCATTGAATTTGCCCATCTTTCATCGGTGTTACTAACGCAACTAAGCTGCCTGTTAACAATGGAAAAGAAGAACTTGAAATTGGAGCCGCCATAAAAACCTCGCTCTTAATACTCATTAAGCGACTATTCTACAACGCAAAGCGGAAAAGCACTAGTGCTTCATTCTGTGATTACCTGTACTGATCTAAATAGTCCGAAGCCATCTTAGCTTCTGAACTCCCAGGATAGTTTTGAATGAGTTCTTTTAATAGCCGTGCGCCAGCAACTGTATCGCCGTCAGAGAATAATAAAGTGCCAAGCTTATACATGCTCGGCGGTACCTTACTATTGTCCGGATACTTTTGAATCACTGTTTCAAAATGAGATGTGGCTCGGGACAAGTCTGGATTTGCCTTGGCGATTAAAACTTCGGCAAGCCAATAATGAGCAAGCGGTAGATAGTAACCCTCATAGCCTGCATTTAAAATCTTATTTAAATGATCTTCTGCTTGTGGAAAATCTCGACTGCGAATATCACTTGTGGCGCGACTGTAAATTCTTTTAATTTCAGCATCATCCAGCGTGGACTTACTCTTAGGCTGTGACTGATTAGGTGTAGACTGATTAGATGTAGACGCCACCTTGCTAGAGTAGTTTTTTTTTGACTCACCGCCAGACAACATCTCTATGCGCTGATCAAGATCTACGTAGTGTTGTTTTTGCTGATTTTTAAGCTGGTCGATTTCATAAGCTTGCTGGTCTATGGTTCCCCGAAGCTCTAACACTTCGGATTCTAACACTTGCAGCTGATTGACCATCTCCCAAAGAGGATCAGAAGCAGCGCCCGCCTGAGGATTGCCATTGTCGTAAACGTCGTTGGTTTGCCATTTTTGATCAGAGCCTTGAGCGGTTGATTGACCTTGATCTCTATAGCGCTCACCCACATTACGCTGCTCAACAGCTGCAGCTTGCACTAACATACTGAACAAAGAAAAACAAACGCAGCACAACTGTAGGCTTTTTAATAGCTGACGACTCATAACAACCCTTTCTTTTAACTAATCACAGAAATTACGGTTGACCTGCGGTATAGACTAATTCAACACGTCGGTTAGCAGCCCAGGATTGCTCATCATGACCAAAAGCAACCGGCTTTTCTTCACCGTAGCTAATGACTTCAACCTGATTACCCTTCACTCCATTCAAACGTAAATATTTAGCAACAGCATTGCCTCGACGCTCACCTAGTGCCACATTATATTCACGAGTACCACGCTCATCACCATGACCTTCTAATCGAGTCTTCGCATTTGGATTCTCGTTTAAATACTGAGCATGAGCTCTCAATGCGTCAAGTGCATCCGACTGTAAGGATGCTTGATCGAAATCAAAATAAAATACTGTAGTGCCAAGCATAGCTGAGGCCTTTTGAGCAGCATCAGCTTTTTCTTGAGCCATTTGATCCATCTCGTTCATGTCATCACCCATGGTCTCGATGTCAGCTCGATTACCAGCGCCAAAAGCTTCTGTATTTTCATCAGACGTTATTGCTTGGTTAGCATCACCATCCATATCACCAGATTCTGGTGCTGACTGACAAGCTGTTAAACCCATAGCAATTGCACTTACCAGTAGCACTCGTTTTACATTATCATTCATCCTGAAACTCCTTTGTTTCGCGTTTATTAATTTAGAAAACACATTTTATCTCTTCAGATTTTAGCTTAAATCACATATACGTGCAGTGAAAAGTCAAACTTTTACATATATTTTTATATTTGCCTAGAAAAAAAGCAAAATTCATTCATATATTCTTTTTGTCATAATAGAATTCGAAAACCCACTGGCGTCTTTCAGACTTATTCCTACTATTGATGTAATCGTCATTCTACGCCCATACTATGATTAATTTGCACGCAAGTACGGCGACCAGGCCGGCTCTCGCACTTCGCCAACCTTGGACGGCAATCGAATCTGGGTGCGACCATCTAAAGAAACAATCGACAACAAACCCTTATCGCCATCACGAGTCGCAAACATGACTAATTGTCCGTTTGGCGCCACTGTTGGCGATTCGTCAAGCCGGGTTGACGTTAGAATTCGCGTTTCACCATACTTTAGATCCTGTACAGCTATGTGGAAAGAGCCATCCACTCGATGAAC
>Ga0115546_1000580_pt1 | contig 24538 bp, 19 predicted proteins | sample COGITO_mtgs_1004_FD_87186 | JGI IMG/M metagenome (GOLD analysis project Ga0115546, IMG submission 87186) | Pelagic marine microbial communities from North Sea - COGITO_mtgs_100413 | ecosystem: Environmental > Aquatic > Marine > Epipelagic | place: Germany:Helgoland, sampling site Kabeltonne...
ATTCAATAAAGAACAGCTTCCAAATGAATTGATAGAAATCTGGATAGGAGATATCTTTTAGCGTGGGTGAACTATCGAGATCTACGCGGCGGCTGAGCCACCAGAAGTAGATAATGCCAGCGCCCTGAGCGCTCATTAGGAAAAGGGCCTGTACGCCTGTTAAGAAGGGCGCAGCGGCAATCAGCCCGCCGTAGCAGGCAGTGAGAACCCATCTAGCTAGATTGAAAACTTTTTTTCTACCGAGCCGTAGCGTATAGGTAGAGATATTGTATTGACGATCGCCTTCTAAATCTGGAATGTCTTTAAAAATGGCGATCGCAAAGCTAAACACCAACACAAACAGCATCAGCGCCCAGACTCTTGCCGGAACGACTGAACCCAGCCCAAGCTGAGTAGAGAAATAGAGATACAGCCCCAAATTTACAATCGCGCCGCGCACTACCAGAATGCAGACCGAGGCCCAAAAGGGAAAGCGCTTGAGGCGAATGGGCGGTAGGGAGTAGGCGGTGCCGATGAGGAGGCTGAGGCAGACGGTGAGTATGAGATAGATGTTTTGAGAGATCAGGGAAAGCGCGATCGCAACTCCACCCATCAACCAAACCAGCATTTGCGCATGAGCTTTAGAAAATTCGCCCGAGGCAATTGGTAGATCAGGCTTATTGATGCGGTCGATGGCAACATCTTCTACCTGGTTCAATCCCACGATGTAGACGTTGCCACATAAGCAGGCAACCCAGGCGAGCAGCCAACTGCCGATGACGATTCGCAGCTCGATAGGCGGTGGTGTTGCAGCCAGGGCGATCGCCAGCAAAGCGGCTACGCTCAGGCTTGTCCCAATAATGGTATGCGGCCTAGAGAACTTCCAAAACGCCTGCAGCCAAGCAATGGGTTCTTTTACAGGGTGAAGCGATGGTCGAGCGGGCGGCCGCGAAGAAGCTGAGAATTTTGGCATGTCTTAAAATTTACACCGATCTATAGGGTTCTGCCTCGCAGTGTAAATTTCTCTTTAGAGTTCTCCTGCCGGCGCCTGTACTTAACTGTCCTTAGCTCACTACCAGCTTCTTTTGCGGCTCTGCGTAATCTGCCAGCTGAGAAAAACAACTGGCAGCAACCCCACTAGCAAAATCGTCAGTGCGGGAGCCGCCGCGTCCGCTAATCGTTCGTCAGATGCATACTGATAGACGCGCACAGCCAGCGTGTCGAAGTTAAAGGGCCGCATGACCAGCGTAGCAGGCAGCTCCTTCATCACGTCTACAAACACCAGCATCAAAGCGGTTAGCAAGCTACTGGTCATCAGCGGCGTATGGACCTTAGCAAGTGTCCGAGTAGGCGAATAGCCCAGGCTGCGAGCGGCATCGTCCAAATTCGGACGAATTTTTGCAAGTCCAGATTCTACCGATCCTAGCGAAACCGCTAGGAATCTGACTAGATAGGCCAGGACTAAAGCGGTGATGGTGCCGCTAAGAATAAGGCCGGGCGAACCGCCAAAAACAGATTTGATCGCGTTGGCTAGCTCGTTGTCTAAGCGGGCAACGGGAATTAGAATGCCGACCGCGATCACGGCTCCTGGAATGCCGTAGCCCATTGCGGCGAGCCGAACACCTAGTCGAATCAGGCGGCTGCCGTTGAGCCGTTGCCCATAGGCCAGTACCAGTGAGAGCATAAGCGCGATCGCAGCGGTCATCCCAGCTACCGTCAAACTATTACCCGCTATCTGATAAAACCGACCGCCTAGCAAACCATCCCAGTTGCTAATGGTCATTTGCACTAGCAGCCAGCCCGGTAGTAACAGCCCTAAACCAATGGGTATGAGGCAGGCTACAGCAGCGCCCATACCTCTGAGTAAGCCCAGTTTGTAGAGAGTAGGCGCTTGCAGACTATTGTTGGCCTGATAGTACTTGGCCTGCCGCCGCGACCAGCGCTCTAGCAAAATGAGCGTCAAGATAAACAGCATCAGCATGGCCGATAGCTGAGCGGCGGCAACGCGCTCGCCTTTGCCAAACCAGGTGCTATAAATTCCGGTTGTAAAGGTCGAAACGCTAAAATACTGAACCGTTCCGAAGTCGTTTAGCGTTTCCATGAGCGCCAAAGATAAACCCGCGATAATAGCGGGACGAGCTAGCGGCAGGGCAATGCTTGAAAACCCTCGCCAAGGCCCACAGCCTAGCGATCGGCTCGCTTCTAAGGTGCAAGCAGACTGCTCTAAGAAGGCAACTCTAGCCAGCATGTACACGTAGGGATAGAGCGTGAGGGTGAACATGGCGATCGCCCCCCCCATAGAGCGCACATTTGGAAACCAGTAGTCGGCTGGATTCTGCCAGCCAAAGGCACTGCGTAGCCCAGATTGCACCGGCCCAAAATACTCTAACCAGTCCGTATAGGTGTAGGCCAGTAGGTAAGCGGGTGCCGCCAGGGGTAGCAGCAGCGCCCATTCAAAAATGCGATCGCCTGGAAACCTACACATCGTCACTAGCCAGGCCGTCCCGACGCCCACAGCGAGCACACCCACGCCCACACCCAGCATCAGAACCAGCGAATTCGTAACGTATTCTACGAGCACCGTATCAGCAAGATGTTGCCAAACTTCGCTGGCATCGGCAAAAACGCTGCCCAAGACAACGAGAATAGGAAGGAAGACCAAAGCGGCAATCAGCCACGTAGCGATCGCCCATCCACTGGGAAAGCGGCTCAACCAGCCTCGCTTTCGGTCAGACTGCTGCCCCGATAGATTTGGAAGAAAAGACCGAAACCCGAGGCTGAAAAAGGAACGTAGGCGCGACATATTTTCTGAGCAAGGCGCGAGGTGATTGGACGAAGCTGCGATCGCTATGATTTAGCTGCAATTTCTAGCAATGTAGCGCTCTAGCAATGTAGCGTCTCAGCTTCCCTTTTAGGTATTATTCTCAATAAGCACTCGCTGTTGCAAATAAGAACTTACTTCGCTATCATTCTCATTAGCGAGTCGTTATCGATACGCCGCAGGAGAATGCTCATGGTTGCTTACACATCTTTAGCCCTTAAGGCAGAGCTACACGAGCGTGGCTGGCGGATGACGCCGCAGCGAGAAACGATTCTCAATACCTTTCAAAATTTGCCAGAAGGGCGGCACCTTAGCGCCGAAGATCTGTGCGAGCTGCTAAAAGAAGACGGCGAGCCGATTGGCCTTTCTACTATCTATCGCAATCTCAAGCTGATGGCCCGCATGGGCATTTTGCGAGAGCTAGAGCTAGCCGAAGATCAAAAGCGCTACGAGCTCAACCGGCCCGCACCGCATCATCACCATCATCTTGTCTGCGTTCGGTGCAACAAAACAATCGAGTTCAAAAACGATTCTGTGCTCAAGGTCGGTGCCAAAACGGCTGAAAAGTCTGGCTATCAGCTATTAGACTGCCAGCTCTCTATCCACGCGGTTTGCCCTGCCTGTCAGCGCTCAATCTTGCCGGTGTAGATAGATTTAAAGCGTTTTAGATTTAAAGCGTTTTAGCAACTGTCGCGATCGCCGTCGTAACAGCCGTAAGCTCGTCTGGCTCAATAATATAGGGCGGCATGGTGTAAAGCAGTCGCCCAAAGGGTCTAAGCCAAACACCCTGGGCAACGAACTGCGGTTGAACAGTGCCCATCTCTACCGGCTGATGCAGCTCTACAACGCCAACTGCACCTAGTACTCGAACGTCTTTCACGGCCTTTAGCTGGCGGCAGGGTTCTAGCTCTATGCTTAGCTGAGCTGCTATATTCGCCACGGTCGTTTGCCAATCGTAGCTTTCTAGCAAGTTCAGGTTTGCTAAGGATACGGCGCAGGCTAAAGGATTGCCCATAAAGGTGGGGCCATGCATAAATACGCCCGCCTCTCCTGATGAGAACGTTTCGCTAATGTGCGATGTTGTTAGCGTGGCGGCTAGCGACATAAAGCCACCCGAAAGCGCTTTGCCAACGCACATAATGTCTGGACAGATGTTGGCATATTCGCAGGCAAAGAGCTTGCCCGATCGCCCGAAGCCGGTGGCAATTTCATCGAGAATGAGCAGTACGTTGTGTTGTTTGCAGAGTTCGCTAGCCCTGCGGACGTACTCGGGATGGTAGAAGCGAACGCCACCGGCATTTTGTACTACGGGTTCGAAGATAGCGGCGGCAATGCGATCGCCTTTCTCAATCAACAGCTTCTCAAAGCTCTCGATATCTTTTTCCTGCCAATCTTCTTCAAAGCGAACTTTGGGCGCATCCGCAAAAAATTGCTGAGTGATAGCGCTGCTAAATAAGTGATGCATGCCGTTGACCGGATCGCAGGCAGACATCGCGGCAAAAGTATCGCCATGGTAGCCGCTGCGAATGGTCAAAAATCTGTTCTTTTGGGGCTGGCCTCGATTGTGCCAGTACTGTATGGCGAGCTTCATCGCAACTTCTACGGCTACCGATCCGGAGTCGCTAAAGAAAACGTGCTGGAGCGGCTCGGGCGTTATCTCTATTAGCTTTTTGGCGAGGGCGACGGCGGGCCGGTGGGTGAGTCCGCCAAACATAACGTGAGACATCTGAGCCATTTGCTCTGTAGCAGCGGCATTCAATCGCGGATGGTTGTAGCCGTGAATGCAGGTCCACCAGGATGATATACCGTCGATCAGCGATCGCCCGTCTTCTAGCTCAATGCGAACGCCCTGAGCCGATCGTACGGGAAACACCGGCAGCGGATTGGGCATTGCCGAATAAGGGTGCCAAACATGCTGCCGGTCGAGCGCAATCAGCTGGTCTAAATCCATGAGGCATCCAATCAGAGAAGGTAAAGATCTCTCATTGTATGCTGGTTCTAGCTGTCTTCGGTGGAGGGGGCAGGCGTAGCGTTAGTGGCCAAAAAACTGTCTGGAAGCGCTTTTTTCCGGGTTCTCCTCTGAGTCAAAATGCCGTACTTCGGTGCAAACAACATCGCTACAACAAAGAAGAAAGTGAGCAAAACGACAATGCAGCCGCCGGTTGAGGCATCGAGATGGTAGCTAAAGTAGGTGCCTAGAACGCAAGAAAGAACGCTGGTGGCGACCGAGAATAGGAGCATGTGATCGAAGCGATCGCTCAACAGATAAGCCGTTGCACCCGGCGTTACCAACATCGCCACTACCAGCACAATCCCTGCCGTTTGCAGCGCGGTTACCGTCGTCAGGGCCAGAACGCTCAGCAGCGTGTAGTACATTAAGTTGGTGTTAAGTCCGATCGCCTTAGCGTGGTTTGGGTCGAAGCAAAAAAGCAACAGATCTTTGCGGCGCAGCAAAATGATGGTCAGCGTGATAATGCCTGAGATCAGAGTTTGAATAATATCCTGATCGGAGATGCCTAGAATGTTGCCAAAAAGAATGTGAAAGAGGTCAATATTGCTGGGAATTTTGGTGGCTAAAACCAGGCCAAAGGCAAAGAATCCAGTGAAGATAACGCCAATAACGGCGTCTTCTTTTAGCCGCGTTTGAGATTTTACGTAGCCAATGGCGACCGTTGCGCCAAAGCCGAAAACAAATGCGCCTAGTGCAAACGGCAAGCCCAGAGCGTAGGCTACAACCACGCCTGGCACCACTGCGTGCGAGACCGCATCGCCCATCAGCGACCAGCCCTTTAAAGTGATGTAGCAAGAGAGCACTGCGCAAACAACGCCGACAAAAGCGCTCACCCACAGCGCTCGAACCATAAAGCCCAGCTGAAATGGTTCGATTAACCAGCTCCAAGCGGCTTCGGGCGAGATGGCCAATAGGAGGACTTCGGCGCTATTCACGAGTCTGCATCCTATCTGTCTGGGCTAGAAGGGTGGTCTTGTCTGGATTGAAGTGAGGATGACCCGGTTGATTTGCGAGCGGCTGTGCTGATGGGCTTGCTAGCAGACTGTTTTTGCTTGGCAGACTGCTTTTGCTCGGGAGACTGCTCAGCGGCAGACCGCCGAAGGTCATCGCTAGATTCTCTTCGGTAAAGGTTTCGTCAGTGGTGCCCGCTGCCAGAATGGTTTGGTTTAGCAGGATGACGCGATCGCAAAATGTAGAAATAGAAGCCAAATCGTGTGTAGAAACCAGCACCGTATGGCCTTCATCGCGAAGCTGCAATAGCAGGTTAATAATGCTCTTTTCCGTCTTTACGTCCACGCCAGTGAACGGCTCATCTAGCAAAATAACCTTGCCTTCTTGGGCTAACGCTCTCGCCAAAAACGCCCGTTTTTTTTGCCCGCCCGACAGCTCGCCAATTTGACGGTTGCGGAACTCGCTCATGCCTACCCGCTCTAAGCTCTCCATCACTAGGCGGCGGTCTTTGCGGCTCGGAATCCGCAGCATGTTCATATAGCCATAGCGGCCCATCATCACCACGTCAAACACGCTGATAGGAAAGTTCCAGTCCACTTCGTCTGCCTGAGGGACATAGGCGATAATTTGCTGCTTCTGTGCTTTTTCAATCGAAAGATTGTCAATGTGGACGCGGCCCTGACTGGGCGACAAAAATCCCATAATCGACTTGAACAAAGTCGATTTGCCCCCACCATTTGGGCCGACTAGTCCTGTAATCGTGCCGGGCTGAACGTAGCAGCTCGCATTGTAGAGCGCCATCCTAGCGTTGCTATAGGTGACGCTGATGTTGTCTACCGAAATGCCGTAAGTGGGCGAAGCTTTAGGTTGAACGGTTGCAAAGGCCATAAGAATTAAGATCTAGTGATAGTGTCTGGAACTGAATGCCTGAGCAGAAAAATTAAAAGCTAGACGTCTGTAGCAGCGTAGGGCATTCGATGGCTACTGCCCTCCTACCGCCCCCTTACCGCCCTCTATGGATCTCCTGAAGAGAGTCCTTGGGTGATGACCTGTGCGTCATATTGCAAAAGGTCTAAGAAGGTGGGTACAGGCCCTGCTTCCGTCGAAAGTGAGTCTACATAGAGGTTGCCGCCAAACTTAGCGCCAGTGGCCTTGGCAACTTGCTTTTGCGACTCGTCGCTAACGGTGCTTTCGCAGAAGACAGCAGGCACCTGGTTTGCTTTAACCTGGTCAACCACGGCTTTGAGCTGCTTGGGCGTAGATTGCTGCTCCGCGTTGATGGGCCAAATGTAGATTTCGCCTAGGTCGTAGTCATTCGCTAAGTAGGCAAAGGCCCCTTCACAGCTCACCAGGTAGCGCTGGTTCTCCGGCAGTTTCGACAGCTCTGCCTGTAGCGTTCTGTCTATACTTTGTAGCTGTTCGCTGTAGGCAGCAGCGTTGGCATTGTAGGTATCCGCGTTGTCTGGATCTAGCTCGACGAATGCTCGGCGAATATTTTCGACATAGACCAGCGCATTTTTAGGAGACATCCAGGCATGGGGATTCGGCTTGCCGCCGTAAGGGCCTTCTGCAATTGGGACGGGCGTAATGCCTTCGGTGAGGGTTACCGTCGGCACGTCTTTTAAGTTGCCTAAGAACTGATCGAACCAGCGCTCTAGATCTAATCCATTGGCCAGAATGAGATCGGCTTTTTGGGCCTTGGCAATGTCGCTAGGAACCGGCTCGTAGCCGTGAATTTCTGCCCCAATACGGGTGATTGATTCGACTGCGATCACATCTCCTGCTACGTTTTGGGCCATGTCCGCCAAAACGGTAAAGGTTGTGAGCACCTTCTTTTGCTCGCTCGAGCTATCAGTGGACGTCTCAGTCGAAGTCTCAGGCTCAGCCGTGCTACAGCTCACAAGCAGCAACGCAGCTAAACCCATCAATCCAGCGGCGGTCCGTTTGCTAAGCGCAGCCTGCTTCAATCTATTAAAAAGACCGTCAAGCTGAAGAGCCATTTACTGATTTCATAATCCTTTCACTTTTCATTATTGTCTCATAATTAAACTGAAACGGCAACGTCGTAAGAACCGTCTCCTACTTAAGAAGGAGAATTTAAAAGACAAATTTTCCTTCTTTTAATCGCTGTACGGGTTCAAAGTATCTGCACAGTTGCTCTACTAGAAGCCGTGTGCAGCAAGGTAAGGTAATAAGGTGACATAGCGTCGTCTGTAGCTTTGATGTCGATTAACCGGCCCGAACGAAAAAAATCGGCTGCTAAGGCAGCGGCCATCCTAGAAGGAGCGCGGCAAGAATTTTTGGTGCATGGCTATGCCTCTACCAGTATGGATCGGGTGGCTTCGGCGGCGGGCGTCTCCAAGGCGACCGTCTACAGTCATTTTCAAGATAAGGCGGGTCTGTTCTCAGCGGTCGTGGAGCAGCTCGCTGAAGATCGATTTCAGCCTATGCTGTTCGACCTGCACGATGAAAGTACGCTGAAAGGCGATCCTAGGACTGTTCTGACCGGTCTAGCTCAAAAGTTTTTGGACGAGGCCGCCTGCGATTCGCAGTTCTGCGAATTTATGCGACTGATTGTAGGCGAATCTGGCCGATTTCCTGAGCTGTCTGCCCCTTACGTAGAGAATGTGGCTAAGCCTTTAGTCGATGTAATTACCCGCTATCTAGACGGCTGTGAAGCGCTAGATTTGAATGACCCGGAGGCGATCGCGCGTACCTTTGTGGGCACGTTGGTTTACTTCATCCTTTTGCAGCGTGTGCTAGGCGGCTCGAGCCTGATGCCTATAGAAGGCGATCGCATGATTTCAACGCTAGTTGATTTAATTGCGCCGTCCGCGCAGAATACAGATTAAGATGGAGCTACGTACAATTACGCCATAACTATGTCTTTGTTGATACCTTCTCTGGCGAAATCACAAACGCTCCAGCCACTCTCTCAGTCTAGACTCCAGCTCCAATCTTCTCGGCTGATAATCCGCCACGGCCAGCCCAAAGATATCTCAGCTATCTTGGCCTACTATCGAGACAACCAGGCACATTTAGCCCCTTTCGAACCGCTAAAGCCTTCCGCCTTCTATACGCGCAGCTACTGGGAAGAATCGCTCGATCAGCGGCTGCTAGATACGCAAGAAGGGCGATCGCTACGGCTGTTCGTTTTCTTGCGCGAGCTGCCCGATGTCTTGATTGGTACGATTAACTTCAACAACTGCATGCGTGGTGTGTTTCAAAGCTGCACGCTGGGCTACAGCCTGTCAGAAAAAGCGCAGGGCCACGGCTATATGACAGAAGCCCTGCAAGTGGTCATTCAGCACGTTTTTTCGGAGATTAAGCTGCACCGAATCGGGGCCAACTATCTGCCGCACAATCAGCGCAGCGCTAATTTGTTGAAGCGGCTAGGTTTTTCTGTAGATGGCTATGCTCGCGACTATTTATACATTGCCGGACAGTGGCAAGACCACATTCTAACGAGCCTGGTGAACCCGGTAAAACTCAGATAGTGTCCAAACCCATCAACTGAGATTGTTCGAACGGAAGCTGATTTTGGGTAGATATAGTTATAGGCGGAGCCATCGCTGCATTGACTAGGTGGCTGTCGAATAGCGATCGCTCCACCTCAAGCTGGCCGCGTATAGGAGTCGCAGCATGGGTGCTCTATCGTCTGTTTTCCAGGCATCTGTTTTCCAGGCGTCTACCTTTGATTGGGTAAGTTGCCTCCTGCCGGTAGGTGTAGCGGCCACCGTAGGCTACGTTGCTGGCTGCATCAAGAATTGTAGAACGCCTCAGAGCCAGCTTCAAGCAGCCCTTCGCTCAGAACTTCAAACAGCATCTCAAAAAGAACTTCAGGAAGAAAGCGCACTGCCTTGTTCGATATTTGCGCAGGCGATTGAACATACTGCTAGCGGCCTGCTCATTTGCGATGCTCAGCAGCCGGACTTTCCGATTGTTTATGCCAGCCCTAGCTTTGAATTACTAACGGGCTATACGGCGCAAGAAGTGCAGGGTCAGAGCTGTCGCTTTATGCAAGGAGAAGACAGAGATCAGCCTGGTATTGCTGATATTCGAACGGCGACCGCCAAAGGCGAATTCTGTAAGGTATTGGTGCGAAACTATCACAAGAGTGGCAGGGCTTTCTGGAACGAGCTGACGCTTTCACCGATTAAAGACGAGTCTGGATCTACTGTCTACTATGTCGGTACGCAGGTAGATATTTCTCACTATTTAGAGACATTCAAGGCGCTGCAAGAGAGCGAGCTACGCTATCAGCATCTCTACGAAGAAACGCCCGCCATGCTGCATTCGATTGACAGTGAGGGCCGCATTGTCAGCGTAAGCCGCTACTGGCTAGAAAAGTTGGGTTACGAGCAGCATGAAGTAATCGGTCAGCCAATTGCAGCTTTTTTAACTGAAGCGTCTGTCGGCAAAATGGCTACGGCGCAGTGGCAACACCGCTCCCATGGCGCATTGCAGATGAAGCCCAACGAAATCTATCGCGACTTGCCCTGTCGGCTCATCCAAAAGAGTGGAAAGCACCTTGACGCCTTGCTCTCGACCGTCTCTGAAGGCAACTCGAGTGAAGCGGGACCGGCTAGCGCTTTGGGTGTATTGGTAGATATTACAGAACGTAAAAAGGCAAAGGAAAAGCTGCGCCGCAGTGAGGCGTTGCTCAGGGCGATTAATGATTTGCCACCAACGGGCATTTTTGTGACGGATTGCCACACGGGTGAAGCGCTGTTCATCAACTCGGAGTTTTACCGTATCTGGCAGCTAGAACATCTACAATCGGCGGTGGCAGAAGGCCGAATTGACGGTGAACAACTGCTGTCGGAGTGCCTCGGGGCGGTTGATTTAAAAGCGTTTGTGTCGACCTCTACCGCAGAAGACTTTACTGGCGATAATAAAATTGTTGAGGACGAAGTGCCGCTACTCGATGGCCGTACGCTCCGACGCATCTATGGCCCAATCCAGGAAAATAACGCTACGTTCGCCTATCTCTACATGTTTGAAGACATTACTGAGCGCAAGCAGGCAGTACGGGCACTGGCAGAAGCGACTCAGGCGGCAAAGGCGGCTAATAAAGCCAAAAGTGAGTTTTTAGCCAACATGAGCCACGAACTGCGATCGCCCCTAAACGCCATCTTAGGCTTCACGCATATCCTTAAAGACAGCAACCCCAGACCTGAGCAAAAAGAGAACCTGGAAATCATCTACCGTAGCGGCGAGCATTTGCTAGCGCTGATTAACGATGTGCTAGACATCTCAAAAATAGAAGCTGGGCGGGTCGTGCTCAACGAAAGCAAATTCGATCTGCATATCTTGTTGGATGAGCTACAGCAGATGTTTCAGCCAGCAGCTCAAGAGAAGGGGCTAACGCTAGATATAGTGCGATCGCCCGACTTGCCTCAGATTATCTTTAGCGATCGGCTTAAGCTCAGACAAATTTTGATTAATCTACTGAGTAACGCGGTTAAATTTACAGATGCTGGCAAAATTTCACTCTCCTCAGAGACGGAAAACAAGCCAGCAGCAGACGCTGAGACTCACTCTCTTAACCCTCAGTCTTTTACATTCTCTGTTGCCGATACGGGTGCGGGCCTTTCTGCCGCCGAGCAGTCGCAGATATTTGAGGCATTCGTACAAACTGAATCTGGTTTGGCGGCGCATCAAGGCACTGGATTAGGGTTGGCTATCTCCGCTGAGTACGCTCAGTTGATGAACGGACAGATAAATGTGGAATCTGCTGTGGGTGAAGGGTCTACGTTTTCGCTGAGTCTGATGGCTACCCCAGTGGCAGCCTCTAGGAAGGTTGCTGAGGTTCAGCGGCCAGATCGCAAAATTACGGGGATCATGCCGGGCCAGCCAGATTACAGGATTTTGGTAGTGGATGATGTGTCGCTCAATCGTAAATTGCTCTGTCAGCTACTGACCAACGTTGGGTTTGACGTGCGAGAGGCGAAGGATGGGGAAGAGGCGATCGCGCAGTGGCAAGACTGGCGGCCCCATTTAGTCTGGATGGATATGCGAATGCCCGGAATCAGCGGCACAAAAGCGACCCAGCGAATTAAAGCGCTAGATGCAGAACGGCAAACCTCCATTGTGGCCCTAACTGCAGGCGCGTTTGAAGAGAATGAAGAAACGGCAATCGCCAGCGGCTGCGATGACTTTGCGCGTAAGCCCATTCGCGCCTCTGAAATTTTTGAGAAGATGGCACAGCACTTGGGTGTTTGCTATCGGTACAGCGATACAGACGAAGCACTGCCCGTCGAGATAGGCGACGAACCCATGACGCCGATACTGTTTTCTAAAACCAGCGGTGCCTGGCGCTATGCCTTGACTCAGGCCACTTTGGATTTAGACGACGAGGCTATCTTGCAGATAGCGGCTGCCCTGCCAGAGACTGAAGGCGCGATCGCAGCCGCTCTGCAAAAATGCGCTAAAGACTTAGCGTACAAAAAGCTGTTACAAACGCTTCAAGACGCCGAAGCCGTCAGCCCCTGAACATCCTCGCCTCTCTGTAGCTGTTCTAAAAGATGTAGGAACGCTTCATAGTCGATGATAGGCTTGGTACAAAGGTAGTTAGCCAAAGCATCGCTAATCATTTGCAGGCCGTCGTCTTTTACCGCATAGCCTGTCAATAAGACAACCGGCAGATGGGTTGTCAAAGGTTCTAGCTTAAGCAACCGGCAGAGGTCTATTCCAGATACCTCCTGCCCCTGCCAGAAAGTGCCAGGCAAGTTTATATCCATAATCACCAAGTCGCTCCATCCAGACTGGCAGTGCTTAAACACATCTGCCGCTTTATGGGTAAGCCGTACTCGGTGCTCTCCTAGTTTCTCTAGCAAGCGAGCCGTACTGCGACCTAACAAATAGTCATCTTCAACCAGCAAAATATTCAAGCGCGATGCTCCTCAACATGACTTAGTTACGCGGCTTTGCACCTTTAAAAATCAGGTTCAGTTAAGCATGACCTGGTTAAGACGATCTTATGGACAATCGCCTTCGATTGGCCTTTTTTATCTGTCCTTTTCGACCTACTTTACAAGTGCTTTAAACAACTTGTCTTGAGTACTTGTAAGTAAATAAAGTGTGCCCGTTTTAAACACATCAGGAATCATTGATGAGTAGTATATGCATCAACAAAACTTAAATTGGGAAAGATAGCCCTGTATATCACCCTTCAGATATTGGTTTATGTGCGCAATAGAAACTCACACAGGTATTCAAAGGCGCTGAGCTATGGACATGGAAACGCAGCACGACCGCTCTAAAATTCTGGTAGTAGACGATCTGCTAGAAAACCTGCGGCTGCTCTCGACGCTTTTGCTAGCAGAAGGCTACGAGGTTAGGCGCGCGCCAGAAGGGACAATAGCCCTGAGCAACGTGCCGCGCTTTCAGCCCGATTTAATCCTGCTAGATATTATGATGCCGGATATGGATGGCTACGAAGTATGCGCAGCGCTAAAAGCGAATGCCCAAAACCGCGAGATCCCCGTCATTTTTCTGAGCGCGTTAGATCTCACTTTTGACAAAGTAAAAGCCTTTGAAGTGGGAGCCGCCGACTATATTAACAAGCCTTTTCACCCCGCAGAAGTGCTCGCTCGTGTTAAAAATCAGCTCCGCATTCGGCAGCAGGGTATTCGGCTTCAGGCCCAGTACGAAGTGATTGCAGCTCAGCAAAAGCAAATCGACGAGGCGCTAAAGGCTCAGCGACTAGCTGAGGAAAAGTGCCTTCGGTTAATGGCTAGAGTGGGCGCGTAGCCTACTCTAGCTAAAGTGCTAGGCTCTGTAGACGTTCTATTTTTCCATTGACTATGCCACTGCTTCCTTCTGTAACGGCTGCTAATGCACTTGTGGTGGGGGCTAGCCAGGGAATTGGCCTGGAATTTGTCAGGCAGCTCTTACAAACTCCTCGAATAGTCCACTTATTTGCAACCTACCGTCAGGCTAAAACGGCTGCCGACTTGCTGGCCCTAGCCGATCGCCATCCCAACTTGCACTGCATACCGATGGATATAACCGATGAGGCCCAAATTGCTTCGGCGATCGCATCTATCAGCGCGATCGCACCCAAATTACATCTAGCGATCAACTGCGTTGGCCTACTGCACAACGAAACGCAGCAGCCCGAGAAAGCAATCCGACAGCTCGACGCTGACAAATTGATCAATTACTTTAAGGTCAACAGCATTGGCCCAGCTTTGCTAGCTAAGCACTTACTAGCTCCGCTCAAACATTCAGAAACCAGTTTGTTTGCAACTATCTCGGCTAAAATTGGCAGCATTGGCGACAATCGACTGGGCGGCTGGTACGGCTACCGGGCCTCTAAGGCCGCGCTGAACATGTTTTTAAAAACAGCCGCGATAGAATACGCCCGCCGCAGCCCCAACACAACGATTGTGATGCTGCATCCGGGCACCACCGACACTCAGCTTTCTAAGCCTTTTCAGCAAGGCGTCCCGCCCGAAAAGCTGTTTTCAACCGAGCGGACGGTCTCTCAATTACTCAATGTGCTCTCGGACATAACGCCCGAAGACAGCGGCGAATTTTTCTCGTGGGATGGTAGCCGACTGCCTTGGTAGGGGGCAATCGGCTAATAGAGTGTGACTAGGTAGAGTGTGATTAGGTAGAGTAAGCTAACCTTTCAATGCACTGGCTTTGCGAAAAGGCCGAGTTACTCGCGAGACTAGCCGCTCAGCTTTGTTAGCAACCTTTGTTCCTATGGTTGTAGTTGGCGCATCGTAGGAGATAGGTGCACCCTTTAGCGCTGGGCGATCGCTGCTATGAAGATAGCGATAGTACAAGAATAGATCGCGGTAGGGTAAGAGAATATTCTCTCCTGCACATAGCCTGGAAAAGAAGCGAGATCCTACGCCGATGTAGTGCAGATAGATTAGCTGTTGTTCTTTGTCGAACAAAACACGATCTTGTTCTTTGAAGTGGGATGAGGTTACGCAGCAGCCCGTGCGAACGTCCGCTGGAAGAGTCCTAGCCAGGTTCATTGCTTTAACGCCCGATTTCATAACCATGTAGTTCAAAATCGACTGATCGGGGCCGTTGTAGTAGAGAATATCGGCTTCCCCGGCCTGTAAGCTCGTAAGCAAATCGCTGAGCATTGAGCTGGTGAAGAGTCCTTTTTTTGAAGCGAAAAGACCCGCACAAAAGATTTCGGTATCAAGGCGATCGCGCTCAAACACATCCGTCAGATTTGGCGCATCAACCGCGAACACGTGGCTCAGATCTTTATATTGAAAATCGTAAGTCACAAAGTCGTAGTTATCCAAGCTATTGAACAACAGATCGAAGTTGTTCATAGCCAAAATGTCGGCATCTAAATAAATAAACCGATCAAAAGGCCCATCGAAGCAGCAGAATCGCCGATGCATTCCCATCCGCCCTACGCCTACGATGCCGCGTGCTTTCCAGTCTGCTATAGCGGCAGGATGCGATCGCCAAATATCGCTTGCAAACGTCTCCCATTTGTTCAAAAGAGCGTCATCATCAAACCACTGCACCTGCGGATATCGCTGCGTCGCTAGCCTAGACTTTTCGGTATTGTCGTCGTAGGGCACCACGCAAATCGGCAGGTCTATACCAACGTTTCTCTCCAGGCTACTAATTAGCGCAATGAGCTGATCGTAGACAACATCGTTTGCCAGAATATATACGCCATTTGCCATGATTTGAATGCTCTTGCGTGGGAAGCTGCGTGGGAATTTATGTGGGAAGTGCGATCGCCGAACGAACCCTTTGTTTAGTCTTTGCTATTGTGCCTACACCGCCACCAAAAGCCTCTATCGTGTGCCTGCTATGTAAAAGAATGGGAGCCTTGTGCGTAGATTCAGTGAGATAGGCGCTGCGCTGTAGATGGGAAACCTAAGTAAATTGACGAGTAAGCCGAATGGCTAAGGATTTCTTTGATGGTTTCTCCAATTATTTCCAAACGACTTATCTCTAAACTACGGATAGCTAGCACGGTATTATCTTCCTTGCTAGCTTTGCCTCTACTTTCTCAGTCGGTGCAAGCGGCACCCTGTACCTATCAGTGCGAGTCCAGTCAGATTCGGTTCGAGCCGGGCCAGCCTCTAACGATTGAGTTTGTCAACAAAACCAATGGCCTAATCAACTTAGAACGCATACTCGACATCAAGCTGCACTGGCTGCGTCCGCAGACCGATTTTTCAATTCAAACGAGAGTAGGCGTCGATCCAGATATGTCGATGGTGTTTTGGGACGATAGCAATAAAGCCGTAAATGCGGTGCTACATCGCCCAGACGCAGAGACTTTGCAGATAGAGTTTTTGCCCAGCGGCTCGGATAGCGATCGCGCTGTACATGTGGCTAACGATGGCCGCGTCTTGGTGTATTGAAAGCGCGTATTGAAAACTCTATTCGCGAGCAACAATTAGTCAGCTAAATCTATTACCATTAGATCAAATGATCTATAGCAGCTACACCGCTCGCGCCTGACATTGCTGTCCTCTGAAGTTTCTTTAAGCCAGAGATTTTTAGAGACGGTGGCCCAAGCGGCGTAGCTTCTGCTATGGTTCTGTGGGTCTGATGAGCTAAATTTTCCGTGTCCGAACAGCCTGTCTCGCAGCCAGAATCAGAGAGCGCTACCGCCTCATCTTCCCCGATGGAGCGGCCTATTCAGCAGCGCCACATGCCGCAGCAGCGGTGGCAGGTGTTTCCCCCTCAGAAGGCTCAAGCCAAGCAGATTGCTGAGGCTACGGCGCTTTCTCCGCTGCTGGCCCAGGTGCTTATCAATAGAGGCATTTACACGCCCGAGCAAGCCTGGGAGTTCTTAGATCCTGAGACGCTGCTGTTACCCTCGCCGCTAGATGAATTTCCCGATTTAGACGAAAGTTTGAATTTGCTGATTGAGGCGATCGCTCAGCAGCAAAAAATCCTGATTTGCGGAGACTACGATGCGGATGGCATGACCAGTACGGCTTTGTTGATGCGATCGCTCCGATACTTAGGCGCTCAGGTAGACTATGCCATCCCTAGCCGCATGGACGAAGGTTACGGCATCAATCTGCGCATCGTCGAAGAATTTCATGCTGCCAGCGGCGCGATGATTATCACCGTAGACAACGGCATCGCTGCCTATGAACCAGTCGCGCGCGCGGTTGAGCTAGGGCTAACGGTCATCCTTACCGATCATCACGCGGTTCCCGATCAGATTCCCCCGGCAACCGTTATTCTCAACCCTCAGCTCATTCACGAAGCCTCTCCCTACCGAGGGGTGGCGGGCGTCGGTGTGGCCTACATTTTAGCGGTGTGCCTGGCTCAGCGCATGGATAAAATGCAGGCGCTGACGGCCACTTTATTAGCCTTGTTTACGCTAGGCACCATCGCCGACTTAGCGCCGCTAACTGGGGTCAATCGCCGCTGGGTGCGCCGGGGCCTAACGCTGCTGCCTAAGTCTCGCATTGCCGGAATTCAGGCGCTGATTGAAGTCGCAGGACTCTCAGAGGATGCGGCTCTAAAGCCCGAGGCCATTGGCTTTCGCCTGGGGCCACGCATTAACGCGGTCGGTCGAATTGACGATCCGCAGATTGTAATTGACTTGCTGACGACGGATGATGTAGGCGTCGCTTTGCAACGGGCGATGCAGTGCGAAGAAACCAATAAGCTGCGCCGCCAGCTTTGCGAAGTCATTGAAGAGCAGGCGGTGGAATGGTGCGAGCAGCAGCAGGCAGACGGGCTGCTTGATTTAAGCCAAGAGCGCGTGCTGGTCGTCGTACAGCCCGAGTGGCATCATGGCGTAATTGGCATCGTGGCCTCTCGGCTCGTAGAGCGCTACGGCGTACCGGTTTTTATTGGGACTTACGAAGATAAAAGCAAAAAAGAGATTCGGGGTTCGGCGCGCAGCATTCCCGAGTTTAACGTGGTTGAGGCGCTGAGATTTTGCGATGACTTGCTAGATAAGTATGGGGGCCATAGAGCGGCAGGGGGCTTTTCTTTTCCGGCAAACAAGCTGCGTCAGGTTAAGTCTCGGCTGAGTACGTTTGCCAACCAGCATCTTCAGCTTGAGCACCTTAAGCCACTGGTAAAAGTGGATGTTCGAGCGGCCTTAGAAAGCATCAATCTAGAGCTGTTCTCGCAGATAGACCAAATCCATCCCTGCGGCATTGAGAACCCCGATCCGGTGTTCTGGACGGCGGGCGTTCGGGTGGTGGAGCAAAGAACCATTGGGAAAACAAATGCTCATTTGAAGCTGACGGTGGCGCATTCGGTAGGTGAGGGTGAACCGGCGGTGATAAAGGCGATCGCCTGGCGGTGGGGCGAGTACTACCCGCTACCGAGAGTGCTTGATATTGCTTACAAGCTGCGGCTAAACGAGTGGAAAGGCCAGCAAAATGTAGAGCTAGAGGTAGTGGGGGTTCGGCCTGCTACCGGTCAAGGTGAGGATGGCTCAGGCAGTCAAGGCATTCTTCCCTGGTCGGGGCCGGATCGTCAGAATGCTCAAAAAGAGGGTTTGCCGGTTCAGCCGCCTGCTCCAGAGGAGTCGCCCCCAACGCTTCCTACTACGGAAGCTTTCGTATCTGTTCAATCAGAAGCTGCTGAGCGTTCTGTTGTTGAAGGTTCTATTGCTGAAAGCTCTGTTGCCGAAAGTTCTGTTTCTGAAAGTTCTGCAGTTGTTGCTTCTGATGGACTTTCTAATGCAGTTGGCTATCAGACTAGTCCTGCTTCTAACCCGTCGAAGGTGCGGAAAAGTCCTACTCAAGTAGCCAAGGAAATCGCGCTGGGTTTGCGAAGAGATCTTCAGGCTCAGCAGCAGAAGTCTTTAGCAGCCTTAACTGTAGATTCGTTGAGTTCGCCTGAAAATGGTTCCGCCGACAACAGCTCTGCGAATAATGTATCTGCGAATAATACATCTGCGAATAATACAAAGCCAAAATCGGCAGCGGATGAAATTTACAAGGTGCCCTCGTCTTCTGGTATAGAACCCGCGTTCTCGATTGACCCAAAGACCTACTGGCTCACCAGAGAATTAGAACCTAAAACAACAACTGCAGAAGATAGCCCAACCGCAGATACGATGCTAGATACGGTGCCGTTGACCTCCGCTAGCCGATTGAACAACGAGCGCCCAGAGTTTGTTACTGATGAGCACTCAGCTAAACTGTTTGACGCTATAGAAAGTGCTTCCTCGGCAGATGCGGCCTTTTACGTAGAGTTTTACTACAGTCAGCGGCATTACAAAGGCAACTTAGCCGATTCGGATAATGGGCGACAGTTGACAATCGAGAACCCAGAGGGGCATTTGCTAGTGGTGCAAATGAGCGATTCTCCGAAAGAGGGTTCACGCCAACGCCAAGGCTTTTTGTACTTACCCAAGTCGCAGCCTCAGCCGGTTAATATCAGTGAGCTGAAGTACTTTAACCTGGTTCGCGCTGGGCTATGTGCAATAGAGCTGAAGCAAAAGACGCAGCTATTGATGAAGCAGGACGAGCTGTTGGCTGACAAAGATAGCCAAATTGCCACGATGAAGGCTCAAATTGAATTACTAGAAGAAAAAATAACGCAGCTCTCGGCCTCGCAGCAGCAGCAGTTTGCCTCGTTGGAGACCGAGCGCCAGGCGCAAGAAGATGCTATCCAAGGGCAAGAGGCCCAGATTGAGCAGCTACAAATTCAGGTGAGCCGTACGCCTTTGCCTAATAAGGCGGCTAGAGGCGATACTCAACAGCAGGTGCGAGCCGCCGTTAGCGATGGAGTTTGGTTTTGTTTGCAAAGGGCAAGTCAAAAAGATTTGCTAGCGGCATACCAAAACTATCAGCGGATATATACAGACGGCCCCGATACTCATGTTGAAGACTATTCAGAAGCGGGCATTCGGTTGAGTGCGGTCGTGAACCGCGAAGTCCTAATGCCGTTTTTTGAAGCGCTTCAGGTGTTTTTGGCGGCGGGCGGCACCGATCAGATTGGTGGTATTCGTTTAAGCGCTGTCTCTGCTTATCGCTTAGAAATGTTGCCGCCGCTGCTAGCCGATCAATGGCGGACGTTTTCAGCCGGGCAGCTTGCAAAGCGATCGCTCTCTAAAAAAGGCGTAAGTATGGTGCCTGTGAGTGCTCCTGACGCTGTTTCTGCAGGCGATCGCGATTTGCTTCAGCATTTTTTCTCGCAGTGGGAACATCCCATGGTGACCTGTTTGAGTACGAAGCCCCGCCAAGCCGCTTCTAGCCTGGATCAAATTAGCCAGCTACACAGTATCGCGGCTCAACTAGAGCGCTGTCTTTATCGTTGGCAATATGAGCTGCTGCATCAGCTAATTGCTGGCAAAGCGGGTAAAGGCGGACTGCTTAGACAAGTTTTTGCGCTTTAGGCTGCGCTCAAAAATCTGAGAGCCGTTCCGAATTCTAGGTGCGATCGCCTTATAAGGCTAATAACCTGGGGAAAACTTCTAGCGCTATAGAAAACCTTGGGGTGTATGTAGTTACGCTAATCTATCGTACAGCGCGAAGATGCCTATAGATGAAGGGATTTAAAGTAACTGCTCGAAGTATTGAAGCCGCTTTCTTCTAGATCGAAGCCCAATATTTTTTCTCTAGCTATTCGTAGTTTTCCAAGCTTTTCCGGAGTTTTCCACAGCGTTTTCCACAGGTTATCTCCGTCTTTTCCGCAGGGTTGGGTTCTCAGCTTCACTCAGTAGAGTGGGAAGTATGGAGAGAAGCGCTTACCAGCTTGTAAAAATAAGCACAGTAGTCCGCCTGCGGTTTTGGCTTCACGAGCTTGAAAAAACTTTCTACAGACCTTTGTTTTAGACTATGAATCGCGATTCTGCTGCTGATGCTTTGCCCGTAAGAATACGCAATAAAAATAGTTCTTTTTTAGACAGATTAGAAGCGGGGGAAATTCAAAAAACGCTCGAATATTCGCGTATTATGCAGTCTGTGCCCGATAACGCTAGGTCATTGAGCATTGCAGGCTACCTTTTGGCGCAAGCGGGTCAGATGCAGGCGTCTATGCAGGCATATAGGCAAACTCTTCGCATACAAGAAGATTCTCCCCGGCATTGGGTTAACTACGCAATTTCACTGGAACGACTAGGCTACTATGAAGGCGCGATGGAAAGTTATACCCGCGCCCTGGCCCTTTCTCCTTCCTACTTCAAAGCTATGTACGGCAAGAGCAAAAACCTATACCGGTTAACCCACTATCAAGCGGCTCTAGAGAGCTATGAGGCTGCGTTGGCCGTTAGAGACGATGCCTACGAGGTGTGGTATGGACGTGGCAAGGCGCTAGCGAAGCTAAATCGGCTAGAAGAGGCCGCCCTGAGCTTTGAGAAGTCGCTTCAGTTAAATCCGCAGTCGGCTAAGACTTGGGCGAGCTTGGGTCAAGCGCTGATGCACCAGAATAAAGATGAAATGGCGATTAGTAAGTTTGATCAGGCCATTGAGCTATCGAGTAAGCGATCCGCATCAGGAGAGAATGCGCCATCGCCGGAAGCATTGTCGGAAGCTGCGCTGTTTTGGACGCACAAAGGCTTTTCTCACAAGCGCTTGGGCCAATACCAAGAGGCGCTGAGCTGCTTTGATCGCGCTATTGAGCTAAATCCATCGGCGGCTAGAACCTGGCACCATCGTGGCCTCACCTTGATGAACCTAGGTCAGTACGAAGAGGCTTACGACAGCTTTGAGTCAGGGCTGAAGTTTCAAGCTTATGACCATAAGAGCTGGCTGAGCTTGGGCTGGGCCTTAGAAAAGATGGGTGCCTACGAAAAAGCGATTGAAGCTTACAACAAGTCGCTGACTATTGAGCCCGATCAGTCGTTTGCTTTTTATCGCCAGGCCCGCTGCTATGCGCTGTTGCAAAATCAGGCGTCGGCGATGGAGCACTTACGCCGAGCCATTTCTCTGCAGCCAGAGTCGTATGCTCAACGCTCGATGAGCGACCCTATTTTGCGCGGCGTGCAGACGAGGGCAATGGTCGCGGGTGCGCTCTCGTCTCGGTAAGATCGAATGCCTAAAGCCTAATCGGATGCCTAAAGCCTAATCGGATGCCTAAAGACTAATCTGAGGTTGAGCGGCGTAGAACCTTGCGGGCAATGACGGCTCCCACTAATAAGATCGCGATGTAGGGGCTGTATACCAATAGCCACAGACCCAGCTGTAAAAGATCGGTGGTAAAGTGCCCTACTGAGCTAGTAGAGGCGCTCCAGGTATTTGCGAGCTGTCTGGTAAAGGCAGGCTGGTTTGGCGTTTGAACAATTGCGCTCTCTAAACTCACGCTGATGGTGGAGAAGCTGATTTGAGTTTTTAGACTCTGCTGCGCCGCTCTCATCTGTTCAATGTCTTGTCGTACCTGGCTCAGCTCGCGCGAGACTTCCAACACATCCGAGATCTTTCCAGAACGAGACATGATCTCTTTTAGGGCTTCTTCGGACTTTTGCGAGTTGCTAATGCGCGCTTGTAAATCGACTAGCTGGCTAGAGACATCCTCAGTGGCGATCGCCCGATCTTGAACTTCTCCAATCTCTGCAAAGGCATCTATCGCGCTATCGAAGCGGTCTTGAGGAACTCGAATTTCGAATAAGGTGGCCTGCTGGCGGCCCGCGGGCGAGGTGCGATCGCCTCTATAAGCGTCTGTATCTTGGCTGCGATCGCTCAGTGACAAAATATCTCCCTGCTGAGCGCTCACAATCTCTCGTACTTGTTGAATACTCTCTTCTATAGACTCTACGCTTAGAGAGAGAGAAGCCCGTTTGATCAGCTGAGGACGCTGGGCCGATGCCTGCTCGGCGAGTGGTTCGTTGCCACCGGCTGCCGGTTTTGGGTCAGCCAATTTTTGGGCAGTGGCTTCAGGTAAAGCGCCTCCCGAATCTGCCTCAGGCTCTAGGCCACCGGACGACTGTGCTATTTCTGCGGTAGATGAAGACGGGGCCGCACAGCCGGTAAGTCCGGCTAAAGTGATGATAGAACCCGTAAACAGTGAGAGCCAAAGACGCTTCATAAAGTTTCCTTGTGAATCGAGGAGTGATATTGATCGGTTACTGTTGCAATTTTCTGTCTATGCTCAGTTTGGCCGTTGGATAAGTCCAAAACCGTCTGGTTGCAGAAATTGAAACTCGATCTCATCATCACCGCCACTTATCGCTGTTTCGGGCGATCGCCAATGACACTTCTGTAATCTGTTTCTATAGTCCGTTGAAGACAATGCCTTAAAACGCAATGCTGTAGAGAGTGCAAGCGCCTAAACATTCACGATAGTAAAGAATCAAGTCTTGAAAAGACGAAGCCGCTCGTTTACCCTAAGCTCCGCTCGCATAGTGCAAAGAAAGACTGTAATCTGCCCAATAGAATAGGCAACTCTTCAATGCCGGAGAGCAGCGACTCGCTGACTTCACCGTTGGCTTCCATCCGGTAGAACTTCCAACCTTCTCCGTTGGTAATAGCGCCATAGACATCTACTAACCGGTGCGATAGTGCCGTGGTGCGTTGGCAAGTTCTCATCCCGACCAAACACTGCGCAGTCGCTTGCTTAAAGTCGTCGTCTTTAATCCCTACGATGCAGGCTATCGGCGATTCTACATATGCCTTGCGCGGAGCAACGAGATAGCTAACTTGCCCGGATACATCTTCGCCTTCGAGCGCAGCCCCTTTCCATATCTTGAGCTGGCTGGTGTACTCTAGCCCTTCTTCGCAGATGGCATCTACTAGCAAATCTTTGGAGGAAGTCCAGTCGAACCGCTGCAGCCTTTCTAGCCGCTGACGTAAGAAGTCGCTGAGCGGAATTGGCTCACCTTCTACTCGCCACCGCTTGAAGTTGGCAATGTCTACGTACTGCATTGCCTCCGGGTACGTAAAACTCGAAAACCTTCTTTTGGTGACGTCTGTAGTTTGAAGGGCGGTCATATCCTTAAGCCTCTAAGCTTCATGATTCTATGGGGAGGTAGTGCGTCTCGATGATTGTAATATTCGCACCGTACATGTTTGTTGCACTCTACTACGCATTTACCAGGGGAACATGGGTAGATCAGGGGGATTCGCAATCTCGTAAGAATCCTTGCGGATGGGGGGGGATCATATGCTACATTTTATAAGCTTAGATGGCTTGGGGGTCAGTGCCCGAGTGGTTAATGGGGGCGGACTGTAAATCCGCTGGCTACGCCTACGCTGGTTCAAATCCAGCCTGGCCCACCATCTAGGCCCATGTGGCTCAGTGGTAGAGCACACCCTTGGTAAGGGTGAGGTCACGAGTTCAATCCTCGTCATGGGCTTTTTAGTATTTTTCGCTAGCTTCGTCTGGTTAAGTTACGACCCGGCTACTCTACGGCACAAATTTTGCCGGTAGTTAGCGATTCATAGATCTGGTTGATGAGCGCTTCGCTGTCGTCGTCAATTTTGCTACCGGCAAATACGGACATTAAAAACGTTCGATCGGCTTGGGTAATCTGGCGAGTGGCGAGCATTTTGGCTGCCCTTTTTTTGATGGCTACGGATTCAGCAGAAGGCATAGAGCACCGCTTCAAAACGTTGTTTCAAATATGCCCATTTTCTGAGACTTTGCTAAAAAGGCCTTGCTAAAAAGGCTTTACTAAAAAGACTGCGTTCATAGGCGCAGTTAGCCCTATAAAACGCAGTCTTCTTTTTACTATCTGCCTATCTATCTATCCGTCTACCTGTGGTCGCTGCGTAAAGCAACGTTTCAGGGCGACGTTGCGGTTATACAGCCGCTAGCTCTTTTACAGGGCGCTTGCTGTTGCGAATGTCGTTAATCGCTGTTGCGTAGTCGTCGGCTTTGAATACAGCGGAGCCAGCAACTACGGCGTTTGC
>Ga0115546_1000581_pt1 | contig 24527 bp, 22 predicted proteins | sample COGITO_mtgs_1004_FD_87186 | JGI IMG/M metagenome (GOLD analysis project Ga0115546, IMG submission 87186) | Pelagic marine microbial communities from North Sea - COGITO_mtgs_100413 | ecosystem: Environmental > Aquatic > Marine > Epipelagic | place: Germany:Helgoland, sampling site Kabeltonne...
CCCAGCATCAATTGCAGTGGCTGGTAAAATTTCATTATCTTTGTCACCCATTGATGATGAAGACGATGAAATGCACGGCTAATCTTTTATTTGCTGGCTCGGGCTCAGCCCGAGTTATCTAAGCTTGGATGCTTTTATGTTCCGACTGTTAAACGCCTTTATCCATTTCCCCTATTACACCATTATGGAGCTACTGCATCGCCTGCACGACATGCTGTACTACTACAAAAATACTGAGTTTCGCAAAGCGGATCTAGCGCTGTTTCGCGCTTATCTATTTCGTAACCCTTATCTGATGTGTCGCCGCTATTTGTCCTCGAAAAAATGCATTGAGCCTAATAAAGACAAGGTGCAAGTGATTTACGGTGAAACCTTGTGCATGACCTTTGAGCTGCTCATCGCAAAACTTGCCATTACTGAGCATGACATTGTGTTTGAGCTGGGCTGTGGTCGTGGTCGAGGCTGTTTTTTTATTCATGCCATGACCAATGCTGAAGTGGTGGGCATAGAGCTCAACCCGACTTTCGTTAAAAAAGCCAATGTGATCAAAGACAAGCTAGCGATCACTAATATGTCTTTTGTGCAAGACAACATCTTCGAAGCAGATTTAAGCCGCGCCACAGTGATGTATTTCTATGGTGTCGCCTTTTCAGATACCGCCACCATTGGCCTCATAGAAAAATTCTGCCAGCTGCCAGCGGGTATTCGCATTATTTGCATCGGCTTTTCGCTGAATGATTATTACGACCAACCATTGTTTGATGAAATAGACGAGTTTGAAGTGTTTTTCTTGTGGGGTAAAACCCAGGTGTACGTCTGTCAAACCAAAGGCCAGGATGATATAGCCAGTTTGAGTGATCAAGTATTGCAGCTGCTACTGCAAAGCGTCGAAAACTGACACTTTTTGTCAGGCCAGAGCTGCCGCAAACTGTCAGGTCTATCAGGTTAAGCTGATAGACCTATTAGCTAACGCCAGGCCATGGTCTTGATATGAGGGCATAAATTGATTAATTAATCAGCACTGAAAAAACTGGCATTGAATTCGCATTAGTCTAAATACCAGACAAGTTTAAACAAGACCTTATATTTCACCCACCCAAGCTTTGGAGGCTTACATGTTAAAAAGAACTTCACTACAACAAGGTTTCACATTGATCGAACTGATGATCGTTGTGGCAATTATCGGTATATTGGCATCGGTTGCAGTGCCTGCTTATCAGGATTATACGCAAAGAACTAAACTCGCAGCGGCTGTTGCTGGTGTTGGCGCCTATAAAACAGCTATTACTGAATGCTACCAAAGAACCGCTAGTTTTGCGTTATGCGATCTAGGTGAAAACGGTGTTCCTGTAGCGATTACAGCTGCAGGACAAATTTCACAAGTAACATCAGTATCATCAACTGCAGCTGATACTGGCTCATTTACTGTTCTTACCGCGGCACTCGACACCACCCCCGCTGCTATGTCAGTGATATTTACGCCCACAATTAACACAGGTGGTTCTGCAGTAGTTTGGACTTTAACTGGATCTGGTTGCAACAGTGCAGCACCGGCAGCATCTCGCGGAATAGCTTGCTAACATCCAGGTATATTATAAACCAGAACTAAATAAAGGCCCTTCGGGGCCTTTTTTTGTGCTTCAACTTTTTATTGCCTCCCCTAAACACTCTCGCAATTCCTGTCTATACTTTGAGAACACGTCCGTTTCTATACGTTTTTCTCAGGGAGCAGTTGAGAGCCTATGTCAACAAAGATTAATATCTCTGGCCTTGCCAAGCGCTTAGTGCGAGATAATGTCATATCCCAGGAGACCGCCAGCGCTTGCACAGCTGCAGCCTATGAGCAAAAAACCCCGTTCGTCACCTATTTAATTCGTGAAAAAAAGGCTCAATCTATAGATGTAGCACTCGCTGCGGCCGATGAATTTGGCACGCCTGTGTTTGATCTCAATGCTTTTGAAATGGAAGTTTGCCCTAAAGAAGTAGTCGAGCTGAGCCTAGTGCAAAAACACCGAGCCATGCCCTTGTTTAAACGAGGTACTCGGTTATTTTTAGGCATTTCAGACCCGACTAATTTGCTCGCACTTGATGAAATAAAATTTAACACTGGTCTTACCACTGAAGCTGTTTTAGTGGAAGAAGACAAACTGCAGATTATGATCGACAAGTTTATGGAGTCGCAAGACACCTCCATGCACATGGACGAGGATGAACTGGAGAACCTTGATCTTGAAACAGTGATCGAAGAGCAAACTAAAGACGATGGCCCAATCGGCGCCGATGATGCTCCAGTGGTCAAGTTTGTCAACAAAATGCTGTTAGAAGCCATTAAAACCGGTGCTTCTGATATTCACTTTGAGCCTTATGAAAAAGCCTATCGGGTTCGATTCAGGATGGATGGTATTTTACGCGAAGTGACTCGGCCACCAGTCAACCTTGCGCCTAAAATTGCGGCTCGCTTAAAAGTGATGTCCAGTATGGATATTTCCGAACGGCGCTTACCACAAGATGGTCGAATAAAATTGCGGCTCAGCAAAACCAAAGCCATTGATTTTCGCGTCAATACCCTGCCCACCTTGTTTGGTGAAAAAGTCTGTTTGCGCCAATTAGACCCGGATTCCGCCAAGCTGGGCATTGATATGCTGGGCTATGAAGACGAACAAAAAAAATTGTTTCTCGACGCGCTGGATCAACCCCAAGGCATGATTCTGGTCACAGGCCCGACAGGCTCTGGTAAAACTGTGTCCTTGTACACTGGCTTGAATATTCTCAACACGCCAGAGCGTAATATCTCTACCGCAGAAGACCCGGTGGAAATTAACCTTGAAGGCATTAATCAGGTCAACGTCAAGGCCAAGATCGGCATGGACTTTGGCACGGCGCTGCGGGCGTTTTTACGACAAGATCCAGACATTGTCATGGTGGGTGAGATTCGAGATCTAGAAACCGCGCAAATTTCCATTAAGGCGGCGCAAACTGGTCACCTGGTGTTATCCACATTGCACACCAACTCTGCCGCTGAAACTTTAACACGTTTGCGCAATATGGGCGTGCCGGCTTTTAACATTGCCACCTCTGTGTCGCTGATCATTGCCCAACGACTGGCCAGGCGTTTGTGCAACCACTGTAAAAAACTGCTTGATTTGCCGCACCAAGCCCTGCGCGAAATTGGCTTTGCCGAACAAGATTTGGAAGACATTACCATCTACGGCCCAGTCGGTTGCGATAAATGTGTTAATGGCTATAAAGGCCGAACTGGTATCTACGAAGTGGTTAAAATAACCGAAGCAATCGGCCGTTTGATCATGATGGAGGGCAATTCCATCGAAATTGCTGACAAAGCCAAAGAAGAAGGCTTTAATGACTTAAGGGCCTCTGGTTTACGCAAAGCCAAGGCTGGCATCACCAGTTTAGAAGAAATCAACCGAGTGACCACTGGTCACTAGTGTATTCCCCAAAAACCTGGCCACCTTCATTTGGCCACCCAAAAGGCAACGGCGGTAGCAAATGGCAGTAAAAGCAGCGACAGGCGCCAAGGGCGTTAAAAGTAAAAAATCAAAAGTAGTGAAGACTTTTCAGTACGAGTATGTTGGCCTGGATAAAAAAGGTAAAAAAATCAGGGGAGATTGTTCGGCAACCTCCACCGCCATTGCAAAATCTGAGCTGCGCCGCCAAGGCGTGGTGGTTAAAAAGCTCAAGAAAAAATCCCAGCCACTGTTTGGTGGCAGCAAACAAAAAATTGGCCCAGGCGATATTTGTATTTTTACCCGTCAGCTGGCCACCATGATGAAATCTGGCGTGCCTTTGGTACAATCGTTTGAGATTACCGCCGAAGGCTTAGAAAACCAGAGCATGCGTAAATTACTGTTGGACATCAAAAATGAAGTCGAAGGCGGTAACTCGCTGGAGTCTTCCCTGCGCAAACACCCGAAATATTTCGATGATTTATTTTGCAGTTTAGTGGGCGCTGGCGAGCAAGCTGGCGCACTGGAAACCATGCTGGATCGAGTAGCCACCTACCAAGAAAAAACCGAAGCTCTCAAGCAAAAAATTAAAAAAGCCATGAAATACCCTATTGCTGTGGTCTGTGTGGCTATGATTGTCACAGTGATCTTGCTGGTCAAGGTAGTGCCAACATTTGAAGAATTATTTGAAGGCTTTGGTGCCGATCTGCCCGCTTTTACTAAATTTGTGATGGGCTTGTCCGACTGGATGCAAGCGAACTGGTATTATATTGTCGGTGGCGCTATTGCAGTGCCCTTTGTGATTAAATACTGTTTGCGTAAATTCCCAGGTTTTCGAGATTTTATTGATAGAGCCAGTTTAAAAGCACCAATTGTCGGCGATATTTTATTTAAATCAACCATTGCGCGATTTGCTCGTACTTTGGCCACGACTTTTGCCGCTGGTGTGCCATTGGTTGAAGCCTTGGAGTCTGTAGAAGGCGCTACTGGCAATATTGTCTACAAACGAGCTGTAGTGCAAATACGCGAAGAAGTGGCTGCTGGCACACAACTGCAGTTCGCCATGCGTATGACTGGGGTCTTTCCATCCATGGCCATCCAGATGACGGCCATTGGCGAAGAATCTGGCGCTTTAGATGAAATGCTGTCCAAGGTTGCGGATTATTATGAAGATGAAGTGGACAATGCAGTGGACGGGCTGACCAGTTTGATGGAGCCAATTATTATGTCGGTGCTTGGCGTTTTAGTCGGTGGTTTGATCATCGCCATGTACTTACCGATCTTCCAGATGGGTAAGGCGGTAGGCTAAACATGCTCGACTTATACCAAGATTTTTTTGCTCAACACAGCTGGGGCTTGCCGGTGATTGTCGGCCTGCTGGGCTTGCTGATTGGCAGCTTTTTAAATGTGGTCGCCTATCGGCTGCCCATGATGCTAGAACAAGCCTGGCAACAAGATGCCAAGTATATTCAAGATATTGTAGACGCTGGCCATTCTCTAATCCAGCCTCGGCCGTTGGCATTTGAACAAAGCCTGGCCCAATCTGAGGCGCCAAGCATTACTCTGAGCAAACCGCGATCTCACTGCCCCAAGTGCAAGCAACACATCAAAGCCTGGCAAAACATACCTCTCATCAGCTCTATGCTGCTGCGCGGCAAGTGTGCTAACAAGGCTTGTGACGCTAAGATTCCACCGCGTTATTGTATGGTTGAATTGATCACTAGCATTTTGTCTGTGCTGGTCGCAATTCAATTTGGCTTTACTCTTGCCTGCGTTGGGGCTTTATGTTTAACCTGGGTATTAATCGCCCTCACCCTTATTGATTTTGATACTCAACTGCTGCCTGATCAAATTGTATTGCCACTGGTGTGGGTTGGCTTAATACTAAACTATTGTAACCTTTACACCAGCTTAGAATCAGCTGTGCTTGGGGCTATTTTTGGCTATATGAGTTTATGGACGATCTTTCAAACCTTTAAATTGCTCACCAAAAAAGAAGGCATGGGTTTTGGCGATTTTAAATTATTTGCAGCGCTTGGAGCTTGGCTTGGGGTGGCGTCACTGCCTGCTATATTGATGCTGGCATCACTTATTGGCTCGGCCTATGGATTAAGCATGATTGTCTTTGGCGGCCAAAACAGCCAAAAGCCTATTGCTTTTGGGCCTTATCTGGCGATTGGTGGCTGGTTATTTTTGATGTACGGTAATGTAATCAATAGTTTTTTACCGTTTGAACATTATTTTACCATGTAAGCTTTAGGCTATGTCATCCCGCTCAGAGTCGTCTTGTGGCGCGCTTGGGGCGTCCACAATCCCAAGCTCCACCAGTTGCTTAAAATTCACCTTCTTGTGATACATCAAAAAACTACAATAGGCGACTTTGAACATTTTATTAGCATGCTCTTTAGCTCTGGTGCGAATCTCATGAGCTGAAATATACTCTCGACCATTATTAGTAGCAAACTCACTGATCGCTATCGCAACCTCTTGCGTCGCGCCTGGCACTTGTAAAATAAGTTTTTCTAAATCAAAAATAGTCAGGGCTTCAGTGGCTAAACCTGCATCCACAATGAGCTTTTCAATAAGCCGATAGAATGTGTCGACAGATTCAATTTGCGTTTTCACCACTTGAGCGGCTTGAGTGTCAAAAAAACTAACCATCAAAATCTCCTTCAGATGCATCATCCGCAGTATGGTCATCTTGAGACTGGTCTTGGGGCTGGGTCATCAATTGTATAAAGTATTGCATCAAGCCCCGAGCACGTGGACCGATTTCTTCTATGTTGGTAAACTCTCGAACATCAAAATCGGCTTTTGTTAAACCTTGGTTGTCTTTTGCAAAAGCGGCCCACAGGTCTCGAGCCGTTGCTTCTGAAAAACCAATTTTGTCTGCACCTGTCATAAATTCTTTTTTTGACAGTGTAAAAGGGTCAGCGTCGGCGACCGATTTATCACCATGTTCTGCCTCTTCAACATTGGCGATGGACTGTAACGCTTCAAAGGGACTAGTGCCTTTAATATCCATAACTGTTTTGCCTCCCATTGTCATTGCCAGCGTCTACATAGTCACTGGCGGTAAGCTTTCGCACTGCGCAATCAAGCAATGAACTTTTTAAAAATTAGAGCACTAGTCGTGCCGCCAAAACCATAAGAGTTCGATAAAACATACTTAAGCTGAGCTGCTCTTGCCTGGTTAGGCACTAAGTCAAAACCATCACAACCTCGATCTGGCGTGTGTAGATTTGCTGTGGCTGGTATCAGGTTATCTGCCATCGCCGCTAGGCACAAACCTGCTTCAATACCGCCTGCCGCGCCTAAACCATGACCATGCAACGACTTGGTTGATGAAATAGGCACTTGGTCTTTTGGGGTTTTATCGGCTGCAAAGCAACTAGCAATGCCTTGCAGCTCGGCATAATCGCCCAAGGGCGTGGAAGTGCCATGAGCATTAATATAATCCAGATCTTGTGTGGTAATGCCAGCGTCTTTCAATGCCATCCGCTGGGCATGGGCACCACCATGGCCAGATTTTGGCGGTTTTGTCACATGTTCTGCGTCAGAGCCACTGCCAAAACCAGCCAGTATACCTAAAATTGGCACATGTCGCGCTAGAGCCAGGTCTAGCGACTCTAACAATACAATGCCAGCGCCCTCACTGAGCACAAAACCGTCTCGATCAACATCCCAGGGTCTACTGGCAAGTGCAGGCTCATCATTGCGTTTTGACAAAGCATTGGCTGCTTGATAACCAGCCAGACTAAACGGCGTCACGCTTTCATCAGTACCACCTGCGAGCATGTAATCCGCCTCACCCCATTGAATGGCCCTCGCAGCGAAACCAATATTATGATTGGCAGTGGCGCAAGCAGTCGACATGGCCCAGTTGGGGCCTCGTAAACCATAGCGAATAGCAATTTGCCCAGCTGGAATATTGTGCATGTGTTTAGGATGAGTTCGAGCTTCTACTCGAGCGCCCGAGTGCAATTTTGCAATATTGTCTTCTAAAGTGCGCACTCCAGTCATACAACTGCCTAAGCTCACGCCAAAACGGTAAGGATCAATGTTGCCATCAAGGTGTAGTTGCGTTTGCTGATAAGTTTTAGCTTGGCTGAGTAACCCGGCTTGACGCAGGGCTTGTTCCGCAGCGACTAAAGCAAAATGACTAAATGGGTCCATTTCACGTGCCAATTTGGCGGGTAAAAATTGATGAATATCGAGGCCTCGAACTTCACCAGCAATTTTTACTGCAAAATCGGCAGTGTCAAATTTTTCAATCTGACCAATGCCGGACTGCCCTACTTTGGCCTTGGCCCAAGCCTGCTCTAAATCTAAACCTAAACAACTTAAATGACCAATGCCAGTGATTGCCACTAAACGTCGTCCCTGATGATCCCTATATGCAGCATTCACCGATAGCGCTCCTCTTTCATTTCTTTCAATGCAAGCGCTTGGCGCTGACTCAATGTTAAAAATACAATGAAGCGAAGCATACCATTTTTTAGAGGAAAAAGGATAATCACCAGCCTGGGATCTTGGTTGAGTAAATAGGTGTTTACTCTGGCCATCGTGACTATTTGTCGTGACTATTTAAGGCAGACAACTACTTAAAAGAAGCAAACACCATCTGCCACCAGAGGGTAAAACTTGCCGCCAACAGTAAAGCTCTTTTTTGCCAATCTGCAATAACGCCATTGGTCAGGCGACAGTCTTGCAAAAGTCGTTGCACCAACTCATGTTTCAATGGCAAGGTCGATAAGGCGGCTGCCTCTAATACCTGACAACACTCTGGCCATAAGCTCGCCCAATGCTGTTGAGGGCCTTTCGCAAGGCTTTTAAAGTCTGTATTAAAACGAGAGTCATTATGCTCAGCAGGGCCAAGTAAATCTGTAAAAGCTGCGGCTAAATACTGGCCGCCAATGACGCCAGTTCGATGTTGCTCTGTATTAAGTTCACTGATAACGTCAATTACATCTAAATCTAAAAATGGCATGGCAAAGGTCAGCCTATGCTGATTAGCAATTCGCGCCAGTGGCCCTAACATTGGTTGTAAATGCCAGCGAAACAAACCAGCTTGGGCTTGCTCGAGGCCGCTCCAAGTTTGCCATTCTGGTGGAATTTCTTGCTCTAGCGCCAGACCTTCAAGCTCAAGAGATTCAATAAAATCATCGGCGAATAAAGTCTTAGTAACTGCTCGCTGATTAATATAAGAGCGCATCGAAGCAAATTGATCATAAGCCGCCGAATCACAATTTTGCCGTTGCTGCCAACGCTGGGCTTGAAACACCTGATGATAGCCAAACAAAATATCTTCGCCTAATGGCAACACTAAAAAATTACCCTCTTGTTTATTAATGAGAGTTTTTGCCCAATGATAGGCATTAAAATCGCCAAATGGTTGTCCCCAAAACCGCACGAGCTCTGTTAAAGATGGTGGTCTAGAAGTTACAATAGTTTCGGTTTGAGTCTGAATTGCATAGGGACTGCGACGCTCAAACAAGCGCCGTAGAATCTGGCTGGACACACCCTCACCGTCGAGAATTTGCACTGTTTGCTTACCGGATTGCGCTAAGATTCTATCCACACTGTCGCACAGTGCTTTCGCGCAATCTTGGTGGGTTCTAGCCACGACTGATTGCTCTTGTAAAAACTGCCAGTAACAGGTTTGGCGAACTTGGCCACGTTCGGCCAGTATAATCTCACCAGGTTTTATGCAGCGAACTTTGCGCAACAGTGTGTGACCAGCGCCTAAGCTACCACTCATTAACAAACTATTAAACGCTTTTGGCTCAAGACTGGGCATTTCCAATTGAGCGAGCGCTCTTTCTGATGAAGCGAACCAAAGATGGTCACCATCTTGGTGTACATATAAAGATTTTAAGCCAACCGGATCTCGAAATAGCAACAAGCGCTGTTCATTTGGATCCCAAATCACCGCTGCAAAACTCCCGCGCAACATAGGCACTGCAAGTAGGCCTTTTACTTGATACAGTTGCAATAATAACTCGGCTGCATTGTTAATTTTTGCACCATCTGAACCAAGCCGGGACACCAGCTTTGGGGTGTTGTGGAACTGACCATTGAGCCACACTAAGCAACCTGTGTCTTCACAACGAAAACTGCTTTCTTGTAGCGTGGGGTTTAACAGGGCTTCAAGCCGTAATCGATGATCACTAAACGATAAGGGAACGTCTGTATCTTGTGCGACCAACGCCGCCATGGCTGCAATTTTTGGCTCACACGGGATGCGAGATCCACCAACTGCAAAGACTCCAACTAAACCTGACATGCAACTTCCTTTCTGCATTGGCACTACTAAATTGGCACTATATGAGTGGGTTATAAACCCAGCTTTTTTATAGACCCTAAAAGCTGGGTTGTCTTAAGTATAGTAAGCAAGAGCTTGTCTGTCCAAAAATTGATCATCGATGTACACCACTGCCTTTGAGCATGGATTCATTAGCCGGCGTTACTGGTTCGATTAAATAGGTATTGTCTTGCGCTTGATGACTCACCACTTGAATAGTATCGCCAGCTTTGAATCGGGTTTTACCAGTGGTTCTCACTTGAACCAATAATCCAACGTACTTGGAATCGAGCCGAGCCTCACCAAAATCTTGATCGACCCTGGATGTACGCACCTGACCAGTCGCCCCTAAACAATACTCTGGCCATAACGCTGACCGAAAGCTAAAGAGGCCACTAAAGGCTTGTATTAGCTGACCAGACACCACGAGCCCAACCACCAACGCCCCAAGCAACACCACTAATCCAACTGGCCATATCAATAACGTATCGGTGATAATGAGCGGCAATGCATCCACTGCCCAATAGCTGGCAACCCAGCCAATCAAGGTCATAAGCCCTATAGCCACGGTAGCTGGTACGCCAACGACCCCAAAAGTAGTCAACCTATTGAGTACAGGTCCCGGATCTACAAACAAATGATCAAACTTATTAATTGAAATCGGCGCAAAATCTAAGATTATTAAAAGCCAGTACAATAATTGGAGCACCAGTAATAGCGTCAATATAATCGTCGGAAAAGACATCATAATCGAGACAAATTTATTGGCTTCAGGACTTAAAAATACAAAACTCATTGATCTTCCTTGATAGAATTTAAAGGGGATTTGTTTAAAGTCTAGATTATATTCTATGCTCTACCCATAGCGTTTAAAATTTAAACACCATACAACAAGGCTATTTAATGAACACCTCGCCAACTGTACATGCGCCTATCCATATTGCCCAATTAGGCAGTTTTATTGAAAAAGAACCAGGCGAAAAGCTTTTAATCGAACAAAAGAGCGCTGTGCGTTATGGTGATGCTTATTTGCTGCGCTATGAACAGGGTGAAGCATGGGTGTTTTCCTACGGGGTATTGGTCTGTTGGAATTTAAGCTTTGACGAGCGCCAAGCCCTGTTTGCCGAGCTTGCGCCGGTTTTGCACGACCATATTGCAAGGCCCCTGAGCGAGCAATACTCTTATGTTGTGGATTTAAATGAAAACTTTAATGTGCATCATGATCATATTCGTTTAGACAATGATGATGATTTAACCAGGCTTGCTCTAAGCCATGCCTTTGCTCAATCAGAAAAATTAGCTTTTTTTGAAGAGCAAGCGCAAACCTTAATTCGACGAAACAAATTTCTTTCAAAAGAGCTGGCACAAAAAGGTCGAATTTCTCTAACTCGTAGAGATCTGTCTAAGCTTCGTGGTGTTCTGTTCGACACCAGTAGCGATATTACTTTGAACTTCAACCTGCTGGACACGCCTGAGTTCTTTTGGGATTATCCAGAAGTGGAACACTATTATCAGCGCCTGGCTGGCTATTTAGATTTAACCTCAAGAATGACAATCTTAAACCGTAAAATTGAAACCATTCATGCCCTGCTAGACATGCTGGCATCAGAACAAAATCATAAACACTCGGCATTTTTAGAGTGGATTATTATTGTGTTGATTGCGGTGGATATTATGGTGTATTTTTTAGGTGGTTAATGGCTGGTTAGCGTGCTTTAGCTACATTTCAAAAAGTAACAGATTAAAACTATACGTTTAAAATAAACAGGTATTAGGCTAACTCATTCGTGCTCTAATAAAGGTTCGAATTTCAAGATAACAATAATACGAGGAACTACCACATGACAATTGAAAAACCATCAGCACAAAGCACAGCAGAGTTTGCAAGTATCCAAGACACAGCCAGGGCCAATGGTGTAACAGATAATAACGACAAAATTTTAACTAAAGATGAATATATAGCTTATCAGGCAGCACAAAACCCGCCAAGAGGAAAGGGAGAGGCAGAGACGGCGTGGGCAACAGAGTTTGAGACAGACGGCGTGCCGAAAGATCAAGTAGACCTGCAACAATATTCAGACAGCAATTTATTAGGAGTGCAGGAGAAATCTAGCACTAGTCTTGATGAGATTGATGCACCCCCTGAAAAACGAGCGAGAATGAACGAAGAGCTCTCCAGAATTTTGGTGGAATATATGAGTAAATCTACCAATGAAAATAAACCAAAGCCTTAGTAAAGCTTAGATAAATAAAAAAAGTGTTAATCAATATTATATTATTTAGATCAAATTTAGCTTCATAACAATGCAGTATTTCGCGATAGCTAATATTGCGTTTTTATTGCTACTGTTTTACTCAACAGTAGCGGCTATGAGATAAGACCGCAGTATCAAAGGAGTAATTACCTCAATGAAAGACTTTTTTTCATCACAAGAATTTCAAGACCACAATAACCATCTTAGAAGCTTAGATACCCTATATGACGTTATTGAAAAGTTGCTCATAAAGCTTGGCTATGACGACGAGAAATGCATTAAAATGTGGGATTTAGAAGTTGCCCTGGATGAAGTTGTGGGTTTAGATTTTGAGCAATGTGACTATATAACCAAGCTTGTGTCAACTCAAAATAACAGCTACACGTCTATCCATGAAATTCAAGAACTTAAAAAAAATGTAAAGAGTGAAGCATTTAAAGACAGTTTTTCCCTTTACTTAAATCGAATGGCACAAGAATAAAGTCACCATTAAGCCCTCTAATTCCCCCCTCAACTGCTGGTCATTTCTTATAGACTATGTGGCCAGTGACTTCCCCAGTGCTGTGCCACCTCAGCCAAAATAGGCTATCTCCCACTTCAACGATAAAAGTTTGATATTTCGATACACAATTTTTGAGACCTAAGTCCCACAAATTTAAATTATTTTTTCTTTTGCCATCACTATTCGAGTTATTTTGGCTTTTATTTTGGGTTAATCTCAGCTAAAAGCCACACCTTCAAATCATCATTAAAATTTAACTGTTGATAAATCAATCTTTTACAAAAAAGACGTTGGTTATTATTGTGTGGATCAGTCTTAATAGCTAAGGCTTTTTGTGTAGAACTAATTTGCTAGTATAAAGATATGGAGTCTTTTTTATAAAGACGGTTTTACTCAAGGCGCTGTCATGAAGCAAGCTGTAAGAATAAGATCAGTAGTTGTACTGATTAAAGGCATGACCTTTATTGAGTTGCTGGTCACGATGTTACTTGCCATGTTACTTATTGCGGTGGGCATGCCTGGTTTTGTGAGTTTACGACAAAGCCAAGCGCAAGCAGCTGCCATGAATCAAACCTACGCCCTTTTACAATTTGCCCGAAGTGTGGCGGTGACTGATGCCAACCGAGTGACTTTTTGCAGCTCGACTGATGGTGCCACTTGTACAAATAACGATAACTTTGCAGTTGGCGCTGTAGTGCTGTCGCAAAACCCAGATGCAAGCCAAACACTAATTCGTGTGGTGGACCCAATCACCAGTAAAAATTTTAAACTCACTTTACAAGGTTTTGCCTCAGCCACTCAATTGGTGTTTACAGACACTGGTGAAATTGAAAATCTCAACAGTAATGCAAGCTTGGTGTTTTGCGATCCAAGAGGCACAAAATTTGGCGATGCACTGGTAATTAATCCACTGGGCATGGTGCGAAGCGCTAGCGATGATGATGGTGATGACATTATTAATCTACACGATCAATCAAATATTGTCTGCAGCAGTTAGCAACGAGGTATAAAAATGCGATTAGATTCAAGACCAATAATTATCACCAGACAAAAAGGTGAAACTTTGATTGAAGTCATTGTCGCAACTGTCGTTTTTGCAGTTGGCATTCTTGGCAACCTCGGTTTACAAAGCGCCTCGGTGCAAAGCAACAAAAGCTCCTTGCATCAAACTAAAGCTATTATTGCCGCCAATGACATTGCCCATCGTATTCGCGCCAATCGATCAGCTGCGCTCACCGGTGAATATAATGGTTATGTATCAACTAGCCCTCCATCAAATCCTGGTTGTACTTTAGTGCCTTGCAACTCTGCCAATATTGCTCAATACCAGCTTTTTGATTGGAGCCAAAATTTTAGCAATGTGTATGGTGATGATCGTTTTATTAACTTATTGCCAGATGGTGCTGCCACTATTAATTTTGACGATGTTAATAACGAATATTCAATTGAAGTCAGTTGGACCGAGCAAGCTTATGAAAATTCTGACAAGGGCTCTATTAAAAGTAATCGTACGCGGGCTCATCGCTTGATTCTTACAATATAGTTTTAGGACTGAGCATGGCTGTAACACATTTAAAGTCAATTCAACCAAGACAACATCAAGGTTTTTCTTTGGTGGAAATCTTAATCGCGAGCGCTTTAGGCTTGTTTTTACTGAGCGCTATTGTGCAGGTCTTTAGTCAATCACAAGCCACTGTCATGATCAACCAAAGTATTAATGAAACTCAAGATCGAGGCCGCACCCTACTGCATCATCTTGGCTTTAATTTAAAGCAACGAGGCTTTCAAGGCTGCTTGCCACCCATTGCTTTAGATGTCAATAAAGTGGATGACATTGATTGGATTCATGATAGCCCGGTTATTGCTCTCGCCAAAAAGATACAACCTGTGCCCTATAGTCAAACGGCGCTACAAGCGTTTGAAGTGAGCAGTGCTGGCGTATTTTCACCAGCACCTTCTAGTCAAGATTTGATAGATCTTGCAACAGGTAGCATAGGCGTCTTTCCAAAACCACAAAGCGATGTGATCCGCATTCAGTATGGCGATCGTAGATCAACACCGCTTATCAACACCATGAATACCGAAAACAGTGCCATTGAAATTGGCAACAACGCTTTAGGCTTGGAAACCGGCGATATTATCATGGTCGGCGATTGCACCGCTGCGGATATTGTCACCATCACTAAGGTCAACAATATTGCAGGCATCGTTCAATTAGAACACGGCCTTAGTGATAATCGACAAGTAAGCTTAACTAAACCCTATAGCACTGATGCTCGGGTCCGCCGGTTTCGGCAATACACTTATTTCGTGGGTGACTCTGGCCGCCAAACCAAACGCCAAGATGTAATTTTTAGTCTGTATCGATTGGACTATAACGACACCTTAGTAGAGCTGTCCGAAGGCGTTGACTACTTACAGCTGGCCTATAAAAGCTCGAGTTCACTTGGCGTGCAAAATATTACCGCCGACTCAGCGGTATTCAATTCAATGAAAGTGATTGGGGTTGACGTGGGCTTGCTCGTCGTTGGACTGAAAGACGTGTTAAGTAGTGACGACACTAAAGTCTATCGGTTACCAGGCGCAGCAGTCGGCCCAGCAACAGGTATTGAATATGTGCCAAACAAGTTATTGAAGACGCCATTTCAAAGTTATGTGGATTTAAAAAATAGAGGTTGATATGCACAGATTACAAGATCGACCAATAGCCAGATTGCAGCGCCAGCAAGGCGCCAGTTTAATTGTTGGCTTATCACTGCTTTTAATACTGGCTTTGATCAGCCACTCGTCCGCTGAAATTGGTATCAATGGTGAAAAAGTGGCTCACAATACCAAACTTATTTTAGAAGCAGAGCAAGCGGCGCTGTCGGCCAATCAACAAGCTTTTGAAATCGATAGTTATATCAACACTGCACTGCGATACATTGACGAGCCGAATTTTAATAATTGGCCAGAATACGCGCTAGCAACACGGCAGAAAGACCATGCAACGCAAGCCACACTGAGCACGACTCGCGTAGCGTTACGAGGCTACTCATTAAACGCTGGTCAATCCATTAAGCAAGTACTGCTCGAAGTCGATTCAACAGCGACAATTCATCAAAGAGTTGATCGGCGAGTTGCACAAGGCTGGATCCGCGTCGGTGCAAACTAAATTACACAAAATTTTCATAAGTCATCAGCACATGGGGCATTGTATGACACGTTTAAAAACCACGATTAGTCGATCTATTGTTCACAGTATACTCGGCGTTCTTAGTCTGTTACTTGGGTCAAACATCGTCGCTGATGATACTGAAATTTTTGTAAGCCGAGGTACTAGTTCATCTCAAACTGTGAAGCCAAATGTACTTTTTATTTTGGATAACTCTGGCTCTATGTCTGGCGCTTCTTATGACGCCAATGGCAATCGCTCACCGCTGAGCCGTATGGAAAACATGAAGGTGGCTTTTGAAGACGTTTTAAAAGATGCAGCTGGCATCAATGTAGGATTAATGACATTTAATGGCGATGGCGGCTCAATTTTATACCCAGTGGTGGACATTGATCAAGATTTACCCTCAGAAGACGAATTAGAATCCAATATTGGTATGACGTCTGGCGCGGACGATGCAGTAGAACTGAAAAGTTCAGGTAATGTTTTTGTGGACGATAAAACCTTACTGATAGCGCATACGCCTGATCGTGACAACGTCAGCAACGTGGTTGGTCTTTTAGAGCAAGCAAGTGATAACCCAGAACAAGGCGCATCAAGCGGCGACCTGTACACCAATCAATTTCAATTTAATATGTACTCACCTCAGGTGAATGCCCTTCGTTACTTTAATCTTAATATTCCAAATGGTGCAACAATTGTTGATGCCCGCCTTGAATTTACCGCCTCACGCAATGACGACGGCCATGTGCAATTACGCTGGCGTGCTCAAAGAGCAGATAATCCGCTTTCGTTTTCAAACGGTGCACTTGATGTTCGTAACAGATACACCCAGAGATCACAAAACTACGTGGATTGGGAGCTGACCGGTCAAGACGCTTGGCAGTCTGGTCAAAAGTATGTGTCGCCTAATCTTGCGCCTGTGATTCAAGAGATCGTTAAACAGACCTACTGGGATCCAAATGACGCTTTAGTCTTATTAGTAGAGCACATGACAGGCACAGGTCAAAGAGCAGGCACTTTACGACGAGACAGTGGTAGTGGCGCTGCTGATACTCAAGGGGAAACGGGTTCAGGCACTATTCTTCGATTAACCTACACCATGAACCCTAGCATTAATCAAACTATTGGCCTGCGATTTGATAATATTAATATCCCCAAAGGCGCTATTGTTAAATCCGCTCGAATTGATTTTGTCTCCAGCAATGACAACATTGATGCAGATGCTGTGCAAATTCAAGTCAAAGTTGAAAACACTGGCGACGCCCAACCTTTTTCTAATAATCGCTACAACCTGTCAAGCCGTACCAAATTTAACGACATCGTAAGCTGGCATCCGGACGATGCATGGACTTTTCAACAAACAGTTGCTGGCCCAGATGTGAAATCTCTGGTGCAGCGAGTGGTCAGCGACTCCAATGGCTGGTGTGGCGGCAATGCTATGGCCTTTTTCTTAGAACCAAAAACCAACAGCGACATTATGACTCGGCTAGCCCATGCCTATGAAGCTGGCATAGGTAAAAAACCGACGCTCACGGTGAGCTATACAGGCGGCCAAGGCGGTTGTATCCAGCGCAAATGGACTGATCAAATTAACGCTGGGGAAAACGACGCCTATCAAAGTGGTGATAAAGGCACCACTTATAATAGCGATAGCACCTTAAAATTTGACTCAAATAATTACCTAGGGTTGAGGTTTGAAAACGTGCCACTTGAGCCAAGCAGCAAAGTCGTTGAAGCCTATCTCGAATTAACCGCAGCCGATAATGATACAGGGTCAATTCGTGTGACCATTGCTGGCGAAGATGATGCCAATGCCAAAGCTTTCCCCCAGAGTAAGAAAAACTTGAGTCGAAGAGCGACTACAACTAATACCACAGCGTGGGATCTTAATAACTGGAACTCTGATCAAACCTACCGCTCGCCGGACATCAGCAGTGTTATTAATGAAATAGTCGCCAAAAGTGGTTGGCAGTCCGGTAACGCTTTGGCTCTTATACTCCAAGCCAATTCAGATAATGATCGAGATTTTTGGGCTTATGACGGAAGTACAGGTAAAGCGGCAAGGCTTATCTTACGCGCTGAATCGGGCGCCATTGCGGGCAACACCAATACAGTTCGCTGGCATGAAATTGAATTAGTCAAAGGTTTAAACCCACGAGGGCTAACCCCTGCTACGGGTGCGCTTTACGAAGCTGCCTTGTATTTTTCTGGTGACGACGTAGCATATGGACAAAGTCGCAATGGTAACCGTTACGGCCGAGTTAGTGATGGGCTCAGCTGGACTAACGGTAACCTGGTGCGCTCGTCCAATTGCAGTGAGGATGATCTGGACGGTTACGATTGTCGAACTGAATACATCAGTGGCACACCAAAGTATCAATCCCCTATTACCAGTGCCTGTCAATCCTCTCATGTGGTGTTACTGACCGATGGTGATGCTAACCAAAACTATGCAACCAATAGAATTGCTACCTTAACTGGTGTCGGCGATTGCAGTAACGACAGCTCAATTTCAGGGGAAAAATGTGCTCGAACTCTTGCACGTTGGATGGCCAATGAAGATCTAATGCCAAGCTTTAGTGGCAGTATCAATACAGTTAAAACGCACACAGTTGCCTTTAATTTATCATCAACCAATGCAGTTCGATTTCTAGAAGACCTAGCGGCTGAAGGTGATGGCGGCTTTTACAATGTCAACACTGCTAGTGATCTCACGACTGCATTTGATTCTATTTTGCAAAGCGTACGCTCAACTGCTGCTACTTTTGTGGCACCAGGCGCCACAGTGAATCAGTTTAATCGGCTTAGCCATCGCTCGGAAGTGTATTTTTCAGTGTTTAAACCTGAAGCGACACCACGCTGGGATGGTAATTTAAAGCGCTACAAGCTTTTAGGCAATCCAGCAGTAATTTCAGATGGTAATGATAAAGCCGCGGTTGATCCACTCACAGGTTTTTTCAAGGAAACAGCGCAAAGCGTCTGGTCTGATGCAGTGGATGGCGCAGTTGTGTCGAAAGGCGGCGCAGCCAGTCAAAGACCAAGCGACCCTGCCTTAATCAAAACCTACACTTGGCTTGCAAGTAACGGTTTAATTTCCAAAGATCTCACAGCAAGTGTTAATAAGGTGCATGAGGATAATACGCTGATTAACGCCAGTGTACTTGGTATTACTGACGCGCAAAAACGTCAGAATGTTATTCGCTGGACTCGAGGTCAAGATGTGTTAGATTTTGATAAAGACAGCAACACCACCGAAGTGCGGGCTCAGTATGAAGATCCATTGCATTCTGTGCCTCGCATCATTACCTATGGTGGTACTGATGCTAATCCAGACACTGCCATCTACTTTGGTACTAATGGTGGTTACTTGCATGCTATTGATGGTAGTACTGGTGAAGAACTGTTTAGCTTTGTACCTGAATCTCAACTTGGATTAATGGAAACTCGCTTTGACAATACCGATAATTTTTCTCATCCTTATGGTGTTGATGGCTCGCCCATCAGCTGGGTTCAAGATGTAAACGGTGATAATCAAATTCAAGCCAATGCGGGCGACTTTGCTTATTTATATTTTGGCCTGCGACGAGGTGGTAACGAATACTTCGCTCTTGATGTCACTGAGCGCAACACACCGAAAGTGCTTTGGCACATTCAAGGTGGTACTGGGGATTTCGCACAACTTGGCCAAACTTGGTCGACACCTGTCAAAGCTAAGCTCAAGTACGATGGCAGTATTGTGGACGTACTGATTTTCGGTGGTGGCTATAATACGGCCTTTGATAACGCGAGTTACACCAGTGGCACCAGTACCGGCAATGCAGTCTACGTGGTGGATGCAAAAACTGGCACGCGACTTTGGTATGCTTCAAGCGATGCACTGTCAAGCGCCGGCCAACGCATAAGCGATTTTAAATTTCCAGTGGCTGCTGATATCGCCGTGGTTGACATTAACGGTGATGGCATCTCTGAACAATTATACGTGGCTGATGTTTTTGGCCAGGTATTTCGCTTTGACGTCAACAGTCAACAAACTGACGCGACTTGGATTCAAGGCGGATTAATTGCGCAACTTGGTGATACCAGTACGCCAAACAATCGACGGTTTTTTAATGCGCCCGATATTTCTTTAACCAGTATTGTACGGCAACAAAAAATTGCAATTAGTATTGGCAGTGGTTCACGTCCATCACCCTTATCTAAAGCCACCCAGGATCGATTTTACATGTTACTGCAAGACAGTGTGTTTCGAGCGCCTGGTAGCTATACTGTGATCAAGACTCAAGACTTAGTGAATCAAACCTCGACAATTACTGAGCTAACAGCGGCCAATGCTGGCTGGTACTTTGACTTACCAAATGCTGGCGAAAAAGTGCTAAGCTCCAGTGTGACCATTGCCGGTAAAATTGTGATGACCACTTATTCCCCAGACTCCACCGCCACATCTTGTAATCCTGTGGTCGGTACAGGCCGGGCCTATGTGTTTCATCTCATTAACGCTAAGGCGGTTGCTGATCTTGACGAAGATAACAGCTTAGAGGATACTCAGGATCGTTCGAAAACCCTCGCTTCAGGCAATATCCCACCATCACCTAAGGTGCTTTTTCCAGAAGATGGTGCACCAACAGTGCTGATTGGACCAGAGCAACCATTGCAAAACGTTGATTTTGGCCTGATTAAAGATTGGACACAAATATATCGTCGCCCTGAAGACGTACAGTAAAATGTCACTCTGGCAAAGCCGAGTGACCACATGACGGAGCAATGTATGAACTCGACTTTTCATCAAAACACCAATCAAAAAATATCAAAAGCACGAGCCTTTACCCTGATAGAGCTATTAGTAGTACTGGGCATTATTGGCATTCTTGGCTCTATTGGCTATTCAGTGTATCTGGACAAGGTCAAAACCAGCTACCGTAGTGAAGCCCAGTCGGCTCTTCTGCAATTTCAACAAGCCATGGAGCGTTTTTACACAGAAAACAACTCTTATGTAGGCACCCATGATAGCGGTGTGCCTAAAGCTACTGTTTTTCCAGCCAAGGCACCATTGGGTAGCAATGATCCAAAATACGACCTCAGCGCCACCACCACTAGCTCTACTTATACCCTCACTGCAACACCAATCACTACTGGCTTAATGAAAGACGATGGCGCGCTCACGCTAAGCCATACTGGTCAGAAAACCTATCAAGGCAATAGCGGCTGGGATTAAAATTATTTAGAATTATAATATGCTGCCTTTACTTTCTACTTCAAAGTCACCCACTCCTCACCCACAGTTGGGTGAATTCCTAACGTTTGATCAAGCTGAGCTTTGGTTACACCCATATCAAAGGCAACGGCTAAGCCTTGAATAATTTCTGGTGCTTCGTCGCCAAACATATGCATACCGAGCACTTTGTCATCATCACCTACTAACAATTTAATGCCTACTTTTAAAGGATTGTTAGCAAGAGTGTGTTTCAGAGGACGAAACTCGCTTTTAAACACGGTGAACTGGCTGCCAGCTGCCACAAGTTCATGCTCACCAAAACCAACACTTGCCATGGCTGGTGCTGTAAAAACGGCGGTTGGAATAGACGCAATATTCAGTACTGGACGTTGCAAATGACTATACCAATGATCAGCCAACCAATGGCCTTGCTTAATGGCGACTGGTGTTAAGGCGGCGCCGCCAGTGACATCACCTATGGCATACAAGCCTGGCAAGCTGGTTTCAAACTGATCATTCACTTGAATAAAACCGCCGACGGCTAGACCTTCCGTAAGAACGGCTTCCAGACCATCTGGTACCAGCGGATCTCGACCGACCGCGCCTAACACTAAATCTACTGGCATTGGGTTTAATTGATTGGCTGTCTGCAAGTGAGCTACAAAACCATCTTGACTCTGCTCAATTGCAGTCACGGTTGTCCCTTTATGGACATGCAAGCCACGCTCAACAAAGGCGGCTTCTAACCAGTGGCCTAATTGAGGATCAAAAGCTTTTAACAACTGCTGACCACGCACAACCAAGTGCACCTCTACCCCAAGCCCTAAAAAAATTGAGGCAAACTCCACTGCGATATAACCTGCGCCAATAATCACCATTTTTTGAGGCAGCTTCGGTAAAAAAAACAAATCGTCGGAGACGACCATATGCTCTGCCCCTGGCATGGGCAAGCTTGACGGCTTACCGCCAGTAGCAATCAAAACTCGTTTAGCGCGAATAACTTGTTTTTCACCAGCGTGATCTTCAATAGAAATCTGATGCTGGGCATTATTGGCGTTGAGATAACGGCCAACGCCTTTAAATAACTTGACCCCCGCCTTATTAAGCATGTTGAGGTAAATACCGTTGAGTCGTTCAATTTCTTGATTTTTATTGATGACAAGAGCTTGCCAATCAAATTGGCTTGACGTAGTCCAACCGTACCCTTTCGCATTTTGAAAATCTTCTGCAAAATGCGAAGCATAGGCAAACAGCTTTTTTGGTACGCACCCTAAATTTACGCAGGTGCCACCAAGTTTGGACGCCTCTATAATAGCCACTTTAGCACCGTGAGTCGCGGCAATTCGCGCCGCTCGCACGCCACCAGAGCCCGCACCTATGATAATAAGATCAAATTGTTCTGACATGTGTATTTCCTTGTTTATCCTGTGGCATTGATATTGCATCTTTTTGCACGTGACCATGCTGTGGACGCAATCAATCTATGGGAGATAAAAACATGATTTTAAATGACACCCTAGCACAACAGCTGCAACATCAGATGCACATTTATATTCAACAATTACACGAGCTTGAGACCACTTTGCAACAAGAGCGCAAAGCCTTGGCGAGTCGACAGTTTGCAGACTTAGCTCGTATAACAGAACACAAAATCAATCTCCTCAATGAAGTCGCTCATTTTGATCAAAGCTTACAACAAATGCTCAATAGATTACTTAAAAAACCCACTAAGGCCAAGGTTAGCCAGCTCATCGCTCAGTATAAGGGCACTTTAGGCAATACCTTGCAATTGCAATGGAGCGCTATTGATCGGATTGCCCAGCATTGCCAGCGCTTGAATGAAATTAACGGCAAAGTAGTAGCCCATGCTCAGCAGCATTATGCAAGACTGATGGCCATCTTGCGACAACAAGATCCAGACAGCACTACCTATGCTCGAAATGGTTTACAAGCCAAACAATGTCAATTCGGTGGTACCCTTGCCCAAGCTTAATACTGCTTGTCAAGGCTTGGCGCTGGGCATGTTCAACACCTCATGGTACACTTGCCAACTTATTTTTTTAAAAGTTGAAGTGACCAGAACTTATGAAATTATCCGCTCAATCTCATCCTTTGTTGTGGCAGACGTTACCACAATTTGAAGCTGCGCTTGCTCAATCCCCCATTCGTCCTGGACCTACCTTGGTCGGTATGTCTGGTGGTGTCGATTCATCAGTGACAGCCTTGGTACTCAAAGCACTGGGCCAAGACGTGGCTGGTCTTTTCATGAAAAACTGGGATGAAGACGACGGCACTGATTATTGCACTGCCAAGCGTGATCTTGCCGATGCGGTTGCAGTGGCAGATCAGCTGCAAATCCCCCTGCATACTGCCAATTTCGCAGCAGAATATTGGGATAATGTCTTCGAAGACTTTATTGCGAGCTACACATCAGGCTTTACGCCCAACCCTGATGTCCTTTGCAATCGGGAAATTAAGTTTCAAGTGTTTCGTGATTACGCGCAAGCATTAGGCTTTGCTAATATCGCTACAGGCCACTATGCAGTCGTAAAATCCTCTAGCACAGGCCCTGAGCTGCACCGAGCCATTGATGAAAATAAAGATCAAACCTATTTTTTAACAGGCGTGGCTGCACATCAATTTCAAAATGTGGTGTTCCCGCTCGGTGTGGTGGATAAGCCTTTGGTGCGTCAGCTTGCAGCTGAAGCTCATCTTGCCACTCGCAGTAAAAAAGACTCAACCGGTATTTGTTTTATTGGTGAGCGACGCTTTAAAGACTTTTTACAAACCTACATTCCTGCTCAGCCAGGTATCATTTGCGACGACCATGAAAAATCTATTGGTCAGCATCAAGGGCTTATGTATTACACCTTGGGCCAAAGAAAAGGCATAGGCGTAGGCGGTTTATCAGGCGCGGACGAAAAGCCCTGGTATGTGGCTCGCAAGTGCCTTGCAACCAATCGGCTGTTTATCACTCAAGATCCTCAGCATCCATGGTTAATGAGTCATTCTGCGGAGCTCGGAAGCATTAACTGGATTACACCACCGTCTAAAACGCCCTGGCACGGTCAGGCTCGATATCGCCATCGGCAACCTCTGATCTCTACACAATCACAAAGTCCACTTACAAGTCAGCAGCCTGTTTTCATATTCGACCAGCCGGCCTGGGCAGTTGCGCCAGGCCAATATCTTGTGCTTTACTCTGGCACTTTATGCTTAGGTGGCGGCCCTGTGGTCAACCGATAGGATTTATAATGGACATTGACAGTTTTTACCAACAAGTGGACAACTCGGCGGCAGAGCAAGAGGTAATCGCTTTTGCCATGCTGCTGTATGCTTGCAGTCAGACCAATGCGGTTGCCCAGGATGTTAGCGTGCGCTCAACTTGTGTCAGCGCCTATATAGAACCTTGTCTTAACCTTAATCCCCATCGTTTTTCAGATTTAATCAACCAACCATTGATTATTATTGCAGCTCTTGATTATTTGACAAGACTGTTGGCAGGCAAAAATATTGACCACAATTTAAAACAAAGTGTTATTTATACGCACAGTATTCTTAAACTGCGAAAAATTGTCTTGCGTAATTCAGACAAGCTGCAGTTATTGGAAAATAGACTGCAGATTATTAGTC
>Ga0115546_1000585_pt1 | contig 24493 bp, 40 predicted proteins | sample COGITO_mtgs_1004_FD_87186 | JGI IMG/M metagenome (GOLD analysis project Ga0115546, IMG submission 87186) | Pelagic marine microbial communities from North Sea - COGITO_mtgs_100413 | ecosystem: Environmental > Aquatic > Marine > Epipelagic | place: Germany:Helgoland, sampling site Kabeltonne...
AGTCCCAAGGCTGTGCGTCATGTACCGCCATAGGTTCAGGCCATTCTTCAAGTGGTTCATCAGCTACTAAAGCAGTGATCGGCATCCTAGCCCACATTGCACCACCATGCACATTCTCTCCACCTTCTTCATCAGCCTCAGATCCTGTGAATATAACCTGAAAGCTTAGACATCTATTAGGCATAGTAGTTACAGCGATAGCCATAGCATGAAGAAACTCGCCGTGATAACGCTCATGGTTACATGTGTATTCACGACGAACCCAACACTTAAAATGTGGTATGTTGCTTTGAAGGTATGCCATTAGTTCAATTGAACTTTATCCGTTACGTCTAAATCTTTGTGGTCTGGCTGCACCGCTACCACGAGCAACGCTTCCTCCTTTAGCATAACCCTTCTTCTTCATCATCATACCGCCTCTCATCTTTTTAACAACACCACCTTTGGCGTAACCTTTTTTCTTCATAGCTCCTCCTTTAGCCATGCCTTTCTTTTTCATCATACCACCGCCCATTTTTTTAGTAGCCTTTTTAGCAGCCGCACCTGCTGTTGCTGCGCCCGTTATAGGACTTAAAAATTTAGCTGCGGTTGAAACAGCTTTACCTAATTTTTTGCTAGCGGGAGTAGATCCTGTTCTTCCACCTGTTTTTCTATTTCTAGCTCTGTCACCTCTTTTGGGTTTTGTTTTTTCTGACTCTGGTCTTGGCTTAGGTTTTACCATAGATGCGGGTCTTTTCTTAGGCTTTGTAGTGCCACCGTCTTTCATCTTGCCTACACCATCAGCAGCAAAGAATGGGACTTTCTTTCCGCCCTTCTCTACCATTTTAAGCTTACTTCCTTTGCTCATAGCAACAGGTTTTTTCTTCATGGCTCCGCCTTTTGCGTAACCTTTTTTTTTCATAGCCATTTTAATCTCCTAAGTTGTGTTAAGTTGACCGCCCATGCCACTATGGAACTGACAGTAATAGTAAAGAGTAGGTGCGCTTGCTGCAACTGTAATAGTAGTAGTGTATGCACTATCATCTTTCACGACTCCTGTTGTGTATTCAGACCCACCACCAGTGTGCGTTCCATCTGAAGTAGTAGAGAATCGTAAAGGATGGCTTGTTGCTGCTGACCAATTAAATACATACGTTTGACCTTCAGAAAGAGTTAGTGTTGCTTGTAAAACACTATCTATATAGTATCGATTACCCGATCCAGGGTTGGAAACTGTAACAGTAAACGTATCAGCTATGACATTAGCTACAGAACCTACTGTGCCTGTACCTGCTAGACCTGCAACACTAACAGACACGTTTCCTGTTGTTGTGCTAACTGTGACGGAGCCAACACTGCCTGTAGCAGATACTCCAGTAACTGCTTCTACCTCTGTTGTCGTTACAGATACTCTACCGACTGATGCAGTCATAAGGGTTCCCTGACTTCCTACAGGATTAAACCCATACAAAGCTCTACTTTCTAACAAAGCCCTATCAGGTCTTGGATCACGTAAAGACTGAGGATCGTTTATCTTTAACCTACCAAGAAAGTTTTGTGGCTGATCGGGATCAACAACATCTCTCCCAACAAGAAATCCTGTCTTAACTCCATTGTTATATTCAGGAACAAGATCCTTTAAAGGGTATCTAAACCCTGTCTTGTCACAGAAACCAAAGGCATATTTAGCTTTTGCGTAACTCATCAGCCACCCATAAACGTATCAAAAGGAACGAACTTGATTGATGCTGTTTCCTCATCTTCACCCGCTGCAAGCTGAAACTGAAATTCATATTCTTGTTTCAACGCTGCTGTTCTTGCAGCAACCTCTGGTCTTTTCATAGCTATGTAATAAGCCAGTCCAGAAACCAAAGCAGGCACAAAGCGTGGTGGTACAGATGTAACTGAAGAACCTATGCCAGAAGTCAGACCGTCTATACCTTTGAGTCTAAAGTAAGATAAGGTGTATGTCGTTGTGCTGTCTGGTACAGGCCATAAAGTTATTTTTGTTTCCGTTGGGAGCCTTTGGACGTAGATCTGGGTCGGCCTACCTTGCGTTTCTTTGTTGGTTTGTTGGGCGTAGGTTGCGACACTGACCCTTTGGATGGTGGTATCGGTTTGATTTGTACCTGTACCTGTGCGGATTTGGTGTTCGAGGATATCAATCGTGTCCGAAGGTAGCGTATAAGTCGCAGTACCTGCCGTAATGGATAGAGTATTAGATTCAATAGTGAAGAGATTAAGCCCACGGTTTTGCCACTCCAATGTTAAAATGTTAAGGCTCCTACGAGCCGTTTTAAGATCATAGCCTGAACGCATCTCAAGACCTGCTCGCTCGTAAGCTTCTTCAAATAACTCTGCTAGATCTGGTGTTACTACTGCCATGATGGTTTCCTATGTAACTACACTTCTGTATCGTTTCGTTTTCTTTGCAATTTTTTTAGGTTGAGCCACATACTGCTTGCCTGAAGCCTTGCCTGCTCGCTTTGCTCTTGATGTGGCTGCATACTCAGAAGAGCTAAGAGACTTAATAGCCGAAGAAGGGAGGTAGCGTTCGCCAGTAGCATTACTGCCTTGGGTAGAAGGCTTGCCACTTTTAGTACGCCATTTCTGCTTCGTCCATGACTTTAAGCTTTTCTGAGACTTCTTGAGTGCCATCAGTCTTTATAGCCACCCCCTGCTTTCTTGTAAGCTTTAGCAAGCATCTGAGCTTTTCTAGCCGACCATTGTCCAGGTGCTCCACCTTTACCGCCTGCTTTTATTCTATTAAATATACGCTTTCTTTTTGTAGGTTGAGTGTAGTTACCTGCTTGATTAACTTTACTCTTGGTCTTCCCACCCTCACCCATACGAATTATACTAAGGTCTTTAGCGTCATCACCAGTTGGATCATATCCTGCTTTTGTTAACTTCACTCTATTACCTTTCAATTGACTTCCCATCTGAGCACGAGAGATAGCCATCTAACACTTCCATCTTTTTCTAGCTTGTCTCAATCTGCTGTTAGGATCTTTAGATGCTTTAGGAAACTGTTTCATCTGCCCTGCTGATCTTGCACAAAATGACTTACGTCTATTAGCCGCTTTACTTCCTGGCTTAACTTTACCAGTAACAGCAGTCTTTAACTTAGATCCTGGATTCTTTTTACGGTATGCTGCAACGCCTGCCTTAGTCATTCCCGCCCCAGATTTAGTGGGACGGAAATTCTTTTTGTTGCGTTTGGGCATTTCACCCTTTTTCTTCACAGCCATATCTACTCCAGTAGAAGAGTAATCACTGATCCAGATCCGCTCAACGCAGAAACAAAACAACCATCATCTGCCAGTATGCCATCGTTAGGAATGAACACATCGTTCCATCCCGCAGGCAGTGTAAGGTCAAGAAGTGTGGCTCCTGTGGCAGAACCATTCTTAATTGTAAAAGCGGTTGTGTTTGTTGCGTATACTAGAACCCCTTGCAATCTGCTGCGAGAAGGCCCAACTAGACCTGCTGAGAAACCCGAAGTAGCTACGTTAAAAGCCCGTATCTCTTGTCCTGCCATGTCTATCTCCTATTAAGGTTGAACAGCAGTGTTAAAAGCCTGAGCATACATTACTGTTATAACAACTGATCCCGCATTTGTACCTGCGCTTGAGGTAGCTGTTAATTTTAAATCAGATGTACCAGTGTTCTTCCATGTAAGTGTACCACCACCAGAAGCGCCTAAAGCTTTAATACCTACAGTGGTTCCAGAAGCAACAGCATTAACAAGAGTTGCTGCACCGCCTACAGTATCACCAACACTAATATTTGTTGTGGTGTTAGCAGCTACTTCTAAATCGACAATTATGTCTACGATTTTTGAGTTAGCGGGAATTACTACATTTGTAGCTTCTGCTGCAACAGCACCGCCAGAAATGTCCATTACATGTTGTTGAGTCATTACAACGTAGCCGACGTTTGCTATGTCTGTTCCAACGACAGTACCCGTTGTGTTTCTAATATTACCTGCCCGAATCGGGCCTGAGAAAGTTGTAGTACCCATGTTGATCTCCTGTCTTGGGTTACGTCAGCAGCATCATGCCGCTGTCAGGGATAAATTAACAATAACATATCTTATAAAAAAAGAAAGGGGCGAGTAAACCCGCCCCTGTAAAAGTTCAATTGAACTTATGCACCTGGAGATCCATACATTCCTAATGGATCTGATACACCGAAAGAGTAACGCTCTCTCGCTTTGTAGCGAACGTTTCCTGTATCGAAGTCTCCGTCCATAGATGTCTGCATTGGAGTACGCACAAAGTGCTTCATCCCATTTGGAACATCTGTGGTTAAGAAGAACGCATCGTTATCAGTTAGATAATGATTTACACGGTAACCTTCTGGTATGGAGCCATTAGTGTTAAGTGCGTTGATATCATTATCTGCTGTTCCGACACGAAGATCTGTCTGCAACAAGCGAGTCGCAACAAACATCAATGCAGGCGGAACGATCAACTTACGAGGACGTGCAGCAATTAACAAACCACGTTCGTCAGTGAACGCAGCAATATTAATAACCGCTTGCTCTAAAGATGTTTCGTTCAAGTCAGCCGCAACCGCAGGACGGTTTGCGTTTGTACCACCTTCAACTGTTGGGTGACTGGCTGAAAACAAAGTTACACCGTCCCCTGAGTTGAATGTAGTAAAGCCTGTATTAAGCAAAGATGCCGCTTTAACCTGCTTTGTGTATGCCATACCTCTAGCTAATGCTTTGGTATAACGAGCAGATAGTGAATCATACAGATTGTCTTCCATTGCTTCTTCAGTAATGGAAAATCCCATTGCAACCGTTTCGTGGTTGTAACGAGCTGTGAATGATTCTTGTGCATTGTCGTAAGATATTGATGCGCCTTCAGCTTTCACTGGGGCAGCGCCAAATCCTGACAACTTCACTTCTTCTTCAAAACTGCGATCTGAGTTCTCAGTTTCATAGACCTCTGCATGTTCGCCTTCGTACTTCTCGTACTCTAAACCGAATAATGCATTAAGTCCTGGTAATAGCTCTTTGAGGAGCTGTGCGCGTGATATAGCCATCGTCTAAACTCCTTATAAGCCAACGTTATTTGTCATCTGGTGAGCGCCTGGATTGAACTTTACAAGTACATCTGGGAACGCATCACTAGCAGGTGACACATGAGAAACGATGCGGAATGCTGCCGCAGCCGTTTTTACAGTAGCATCCAATGCAGATGTAGAGTTACCTGTCGAGGTGGAACCTGTCGAAGTAGACTGTACTGCCGCAAAGAATGTGTTTGTGCCAATGATTGTTTGAGCACCTGTACCATCAAGCTGTGCTTGGAATAATACATTTGGATCATCAATCACATAGGCTTTAATAGCATCACCGTTGGATGTACCAGTTGGGTAATGCTGATCTTGTATCAGTTGACCTGAAGAGTTAACGTATTCACAACCAACGAAAACGCCTATTGCGCCAACGCCTGAAGTGCCTGATATGCTATTGGAGGTTAGGTCTGCACCTGAACCTGTAGCCAACGCAATGTACCCATCTGCCCCAATGATGACGGCTTGACCATAAAATAGGTTTGTACCTTCACCTGCGGGATCGATGAGATATTGGTTCGTAGAACCTGCATACGGCATTCCATCTGATCGTCTGATCGGACGTAGTCCGTAGGGAGCTGCTGTAGTAGCCATGTCTCATACTCCTAGAAGTTTAAAATTACGACAAGCTACCCTTTCGAGTCACTTGCCAAACGAGTTCCGTGTGCTTCGCTCTGGTTTCAGAACTGGCATACGAGGGTCTGAGTTACGCAAATAGCTGTTATCCACAGCATCCATTTGGCTTTCTGCCTGTAGGAGCTGTGCATCACGTCTAGCTTGCACATTTTCGGTAGTATTCTGACATAGCAGCAATCCACCGACCTCAATATTGTCTGTAAATCGAGAATCGATATCAGACACAACTTGAAGGTTTGGGTGATCATCTTTACGAACAGGTGTCCATCCCTCACGAAATCTGGAAGATACATTCGTATTGTCACTGTTCCCAAGTGTTGATGTGCGAATCCAACGATATTCAATACCATCTTTGGGTTCGGGGTTCGGTAACAATGAAGGTCTCGTCCACGACACCTTGCGTTTTGACTCTTCACGAGTCTCTGTGTTGCGTGAGTTTCGGTTCGTCATCTTTTCACTTCCTTCATTAATTGCGCCGCATATTGTTCATTTGTCAGACCAAGTCTCTTGGCGAGAGAAACCTGCGTTGAGGTCAGTTGCACTTTGCGTGGTTTTTTACCGCTTCTAGCAGCAGGGGCAACCACGTTGCCTGTCTGACGTTGAGGTGCTAATTCCTCAAAAGGCTCATCGTCAAACTCATCTGGGAAGACGCGACGCATCGCATCATCAATTTCATTATAGTACTCTTCGGTGTCTGGCGCAATACCACTTTTTACAAGTTTTTCATGAACGCCAAATGCATACCCTGTCATTTCAGGATCGTACTCTTTACTCCACTCTCCAAACCAAGGGTTGTCTTCTGACCACTCCACACCCATTTGACTAGGTTTTCGCGGCTGCATATTCTGCTGTTGATACTGTGGTTCTGGTGCAGGCTTAGGCGCAGGTCTAGGCTTGTATGAATCATACTTATCCTTTTCTACACTAAGCTTTGCTATTGCTTCTTGAGCTTCGATAAGAGCATCAGAGTCACCAGTTTCATACGCTGACTTATAAGCAGTCCTGGCCTTTTCTAGCTGTGCGTCTACTCGACCTTTGGCTTGATTGACTAGAACTACCTCACCATCATTGATGGTTCTTTTGAGCTTATCATTCTCCTGTTTGATTTGCTCTGCATAACGCAAAGCCTCATCCTGAAGGCGACCTGCTTCTTCTTTTGCTCTTCGTTCCTCATGATACTCAAACTTTAATTGTTTAATGCGTTTTTGAACATTATCATTATAGTTTTCTATTTCATCATCATCAGGAATCTGTGGCTCACTGCCATCAGATCTTCTGGGTTTTCCTCTATCTTGCTCTGGAGTATCGTCAACAACTTCTATTTCAAAGCCATCATCCCCCTGATCAACTTGATCTTCCTGAACATCTTGATCCTCAGTAAAATCATCTTCATATTCTTCTTGTTGCGCTCGATTATTCATGCTCTTGAATACCCCCTTGGATCTTCCACAACTGCTTCCACAGTGTCATCGTTAATAAGACGAAACTCTTTCCCATGTACTTTGAATCGAGTGCCTGAATAAGATCGGAAGATTACGAAGTCTCCCTTCTTGCAATACGATCCATGTGGAAATTTTTCTTTATCAGCATAGGCATCTTCGCCTAGCTCCATAACAAAACCAATAATAGAAGCAGTCTCTTCTGATGCTTTAATCCCATCAGGCATAAGAACCCCACCTTCTGTCTTGTCGCTGATTTCTGGTACGCCAATAAGAATCTTGTATCCTTTTGGCTGTGGTAGTTTAGTAGCTACCTTTTCTTCTGTAGTCGCATTCCCTGTATACATTTTAATACCTTGCAGTGATTTAAAGGTTCACAGTCACCTTGCGTGGACATCCACGAATACTCCCTGATTTGGACAATAGTAAAAAAATTTTTAACTTTCAATATATCTTTTTTCTATGTCCTCTAAATCTTGTCGTATAATTTTTACTAGATCGCACCTTCCGACCAAACGATTATACGAACCAAGATCTTCTGCCTGACCAGATGCAAGATATGTTTTAATATCTTCTTCATACTCATCAAGCTTTCGCCCTAACAGCGAAAACACAGTATCACTCATCTCCCTTTACAAGCTCCTTCGCTATTTCAATACCTAGTTTTGCGCCCTCTTTCTGGTCACTACGTTGTGAATTATCCAGATCGGTGGCTAGTTTTACGCCAAGACGTGCACCCTCACGTTGGTTCTCAGCGGAAATACGTTCTTGTTGAATTTGTGCATTTGAACTTTTTGTCATCGCATCAAGCTGCAACTTCTGCGTATCCATTTGGATCTTGTGCTCTAGTTCTTTTTGCTTCATTTGCAGTTCTGCCTGTTGCATTTGTACAACAGGATCTTGTTGTTGTTGTTGGATCTGCTCTTGTTGCGCTTCTGCTTGACCTTTCTGCAACAGTTTCTCTGCTGCTTCTTTTGCAAGTCTTGAGATCTCTACCTCTACATCTTCTGGTAGTGGCTGATCTTCGTTTGGCAATTCGACACCAAGCATCTTTTCCATCTCACGTCTGTACTGGAACGCAACATGTTCTGTAACATGCGCTGCCATAGCTGCACCAATAGCCTGTGCAAACGGTGACTGCCCTACAAGCTCTCGCATCTTAGGATCTTCTATCGCACCCATGTGAACTGCTATGTGTGCTTCATGATCTTGATACTTGAATGCCTTAGTTGGCTCTTGCTTGAGCATCATCATGTTTTCTGTAACAGGATCAGCAGGCTTAATGTCATCAGGTAGTTTAATTATATCGCTTGCGTCCTGTATTCCCAAGACCTCTAGCATCTGACGGTGCAACTTGCCCATATCGTATAGCTGAGGAGCTTGTTGAGATAGCTGCAAAGCCGCCTGATACTGCATAATTCTTTGAGCCATTGTTGCAGCGTTAGGATCTGAAACAGGTATAACATCTACTCGTGCATCAAAGTCCTTCTGCCTATCAAAGTCACCATCCATTTCATAAGCATATTCTGATGGCATGTAATCGCGTATAATCTTTGACAGCAAGCGTAGTTCGTTTTTCATGGCTGCATGCATACGAGCTTGCACACCAGACATAACTTTCATGCTGCGTTCCATTAGAGCGAGTGTTGTGCCTACAGGTGCTTGAGCATTTGTATCTCCAACCTGTATATCAGCAACGGAACCTATCCTACGTCCTTCTTCGACAATGTTGCCAAGTAACGAGTATAGAACGCCTGATGGCTCTTTGTAAGGGATGAACGTAATTGAATCCCGTATCGCACCACCTGGAACATCCACGTCCCTGAACTCACCTGGCATAAGCGGAGTGTCATCACCTTTAATGCGGAGACCGCGAGCTTTAAGACCCGCAGGCAAATTAGATAATGTACCCGCATCAATAAGTTGACGAAGGATCGAAGTCGCTGACTTAGCCAATCCACCAATGAGATGTATAAGACCTGTGCCGTAGAAACCCAATCCAGGTAGGTATTTGTAATGTACGAAATGTAATCTTTTCTTTTTCTTTTCATCTTCTTGATACCAGTTTTTTCTTATCGCCAATACTTCTTTTGAAGACTTATCAATCGTTACAACGTAAGGTCTGGCTATTCCATCTGGATCATCGAACTCATCTGGCATGTTCATGGTGACATGCATCTCTAGAATTGTATGACGATCATCATCTTCTATAACTGCACTCTCACCATCAAGCTCGTCGTACTTCTCCTGTATGTCTGAGAAATCTGGCTCTGGATCAGGAATGTCTACCTTCTTGTAAAACCCTGCAACCTGTAACTCTAGGATTTCGTTAGCCGTCTTCTTCATGATGTGTGTATATCTAGGACAGGAAGCCAGATCTGATGCACCATAAGAAGCAACAAAGTCTTCTGCGGGAACAAACATAGCTACAGGTCTATCCTCTAACGGATCATAGTAAACTTTTTTGAAAGCAGACCCTGCAAGCGGTAGCTTGAAGAGCATTTGTTCTGTCTCATCACGGTATTCTGTCATCTCTTCAGTCAGAAGATAGTTCATTTCTGTCTCTATTCTGTCTGCCTGATCTGTCTTTTCTGGGGTTAATTTACCCATAATCTTGGTTCTTACTGGCCCAGACGCAGGAAATAACTCTCCCATTGCCTGTGCCTGAAACCTAACAACGGCCTCTGTAAGAACTGGATGGAACACACCAGATGCCCCTTGCCACGGTTGGCTACGTTCTTCTATCTTCATCCCAAGAAGATCTAATCCTTTAACGTAGGCTCTTGCCCAGTCTTTTCTAGACTCACGATCAGAATTAAATTCTCCTACAAGTTCAGATGCCAATGATTGTAATTCAGCTTCATCAATAAACTCAGCTAGGTTTGCGTCATGATCTGGGCCTGTAATGCTTTCGCTTATATCCCCTTCAAAGTCTATGATCACACCACCGTCACCAGTATCTATCGATACAGCATCAGGATTTATAATCTCTACTTCAATATTTTCAGCATCCGTTTCTTCGATTTCTAGATCCGAAGGTTCCATTTGCTTTTCAATAGCCATGACTATCTCCTAGTAATACTCGACTGGTCTTTGATATTTTGGCTCGTCATCCCAGTCATCCATTTCGGCTCTCACCCAACCGCCTTGCCTGAACCTTAGCAGAGCTTGTGTGGTGGAGTCCACTAAATCATCATGATCCCCAGAAGGAAATGATGCACACTCTTCAATTACTTCTTCCGACCATCTAGTGGGAAGATACCATATTGAGCCGCTTGCGAATAGGTCTGTTACTGCATTTACTCTAGCAATCTTATCTTGTCCACGCGAAGGTGTAAACTCTGTTACTGGAATACCCATAGCTCTAAGCTCAAATATCAATGGTGCACCAGAGGCTTTCTTCTCTACAATCATCTGATCAGGCTCAAACTCTTGGTACTTATCGTATGCTGCACGTTTCAATTCAGGGAACTCTAGCTTTTCTTTGTAGGCATCAAGCAAAATCACATTGGGCTGACCCTCAATGTAGAACACACCCCATGTTGTACAGGCACTGTAGTCTGATCTTTGAGTTTTAAGAAACGCTGTATCCCAAGATTGTATGATAGCCTCACACGGTGGTGGTCTATCGTTCTCCCATTCCTGCCACCACTCTCGTTTGATGAGAGCACCTTCCTCAGATGTGGGGTCTTGTTGATACTGGGCTGACCATTTCGATACAGGAAGTTCTGCCTTTAGTGCATCTAGTTCATCTTGAGACCAGAACTCAGGCCATAACGGTTTACCTGATGGCATGATCGCGGGAAACTCTATCACTTCCCAGTCATCCATGCCCTGTCTGTCTGATGTTGATTGTAGAATCTGACCAGTAAGATCCTTCTTAGACCATCTGGTCATCACAACGATGATAGCTCCTCCTGGCTGTAGACGCTGCCGTGGGCCTGATGTGTACCATTCGTACACTCTGTCGTAGACATCGGCGTTAAACTGCCCTTGTTGCGCGTCCTGTTCGCTGTGAGGGTCATCTATGATCAAAAGATCCGCACCTTTACCCGTAACCGCACCGCCAACACCAATCGCAAAGTAATCACCTCGCTTGTTTGTGTTCCATCTACCCGCAGCTTTGGAGTCTGATGACAGGGTGATACCACTAAAAACTTTCTGAAAGTCTTCTGATTGTATCAGGTTTCTAACCTTACGACCAAATCCCACTGCCAGTTCTGCTGTGTGTGCCGTTTGAATAACTTTTTTTTCTGGGTACTTTCCAAGAAACCATGCAGGCAAAAGATAAGAAGCAAACTCTGACTTGGTATGTCGGGGTGGCATGTTGATGATCAAACGTTTCAGTTCGCCCTTGGCTACCCTCTCGAAAGCATCAGCCATCTTTTGATGGTGAGTGCCTGATATAAAACTAGGCCACATCATTCTCACGAAGCTGATGAAGTCATCTTTGGAAGCAGATTTGTTTTCCACTTCCTCTAGTTCTGCCAGAAGATCCAGTAGTTCTACCTGCTGCTCTACAGGTAACTGGGATATCTTGTCTTTCATTGCAGCAAGTTTCTGCATCTTTTCTCCGTTTGTAAGGTAGGCAGGCGAAGGGTGGGGTTGCCCACCTACCAAGAGACAGATAAGGGAGAATTTCTATCTCAAAATATAGTATATACTAATATATATATTTTAAGTATATATATATATTAATATTATATATATATTATATTATATATATTATATATATTACAGGAGGCACAATGACAGAATCTAGTGAAGCAGATATTGTTAAGTTAAAACGCAACACGTTACTTGCAGAATCCGATTGGAAACAGGCAAACGATAGTTCATTAACAGATGATGAAAAAAATGATTGGTCTGTTTACAGTGATGCTTTGCGTAACCTGATGGTACATGAGAACTGGCCTAATCTAAAAGATGCTGACTGGCCTGCGGAACCTAAGTCTACAGGTGAGCCTAAGCGAGCAAGAAATTCTAAAGGGCAGCTTGTCGGAGATAATCCTGACACGCCTGATATAAACGAAGCATGGGAAGGTGGGAAAGCACCATAATGGAACTTTCAATACCTATGATATGGAACATCATTGTTGCTTTAGTTGTAGTGCCTATGGGGTGGTGGATTAGTCAGATGAGTAGTGAGGTAAAACGACTCAACATCTTGCTAAACATGACTCGTGAGAGTTATATTAAACGAGAAGATCATCAATCAGAACTGTCTAGGGTGGTAGACCATCTGGTTAGATTAGAAGGAAAGATAGATAAACTAGCAGAAAAGGTCTGAAGACGGGAGATATTCGGTTAGGGTGTAGGCATCGATCCGATTAGTTGTGTCGCAATGGCAACAGGTGCTTTCAAAGGTCTCAAAGCAGCCATTGGTGCGGGAAAAGATTTACAACAAATGACAGGACAGCTTGCTAACTGGGGCAAAGCTTTCTCTGACTTTACAAATATAGAAGAACGAGAGAAGAATCCTCCGTTCTGGAAAAAGACATTCAAGGGATCTGATGAAGAGACTGCCATAGAGATCTTTGCTCAAAAGAAAAAGATGGAGCAAATGCGGGCAGAGATAAAAGATCACATATCTTGGACATATGGCCCAAGTGCCTGGAAGGAAGTCCTGTCAATAGAGGCAAGAATGCGTAAACAACGCAAGGATGAGCTGTATCGTAAGCAAGAACAGATAGATGCCATGATAAATTTCCTTATCGGTGCTACAATATTCCTAATAGGTGGGGGTATATTGTTTGTTTCTTTCTATTTTCTAGGCCAATGGCAAGGTAGGTGGTGATAATCATGCACAATAAGGATTGTTTATAGATGTGGGTACTATTATGGGTTCAATTAGCAACAGCAGGACTGGAACACTACCATATCGGTAGCTATACCAAGCAAGAAGTGTGCGAATTAGCTAAAGAAGACGCCAAAGTCCTAGTGACTAGCGACAAAGCAAAGATTGTGTGTATTAAAATAGAGCTTTGAAATTAGTTCAATTGAACAAATACAAGTGGGCGGCACTAGACGATGACGGCACTATCCTAATAATCAGCAGTAGTTCCACTATAGTTAGAACCAATGCACCAATAATAAAAAAAGCTCGCTATAAAAAGAAATATAACAGGCGAGCACAGTCTAAGTGATTAACATATTTCGTTTTTTGAATGTATATTATAGAGGGGGTGTAGGATTCCTGGGGGTTTGTAATCGTTTGTGTGGAACATCATGTATACGTACGAGCGTGGGCGTCACGCAGACAGGGGGGGTCGGGGGTAGGTGGGGGTAAGCAAACTCATTTTAAATTTAACACCCAGACCTCAAGCCAAAACACATACTGAAAAGTGCAATTGAACTATCCTAGCAGCCTGTTCAGTCTAGCCTCTAGCTCTGCCTTGATACTTTCAGCGTCTCGCTCTGTCTTATCTTCCGTCTCAACCTTGTCTGTAAACAGGGCTACCGATTTCCCCAGAAGCTCAAGTGCTCTGACCCTTGCACCATCTGAATTGTCTTGGTTGGTTGCCTCATCTGTTAGCTGTTTCAAAACAAAGTCACTTCGAGAGAGGCTCAACATGCGCTGCTGTTTAACTCTATCAGCATTTAAGACCTCTAACCTTTCGGAAACCTTAGGGTTCTGTACTAGTAGACAAGCCTCTGTATGGATGCATGCTGCACTCATGTTTGAAGCATCATATGCTATTCTATAACTTTCACTAAAGTTATTACCCTCAAACACTGCAAGAGCGAATGCTTCTTGTTTATCTGTTAACCCTGTTCTTTTACTGGTGGCACTCTTTTTCCTAGTGCCTGTATGTTTCTTATTACTACCCACTACTCTTAACTTAGGTTTCTTATTACTCATTATGATAATCCTTCTAACGCTGCGCTTGCTTTCGGGGTTTTGAGGAAACGCTACATCTCCCACAATCTTGCATACCAGTTATGACCTGAGCGCATAGAAGCAGCGCGTAACTAGGTGATTCGTTTTGAACTATAATCTGGGGCAAACGATACCCAGAAAAAGTGCAATAGAACTTTTTTTACTCTAACATCTAAATTTTTTTTTGTCACGATATCCCTTATTTTATTAGCTAATACTGATAATAAGAGAATAAAAGAGAATAAAAGGGAATATAAGGGTTTACATTGTTTGCTAGATAGTGTCTAAGGATGACAGACGCAGGGAAGCAACGAGGCTTTGATCCTCACAATCCCACGAACATATGGCTCTTCAAGGGCAGACAATAGTCACAGCAAGATAACCTGCCGCGAGGCACACGCCACCAGATATACTGGACGGTCTGTAAAAGGGGATGGCCTGATAAGGGGGAAGTAAACAGCGATTGAACGGGATGCATTATAGAAAAAAATAAAGTGAAATATAGAATATGTTAAAAATCTCAACCGCTGTTTTTCGGATATAGACCAAGACATGTTGAACCCATCTATCAGCCTAGAGTGGGTGAAAAAGACTAGGCAAGGTTGATCGCCTTTATTGTCATAAAAGATCAAAGTGAAATTTTCGAGAGCGGCAGCTTACTGGTTGCCGTTGTCATGGTTTCATTTAACGGAGGTAAACCACAATGGCATCAATCAATACTAAAATCACTTCAATCTCAATGTTTGGAATTGAAACTGCAACTAAAATAGTTGGCGATACTGGCAGGGAAGCAGTTCTTAAAATCAGATCAGGCGGTGTTAGAACCGCTTGGACATACACCTACACTGATTTTGATGGTGATCGCTATGTACTGCGAACTGATGACTTTTTACATGTAACATTGGATCACATGTATTCTCATGAGGAATTTGATCCTGATTGCATTTCCCACATTGCCTTTATTACTGGCAAGGTAAAGCAAACAGGCAAGCGTTTCCCTGCACCAATAGCAGCATAAGATTAACAGTGCAGCCTACGGGCTGCATCATTAACTTTATGAGGAGCAAAAAATGGAAAACTCAAGAGATTTCGCAATGGATTTAATAGAAAAAACTTATGAAACACACGAGAGTTTATTGAGGGCTTGCCTGTCATACATGTCCACTGATGATGTGACTGACATGCTTAAAACAAATGAATGTTTAGACTGTTTTACAGAAGCTTATCTAGAAGAGTTTGGAATAAGAAAATCATGAGACCATGAGTGCAGCCTCTAGGGGCTGTAGTCGCGGCATCATGCCGATAACAGAAACTTGTCAGCCAAAAAGGATGAACCAGATGACAAATTCAAAAACTTTTACCGTTTCCGATACTGCAATCAACAACGTTTACAGCGCAGAGCAAGAGATCGCCTCTCTCAAGGGCGTAAACAAAGACAATAATGTTGCTGCTAACAGCGCAAAGATGTCAGCCTATGGCGAGGTTATCGCTGCCATTGCTCAGGTCAAACTAGTCAAGGGCAACCTACCACGCGCCAACTCTAAGATCCTCAAGAGCGCATTGGTTGAACAGGCAGGTGTCAAAGAGGCTACTGCCAAACGCTACCTTGAAAATTCTGTAGGGGCTGTTCGATTGCTCAAGGATCATTTTGCTGAGATACCAACTCAGTACACACCTGATGCCATCGTCAAGGATCTAGCAACGCTAGAGATCGACAGCGAGAACAAGCTTGCTAAGGCTGTTAAGGGTGAGCCTGACAAGTCAAAAGCGCAACGTCTTGCGGAGCAGGTTGTTGGTAAATTCTCAAGCAAAAAAGATGACAAGGGCAACAGAGTACAAGGTGATGTATTCAAAGATGGCCTGACTGATGAAGAGCTTGACGAGTTCGAGAACGCTATGCGTGAGCTTAAAGCTGCTCGTACAGCATACCGCAACTCAGAGGCTGCTAAGGCTGCTGAGGCTGAGGCTGCTGAGGAAAATGTAGCAGTTGATAGCACAGTTGCTGAGTTCACTGAAGCAGCATGAGACTGAGCAAGCGCGAAAAGCGCATCATCTTTATTGAGGGCGTTGCTTCTGGCATCGCCTTCACTGCCTTAACAGTGGGCATACTCATAGTAGTACTTGCATTTTAATCTCAGCCCTTTCGGGGGCTGAATTTTTAAGTGCAATAGAACTTTTTCAGAGAGGTGAACAATGGAACTAGAAGACACTTACTCCACAAACATTGTGGAAGCATACAAAAATTTCAGTGTGCAAGAGTTAAACCAGATGCTTGTTAAAGCTAATGAAGATTTTGACAACGCTGTAAAAGAAGTAAGAGAGAGCGGTCTACGCTCCAAACAGGATAGAGTAGAGACATGCTCTGTAAAAATCGAATGTCTAAATTTTGTAATCGCAATCAGAAAAGCAGATGAACTGCTTTCAACCTTAGAGGGAAAATCCTAATGAAATTATCACAAGCAAAGGCCATTGCTAAGGCCGCTATCACAGTCAAGACTGACACATTAGATTGTGTGCCGTACCTTGTATCAGGTGCAGGTATTGGCAAGACTTCCATTGTCCATGAGATCGCCAAGGAACTAAGTATTGGTTGCCAGATATTATCACTGGCTCAGTATGATGCAGGTGAGCTTGCAGGTTGGGTGTTACCCAATGCTGATGGCGAGACGATGGATCGCAGATGTCCTGACTGGATGCCACGAGATGGCAAGGGTATCTTATTCCTTGATGAGCTACCACAAGCACCAGTATCCAATCAAAACATTGCCGCACAGTTGGTCAATGAGAGACGCATAGGTAAGCATCACCTTCCAGAGGGTTGGCATATCATTGCGGCAGGTAACCGCATGTCAGATCGGGCAGGTACAAACAACATGCCTTCTCACCTCAAAGATCGCTTGATGTTCCTAGACATTGAGGCTGACCTAGAAGATACGATTGGCTACTACTACAGCAAGCGTATTGATGAGCGCATCGCTGCATTCTTGCGCTTCCGTCCTGAGTGGTTGCACAAGTTCAACCGTGATGAGAATGCTTGCCCATCTCCTAGATCATGGGAGCGTGTCGCTACTATCCTCAAATGGTCTCTTGATCCAGTCAATCAGATTGAAGCTATCGCAGGTCAGGTTGGACGTGCGGCTACGGCTGAGTTTAATGGCTTCCTCAAGGTGTACGATATTGTACCTGACATCGATAAGCTGATTGCTAATCCTGCAAGTGCAGATATTCCTGATGCACCTGATGTTCAGTACGCTGTATGCGCTGCACTGTCATCCAAGATGACTGGCAAGAACGCTAAGAACATCGTGACATATCTCAAGAGGCTACCTCAGCAGGAGTTTGCTGCCTTTGTGATCAAGGATGCAATGAACCGCACTGAGGATCTCAAGCGAGACCTCAAGGCTGATGCATCGATCAGAGAATGGATCATGTCAGTAGGCAAGAACCTTATCCTTTAATCACAGTAAAGCAGGCATACACGTCAATATGCCTGCTCACCATTTCAGCTTTTAGTTCTATTGAACTTTTTTAGGAGAAAATTATGGACGCACAAATGAAAGTGTCTCGCGCTGTTACGCGCCTAGTTGTCAAGCATCCCTTCTTTGGGTCAATGTGCCTGTCAATCAACGTCAAGTCAGAGGATGATATCCCTACTATGTGTACTGATGGCAAGTCTATCCTATGGTCACCATCATTCGTTGATACAATGGATCAAGAAGAGACCGTAGGTGTCATGGCTCATGAGGTCTTGCACATTGTATTCAAGCATCACCTCAGACGTGGTGTGCGTGACCCTGAGCTTTGGAATATTGCGACTGACTTTGCAATCAACCAAGTTCTTGTGGACAACGGCTTTACTCTTCCAGAGGGTGGGCTGATTGATCCAGAGTACAAGGGTCTAAGTGCAGAGGCTATCTTTGATCGACTACCTGATGATGCCAAGAAAAAGTATGCTCAAGGCGCTGCTATGGGCGAGGTCAAGGATGCCAAGAAGGATGATGGCGGTGACATGTCAGAGGCTGAGGTCAAGCAGATGGAAGCAGACATTGATACCAAGGTAATGATGGCTGCATCTGGAGCTAAGGCAATCGGCAAGCTACCCTCTGCTATCAAGTCTTTGATTGAGGAGATGGAGCGCAGTCAAGTTGACTGGCGTGACGTGATGCGTAGATTTGTTGGCGGTGATCAGCCAGATGACTACAGCTTTCGCAAGCCTCAGAAGAAGATGTATCACATGACTGGTATCATCTCGCCCTCTATCGAAAAGATTGGTGCAGGTGATGTGGTTGTCGGCATCGATACAAGTGGATCTGTCACAAGGAAAGAGCTAAAGTTTTTCCTTGGTGAGATCAACGCTATCAGTGAGGACATCAAGCCACGATCAATCACGGTGATCACTTGTGATGCTCAGATACAAACGGTCAGACGTTACGAGCAAGGTGAGGAGATCGAAAAGATTGAGATCAATGGTCGTGGTGGCACGAGAGTGAGACCAGTGTTCGATTACATTGAAGAGCACCAGTTGCAAGTAGACAACATGGTTTACCTCAGTGATCTGGAGATCTGGGATTACCCAGAGAACCCACCACACTACCCGACACTGTGGGTCTCATCATATCTAGGGTCTAAGGAAGCACCTTGGGGAGACACCACCTACCTGACAACGTAGGTGACCTCATGATTTATAGTGTGGCAACAATAACAATCTGCATCCTCTGGTCAGTGGGTGCAGCATTAGGATGGTGGAACATTTAAAGAAAGGAAATCAGATGCCTAAAATTACAATCCTCTGGGGCGAAACTCCCGAAGATGGTCAAAAAGCTAAGACCTATAAATTCAAAACTAAAGCTGAACTTGAAGCGTTCAAACTTGGTCTATCCGAACATGAAGGTTGGTACGAGTGGGAAGAAGTTAAAGAAGGTTATGTTTTTAAATATGCTCAGTATTACCGAAGGGAAACAAAATGAATTTCCAGATTGAAAACATGGAAGGGTTTTTACAATGGGTAAAGACCTGCCCTTATGCATACAGCATTAGCTCAATGTCTGGTGGATTTATCCACGTCAAAATTTTAATTCCAGTAGACAAAAAAATAGAAGCTTCTAGTGACTGATGAGTGCAAGGACTGTGGCGATAGCGTTGCGTGGGGCAGCGGTAAGTTCGTCAACCGACTACCTGCGGAGAGTGGGTTTTTTATATGCGCTGATTGTCAGTGTGTCGAGTGCGACAAGTGTCATAAAGATGTTATCGAATGGGGTCACCCACCTCATGATGACTGTGAGATATGGTGCTTTGATTGCTTACCAGAGTGAAGTCGTGGGGCAGCGGAGGTCTGCCCCTCAATCAATCTAATAACAAAAGAAAGTGAGTGCAATATGAATATCGATATATCTATTAACGATGCAATGCCAGAAGCTATTGAAGAGATGATGGACATTGCAATCAAGTACAGGAATAGATCCAATGAATGTACAATTCTCAATCGCAGAATTAATGATGACCTTGATCTTCCCTCAATTATAAATGAGGTAGCAAGACACTATATTATCAGAGTTCTTGACGAACATAACTGGAAGATCAATGATTGTTATAGGGTGCTTGGTCTTAACAGTGCTCAAACATGTAAGAACTGGATGAGAAAACTAAACATAGGTAAAGAACATCGTAAAAATAATAAGATAAAAAAATTAAATGCAAGTTCTTTAAGGGGAGTAGTTTGATGATTAAATATTTTACGTTCATGGTACTAAGTTACTTTGTTCAAGGCGAACAGGTAACACACAACATACTATTTAAAAGCTATGACGATTGTAGTTATAGCAAAGAAGCCATGTACTTCATGATGGAAAACCAACATGATGAAGTGACGATATATTGCAAGGGTACTGAGGTTGCATCTAACAAACTGGTCAAGCCAAAGGTGAGACCATAATGGGAGATGAAGCACTAAGCCCTGCCCAAAAGTTTGAGTATCGTTTCTTAAAGCAGCAAGTTAATAGACTAGAAGAAGAACTGTATCGGTTCGATGCTCGTCCTAATGTACAACAAGATTTGTTTCATGCGCGTGAAGATCTAAAGTCGTTTGTCTCAAAGCTAAGAGTGAATGGTGTAAAGATATGAAGCGTTTCACAACAGTCGAAAAAGAATGGTTAGGTTACAAACGTAAGCTTGCCAATAATAATATGAAGGTGTCGTTATCAAAAGCACCTTGGGAAAAAAGTTCAATAGAACTAAAAACAGAGAGTGAGAAAAATGGAATACAAGAACAATCTAAAAGTAATAGAACACGCAAGGGAAGAGCTAAGTAGGTTCTTCAAGACGTATGGTTTTTCTGGTGATGAGATCAAAGAGTTCTGCCAAGATGCCAGTTCATACAACTGGAAAAACTTTGATTATGATGGAGCACCCACAGTTCTCAAGCTAATGAGCGACAGCATAGGCAGAGACAACATCAGGAATGTAGTTCTATATGCTCATAGTTTTCTGAAGCTGATCAAGGGTCACAGAAGTAAAGCTAAGTATGTAGAAGATAAAAGTGTTATCAAGAAAGCCATCGAAAGCAATACTGTATGGGCAACCAGTGAACTTAATGAAGCTTTCCCATCTAGAGGTTGGGAGGTTAGGTGTGAAAAAGGAAGTAATCCTTATGTTGAAAAACAAACAGGTAGATACGGCAGCAACTTCAATGTCGATATACCTATTGGTTGGGGCAAGACTGTATACGCAGAGGGTATTGCCACTGTCAAAGCAGGTGATGGCGAAAGATTTGTCATGAGTGCCTATAAGAAAGACTTTGCCAGACTAGTAAAGGATGGTGTCGTTGCTTATGAATGTAATACTCTTAGAGCTTATCGTGATGATGCTACCATAGAGAAAGGTTGGGTCTTAAAGTATGAGACATATGACGATACTATACTTGCTACGCATCAAGAGTTCTCTCGTGCAGAGAGCTTGCTTAAAAGAAGGATCAAGGATACCGTTGTGAAGGAACTTGTGGACTTCTAAAAGAGGGGCGGCAAGAGCCGCCCTAGTTGGAGCAAAATGAAAAACAATTATAGGGTAACATAAAAAATAAAATGCACAAAGAATTAAATCAAGAAGCTCTCATTGATCTTGTTAGTCAGCTACCACCCAAGGCAACTGGAGAACAAGTTATAAATCTTATCGTAAATATTATGGAAGTATACGGTATGGGAGAAAACTGGTTTCATATTGCGGTCAGCATTGGTCATGTTCTTGAGCAGCTTAATGACGAAAACATAGAGAATGTGACCATACACTGACGATAGTACAGAAACCTCTCATCAGGTTGACCTCACTATACTATCGTTAAACTAGCGCAGGTTGAGAACGCTGCTCTTCTCCCTGCGTGTTTTTTTAAAAAAAAAGGAACGCCCGAAGGCGTCCCAGTATCAGAGTGGAGAAATCCAGATGTATGTCTGAACCGATGTCCTGACGCAACATCTAGCACTCCGATATCATAACGTCAAATACTTTCGATCATCTTATCACACAAGTTGCTGACGAGCCTCAGTGTTTCATGATGCGTAAGCTCAAGCACTGCCACCTCTTCACCGTCTACATAGACGTGAATGACTGGTGCTTCTTCTCCCTCACGAACAATCAAAAACTTTTTAGAATGGGAGTGGATCATCATCATTATCTACATCGTTATAATCATTTGGCACATCAAGGAACTCATCAGGTACATGCTTCCTGTAGGTCGATGTCGGAACATCGAAGTCAAGCTCAGTCTCTCCTTGCTTACCAACCCATGAGAAGCGGCACTTCCATATGTGTATCTCTGATACAGGAGATCCAGATGGATGTGGTCTATGCACAGTAAGACCAACGTCAGCCTTAGCAAACCATGCTGCACTACCAGATATATCATATCCTCTTGGTGCAGGTACTTTACCATCTGTTCCTCGCATCATCTTTGTCGGATGAGCTACGAACCACAAGTGTATGCCATGAGCCTGAGCAAATACTCTGAGCTTTGTCAGTATGTCTGACACCCACTCAGTCTCACTTACATCTCTACCTTTTTGAATGTAATTGTATGGGTCTATGATAGCCCCTCTTACACCATGTCTAAGCACTGCTATCTTTAGTCTTTCGATGATGCTATCAATTGAAGACATTGACCCATCAGCTTGATACAAAAAAGAAAAGTGCGATTGAACAAATTCTTTTCCGTCTGATAATTCTTTATGGCTAAGTCTTTTCATTGAGCCTTGGAAGAAAGGCTTACGAATATACTTACTGATTAGCTTTGCTATGTGAATCCTTGGCTCGTTTTCAAAGGAACATATTGCAAACTTCCAACCCTTCTCTTGTGCCATGTTCATCATGATCTGATCTACGAACTCTGACTTACCAGAAGATGGGTGACCAGTGACTACTGTGAGTTGACCTGCAACAATAGAATATAATTCATCTACATTGTCGTAGCCAGTGCTCTCACCTCTACCCATACCGTTCTCGTAAATTTCATCAAGTTGTTCATAGAAATGAGAAGCGTCGTACAATCCCGCGACAGGCCAAGGTTTACAATCAACTACAACTTTATCGATACCGTCCTTGCCATGCTTGAGAAGCACATCGTTGGCATCCTTGCATCCCTCTGGGAACTCTATCTTGAAGCATCGATCTTTGCCAATACGTCTGGCTATCTCTTCCGCCATTGCCTGACCTGCACTGTCTGCATCAGTGGCGATTATGATACGAGCAGCCGCATCTATTTTCTTCTTTGCTGCCCATAAGAACTTGAATTTATTATCTTCTTTAGGATCTATCTGCCCATCGACAACCTTCATGACCGCACCATTTGGTACTGACACAACGCTTTCGTAACCTGTTTCGATAAACGCAAGGGCATCCATCTCGCCCTCACAAATAATCATATCATCGTTACGTTCTACACCTTGCATATTAAAAAATGTTTGAGGTGCACCGCTACATGCGAAGCCTTTACCTTCTATCGATCTAATCTTGTACGCATAATCTTGACCCTCGTTGGTGTACGGAAACATGATGCATTCAGTTTCTTTTCCTAGTGCCTGTATCCAATGATGCGTTGAAACTAACCCTGCTTTAGTAGCGGTTTCTTTACTTATCCCTCGTTCTTGCAGCCATCCCAGGGAGCTTTCCGTTAATTCTTTTCTTTGAACTTTTTTTGCAATGGACATTGTTGGTTCTCTCTTTATCTCTGGTAACTCCTCTCGCATAGAAACAATACCTTGCTGACCACAGTGCCAACACTGATATAAAGTTTTGTCTTGTTCTATGCGGAGAGAAAGTGTCTTATCGGTTTTGTTTTTGCGGCTGTGACTACAGCTTGGGCACTTAACTTTATGTTGACCTTCACCCAATCTATAAGCCTCGCCACGAACTTGATGTTCGATTTGCACGACTTGTTCTCCTACTCTGATCCGACGAACATAGAGGAAGGAATGCCGATGCGTCAAGCAAGAATTTTTCGAGAGTATTTATATATATATTATATATATTATATATATATATTAATATTATATATATATTATACTAACTAGATTTCTTTATTAGAATAGTATCATAAGATAAATAGAAGGGAACTTTATCTACATCACAAGATCTAACTCTGATGATTGATCTTGGATTTTCTTTATCCAAACCCCAGTAAATAATTTTTTGTTTTACCTGCCTATCATTTTTGTAGATACGGTTCTGCATACAATCAAGGATAAGACTTTCGTCTAGGTCAGGTCTACGACTTGCGTAATAGATCATCATCTCAACCACAACATCATCTGTTGTTGGCACTTCCATAACAGGACATTGCTGCTCGAACATCTTGACGTAGCCTCTAGCCTTTGTTGATTTGATTAGGGCAGGTTTGCCTCTAATCACTACCATCTTTCGTGAGTTAGCTTTCGAGGCAGGTTCACCATATATTGTGAAGGTCTTGTCAAAGTTATCCATATGTACCCTTAAAATATCTTATTTGACATTATGTTCCTTATATGATTTAACCATAAGAGAGTGGAGAATACAATGAAAATAACCAACGAGCATCAGTTGCCTGATGCCTTTCTTAATTTTGCAAGAGACGATAAGTACTCCAAGGGCAAGTCCGACATCAGTGTAACCACGTTGATCGACTCTCCTCGTGTTCGATTATTACGCGAGAAGAACAAGGGCGAGATGTCAAAGGATGTTGTCGATATGATCTGGCCTCTGTTTGGTACAGCGGTTCATCATATTCTCGAAAGCGCAGATGATCCTGAGAACGTGGTGGTAGAGGAAAGACTTTACGCCAAGGTACTGGACTGGATCTTATCAGGCGCACTTGATCACCAAGAAGTTTTACCTGATGGCACTGTACAGATTACAGACTACAAGGTTACGTCTGCATGGTCTGTTATCTTGGGTAAGAAAGATTGGGAGAGACAGCAGAACTGCTACGCTTGGCTCATAGAAAACTCAGAGGATG
>Ga0115546_1000591_pt1 | contig 24422 bp, 25 predicted proteins | sample COGITO_mtgs_1004_FD_87186 | JGI IMG/M metagenome (GOLD analysis project Ga0115546, IMG submission 87186) | Pelagic marine microbial communities from North Sea - COGITO_mtgs_100413 | ecosystem: Environmental > Aquatic > Marine > Epipelagic | place: Germany:Helgoland, sampling site Kabeltonne...
AACTGCAAGAGAAAGCAGACAAAATCAGAAGCGCACCTAAAGAGCTTGTAGAAGCAGACAACGCAGGCGGTGCCATAGACAGCTTGCAAAAAGCAGAAGGCAAGAAAGCAGAAGGTAAGAAAGCAGAAGGTAAGACAGTAGAGAGCGAAGAGTAAATAGATAGGGTATTGCACCCTACTTCTTAAATCTCTCACTCTTTAAATCTTTCAGTCTAGGCAGAGAATGTTCGCGCATTCTCTGCCTTTCTCATATATTTTCTCAACAGCTAAACACTCCAATGGCCGAGCGACCCAGAATCATCATCATTGGCTGCGGCATAGTCGGCGCGATGACAGCCTACGAGCTAAGCGAAAAATTCTCCGCAGAAATTCACGTGCTCGAGCGTCAAGGACCAGCTCAAGGATCTACCGGATCTGCCTTAGGCGTACTCATGGGAGCCATTAGCGGCAAAGTAAAAGGGCGTACGTGGCGGCTTAGAGAAGCCAGCATTCGCCGACATCAAACACTATTATTCGAGCTAACCAAGCAAGGCTACAACATTCCAAATACGCAGGGTATTGTTAGTCTCTGTTTTGACGAAGACAAGCTGCCCCGCTGGGAATCTTTAAAAGAAAAGAGAGAAACGCAGGGCTGGCCGCTAGAGATTTGGCAGCCAGCCGAACTCAAAGAACGCTGCCCGCAAGTGACCTTAGCCAGCCCTGAAGTGGATAATCTCACCAAAACCAGGCATGTAAGAGCGGCGATCTATTCTCCTTCAGACAGTCAGGTAAATCCCGTCGAACTTACCAAAGCGCTAGTTGCAGCGGCTACAGCTCGCGGCGTTCACTTTCACTGGAATACAGAAGTCACTCAGCTTGAGAGCGAACATCAGCGCTGTGTAGCGGTTCAGACCCATCAAAATCGACTCGCAGCCGATTGGGTTATCCTTACCGCCGGGTTAGGCTCTGCCACCCTGACTCAGTTTGCCAGCGAACCGCTAGCGCTTATTCCCGTCCTTGGGCAAGCCGCAGAGATCCAGCTTCCAAAAACGCTGGGGCTAAAAAATTTCCAGCCCGTTATCAACGGTGATGATATTCAATTCGTGCCGTTAGGCGAAGGGCGCTACTGGCTAGGGGCAACGGTAGAATTTCCCTCAGAAAATCAAGTACTTGAGGCTCAAGCAAACGGAATTGAGAGTTTACTCAAGGGCGCAGAGCGCTTTTGTAGCGCGATCGCTCAAGCAGAAATAATCAAAACCTGGAGCGGCCTGCGCCCTCGCCCGGTCGGCCAACCCGCACCCGTCATCCAACCGCTAGGCAACACAGAAAATGTAATCCTAGCAACAGGCCATTATCGCAATGGCGTACTGCTAGCACCAGCAACAGCCTTAGAGCTATGCCGGCTCCTCGAAGCAGACATCCCACTTACGAATGCCCGCTAATCTGTAGCAGAAGGCGACGAAGACATAGCCGGAACTTCGACTTTCGACAATCCATCAGACTGCTGAGAAAATTGTTTGTCAGGCTCCTCGCAGCTCACCAAAATAACTTGCGAGGTTTGCCTTTCGCGACCATTGGCGTCTATATAGTCTATATATAAGAGGTTATTCTTTCGCTTTGCCTTCAATATGACAACCGATATCATCTGCCTTCTAGCCCTAGCGCTCTGGTCTATTCCGCTCAACCACATTCCGGCGCTAGGTCGAACGGCTAAAGCAGGCATCGGCTGGGTTGCTGGCAATCGAGAGCAATCCGTAGAAGGCCCGCCCTGGGTAGGTAGAGCCGACCGGGCGCAGCGCAACCATCACGACAACCTGGCAATGATTGCTGCTGTCATCTTAATTGCACAAATTACTGGGCAAAACGACCGCATTACCGCGAATGCAGCGATCGCAATTCTCGCTTTTCGCATCCTCCACGGCGTAGCCTACATGGCGGGCATTAGTCTCGTGCGATCGCTCGCATACCTCGGCTCCATTATTGCCTTAGGCGTTATTGTCTGGCGCATTTTAGCTTGATGGAACCGCTTTATGAAGAAATCATAAACAAGAAATAATGACGATTTTGACAGAAAAAGCGATCGCTATAAAACTTTCAGTTTTACTACGCACTGCTGTAGACCCCAAATCAAAAAGCTTACTGACTTCGACCGCCGCTGCTAAGACGTTGCAAAACATTTATACATTGAAAGAACGATTTCTGTAGTAGAGCTACGTAAAACTCTTTTCAAAGAGACCGCTACTGATATTATTCAAGCCAGCAATACCAGCATAAAGTTATTGCAAAGGGTTCAGTACACATAGCTGATTTCACCCTGTATCGCTTGCAATGAGAAGGTTTTAGCGTTGTCGGCGCAAAGCAAAAAGGGAACGATGATGACGGAAATTGTCCATTCCCTAAAACTATGACAGATTTATTTTTCGGCTTAAAGCAAAACTCTCTCAAGCTACAAACATTTCAAGCCGGTGTTTTAATTGAACAGCAAGAAGGCGAGCAAAACTTTGCCGCACCCAACGTAGGCCGATTTCGCATTTTTGCTGTAGACAGCGCCGATACTGGCAACAACGCTGATTTTGTTGACCGCACCTGGGTAGACCAAGGTGAAGGCATTGGCATTGTAGACGGTAATGATGAAACCATTCGCGATCGCAAAGGCATCTCTGGAGACGAAATTCTAGGCATTCAAGTCAGCGGCTTCCAAACCAAAACAGCCAACCTCACGCTCGATCGCGTCTCCTCTACCGACGGCGCACAGTTTAGAATCAAAGCCTTCAAATCGGGCGTCGAAGTCGGCTCGCAAATTATCTCGACCACCGGAAGCGGACGGCAAGCTATTAGCTTCAGCAGCCCCACTGCGTTCGACGAAATTCAAATTTCAGCCGCAGACGACGATACCCGCTTCACCTTTCGCTCCATCAACTTGCCAAACGCAACGCCTAAAGTATTGAGTTTTGGCCAAAGACCCAAGAAAACAGACATTCAGTTCCTGCAAGACGGCGAAGTCATCGCCCAAGCAACCGCTCGCCAAAACGGCATCGTTCCCAACGTTGGCCCCTTCAAGATCAGCGCAGTAAACAGCCTCGACTCTGGCAAAAACGCCAATTTTGTAGACCGCACCTTTTTTGATCGGGGCGAAGGCATTGGCATAGCCGATGGCGACGATGGTAACAGCAGCAAGAAAAAGCGCATAGATGGAGACGAGATTCTAGGTCTTGACTTTGAAAATACGCTCGCCACAGATGCCCTAATCAAAGTAGACCGGATTAGTTCTACAGATGGAGCGGCTATTCGAGTAGAAGCTTTTAGAGCAGGCATCTCAATTGCCACTGAAGTCTTTACGCTAGGCAGCGGCAATCTAACGGGCGAAAACACGCTCAACTTCGGCAGCACCAGCGCCTTCGATTCACTACAAATTTCAGCCGCCGACACAGACACCCAATTCACCTTCCGTAGAATCGATCTACCCGGCGCATTCACTCTGTAATCATTTACTATCTGGCGAGTACACCGTCTAACGAGTACAAACGCAGCGTCAAACAGCATTTAGCTACAGTTTGACGCTGATTCGTCTAAGTCCGGCTTGTATTATATCCTTGCACTTATCTAAGCCCGCTACATCGAGGGTTCTAAATGCACGGCGAGTTCTCTTAGCCAGTCTATAAACAGTCGAATATCTCTATCTATCAGGTTCCAGGTCGAAGGATATTTCTCCAGCAGCCGGTCTAATTTCTCCACGTCTAGCTCAAAGCCGTAGATATTACGAACCACATGTCTAAATCCTAAGAACTCTTGTAGCTGCTTCTCCGTCTCAACCGTAATCACAGCTTTGCGATCTTCTCTATCAACAGTCATTCTAGAGAGCAAGCGTCTGTGCCAATCAGCGCTCTTCGAGACACCTCCATTTAGCGCTGTTGAAATCAAGCTAAAAATTCGCTCGCAACCGGTGTAGAAGTTATGAAATTTAAGCGCTAAACTCTCGTAAAATGACGCTGCATAACGTGGCGCTTCGACAATATCCCGCTGCAACGCTTGAACCTGTAGTTGTAGCTCATGCAATTTAGCCAGCTCCATCTCCAAATCGCCTGCTAGCTCTCGCAAAAGACCAGGCTCACGAGTTTGCATCAACCACTCTCCCTGTTTCAAATACCCGATCCCTAAACCGAGCGTCCAAAGATTCTATAGGCTTTAGATCGATCCAACGATCGCTCTTTGCATTTACAGCAGCTAACGCCTCAAAAAAATCAGCATCAGCCATCCCTTCAGCGGCTATATCAATGTCCGAATCTTCACCAAAGCGATCGCTTACCAACGAACCAAAAACAATTACCTTAGTCACACCAAACTGACTTTTCAGCAAGCGAGCCACCTTCTCAACCTCAGCCCAGGCCGCTTCCTCCCACACCTTCTCCTGAGCCACTCGCTTAGCCTGACGCGATCGCCAATAGTCTATATATTTTTGATCAACCTGCGTTTGCTCAACCATATCGCTAGCTATTCGGTTAAAGCCGTCATCATCGCGCTTTAATCCGATTCTAATCTATAGCTACGAGAGAATCAGCGCAGTCGCACGCTAAAACTGGTCGCCTAAAACCGGTAGTCAATGCTGAAGTAAATAAACGCCGACTGATCGCTATCCCCCGGCTCGTTCACTTTAATCAGCGGAATGCCCACATCCAAACGCGCCTGCACGTTCTCCACCAAGTTCGTAATCACGCCGACGCCCGTTCCCAATAGCCATCTCTGCTCGCTGGTATTGCCCCTGTTGTTCCACACCGCCGCCGTATCTAGAAAGGGCGCAATTTGCGTCGCAGGTGAGCCATCTTCATTCCGCAGAACCGTCGTCCGATTTTCAACCGAAGCCCGAAAACCGTTATCGCCAAAGCGAGCATTCTGACTGTAGCCCCGCACAGACGTTGCACCGCCGATAATGAACTGGTCCGCACCCAGCAGACTATCAGGAGAAGCCTGAAAGCTCCCCTGTATTAATAGCAAGTTATCGCGATTAATCACCTGCGCCCGCTGCACCTGTCCTAGCCAGCTAAAGAACTGCCCGTCGGCTTCACCATCGGCTCGATTGGTAGCCTCTAACAAACCTGTGCCTAAGTTAAACTGCGATCGCAGCCCCCAAGCCCCTTTGCGATCGCGCTTCAAATAATCCTGTTCAAACTGAAACACGCTGGTTCGAGTAGAATCAATTACCACATCGCTAACCAACGTCTCGCCCGTACGATGGCGAAACCCCAGCGACAGCGCAAACTCTTTATTCGGCTTACGAATCAAAGGCTGACGATAGGTTAGCTCGTAAGTATCCGAAGATCCCCTCACGCCCAAAGCCTGCAGCTCTGGATCAATCAGCGCAAACGTACTGGGCGAATAGCGCGCCTGCAAAGTACCGTCCATCGCATTCAGCGGCACGCTATAGCCAAAGTTGTAAGCAGTAGATCCACCTGCCGTACTGCGAAAAGCCGAAGCCGATAGGCGATCGCCCAACCCCAGCGGACTATTAAAAGTCGTCTCTACGCCCATTCGCCCCACTCCCACACTCGGCGGCGAATTCGTATCAAAAACGGCTCGGCCCGAAAACAAAGGCGACGCTAGCACCCGCACAATCAGTAAACTTTGGCCCTCCCCAGTCCCAGCCCTTAAGCTCGCCTCAATGCGATCTACCAAAGGATCGGCTCGCAATAGCTGAAGCTGAGACTCCAGAGCAGATTGATTTAGCGGAGTTTTATTAGCGAGGTTTACGCGATCGCGCACATAGTCAGCCAACCGGCGCGCCCCCTCCACCTGAATGGCTTCTAAGCTACCCTCCACCGCTCGAATCTGCACCACGCCATCCACAATAGACTGCTCGCTCAGTACTGCCCTTGAGGTGATGTAACCACTCTCTAAATAGAGCCGGGTAACATCATCGGCTACCTGACGCAGCTCGCGCAGACCCAGATCTTGCCCCTCGTAAGGCGAAACAACTGGCTCAAAATCCTGAGCCGAAAACACCGTGCTGCCCACGACTTGAATATCACTAATCAAGACTTTCGTCGTATTGGTTGGTACACCTGGATCGGGTTCTGGCGCAACCGACTCCGGTAAAACTTGCGCAGGCTCAGCTAAAGGCTCTAAAGTCTCTTCTGGCTCCGAGAGTTCGCCAGCAGGCGTATTCTGACTTAACAAAGGACTTGTTTTTAGCGGCGAAGCAGGCAACTGCAAGCTCCCAGATTCCGCAGAAGTCCCAGAAATGATCTCAGAAACAACGCTAGTAGGAGCAGCGTTGCTATCTATCACATCGACCGCTGTCTCGCCATGTAAATCCGTCCTCCGCGTAGGCGAATTCTCCTGAGGCAACAGGTCTAGAAGCGTTACTTCTTGATTCAAGCGACGATGTTTCTCGCTCTCAGCAGCCACTTCAACATCAATAGCTACAGTATCGCGAGTCTCCAGAACAGGGATATCTAAGGCCGCGCTGTTCGAATCAGTCCTCTCGGGCGTTGTCGTCTCTAAAGCAGTAGAGTCAGCAGCGAGGTTTAGCAAACTCTCTTCTAGCTGAGAGTCGGCAGCGATCGCCGGTCGAGACGAAACGGCACCGCTTCCCAAAATACTGATTACTGCAATGCTCTGCGCCAGCCCAACTTTCATACGTATCAATTACTTAGCTTCTACTTCGTTAGCTTGCAGCTCGAATATTCGCAGACTGGTTGCGAGGTGAATCAGGTAAAAATTAGGCACCCAAAGCCCGCTCTAGGCTACCCGTTTTCGATCGGTCACCAACAAAAATTGAATTAATGCAAAAGCTTTAATAGCACTGCTTACAAAGATGCTCTCAGTACATATTCATTCTCAAGAGATATTGAAATCAGCCATAGCAAACGCTAGAGTAAGCGGCAATAGCCAAACAAAACGGCACTATTCGTATCGCAAGGATTATTCATGGCTGCTAATCAACCCCTCACCGGCATTGCACTCGTTGACTGCGCCAAGGCAAACGCTCAGCAGGGCGTACAAGAAGCTGCCAAACTCTGCGGCTACGGCGATAACATTAGCGACTTTCAGTCAGCTCTAAAGCAAGCCGGAGAAGACATGGGCGTCAAGCTAGACGAACTCGACGACCTGATCACCGATCAGTTCATCGCTAAGCGCAACCCCGTCATGGACATTGGCCCAGAAACTACTTCTCAGCTATAAAAGCCCAACAATCTTTCTGAGTTTCGCAGTTTAGGCTAGTAGTTTAGGCAAACAATTTAGGCCAGTAGTTTAGACAAACAGTTTGTCTAAACTGTTTAGGCAAACAGCCTATGGACATTCGGGATGGCCGTTTGGAAGATGCTTCTACCGTAGCTGCCTTGCTAGAACAACTAGGGTACTCAGAAACAGCTAGATGCACCAAAGACAAACTACGCCAGCTAATCTCTCACCCCGATGCGCTGCTTTTAGTCGCCGTTGACAATACCGACAAGGTATTAGGCTTTGTTTCAGCGCATTTTATCCTTCAGCTAGGTTTAGCCGGGGACGTTTGCCGAATCAGCTACTTTTGTGTTGATCAGCAGAGCAGATCTTCCGGCATCGGTCGTTGCGGCAGCTCAAAAACGAGGCTGAGATCGCATCGAAGTCCATTGTCACATTAGACGCGATCGCGCCCACAGCTTCTACGCCCGCCAAGGCTATATCGAAGACCCTAAATATCTGTTAAAAAAACTCCCGACCGCTACTCACCTAGCCCCGGAATAAAGCTCGTACTAATCCGCTTAATCACCCGATTCGCAATATCAGCGTAGCTCACCTCACCCGCCAAAATCTGTCCCAATCGCTTTGTCGCCGTAGGCCGTTTAATGCCCACCCGATAGCCAATTTTAGGCATCCGGAAAAATACCCCAGCAATCCGCTGCGCCCACTGCATATCCGCCCCCCAGCTCTCATGAATGGTCTGCGTATAGCCAGCTAGCGCGCCAGGCACCCCATCCAAAGCCTGAGAAATTGCCTCAGCCGCCTTCATACCGCTATACAGCGCCGGACGAATCCATTCAGCCGTTAGCGGATCAACAATCGCCGCCGCCTCACCTACAATTAGCGCCTGTTGAAAATGCAGCTTATGATTCCCATCCCAGAGCTTTAGCGGGTGGGTGTAAAGCTTGCCCTGATCAAACGTCACGTCAAAATCAGAAACGTACTGCCGCAGCGGCGTCTCTACATCTTTCAGCGACCCGCCAATAAAGCTGCTAATACCCATCGAGTAGCCCTGTTCCTTCGGAAAGCTCCAAACGCAGCCATTCTTGACTAAGCCAAACTCAAAGCTAAACGCGCCGTTTTCAATCGGCGACGCCACCGGCACTTCCAACACACCCGACTCGCGCGTGCGATGCGACCGAAATCCCAACCAGTCTGCCATTGGCCCCATCGGCCCATCCGCAGCGATCAGATATTGCGCCGTAAAGACTTCATCAGCAACCCTGACCTGCCAGCGATCGCCCAAAAACTCAATTCCCGTCACCCCCATCCGATCCTTTAGCTGAGCGCCCTTAGCCACCGCCTGATCTATCAAAAACTGGTCGAACACATCGCGCCGCACCGTCCAAATGGGATCAGTCTCCAGCTCCGCGTCAATCGCATCACCCAGCTTCCAGGTATAGCGAACCCGGCGAACTTTACCGTCAATTGCAGGCGAAAAGTCAAAGTCAAACCAGTCCGCTACGCTAGGAGACACGGCCCCGCTGCAAGGTCTATATCGAGGCAGCGCAGCTTTCTCTAAGATCAGAACCTCGCGGCCCGCCTTTGCCAGATGATAGGCCGCTGAACTACCCGCAGGCCCACCACCGACAATAATGCAATCAAACATGTTTTAAGCAGATGCCCTCAAGCAACAAAACAAGAAAGTAATCAACCCTTTTGGAATGGGCCCTTGGCCTGTCCAATCCGGACGCTAATCATCCCAAACATCGGTTCTAAACCGTCTGAATCGCTTTCTCTTTATCCGCCAAAGCATCATCAATTTGCTTAGTGTACTTATCTGTTAGCTTCTGCACCTCATCCTGCATATCTCTAGACTCATCCTCAGAGATGTCGCCCGCCTTCTCCTGGCTTTTTGCCAAATCAATGCCATCTCGGCGAACGTTTCGCACCGAAACCCGGCCTTCTTCAGCGTACTTACCCGCCATTTTGACAAACTCCTGACGCCGCTCGGTTGTCAGCGGCGGAATATTCAGCCGAATCAACGAGCCGTCGCTATTGGGCACTAGGCCCACATCCGACATCGAAATCGCCTTCTCAATCAGCTTCACCGCGCTCGGGTCAAACGACTGAATCATCAGCGTACTCGCATCCGGTGTCGAGATATTGGCCAGCGACTTTAAGCTGGTCGGACTGCCGTAATAGTCCACCATAATTTTGTCAAGCAAAGACGAACTCGCTCGGCCCGTTCGAATCGTATTAAACGCTCGCTGAGTAGACTCAACGGCTTTTTGCATTGCGTCTTCAGCTTCACTCAAATCAGCTAACTTCACAGGACTCTCCCACAATAGTTCCAATATTTTCACCGTTCATGGCGCGGTTGATATTCCCACTTACAGAGAGGTCAAACACCACAATCGGAATATTGTTATCTTTACACAGCGCGATCGCTGTACTATCCATCACCTTAAGATCTTTTTGCAGTACATGGGTATAGGTCAAGGTTTGATAGCGCTTAGCCTCCGGATTCTTTACCGGGTCGCTATCGTAAACGCCGTCTACTTTAGTCGCCTTAAAGAGCACTTCTGCGCTAATTTCGGCCGCCCGCAAAGCGGCTGTCGTATCAGTGGTAAAAAACGGATTACCCGAGCCACCGCCAAAAATTACCACCCGGCCTTTCTCTAAATGGCGAATTGCTCGGCGGCGAATATAAGGCTCTGCCAGCTCCTTCATCGTAATGGCCGTTTGCACTCTCGTCGGCACGTCGATTCGCTCTAGCGCATCTTGTAGCGTCATGGCGTTCATTACCGTGGCAATCATGCCAATGTAGTCAGCCGTTGCCCTATCCATGCCCGCAGAGGCTCCCTTCACGCCCCTAAAGATATTGCCCGCGCCAACCACAATGGCCAGCTCAATTCCCTGCCGGGAGACTTCGGCAATTTCTTGTGCGATCGCATCTACCACAGTTGGATCGATGCCATAAGCCAGTTCGCCCATTAAGGCTTCACCACTTAGTTTTAGCAGTACTCGCTGATACGGTGTGCCCATGCGCGATCTATAGTTAAATCAGTAATTTCTACATCAAGATAGCAGTCAGAGCGTCAGGGCGATACCCTTCACCGCTTCGACTCTGCTTTTCTGTTGCCTTTTAAGTAGCGATCTAAGCGCCTTAACTCAGACCAGTCCTTGCAGCAGGCAAAAGTTTTTAAGATAGTTATTCAAGCGGTCTCTCAGCGGTTTTCTCTTGGCTCCCTTACTAATTCAATCCGTAGTCGTTATTGCTTGGTTAGCAGCTATTGGCGGACTATCCGAAGTAGCACGGCGAATGGGCGCACAGCCCGAGACGACCCGCAAAATAGTTCATATCGGAGCTGGCCACGTCATTCTTATCGCCTGGTGGATGAACGTTCCAGCTTGGGCAGGCATCGCCGCCTCAGGCGTATTCAGCGGCATTGCACTCCTCTCTTACAGATTTCCGCTACTGCCAGGGATTAACAGCGTCGGTAGAAAAAGCCTCGGCACCTTCTTCTACGCCCTCAGCATCGGACTGCTAATTCTCTGGTTCTGGCCGCTACAGCAACCTCAGTACGCCGCCATCGGCATCCTCACCATGACCTGGGGAGATGGCCTAGCAGCCCTAGTCGGACAGCGATTCGGTCAACATCCCTACCAAATTTGGGGCGAGAAGAAAAGCTGGGAAGGCAGTGCAGCTATGCTGTGCGTCAGCTACCTTGTCTGCGCAACCATCTTGCTATCGATCAACGGATTAGCGCCTGCGACCTGGGCGATCGCAGGCGCAGGCGCAGCCGTCGCAACCCTGCTAGAATCCGTCTCAAAGTACGGCATCGACAATCTCAGTGTGCCACTAGGAGCCGCAGCTATCTGCTATGGGTTAGTCCAAATCGTATAAAGACTCGGATGCTAAAAACTAGAGTCCAAAGCAAAGGCAACTAAGCCTAGGTTAAAGTGCAATATCGCCCGTTTCGCCCGTTCGAATGCGAATGGCTTCTTCAACCGGCGATACAAATATTTTTCCATCTCCAATCGTTCCAGTAGCAGCCGACTTAGCGATTGTTTGCAGCACAGTCTCTAGCTGATCGTCCGAAACGACTAAAACCAACCGCTTCTTAGTCAAAAACTCAACGGTATAAGAAATCCCTCGATACGTGCTGGTTTGTCCTTTCTGCCGACCAAACCCACGCACATCCTCCAGCGTCATGCCAGTCGCCCCAACGTCTACCAGAGCGGTCTTCACTTCCTGGAGCTTCTCAGGTCTAACAATTGCTTCAATTCTCTTCACGCCGTCGATCCTTAAATAATAAAAGAGCGCAGTTTAGCGGCTCAGGTTTAGCCGCCAGTTAGCTAATCAGCCTACCCAATCAAACCACCTAGCCCCGCAGTTGACAAACCATTTTGAGCAGGATGGATTTCCATAGTGATTTGTCTAGTCACACTATCAGATAAAGCCGCTGCCGAAGCGACGCCTAAACAGAGCAACGCAACAGTTCATATTTTTTGATACAGTTCAGCGATCGCAGATGCCTCTGCTACGTTAGCCCAAACGGTTTAGATCTCTATCACTAGGCGCTGACCCATTTCTAGGCAGCTAAAGCCTCGCAGTTAGTGAGTGCTAACTCAGTGCTAACTCAGCGCGCAGCGCTTCACAATGCTCGCCAAGCAGCCCCAGTAGCGCTCTAGCCTTGCCGATCTCTCCACAGCGGGCAGTATCCTCCAGCTGCGTAGCAACCGCCAATATTGCACCAGCGCCAACGTTAGCACTTGCCCCTTTCAGCGTATGGGCTAAATCTTCTACAGCCTGAAGCGATCGCTGCTCAATCGCCCGGTCAAGCCTAGCCAAACTTTCCTCAGCATCTTGCAGAAACATAGCGAGTAGTTCAGTCGCAAAATCTGGGTCTTCGCCAGCTAGCTGATTGAGCCGCTGCCAATCAAAACCTAGCTGTATAGATGAAAGGCTTTTTAACATAGCGATCGCTTGAGAAGAAAGGCAAAAATCAGGCAGCAGCAGACCCAACCAAAAGAAGCGGGTACTAGCACTCTGATCTATCAAGTTACCTACGCGCTTTTAAAAATGGACTATTTTCAAAGCCAATCTTTACCCTAGCTTCACACATCAGATCACACAGCATTGAAATCTAGATAGCCAACATCGTCCAAAAGCGGCCGCCAGCAAGCAATAGCACAGACATCCGCGATCGCCTATCAATCTAGAGAAGAGTCGCCGTCATCCATACACCAAGTAACCAGAGCGATTAACCCTCCCCAAAAAGCCCATCGAGGTAAACGAACCCAATCAAAAGGTGGAAAGGCATCTGCAACATTCGAGATAGCAAAAGCAACCCAAACAGCGGCCAGCAAAACAAAAATACTCATAGCAGATCACCTACCTATTGCTCCAACTGCACCCAACTCTGGATGACTCTATTCTTCCAGAAATTCAGATTTTAGAAGTTTGTTTCAGAAATTGTCGATTTGTAACCGAGTATCGCATTTTATTTCGAGCAGCGAATAAATAGCGATAGGGTATGGATATTATTTCGGTAAATCCAGTCGCTATGCAGCTTTACAGACAAAGAATCGTCTCCCCAGAAATCTCAAAGGAGCAAGAGACGCAGGCAAAAGTTCTGAAAGCGGCACAAAAGCTGTTTGCCAGACAAGGCTATGGCGCAACCACTACAAAAGAACTAGCCAAAGCAGCAGGCGTCGCCGAAGGTACGCTGTTTCGCCACTTCAAAAACAAAAAAGCCATCCTGATCGAAGTGGCTACTCAAGGCTGGACGGAAATTCTCACCGATTTGCTGACCGAACTAAGCGAAATGGCCAGCTACAAGGCGATCGCCCAGGTCATGCGCAAACGGATGCTACACCTACGAACCAATTCCGACATGCTGCGAGTTTGCTTTATGGAAGCTCAATTCCACCCAGAGTTGCGCGATCGCATTCAAACAGATGTCATCGAAAAAATGACTGACGTAGCCGAAGCCTTCTTCCAAACGGCCATGGAAAGAGGCGAGTACCGCCCCATGAATCCCCGCATCGTTGCCCGCATCTTCCTCGGCATGTTCACCGTCGCAGGCTTCAGCCAGTCCACCCTCACCAACGACCCTCAGTCCCATCTAGAACTCAAAGAAATGGCCGAAACACTAGCCGACATCTTTCTAAACGGCGTTTTAGCATAGCGTCTGGGACTCAGCGCCCTAGACTCAGCGCCTTAAACCTAGCGTCTTGGACTTAGCGCTTTGAACCTAACGCCTCAATCTAAGAGCAGTCATTCAACGTCACAAACAGCCCACCTGCCGATACAATGAGGCTTGCAAACGAACCGTTCTAGCTCATGGCCTCAGACAAATCAGCGTCAACTTCAGCGTCCTCCAACTCCGAAAGCGACTCCGGGCTAGAAGGCATTCGGGCGGCTAGACTGCAAAAGGTAGAAGATCTCAAACAAGCAGGCATCATTCCCTATGCCTATCGCTGGGATATCACACATTCTGTTGCAGCACTACAAGAGAAGTTTTCGCAGCTAGAAGCGGGCGCAGAAGAGGACTTTGCCGTCTCCGTTGCCGGACGCATTATGGCGCGTCGAGTCTTTGGCAAGCTAGCCTTCTTTACGCTGCAAGATGAAACCGGCACCATACAGCTCTACCTAGAAAAGAAGACTATTCAAGCCGAGATGGGAGCAGCCGACGAGCAGGCGTTCAACCGCCTCAAGCAGCTTACAGACGTAGGCGACATCATCGGCGCGAGCGGCACCATCAAACGCACCGACAAAGGCGAGCTATCCGTAAAAGTGAAGCACTACGCCATGCTCACTAAATCCCTTTTACCACTGCCCGATAAGTTTCACGGCCTTACCGACGTGGCCAAGCGCTACCGCCAGCGCTACGTAGACCTAATCGTAAATCCAGAAGTCCGCGAAACCTTCCGCAAAAGGGCGCGCATCACCGCTGGCATCCGTCGCTACCTAGACGAACTCGGCTATTTAGAAGTCGAAACGCCTGTTCTACAATCAGAACCTGGCGGCGCAGAAGCTCGCCCTTTCGTCACCTATCACAACACGCTCGACATGGAGCTGTATCTGAGAATCGCCACCGAGCTACACCTCAAACGGATGGTTGTCGGCGGCTTTGAAAAAGTTTTCGAACTTGGCAGAGTATTTCGCAACGAAGGCATCTCCACCCGGCACAACCCCGAATTTACCACCATCGAAATGTATCAAGCTTACGGAGACTATCAGGACATGATGGCCCTCACTGAGAGCATGATAGAACAGATTACGACAGAAGTTTCTAACCACAAAACTGACCCTAAAACGGTCACTTACCAAGGAGAGGAAATTGACTTTTCAACGCCTTGGAAAAGGGTCACTATGCACGAAGCCGTAGAAGAAAAAACAGGCATCGACTTTAGCCAGTTTACAGATGTTGAAGCGGCAAAAGAAGCGGCAAAAGGCGCTGGCATTGGGGATATAGACGGCTGCCAAAGCATTGGCCACATACTAAACGAAGCTTTTGAACAAAAAGTAGAAGAGACGCTGATTCAGCCTACTTTTGTCATCGACTACCCTATAGAAATTTCACCTTTAGCCAAACCGCACCGCAGTAAGCCCGGATTAGTCGAGCGCTTTGAGCTGTTTATCGTTGGTAGAGAAACGGCAAACGGCTTCTCGGAGCTGACCGATCCAGTTGATCAGCGCGATCGCCTAGAACATCAGGCCGCCAAAAAAGAAGCGGGCGACTTAGAAGCACACAGCGTAGACGAAGACTTCATCACCGCGCTGGAATACGGGATGCCCCCAACCGTAGGACTAGGCATTGGCATCGATCGGCTGGTCATGGTGCTAACAGATGCGGCAAGCATAAGAGATGCGATCGCATTTCCTCTGCTCAAGCCCGAAAAGTCAGACAGCGAGGATGCGTAGATCTATCTTTAGATTTGAAGAAAGTTATCCTTGGATAGAGTCGATTAAAGAGAGATTTATTTACCTTAGGAAAGTTACACCATAATAAAAGAATGGAGAATACTCACCATGGGTCTTGACGATAAAATTAAGAACGCTGCTAAAGACATAGAAGGCAAAGCTCAAGAAGCCGCTGGTAAAGCGACCGATAATAAGGAAGCCCAAGCCAAAGGTAAAGCCAAGCAAGCAGAAGCTTCTGCTAGAAAGGCAGGAGAGGATGTCAAAGATGGCGTCAAAGACGCAATCGACTAGACGACTCTATCTGAGAGTGCTTTAGTTAATAAGTAAATGCTTTCAGTAAAAAGCGCCTTAGCTGTAATCTAGCAAGGGCGCTTTTTAGATTGAAGACATCAAAGAAGAATCAACCACGCGCCGCTAACATTGCTATGGCGATCGCCCCTCCTCTCAAAGTCGATCTACCGCGTACCGCCAGCAAGCCAAGACCGCAAAAAGCACCCCAAGGCTAGCCTTAGAGTGCTCTTCATATTTATCAGGCCATAAGCTCTAAGCTGCTATCTATTACAGACTGTCTACTACAGGCTATCTGCTACAGGTTATCTACTACAGGCTATTTACTACCAGGCCCCATTCCAACCGTGCCTGCGTACACCGCCTGATTGCCCAACTCATCTTCAATTCGCAAAAGCTGATTGTATTTAGCTACCCGCTCACTGCGACAAAGTGAACCCGTCTTAATCTGACCGGCTCGAGTTGCCACAGATAAGTCGGCAATCGTCGTGTCTTCCGTCTCGCCAGAACGGTGGCTAATTACGCAGCTATACTGATTGCGCTTAGCCAAATCAATCGCCTGCAAAGTTTCGGTGAGCGTACCAATCTGATTTAGCTTTACCAAAAGAGAATTAGCCGCACCCAGCTCAATGCCCTTTTGCAAACGAGTCGGATTAGTTACAAACAGGTCATCGCCCACAAGCTGCACTTTGCTACCAATGCGCTGAGTCAGCGTCTTCCAGCTCTCCCAATCATCCTCATGTAGCCCATCTTCAATCGAGACAATGGGATAATTGCTAGCCAAACTCTCCAGGTAGTCGATCATCTCCGCCGGAGAATGCGCCGAGCCGTCGTAGACATATTGACCATCTTTATAGAACTCACTCGCTGCTACGTCCAAAGCCAAAGCCACCTGTTCGCCCGGCTTATAGCCCGCTTCAGTAATCGCAGACATCAACAAATCGAGCGCTTCCTGGTTAGACCCTAAGTTAGGCGCAAAGCCGCCCTCATCACCGACACCAGTCAACAAGCCCTTCGCATCTAAAACCTTGCTAAGCTGAGCAAAAATCTCTGCTCCCCAGCGCAGCGCCTCGCGAAAAGTGCTCGCGCCCACCGGCATAATCATAAACTCTTGAATATCAACGTTATTGCTAGCGTGTTCGCCACCGTTGATGACGTTCATCATCGGCACCGGCAAAATGTTTGCCAGCGGCCCGCCCAAATAGCGATACAGCGGCATATCCGAAGCCTGCGCCGCCGCCTTAGCTGTCGCTAGAGAAACCGCCAAAATCGCGTTCGCACCCATGTTGCTCTTATTGGGCGTGCCGTCTAGATCAATCATCATCTGATCGACTTCCATCTGGCTAAACGCATCAGTCCCAATCAGCTCGCGAGCAATGGTTTCATTGACATTCTCAACGGCCTTCATCACGCCCTTACCGCTATACCGCTCAGCCTCTCCATCGCGCAGCTCGTGCGCCTCAAAGCTGCCTGTAGAAGCACCGCTAGGCACCTGAGCAATCCCAGCCGCGCCGCCCGTCAAATATACCTCAGCCTCAATCGTGGGCCGTCCTCTAGAATCAAGAATCTCTCTTGCCTGAATATCTTCAATAGCCGTATCGAGGGAATCAATCATGCTCTGCGCCTATTATCCTTAAGAGTATTCACAGCCGTTCGCTCCGAAGCTTTTTCTCAAAATACTTCAGAAGCGATCGCTGCTTTCGTCCAAAATGATACGGCACAACGAGAGGATCAACATAATGCGCTTATTACACACCATGCTCCGAGTCGGCGATCTAGAAAAATCTAAAGCTTTTTACTGCGAAATACTGGGCATGAAGCTGCTGCGCCAGAAAGATTATCCTGGCGGCAAGTTCACCAACGCCTTTGTCGGCTATGGCGATGAGGCTGACCACGCCGTGCTAGAGCTGACGCACAACTGGGAAACCGACAGCTACGACCTGGGCAGCGGCTACGGTCACATTGCGTTAGGAGTCGATGACATATACAGCACCTGCGAAGCCATCAAACAGCAAGGCGGCAAAATTTCTCGCGAGCCTGGCCCCATGAAGCACAGCACCACGGTCATCGCCTTCGTCGAAGATCCAGACGGCTACAAAATTGAATTAATCGAAGGCCGCTAACCTCCTGATAACCGGCTTGGAATACCGTAAAATGCATCGACCGTTCGATTGCTATACTCGAATACTGAGCGTATTTGCACCCATGCCCCGCAATTACTGCCCACCACCGCCTCCAAACCACCGCTCTCTATGCAGCCTACAGACCCCGACAAGTTTACCGCCAAAGCCTGGGATGCCATCGTTGAGGCCCAAGACGTAGCCCGACGCTTCCGGCAGCAGTATCTGGAGGTAGAGCACGTCACCTTAGCGATGCTAGAGCAAGCAGGGTTAGCAGATACCATCTTGACCGAAGCTGGACTAGCCCCAGAACAGGTCTTACAAGAGCTAGAAACCTTTGCCAAACGTCAGGCCAGAGTCCGCGTCGCTGTCGATAGCAATCTTTACTTAGGCCAAAGCCTAGATAGAATGCTAGACGCTGCCGAGGCGTCTCGGGTTAATTTGCAAGACGACTTAATTTCGGTCGAACATCTACTGATCGGATTCGTCGAAGATGAGCGAATTGGTCGGCGATTGCTGCGCGGCTTTGACGTAGACGCGTCACGAATGCTAGCTGCTGTTAATTCATTGCGCAAAGGCGAAGAAGAGTCTCCGGCCAGTCAGCTTGCGGGCAGTCTAGGCAGTGGAGAGGAAGACTACCCAGCGCTAAATCAGTACGGACGCGATCTCACTGAAGAAGCTCGCGGCGGCAAGCTTGATCCCGTCATCGGGCGAGACGAAGAGATTCGCCGGGTCATCCACGTCCTGTCGCGGCGCACAAAGAACAATCCGGTGCTAATTGGTGAACCCGGTGTAGGTAAAACGGCGATCGCCGAAGCCCTAGCCCAGCGCATCATCAACGGCGATGTTCCTGAATCACTCAAAAACCGTACCCTTATTTCTCTAGATGTCGGCAGTCTCATTGCCGGAGCTAAATATCGCGGCGAATTCGAAGACCGCCTCAGATCGGTACTCAAAGAAGTCACCGAGTCGAACGGTCAAGTAGTCCTGTTCATCGACGAATTACATACGGTAGTCGGTGCAGGCGCGGGCCAAAACAACGTAGACGCGGGCAATCTGCTCAAGCCTGTACTGGCAAGAGGTGGACTGCGCTGCATTGGCGCTAGCACCATCGATGAATACCGCAAGCACATTGAGAAAGACACCGCATTAGAAAGAAGATTCCAGCAGGTATACGTCGGTCAGCCCAGCGTAGAAGACGCCGTTTCAATTTTGCGCGGACTTAAAGAACGCTACGAAGTGCACCACGGCGTTTCAATTCTAGATTCAGCCTTAGTCGCGGCGGCTACGCTGTCCGATCGGTATATCAGCGATCGCTTTCTCCCCGACAAAGCCATTGATCTAATCGACGAAGCCGCTGCCAAGCTCAAAATGGAAATTGACTCTAAGCCCGAAGAGCTAGAGATCATCGACCGGCGGCTAATGCAGCTAGAAATGGAAAAGCTCTCTCTAGAAAGCGAGAAAGCCGCCGGTTCATTTAGCCGCACCGCCAAACAGCGACTAAAAGGCATTAAAGAAGAGATTACGACGCTCTCAAAAGAACAAAAAGGCCTAGACGAGCAGTGGCACACCGAAAAAGAAACCCTCAGCTCTATCAGCGAACTAAAAGAAGAAGAAGAGAGAACGCGCCTGCGGATGAACCAGGCCGAAAGAGCCAACGACCTAGAGCGAGCCGCCCAGCTAAAATATGGCCGGCTAGAAGCCATTCAAACAGAACTTGAAGAACTTGAGACAAAGCTGCAAGACATGCAGACAGAAGGCGAAACCATGCTTCAAGAGCAGGTCACCGAAGCCGACATCGCCGAAATCGTCGCCCGCTGGACCGGTATCCCCGTCAACCGGCTAATGGAATCCGAACGCCAAAAGCTCCTACAGCTAGAAAGCCATCTACACGAGCGCGTAATCGGCCAGTCCGAAGCTGTAGAAGCCGTTTCAGCCGCCATCCGCCGCGCCCGTGCGGGGATGAAAGATCCTGGCCGTCCTATCGGCTCCTTCCTGTTTATGGGTCCAACTGGCGTCGGTAAAACCGAGCTGGCTAGAGCCTTAGCCGCCTTCTTGTTCGACACAGAAGAAGCGCTAATCCGCCTAGATATGTCTGAGTATATGGAGAAAAATTCAGTCTCTCGGCTAGTGGGTGCCCCGCCTGGATACGTTGGCTACGAAGAAGGCGGACAGCTCTCCGAAGCCGTACGTCGTCGGCCTTATTCTGTTGTTTTACTCGACGAAGTTGAAAAAGCCCATGCAGATGTGTTCAACATTCTCTTACAGGTGCTAGACGATGGCCGCATCACCGACTCTCAAGGGCGCACGGTAGACTTTCGCAACACCGTCATCGTCATGACGAGCAACATCGGCAGCGAATACATTTTAGATGTCTCAGGAGACGACTCCAAGTTTGAGGAGATGCAGACCTTGGTATTGGGCGCGCTGCGATCGCACTTCCGACCAGAATTTCTCAACCGCATCGACGATCTCATTCTCTTCCACGCGCTTAGCAAGAAGGAGCTGCGCAACATCGTCACTATCCAGCTCAAACGCATCTACCGCCTGCTCGCCGACCAAAAGATCACCCTAGAAATGTCCGAATCGGCCATAGATCACGTTGCCGATGCAGGCTACGATCCCTCCTACGGAGCGCGCCCACTCAAGCGAGCCATTCAACGCGAGCTAGAAAATCCCATTGCCACACTGATTCTAGAAAACACCTTTAGTGAAGGCAGCACCGTCACCGTTGGCGTTAGTAAAGCAGGCGCACTCACCTTTGACGTAGAAGACCCAGAACCAGAAGCGACAGAACCAGAACCAACAAAAGCAGAGGCTTCAAAGCCAGAAATCACGGAGCCAGAAATCACGGAGCCAGAGATCGTAGAGACAGAAGCCGACTTAGAAGCGAGCGCCTCAAAAACGACAGCACCAGATAGCGCCAAAGAGAAAGGCACAGCAGAGGAAAAACCCGCTAAAAAGAAAAAAGCAGTTGCCACCTCCGAAAACTAACGGTTGCACATAAAAAAGGCCCTAGCGAGAACCAACTCACCAGGGCCTTTTCACTATTCAACTAGTCAGTCATCTCTACCGGCGCGACATAAAGATGCGCAACACATACCAGAACAACAGCATCACCGAAGAAAACAGCGCTAGCGAAGCAGCCACATAGTAATCAGTTGGATAGCGCTTCATCACCTGCGAAGTTTGGTACAAAATCGCCGCACCCGCAAAAGCCACCATCGCAAACGAGAACCAGATTCCCAGCGTCAGCCCCTTAAACAAAAAGCTACAGACAATCAGGCCCAGCGCAATCATGCCAAAGATTTTCAGCGCCCCGCCTAGGAAGGAAAAATCCTGCCCGGTCGTAAAGACCACTGCCGTTAACCCAGCGAATAAAAACAGCGTCACCACTGCCGCAGAGCTAATTACGCCATCTGCATAATAGGTGTCTGCAATCCACAAAATTGGAGCAAACATCACCGCCTCGCCCAGAACATAAATGCCCAAGCCGGTGTACTGAGCATTTATATCGCCTGCCTTGGAAGCAAAGCTGCTAGACAAATAGCCCAGAAGCATAAAGCCGCCCAGCATAGCTATCCATCCAAACTGACTGCTCGCAACAAAGTTGCCCAGTAGTTCAGCAATACCCAAAGCAAAAAGAATGAACTCTACAGCGATAAAAGCAGCCACCGCCCCTACCAAATGCAGATAGGTCTTCTTAATAAATTCCGCGCGTTCACTCGGACGAGCCTGAGCTACAACAATCATAAAAACCTTTCCTCGGCGTTACGCCTAAAGTCAAAAAAAGCAGAGAAAAATGCAGAGATAGAATCAACAGCGCTGTGTCTATGCAGCTTTCAATGCATCTATAGCCTCAGCTAGCAATACAGATCCTAATTCTATGGTAAAAGAATAGACTTCAGCCACAGGTCTATAATCCCCAGCGCTACCCGCGAGATAGCCGCTCACGATACGCCCACTTTGGGGCACATCTCGGCTATTGGGCAGCGATCGCACTTCGGCCTAGCCTGACAAATTTGCTTACCAAACGGCATTAGCAATTTATTCGCCTCCACCCAATAGTCGCTAGGTAATTTCTCCTCCAGCACCTTCGTTGTTTTCTCTGGCGTTTTCGTCTCCACGTAGCCCCACCGGTTCATCACCCGATGCACATGAACATCCACGCTAATGTAAGGCTGATTGCAAGCGATCCCCAGCGTCAAATGAGCGCACTTTGGCCCCACGCCCTTAAAGGCCAAAATAGTGTCAACATCGCAAGGCAAATCGCCATCGTGCTTTTCAACTATTTCCTGCGCGATCGCCAAAATCTGTTCCGCCTTCCGCTCAGCAAACGTACTCCGCTTAATCAACCCTTCAATTTCGGCCACAGAAAGCTCGCTCATCGCCTGTGGCGTATTCGCTCGATCAAACAGCTTTTTAGAAACTGGCAGGCTTACCTCATCGTAAGTTCGAATCGAGAGCATACAAGAAATTAGCTGTTCAAAAGGAGATCGATAGCCTTCTTCCGCCAGTTGGAACATTGCCGCACGCGGGTAACCCTGCATCACCTCTCGCAGTCTCATAAAGGCAGCATCAACATCGAAAGTAGAAGACATAATTCCGTGAGTTTGAGGCCAAACCCGATTCCAGCATAGGTAATCTACAGCCTGCCTACGGCACTTTTCATCTGTCTACAGTCAGCTCTTCCGATACCTTTTTGTTGTTGATTGCGACAATCTAAACCCCTTTTTCTTATTTAAGCCACTACCCGGTTCCGTCCCCTAGCCAAAACACCCAATCGGTCTTACGAGCGCGATCGCTCATCAACCCACTCACCCTGCACAAAACAATATCGCCACTGCTAGCTGTGACCCAACGAATCTTTAATCAGATTGAACCGGTCACAGATCTATCAGCAGACAAATAAAACAAATGCCATCGGCAGACAAAATCTACCAATGACATTTTTTCGCCCATCAAAAAATTATCAATCACCCACTAATTATTCTCGTATTGAGCCTTCTCCTGATACTCGCTAGCGTAGTTCATCACGCAAACAATTCGAAAACCAGGGTGCTCCTGACAGGCCGCACCCATAGCGCTGTAGGTAGGCTCTAGCAAAGCCTGACGGTGGCCCCGGCTAGGCACGTTATCATCCACCAGTAGATTAATCAAATGCCATTCAGCAATGGTCGCCTGCCCGTAGCTAATGTTCTCGCTTGCACCATTGCGCCATTCCCCATAGCGACTAATTCGCGCAAACGGATCGCTCCCATCCGAACCATAATGACCCGTAATACCCTTACTCCCCAAATCATCTGCATGGTCGCTTGCGCCAAAGCTCATACCTGGCGAAAAAGCCAAAGCACCCAACGGTTGGGATCCTCTTAAAACTGCGATCGCCTCATCCAAAGCGCTCACCCCTTCCACGACTTTCACCGCCGGACGCCCCGGCACCTTAACCAAATTTCCTTCGTAATAATCGCGAATTGCCTCCAGCCTCCGTGCATAGGCCGCCGGATTTGCCCGCATCTTATTCGTTTCCGCAACCAGCTCCTCAGACAGCCCCACCAGCTCAGACTCAGACAAATCGCCGAACCAAGCTGGATCGTTCATCGAACCCGCCCGAACAGGGCGACTAGCCGTTCTCTCATTGCCTGAGTTTGCAGCGACTAGCGCTTCACCCGAACTGACATAGCCATCTGCATAAGCAAATACGCACAGCGGTACGCCCGCCCCGACGCCGCATACCGCCCCTACACTAGTCACATCAGAATCTAGCAACATCGCCTGAGTAGAGCGGCCGCGATTTCCATCATCAATCACCAGCGCGGCCACAATCGCCGCTGCGCTGCTGTACCGCTCGCGCAACAGCCCAATCAATTGACCATCCACAGCACCATGATGCTCAGCGCGTTCTACGGGCGTACTGCCGTCCAGTCCAGATAGCGTAAATCTGTCATGGGCAAGTAGCTCTGCCAGATGGCCTCGAGTAGACGAAACCAGTCCAGACTCTAGAGCAAGCAAAGGCATCGGCGACTTTTCAGACAGCAAACGAATAGCCGCATCGAGCGCGCCAACGCCTTCTGTTGTCCGCACCGCCGACTCACCTGGAAACCGAAAAGCCTGGCCATCGTAATAGGGACGTAAAGTCTCTAGCCAAGCAGCATATTCTGCAGGAGACTCACGCACTCGGTTCAGCTCTGCCACAATTTCTTCTGGCGTGGCAACAGCAGTCTTACGGCTAGCATACAGGGTCGAAGGCGAGCTATCTACGCTCTGTAAACCTGCCGCCAGCGCTGGTATAAAAGAAGAAAGTCCGCAAGTAATGGTTAAACCTAATGCAAGTTTTAGCAGGGTAAAACGGCTCTTGATTACGCGGTGCTGACTAATCATGATGTATCGATTCGGAGTAATAACAGCTAAGGAGTCAGTAATAAAACTCATCCCCTATAACTGTTTTCGTCACTTATTCAGCCAAATACCTCAGAGTATCTACTAAGAAGCAAAAGCCACTCTCTCCGGTCTTTTTCCGGAGTTGGCGGAACAAAATGGAAAACCCCTACCGTGCCCGTCCTTCAACTCATGAGGCCAGTAAGTGCTGCTCAGTAATTTCTACTAGGCAGATCTGTATAAAATCTGCTATCTGCAAGAATCTACCAGGCAGAGAGTGCTCCTGCTCTCTTTGCATTATCAGCACCTCGCCTCTCGAATACTGAGAGCCAGATCACCAGTATTCGATTTGAAAAGAAGCTCATCGACAAGCCACAGCAGGAAATATGGATGGCAATGACCATAGACGAGCCGTTAGTGCCAGCCAGCTTAGATGGATTCGAAAAAGCCTAAGCCATTAGTTAGCGCCGGGAGCACAACAATAAATTTATACCCACGTCAAACTGTAGAAAAAGCTAATAATCTACCTGTAACTGTTGATACTAAACCTCAATCAGGTTGCGT
>Ga0115546_1000593_pt1 | contig 24332 bp, 25 predicted proteins | sample COGITO_mtgs_1004_FD_87186 | JGI IMG/M metagenome (GOLD analysis project Ga0115546, IMG submission 87186) | Pelagic marine microbial communities from North Sea - COGITO_mtgs_100413 | ecosystem: Environmental > Aquatic > Marine > Epipelagic | place: Germany:Helgoland, sampling site Kabeltonne...
CTTATTCTGCATTTTGTCAGCCGTCAATTTTAAATGACCGATCATGCGTTTAAAGGGTTTGTGGCAACAAATCGACCGTTTTTTGATAATTCGAGTTTATAACATATATTCTTAACACTTAAACAGAGAGTATTTAAGGGACAAAGGAAAACTATTCGGTTTCAAAGGATGCTAATAGAACTTTTTTTGTAGCCTTACCTAAACCTTTTATACTTGCATATTCATTATTGAATATTCTTTTCCCTTTAAGAAAATTAATAAAGATTTCAGATTGTAAATTTGGTAGATATCTAGAAACATAAATATTTTTAAATTACTTTACTCGGGTCTATGGTATCGTATAAATACATTGAAAAAAATTTAACCTTAATTTTAGGGCACAGGATAAACACGGTGTGGTTGTATAGGAGAATTTAATTTGTAGCATAAAGCCTCATAATTGAAGATGTACAAGATCTAAACCTCTCTTTCCTATCTAATTTATACCGTAATAGAGAGGTTGGCCGCAATATGAGCTAAACTATGTTGTGTTACACTAAAAGTAAAAAAGATCGTTATAATAAATCTGATGGATAAAATAAATAACAAGATTTTATTTATGGCTTAAAAAAAAGCTTTCACGGATTTTCATAGTCTATTATACAATTTAGTATTTAACACCGGTTAATTCTAATCTACAATAAAAAAATAATCTATATAACAAGAACATATGGTTTTAAACAATTTTTTTTTAGACCCTACTAAAAAATTATTTACAAAGTACGCTTCAACGCTTCAACAGATTAATAGTATTGGCAAAGGACTAAAGCATCTTAACGATGCTGACTTGCAAAAAACAACATTTATTTTAAAAGATAAATTAGCGAAAGGCCATAGTGAGTCTGAAATTATATGTGAAGCCTTTGCTTTAGTACGTGAAGCAACTGAACGTGTCTTGGGTTTACGCCATTATGATGTTCAACTAATTGGTGGTTTGATTCTAAACGAGGGAAAAATAGCCGAAATGAAGACGGGCGAAGGTAAAACATTAGTAGCATTACTCCCAATATTCTTTAATGCTCTATACGGTAAAGGAGCACATGTAATTACTGTTAATGATTATCTAGCACGCCGTGATGCATCTGATGTTGGTAGAGTTCATAGCTTTTTAGGTTTAACTGTCGGCTTAATTCAAGCAGATATGACGCCTGAAGAACGTAAATTAAATTATGCCTGTGATGTTACTTATGTAACGAATAACGAGCTTGGGTTTGATTACTTACGAGATAATATGGCGTTTACATTAGACGAATTAGTTCAAAGATCTTTTTTTTACTCGGTAATAGATGAAGTAGATTCTATTTTAATCGATGAGGCACGAACACCACTTATTATATCTGGTTCAGCTCAGTCGCCTACAGAAAAATACAAGAAAGCAACGAAATTAGCTAACGTATTAAAGCGCGATATTAATTATACAGTTGACGAAAAAAATCAAAATATTACACTTCTTGAGGAAGGAAGTTTATTATGTGAACAAGCTTTAGAGATTAGTGATTTATATAACCCTGAAGATCCTTGGATTTCTTATATTCTAAACGCTTTGAAAGCAAAAGAACTATATACACTTAGTACTCACTACATAATTAATGAACAAAATGAAATTATTATTATTGATGAGTTTACAGGCCGAACAATGTTTGGTAGACGGTGGAGTGAAGGTCTACACCAAGCTATTGAAGCGAAAGAAAATGTTCCAATCCAAGATGAGAGCCAAACTCTGGCTTCTATCACTTACCAAAATTTATTTCTTCTCTACCAAAAATTATCAGGTATGACAGGTACTGGTAAAACTGAAGATTTAGAGTTTGAAAAAATTTATAATTTGCAAGTTATACCAATACCAACAAATGTACCGGTTATAAGAAAAGACTTTCCAGATGTAATTTACAAAACACAATTTTTAAAATGGCAAGCAGTTGCAAATGAATGCTTCGAAATGTATGAGTTGGGTCGACCAGTACTTATAGGAACAACAAGTATAGAAAAATCTGAGCTTTTAGCAGCTTTATTAACTGAGTATGAAATAAGTTTTCGCATCTTAAATGCACGACCCGAAATTGTTGCCAGTGAGTCCGAAATTATAGCTCAGGCTGGTTGTAGACAAGCCATTACTATAGCAACAAATATGGCAGGACGTGGTACCGATATTCTTTTAGGTGGTAATCCAGAATATTTAGCATTAACGATAATTAGGAATATATTTGAAAAACAAGACACAAAATTACTTCAGCTCGCGGACCATGATAAATTTACCAATATTATTAATACGTTAAGCTCAGAAGAGCTAAACTTTATTAAGCCAACGTATAATGATTTTATAAATGATTTACGTACAGAGTCACTAAGCAGTTCTCTTCCCGATAACCCTCTACGACCTATTTATTTAAAGATCTATGAGCAGCTTAAATTAAATACATTACAAAGTAAAAAAGTCATTAAAAATTTAGGTGGTTTGCATGTTATTGGTACAGAAAGGCATGATTCCCGTAGAATCGATAACCAATTACGTGGTAGAGCTGGTCGACAAGGTGACCCAGGATCTTCTAAATTCTTTTTAAGTTTAGATGATAAACTACTTCGAATCTTTGGTGGTGAAAAAATTTTAGATTTAATGCAAAATATAGGCTTTGGAGAAGCACCAATACAATCACCTTTACTTAATCAAAGTTTAGAATCTGCACAAAAAAAGGTTGAAGCTTATTATTATGATGTTCGAAAACAACTTTTTGAATATGATCAAGCATTAAATATGCAACGAAATTGTATTTATGCGGAACGTAAACGAATTATTCAACAAAAATATTTACGAGAGTGGGTTATAGAATATGCCGAAAGGACGTTATATGATCTAATCTTTTCTGCAAAAGGCACAGAAAATTCGACTCATTTTATTAATCAACGGTTCTATAGTTTAATTTCTGTAGCTTTTAATGAATCTCTAAACGATGAAACGAAAGATGTTAAAGTATTGTTTAACGAACTATGTCAAAAACTTCAAATTATTTATGATTGGAGAGAAATTGAACTAGAAACAATCGAAACTGGACTAATGCGAGAACTTGAAAGATCATTTATTCTTCAACAAATTGATTATACGTGGAAAGAACACTTACAAAAGATAAATTTCTTACGCGACTCTATAAAATGGAGAGCTTATGGTCAAAAAGACCCATTAACAGAATATAAAAATGAAGCGTTTAATTTTTATGTCCTAATGTTGACACGAATTAGACACCGGATTGTTTATTTTACATTTAAATCAAAAGTACTTATTGAAAATTAATAATATGAATGATCTCAAAACTATTACCCATATTAAATGGGTATAGTTTTAAGAAGATGCGTTTATTTCGATTCGAAAGAAAAGCATTATAACTTCCTTTCTAAACACCAAAGTTATTTCCTCTTCGGTATTGTAAATATGCAGCAACAAATAAACCTAAAATAGTAACAGGAACAAGACCTAATACAAGACCAGACAATAATACTTCAACCATATTTTTTCAATAATTTCTATGTTAATTAACTATTTTAGCGTAAAGACTGCCACAATATATTCTTCCACAAAATTTAAGAAAATTAAATGTTACTAATCTCCTCAAACAGGCTACTCTCACGAATATCTTGCGCTTCAATAGTGACTAAATCCGACTTTGTTAGAATTTTATCACCAGAATTAAACATCCTATTAGCATGTTTCATTCGTGCTGTATCGATAGCATTACTCATTGTTCTTGCATTTGCAAATAATGGTAATTTAGCACGTTTTTCGACATATTCTAAAAGTGCTCTTTCGGCATCGTCTGTCATTCGATATTGTTGCTCTTCTAAGATTAACTTACCGATTTGAAGCAATTCAGCAGGCGTATAATCAGGAAAGTCAATGTGGTTTGCTACTCGTGATGATAATCCTGGATTCGATTCATAAAAACTATCCATACGATCTTTATAACCAGCAAAAATTACCACAAGATCTTCTCGTTGATTTTCCATTACCTGAAGTAAAATTTCAATTGCTTCAGAACCGTAATCTCTTTCATTGTCAGGCTTGTATAAGTAATAAGCTTCATCAATAAACAAAACACCACCCATAGCTCTTTTTAAAACTTCTTTAGTTTTTGGAGCTGTATGACCAATATATTGCCCTACTAAATCATCACGTGTAACAGTAATTAGATGCCCCTTACGTATATAACCCAATTTAAAAAGAATATCCGACATTCGATTTGCTACCGCTGTTTTACCTGTACCGGGGCTACCAGTAAATGACATATGTAAGCCAATAGAAGCAGACTTCATACCTAAACCCAAATTTTTTCTCAAACGTTGTACTAAAAGTAAAGCGGCTATTTCTTTAATTCTTGCTTTTACTGGGGCTAAACCTACAAGATCTTGTTCTAATTGATCAATGATACCTTGTATGTTTGTATTGTTATACTCTTCTTGTAAATTGATTGCCATTAAAGTCATTATTAAGATACTTCTACAAGTATATACTTTTTCTACTCCCTTGTATTTAAGAAATTATCTAAATAAACGAATAAAGGAATTCATTTTACGAAATAATAAAAACGACTTGGATTAGTAAGACATTGATGGATATAATTCGACATATATGCTAGTTAGCTTCTAGTTCAAATGAATCATATCTAGAGTGTAAAATTATATGTTGTTAGTTCCTTAAGACATCTTTTTTTAAAGTCTTCTCCGCGAGGTCCAAACTAGAATTTATAAATTCGAACAAACATCTTATTAAAAATCTTCGTTTAATATAAAGCACAAAAAAGCAAATAGACTATATAATTATCGTAAGTAACTTTTAAGTAAGTAATAAAATTGTTCAATAAAAAATTTGTATCCTTTAAATTTAAAGGCAAATATAAATTTCAAACGGTATAATATGTAATATAGGTTTATATTTATTGCTAATATGGCATTAAATATAAGCTTTTTAATCAAAGTATTTAATAGTAGGAGATAAAGTTGTGTCAGGTGGATCAACAGGAGAAAGACCTTTTACAGATATTTTAACAAGTGTCCGTTACTGGATTATTCATAGTATTACTATCCCAGCATTATTTGTTGCTGGTTTTCTTTTTGTTAGTACTGGTTTGGCATATGATGCCTTTGGTACGCCAAGACCGAATGAATATTTTACACAAGATCGTCAACAAATACCTCTTGTAAATGATCGTTTTAGTGCGAAACAGGAACTTGAAGATTTAACAAAAGGATTATAAAAAGAAGGAAGTTAAATTATTTCGATGATAAATACAAATCAACCCATAGCATACCCTATCTTTACTTTTCGTTGGCTTACTATTCATGCTTTAGCGGTACCAACAGTATTTTTTCTTGGTGCTATAACATCAATGCAATTTATTCAACGTTAGGAGATTATAAATGAGTGCACCAAATCCAAATAAACAACCAGTAGAATTAAACCGTACATCATTGTATTGGGGATTACTTTTGTTTTTTGTTTTAGCAGTTCTATTTTCTAGTTACTTTTTTAATTAATAATTAAAAAAACGAAGAAAACAGGAAAGTTTTTTACACTTAAAAATTCAATTTAGGTAACATATAAATTTATGAGTGAACTCGGAAGAATACCACTTTGGATGGTAGCAACAATAGGTGGTTTAGCAGCTTTAGGAGTATTAACACTATTTTTCTTTGGCTCATATTCAGGCTTAGGATCATCTTTATAACTGAAATTTTTACTAAAAACTGTAGCCATATAATAGATCATGTGGGTGCAGTTTTTTGGTAAAGTTAAATCAAAATTAAGACTTAAATTTTATGTAATATTTAAAAACAAAACTTAGCATGATTTAGTTTTCTCATCTGTATATTAAAGTTTGTGGACTTTGCTTTAGAATATATGAATTTTTTCAACGTCTCTATTTTTTAGCAACTGATTCGGAAGATCAACAGCAGCATCGTAGAATTAAAATTAATCTAGTATCACCGCAAAAGGAAGATCAATTAGACAAAATGACAGGGATATGTGAAGTTCTAACACTTGTCAGGAATTTTGATTTACGAAATGATCTCAACGGTGGGAGTTATAGCCTATTACAAGCTGCTAAGTTAAAGTTAATGAAAAAAAAAATAGGTGAAGGTGCTTTGACCTAGGAAGATCATATCGCCACAAGACGTGCCTCGCGTCTGTTTCCTATTTTGTGCATGGTCGTTTTTTTTTAGACAATGTCGATGTGGATGTCCGCGATCGTTTTGTTGAAGTCGTGGGCGAAAGTAGATTCTCAGTGTTAAAACCAGTGATAATAGATGGGTCTTATATTGAGCTGTACCAATTTTCGTCGAGTATATTGGCAGCCAATAACAATGGCGAAGATATAAGGCTTAAATTAGAGAGTCTTGGTTCAAAATACAAATCCGAATCTGGTGAATTGTTTAACAACAACAAAAAAGCTACAATAATTTATTATTTGAAAAGAAAGTTATTTACATAAGACTAAGAGAAATCTTCTGGTTACCGGGATGAAAAAAAGATATTTTAAGTGGTCCTTCAGCCGATAGACTTAGACCTAGTAACGCCCCATTAATTGCTGAATCACAACTGGTTAAAATTTACGCGTTGTTTGGTTTTGTGACAGCGGCAGAGGTTGACAACGTCGTTGATATTTATGCTAAGAATACGCAGGGTTTAAATAATACTTTTGAGTTCGTGAATAAAATGACGCCAAAGATAATAAAAAAAGTATATTTTTACAAGTAACAATGCCCTGTTCTTAAATATAGTTAAATAAATACTAATTTTAATTTAATTGTCTAAAAATGCATTTTCAATATTAAAACTTGCATTTTTAGACAATTAAATTAAAATTAGTCGGCTATAGTTCAAACTTCAAACTTTATTCGGTTTAACTTATTATTCAGTTAGCAGAATGAAGATAATTTAAACATAAAGCTGCCTTCCTAAACCTATTGCAAAAATTGCGGCTACTAAAGCAATCATTAGCGCAACGAATATTTGAGTATCAGTAATCATAAAATTTTTTCCGTATCTAGTTATAAATTTTAAATACAATTAGTATACAAGCACTTTACCCTAAAGAAAATTATTGAAAATTTTTTATCAACTACCAAGTTTAAAGGCATCGATAATTAACCCATAAATGATCCCAAGTTTAAAATAATTCAAAATGCTTAATAACCATATTATATAATAGTTTTTGATTATTGATTTGCGAAAGTATTGAATCCGAGAGTAATAAATTTTACTAATACTTTCAAGACTAGCAATAATAAGTGCTGCACCAACACTTGCCCACTCGTTAAATTCACCTAAACTAGTATCAAGAATGTTAGCAGCTAAAATTCCACCAAAAAAGCTTAATATGTTTATGATTATCATTTTGTTCTTATCCCGGCAAATATAAAAAGTGTTTGTATTGCCAACATATTTAAATCTTGATGTTTAAATAAAGGAACGTGAAATAAAGAATATTTTTCAGAGTAATGAAAATATGTTAATTTATATTTACTCAAGTATTGCTTTAGACTAAAATTTATTTTCAGAGATAATAAAAAAGGTAAATTGGGTTGATCTGTTGTCAAACCTAATAAGTTCAAAGCTTGTCTTTTTACATTGGGGTTATCGAGTATACGCTCAATATCATAAGCTTTACTAGGAGAGAAGCATTGTTCTGTGAGTGTTTCATCAAATATTGATAACGCAACAATTCCCGAAAAAAGCTTTAAATCACAAGTCTTTTTATCGTTAGTAAATACTGTCTTAAACATAATTTTTTGTTTAAATAGGACAATTTATACTGCTTAATTAAGTAATGTCCGTTTTACCCTACTTTAAGATTGTTAAAATTGTTTATTATTCATCCTATCCTTAACAAAATGATAAACAAAAACATATTATAAAATGTCGTTTCAAAATTAAGAAAAACTAAAAGTTTTTCACAAAACTCATGCAACTTAATAAAAAATATTGGGTAGATAGTATCCTTTAATCGATTTCTATTGCAAATCTTATCATAAGATGGATAGTGTTTAGGTTAACTTATACTTTTTTTATTTGCTAAATTTTACTATTATTAATGGCAGTTTTGTTACATTGAATTCTGTTTCACAAAAACATTATTATTATATATAATAAACTAACTAATTAGTAGTTCAGTTGTTGATATAATAAACCTAATCCAACATATAGAAAAATATAAGAAAGATTATTGATATAGTCGTTATACACATAACCAACTATATCAATAAAGTAACAAGACGTAACTGTTACAAAGTACGGAAAGATATTTTTTAACTTTTACAAACTTACTAAACGCCGCGATTTCCAAAACCCCTGATAGCAACGTCTAGAAATTTTTTAAATATTGCAATTGATCATAGCAAAAAAATCTTGATGACCATACGAGTATTCCTTTATTACATAGGAGTCAAATAAAGTACAAAATTATATATTACAATATTTTATTAAGATTCAACTTCTACTTCAGGAGCTGAACTAGAAATTTCACTGAGTGCTTGTGTAATTGTTGTTGTTAAAGTTGTTATCTCATCATAGCTTTCATTTTTTATTGCAAATTCAAGTTCTGTTACTAGACCTTCAATTCGAGTTTTTTCATCTGAGCTAATCGTTGAGCCTAAAGTCTCTAGTTGAGTTTTAGTTTGATAGCAAAGCGTATCAGCATTATTTTTAATAGCAATCTTTTCAGCACGCTCTTTATCAAGAGTAGCATTATCCTCCGCATCTTTAACCATACGATCGATCTCCTCTTTAACAAGTGTTGAAGACCCGGTGATAGTAATAGATTGCTGCTTATTAGTAGCTTTATCTTTTGCCGTTACAGAAAGAATTCCATTTGCATCAATATCAAAAATTACTTCAATTTGTGGAACACCACGTGCAGCCGGTGCAATACCATCTAATCTGAAAGTACCTAGACTTTTATTATCTTTTACTAATTCGCGCTCACCTTGTACAACATGAATTTCAACATTTGGTTGATTATCTATCGCAGTAGAAAAAGTTTCAGACTTTTTTGTCGGTATAATAGTATTTCGCGTTATTATCTTTGTTGTAACTGCACCTAACGTTTCTACACCAAGTGAAAGTGGTGTCACGTCAAGTAGTAAAATATCTTTTACTTCTCCACCTAAAACACCGGCTTGAACTGCTGCTCCAACAGCGACAACTTCATCTGGGTTAACTGTTTGGTTAGGAGTCTTACCTAATAAAGACTTCACAAGTTCTTGGACCGCAGGTATTCTTGTTGACCCTCCGACAAGAACATTTTGTTCGATTGCACTAGGCTGTAATTCTGCATCTTTCAATGCTGTTTGAATCGGTACTTTACAGCGCTCAATTAAATTTCCACATAATGTTTCAAACTTCTCACGCGTTAAAGCTATATCGAGATGCTTCGGCCCATCTGCCGTCAATGAAATAAAAGGTAAATTAATTTGAGTTTCTGGAAGCGTAGATAGTTCGATTTTTGCTTTTTCTGCAGCTTCAGTTAAACGTTGTAAAGCTTGTGCATCTTTTGTTAAATCAATATCTTCTTGTGTTTTAAACTCATTAATTAACCATTGAACAATTTGCTCATCAAAGTTATCACCACCTAAATTTGTATCACCCGATGTAGATAAAACTTCAAAAACACCATCGCCAACTTCTAGAACTGAGACATCAAATGTCCCACCACCTAGATCAAAGACAAGAATTGTTTCATTATCTTGTTTTTCTAACCCATATGATAATGAGGCTGCTGTCGGCTCATTAATAATTCTTAAAACTTCTAGCCCTGCTATTTTTCCAGCATCTTTTGTAGCCTGACGTTGTGAATCGTTAAAATATGCAGGAACAGTTATTACAGCTTGAGTTACTGGTTCACCGATATAACTTGAAGTGTCATCCACTAATTTTCGTAAAATTTTGGCAGAAATTTCTTCTGGTGCAAATTGTTTACCTAGCGTCGGACAATCTAATTTAATAGTATCAGTATCTTCTGATTGAATAACCTTATATGAGACAAGACGCAAATCTTCAGTTATTTCGCTTGGTTTACGTCCAATAAAACGTTTTATAGAATAAAATGTATTTTCGGGATTAATTACCGCTTGACGTTTTGCAATTTGACCCACTAAGAGATCCCCCTTTTTTGTATACGCCACAATCGATGGCGTAGTTCTTTGTCCTTCAGCGTTTACTATTACTTCTGGCTTTCCTCCCTCCATTACAGCTACAACTGAATTTGTTGTTCCAAGATCAATACCAATAACTTTTGCCATATTTTTATTTATCTTATTGTTTAAGTTCTTACAATCTAAATATAGTTACAAACGAAATATTTTATTTTATGTTGTTTTCCATACAACTCGTATGATCGATGAAAAAATATTCATAATTTTAACTTAACAATCTGTTTAAGGTTAATTTGAACGCTTTTCAGAATGCTTAGAAATAATTTACCAGTTTTATTAATAATTATTATCAGGGTTTACGACTCGTCAATTAACACCATCTTAAAATTTCTTTTAGTCGTTTGGGGGTAAGAAAAGGTATAAGATTATAATTAATTTAAAAATTTTCTTTATGTGAAAGGTTCCTTGACTTATTTTTAGGCTTGTATTAAAGCCAGTAGAAATGTCACTTCCTGATGGACAAGCCGTACGAGGTCTTCGCCCTGCAAAAAGAGTCACGCAATGTAACAATTTAATTGTCTGGGGTGTAGCTGGTGTTAGTACAAATGTAAGTTGGTACAAACGAGACAACCGCCACGGATATACAAGTTAATAATAATATTCACGTAGCATATTTCTATCCTACAACACTAACAATCAGTGTAGTAGCACTTTGAAACAACGCCATAGAAAGGCAGGCAGGTACTTAATGATCATATATGAAATTGTTATACCTAAACTAGATATAATTTAGTTTAGGGATAACTGTCTAATAACGCTAATTTTAATTTTACGATCTCTGCGTTTAATCGTAAAAAATTTTTGTTAAAACGCTATTGAGAAACGATGAATTTATAGATCTTTTCTTTTTCTTCTTTTAAATGCCTCTTTAGTATGTTAAACCTAAACTTCTCGTCGTTTCACTTCCTAAGTAAACACGAACGCTTAAGAAGTCTGTTGGACATGCTGTTTCACACCTTTTACAACCGATACAATCTTCAGCCCTTGGAGCAGAAGCAATTTGACCTGCTTTGCACCCATCCCAAGGTACCATTTCTAAAACATCACATGGACAGGCTCTTACACATTGAGTACAACCAATACATGTATCATAAACTCTTACATTATGTGACATATTTGAATTTGAATTAAAAATAGATACGATTTTTTTTATCAAGAATATATATATGGCTATATACATACTTAATCCCCTAGCATTTAGAGTTTTATATTAATTATCTAATTAATATTTTAAATGAAATAAATAGCAAACGAATAAATTCTTAAAAACTACTTATTATTATGTCTGTTTTAATTATGATTTCCGCAAGGACAAAAAAATATGCAAAAAAGTATTGCGGACGGAGAGACTCGAACTCTCAAGAGAATACTCGCTAGAACCTAAATCTAGTGCGTCTACCAATTTCGCCACGTCCGCTACGATAGTGCTAGTATATCAATTTCAACCTTATTAAACAAGTTAATATTTTTAATGTAACGAGTCCGATTAATTATTAATGAATTATTAGAATCGTGGTGAATCCTCAGAACTAAATATTAATTATTATACATCATTTACTTTTCTATTTTTGCAATTAGATTTTATATCCATCAAATATTAGAAAAACATTTCAATTATTACTGGAATATTATAAAGGTTGAATAAGTTGCTTGCTTAAAAAAACAACTTATTCTAATTTTCGTTAACTAACCGTTACCCAATCCACATCAACATTTTCTAGGATAATCGATGAATTATAGATTTGAAGTATAATAACTAAAAATACAAGAAAAAGAGCCATAAAAACAGCCATTACGGGAGTCGTTCCCCAACCTGGTGCAACTTTTCCATATTCTGAATTCAATGGTCTTAAAATTTCCCCTAATCTTGTTCTTAATGCCATAATTTTAGTTTAAAAAAAATTTATTAGTAAAATTTTATAATGCTACTCATAATATATATTATAAACAAATTTTTACTTTTTCTTACAAGTTCTTAAGCAACTATTTTTCATGGAAAGTGCAACAATTTTAAGTATATTTATTTCTGGCCTTCTTTTAGGTATAACAGGTTATTCTGTTTACACGGCGTTTGGACCTGTGTCAAAACAATTGAGAGACCCTTTTGAAGAACACGAAGATTAAATCAGCTAAGTCAAATACTTTTTTAATAAAACAGACCTTTTAAATTTTATATTGCCAAAATAACGATAATAGTGCTGTTGTTATTATATTAGTGAAATTTATTTGACATCTGTACTGTCTATTTTAGTAAAGATTTTTTATATTCGTAGATCCTTATTTGGATAGGTAGTTTTTCAAGATTATTTACCCTTAGGCCACTCTCTTGTTTTTTAAAAGTGTTAGCTTAAGGGTAATTTTTAATAACCTACATTTTGCAAGCGAGTATAAAATAAAAAGCAAATCTTTTGCTTATTCGTTAAACGGACCGTATCGAATAGTTTCTCCAATTGCAATGATCTGAACACCATAGTGTCAATTTTGTTTGGTTTTGATTCAATCTTTTATATTTCTTCAACCTCTATAATCTTTAATAGGTCATCGGCTGAAAAATCTAGACCAACTAAAAAATTAACAAAGTCAGTATAGGCTTTTTTTTGAAACTAATAACCCTATTATTTAAATTAGTCTAAACTACATTAATAATATGTATTTTACATTTTTACAAAATTACTAAATAAGATTGATTCAAATAATTGTATCTGTTATAATTAGTAGTTAGGGTACTAATTATTAAATCTTCAAAATATTAAAATGGCTAAAGGTAAAGGAGCCCGTGTTCGTGTCACATTGGAACATAAAGGTCCAGATGGGGTATATAGATACCATACAACAAAAAATCGACGGACAACAACAGAACGTTTAGAATTAAAAAAATATTCGCCTGTAACAAAAAAACATGAACTGTTTAAAGAAATAAAATAACGTGAATATAAAAGATAAAAATTTGTTAAAAGATTTGGTTGTTACTGAAATTAATTATAAAGATAAAAAAGTCTTAAGTAATTTTTTAAGTGACCAAGGAAAAATATTGCCACGACGAAATACGGGTTTAACTTCTAAAGAGCAAAAAATTATTACTAAATTGATAAAACGTGCACGAATAGCTGCCATTTTACCTTTTGTTATTGGTAAATGTTAAAAATAAAATAATTTTAAACAAAGGATATATGATTTCGTTCGTGTTATAATAACTATTAAATTCAGGAAAATTTATTTTTTAGTTTAATCATTTTCATGACACCTTCGTTAAGTGCTTTTTTAAGTAGTGTATTTTTAGCAGTAATCATTATTGTTATACCAATTTCAGCTGCTTTAGTATTCGTGAGTTCTGCAGACAAGATTGTTAGATCTTAATTAAAAAACTGGATATAAAAATCCAGTTTTTTTTGTTAAAGATATTAGAAATTCATCTCAGCAGCTTGAACCTTTTCAAATTGTTTTTTCTTTAATACTAGCAAGATTTGTGCTATTGTTACTGTAAAGAAGAATGCAATCATACCTTTCACACGATTTGGGTTCTGTAAAATTATTTCAGTCTCAGCTTGCCCAAAACCACCAACGTTTGGATCTAATGTTAAAGGAGCATCTGCTTTTACTACGTCTGCAACTTTTACAGATAAATCAAGACCCGCTGGAACGACTTGTGTTACAGTATCGCCAGATGTCGTTTCGATTGTAACCGTTGTTTTCCCTTTTTCACCTACTGTAATATCAGTAATTTGTCCGGCTTTTGGAGCTGTAACAAAAGTATTATTACTTTTTTCTCCACTTGGGTATACTTGTCCTCGGCCTCGGTTTCCACCAGCGTATATTGGATAATTTAAAAAGTTAACAGTCGAATCTTGTGCAGGATCAGGTGCTAGGATCGGAAAAACAATTTCACGGTTTTTATCCCCTGCGATAGGACCTACAACTAAAATATTAGATTGAGTTTTACTATAAGGTTGAACAAAAACACCTTTTGTCTTGGCCTTTAACTCATCCGATAAACGATCTTTCGGGGCTAATTTAAACCCTTCTGGCAACACTAAAACAGCGCCGACATTTAATGGACCACGTGTACCAGCAGCTGTAACTTGTTTTACAGACGTATCATACGGTATATTGACTACGGCCTCAAAAACAGAATCAGGTAACACAGCTTGGGGCACCTCAATTTCTGTTGGCTTTTGTGCTAGATGGCAATTTGCACAAACAATACGACCCGTCGCTTCACGCGGATTTTCATATGCGTTTTGAGCAAAAACAGGGTAAGCGTACGAAACTTTTGGTACAAACAGTGTTGAGATTATACCAAAAACGAGAAAAATAGATCTAAGTTTAGTTAATAATAGGTTCATAAAAGATTTAAATTAGGCAGAACTTTACATGTTCGATTTAATTATACACTTTATCACTAAAATTTAAATTCGTTTAAATTTCTTTTTTCAAAAAAATGACCGCGGTGCAACCACTTAAATAAAGCATTATCAATGCCACTGATAATAAAAGTTGTGTTACCGGATCAGTGGAGGGTGTTATGATGGCTGAAATAATAGTTGCAAAAACGACAACATATTTCCATGCTTGCAACATAGTTTTACCAGAAACGAGCCCTAAGACGCCTGAAACCACCTGTATCACAGGCACTTGAAATGCTATACCTGTTGTAAAAATTAAAACAGCAACAAAATCGAAATATTGTTCAAAAGACCAAAAAGGTTCAACGATATCTGCCCCATAATTTATAAAAAAAGTTAGGGCTGCAGGTACTAAAAAAAAGTACGAAAAAAGTAAGCCTATGATAAAAAGAATACTTGAACTAAAAATTACTGGAAGAACAATATTCCGTTCATTTTTTGTCATCCCCGGTAATATATATAATAAGATCTGATAAATTAAGGCGGGGCTACTAATTAAAATACCACAAAAGGCTGCTATTTTGATTGAAGCGAAGAAAAACTCTCCTGGTGAAAATTGTAAAAACTTAATTCCAATGGCTGGTGCTTGAAAAATTTTTACAATTTCTTTAACGTCAGCGAAGCAAATTAGTGTAGCGATAATTAAAATTACGAGACAAAATATTAACCTTTGACTGAATTCTTCTATGTGCTCTGACAATGCCATCTCATCATCTAATGTTTCTTTCATCATATCCGTATCAAACAATTCATTTTCTGGAGTGCGAGTATTTGAATCTACCATATCCATTCTTTTAGCGTTCTTTATTATTTGTACTCTCGAGTTTATCGACAATAATACATTCCGTAGTTAATACCATACTCGCGATTGAAGCAGCATTCTGTAAGGTTGAACGAGTCACTTTTGCCGGATCAATAATACCCTCTTCATACATATTGACAAATTCATTTGTTGCGGCATTATAACCTATTTCAAAAGCTTCTTTTTTTAATTTCTCAGCTATAACGGCACCACTTTGCCCTGCATTAAAAGCTATCTTCTTTAATGGTGCACTTAAAGCTTTCTCAACGATTAACGCACCTACTAATTCATCTTCCTTAAGATTCGCTTTCGCCCACTCCAAAAGTTCAGAAGAAATGTGAGTTAAGGTAGCTCCACCACCAGGAACAATACCTTCCTCGACAGCTGCTCGCGTAGCATTTACAGCATCTTCTAATCTTAGCTTACGATCTTTCATTTCTGTTTCGGTTGCCGCCCCAACTTTTATGACTGCTACCCCTCCACTTAACTTAGCTAAACGCTCTTGTATTTTTTCTTTTTCATATGTAGAGTCAATAGTCTCTAATTGTCTTCGTAATTGCTCGCAACGAGCAAGAACTTGATCTTTATTCACATCCGAGATTATTGTCGTAGAATCCTTAGTGATTACAATGCGTCTAGCCGTCCCAAGATTTTCGATCTCCATTTTTTCCAGCGTTAGACCTGCATCTGCACTAATAACTTGGCCACCTGTCAAGACTGCCAAATCTTCTAACATAGCTTTACGACGATCTCCAAAACCTGGAGCTCTAACAGCTACAACGTTTAAAATACCACGTAATTTATTAATGATTAAAGTAGCTAGTGCTTCTTTTTCAACATTATCGCTTATAATGACTAATGGTTGATTTGTCTTTGAAATTAATTCTAATGTTGGTAATAAGTCTTGTTTAACTAATGTTATTCGTTTATCAGTTAATAAAACAAATGGGTTATCTAAGACAATCTCCATGCGTTCTGTATTTGTAACAAAATAGCCCGAAATAAAACCGCGATCAAAACCCATACCCTCAGTAACTTCGAGTTCATTGACTGTTGATTTTCCTTCTTCTAAAGAAATTAAACCTTCACGACCTACTTTTTCAATAGCACTAGCAATAAGAGCTCCAACTTCTTTATCATTTCCTGAAGAGATAGTTGCCACTTTTGTAATGTCCGAGATACTCTCGATTGGCCTTGCATAATCCATTACCTTTCGGATTACAAATTGTGTGGCTTTTTCAATACCACGTTTAATAACAATTGGGTTAGCACCAGCGGCAACATTACGCATTCCCTGTTTTATTATAGCGTAAGCTAAAACTGTAGCTGTAGTCGTACCATCACCAGCAACTTCGTTTGTTTTTGAGGCTGCTTGACGGATCAAACATACACCAGTGTTTTGTAAATTGTTCGGTAAATTTATTTCCTTTGCAATCGTTACTCCATCATTAACAATTTGTGGTGTCCCAAATTTCTTTTCTAAAACGACGTTTCTTCCTTTTGGACCTAAAGTTATTGAAACTGCTTCAGCAAGTATATCCATACCTGTTTCCAGTGCTTTTCTAGCCTCTTCTTGATACAAAATTCGTTTTGCAACCATAATAACTAAATTTAACCGTATAACTATAACGTGTACATCTAAACTTTAATGAAACTCTTTTTATAAAAACTAGAAATCTTAACTTATAATGGCTCAGGCGGGACTTGAACCTGCGACCTTGGGCTTATGAGTCCCCTGCTCTAACCAACTGAGCTACTGAGCCTTTTCTTATTGCTTTATATATTATCATTTTATTTACTTAACGTACAATTTATCGGGATTTTCAATTATTCACCAATTGAAAATCTCGATAAATTACACATGAGAAAAATGATATCCTTAGTACAATAGTACTTATAGGCCATTTATTGTTTGAATATTTAGTCTTTTTCTTAAAGACTAATATTACATACTTGCCTTAACAGTTGCAACTGATGTTTTAAGTAACTCTTCCATCTCTGGAGATAGTTTCTTTTCGTCTCTAACAGTTGTTACAAAAGTTGAAGCTGAATTACGTAGATAAGATCTTAATTTCTCTGTAAACTCTTTAACCTTCTCTACAGGAATGTCATCTAAGAAACCATTAATACCACAATAAATAACAGCAACTTGCTCTTCTACTGGAATTGGCGAATTTTGAGCTTGCTTTAACATTTCTCTTAAACGTTGACCACGAGCTAATTCATTTTGTGTTGCTTGATCAAGGTCAGATGCAAACTGTGAGAATGCTTCTAGTTCAGCAAATTGTGCAAGTTCTAATTTTAATTTACCAGCAACCTGTTTCATAGCCTTAATTTGAGCAGCAGAACCTACCCGTGAAACGGAAATACCTACGTTAATGGCTGGACGAATACCAGCATTAAAGAGATCACCAGATAAGAAGATCTGACCATCCGTAATACTAATAACGTTCGTTGGGATATAAGCAGAAACATCACCTGCCTGTGTTTCAATGATAGGTAAAGCAGTCATACTACCACCACCAAGTTCATCACTTAATTTAGCAGCTCGCTCTAACAGACGTGAGTGAAGGTAAAAAACGTCACCTGGATAAGCTTCACGACCTGGTGGTCGTCTTAAAAGAAGTGACATTTGACGGTACGCAGAAGCTTGCTTTGTTAAATCATCATAGATAACAAGTGTTGCCTTTCCGTTATACATGAAATACTCGGCAAGCGCTGCTCCAGTGTATGGCGCAATATATTGTAGTGTTGCAGGATCATCTGCATTTGCAGCAACAACAATTGTATAACCACTCGCTCCTCTTTCTTCTAACGATGTCACAGCTGCTGCAACAGAGGAAGCTTTTTGACCGATTGCAACATATACACAAATAACGTCTTCAGTTTTTTGGTTTAAGATCGTATCAATTGCGACAGATGTTTTTCCTGTTTGACGATCACCAATAATTAACTCTCGTTGACCACGTCCAATTGGAATCATGGCATCAATAGCTGTAATACCAGTCTGTACTGGCTCACAAACCGACTTACGGGTAATAATACCTGGAGCCATTGATTCTACTAAACGTGTTTCTGTTGAAGCGATATCACCCTTTCCATCGATTGGTCGTGCTAAAGCATCGACTACACGTCCTAAGAAAGCGTCACCAACAGGTACCTGTGCAATTTTACCCGTTGAGCGTACTGAGCTACCTTCTAAAATGTCTAAACCTGTACCCATTAAAACGGCACCCACATTATCATTTTCAAGATTTAACGCAATTCCAATAGTTTGATCTGAAAATTCTAATAATTCACCGGCCATAACTTGGTCTAAGCCATAAACTCTTGCAATACCATCTCCAACTTGCAAAACGGTACCAACGTTGTCCATTTGAACTTCTTGGTCGTAACTTTCGATTTGTTGACGAATGATGTTACTAATCTCATCTGGTCTGATGTTAATCATATTTCTGCTCAAATTACTTTTGTATTAAAGAACTTTTAGTGTAAAAATTACTACATGAGAAAAATAATCTCTTCATTAAAGTGTATAAGATTCTATACACCTAAAAGATTACTTATCTGCTTTAATTGACCACGAATACTTGTATCAATTAATTTTGAACCTATTTCAACCGTAAATCCACCAATTAACTGAGGGTTTACTTTTAATGCAAGTTTAATCTGCTTTGCACCTGTAATAGTTTTTAATTTATCTGCAATATTTTTTTGCTGTTGTGCAGATAATTGAACGGCAGAAATAACTTTAGCTATTTCAATTGAGTTTTCTTTATAAGATAATTCTAAGAACTTTTGAACAATTCCATCTAGTAAAGAAATTCGACTACGATCTACTAATAAAAATAAAAAATTTAAGGTATTTGCGCTGATTTGCTCACCGAGAATTTCCTTAACTACAGTTTTTTTACTTTCACGAGTAACTAGTGGATTTCCAAGAAATGTTTTTAGATCACCCGAATTTACTAAGAGTTGGGAAACAATATTCATATCGTTCGTTGTTTCCTTTAACGCACTGCTAGACATAGCTGATTCAAAAAGGGCAGAAGCATACGGCTCTGCGACTTTACTTCCAACAATTGACATAATTTAACCGTGTAATTTAGAAATGTTTTTATCAATAATTTGCTGTTGCAAATTTGAAGTTAACTTACCTTCCAATTGTTTTGTAACACGTTCTAATGCAAGATTTATAACATACTCAGAAATCTGCTTTCGAACTTTTGCTTCAATTGTAATAATTTGCGATTTCGCCGCAGTTGTTAAACGTTCAATTTCAAGTTTTCCTTCTTTTAGCAAAGCAGTTTTTACTGCTTTCGCAGTTGTTTCAGCATCTGTTTGAATAGAATCAACTACAGTTTGTGCCTGTGCTAATTGAGTTTCACTTTCTGCAAGACGACTATTTGCTTGTTGTAAACGTTCTTCAGAATCCTGGATAACGGCTAGAATTCTTTCTTGACGTTCACTAAGACTTTCTGATAAAGCCTTATTGACCAAATAAACAATACCGCCAAGTAAAATGGTAATGTTAATAACGTTTGTCTCAAAAATATCTGGATTAAATGATACAGATAAATCGGAAATTTGAGCAGAAAAAGAGTTTAAAGTCTGATTTAAAAGATCCATCTTTATGATAAAGAATATTTACTAAAAAAATCGAGAGAGCGGCCTAATTAACCAATCAATTTTTGTTTGATTAAAGCACTTAACTCGTCGATTTGAGTTTCAAGCTTTTGTAAAGCTAATGATTTTTGTGACTCAAGTTCCTTATTTGTTTGTTCAATTAAAGCTAGCTGCGTTTTGCGGGCTTGCCCAACTTCATCCGCAACAATTACTTTCGTAGCTTTTTCAGACTCACTAACAATAACTTGTGCCTTAGTTCTAGCTTCTTTTAATTGTTCATCATATTGCTGATATAATTGATCCGCCTTTAATAACTTCTCAGAAGCCTCTGCTAAATTATTATTTACAAAGGTGTCACGTGTTTCAATAACTTTAGCAACAGGTTTATAAAAAATAAATGTTAGGATGACAGTTAAAAAAATAAACTGTAAAGCCATTAATGGCAACGTTGCATTAAAATCAAAGAGACCACCGGCCCCCTCTTTTATTGATGCTAAGTGCCCTAAGGACAAAATAAATATATTCATAGGTATTTGTTGTAGAACAGGTTCTATAAACTTAGATAAGATCTAAATTGTTTATGTACAAATAGCGCCTAGCTTAATATTAAACTAAGCGCGTAATTTGTAAATTAACCAACAAATGGGTTGGCAAATAATAAACAAAGCGCAACTACTAGACCATAAATCGTTAATGATTCCATGAACGCTAAAGATAATAGAAGAGTACCACGGATTTTACCCTCTGCTTCTGGCTGACGTGCTAAACCTTCAACTGCTTGTGCTGCAGCTGTACCTTGACCAATACCAGGACCAATAGCAGCTAAACCAATAGCAAGACCTGCAGCAATAACCGACGCGGCTGAAATAATAGGATTCATAATAATTTATTTTCTTTAAAGTTAAACAAGAATAGTTAAAATGTCTTCGTAATATTTTTTACGTACTTATTCAATTGACTCTCCAATATACGCAGCAGATAGTGTCGAAAAAACTAACGCCTGCACTGAACTGGCAAAGATACCTAAAACCATAACAGGTAAAGGAATAAATAGAGGGACTAATAAGCATAAAACAGATACAACAATTTCATCTGCTAATATGTTACCAAATAAACGAAAACTTAGTGAAAGAGGTTTTGTAAAATCTTCCAAGATATTGATTGGAAGAAAAATCGGAGTAGGTGAAATGTAACGTGCAAAAAACCCTAACCCCTTCGCTTTTAGACCACCATAGAAATAACTAATCGATGTAAGCAATGATAATGCTACAGTCGTATTAATATCATTCGTAGGAGCTGCTAACTCTCCTTCTGGCAATGTGATTAATTTCCATGGAACTAATGCACCTAACCAGTTGGCAACAAAAATAAATAGAAAAAGCGTTCCTACAAATGGAACCCAAGGACGATATTCATGCTCACCAATTTGATCTTTAGCAATGCCCGAAACATATTCGAAGACGGACTCAACGAAATTTTGTAATCCACTTGGAACTTGTTGTAAATTTAGAGTACCTAAGACAGTAATAGTAAGAATTATAGCTATTACAAGCCATGTTACTAATAAAACTTGCCCATGCACTGTAAGCCCAGCGAATTCCCAGTATAAATGTGTACCTACCTCAACAGCAGCTAACGAAAAAAACATAAACAGATTTCTAACTCAAGGTGAGTAATGCAAAATTTTCTTATTGCTTAATTTGTATTATACCTAACTAGATAAAAAAGGTGTTATGAAAAATATAAATTGCCAAATCAAGTACCTTTGTATTTTGATATACCTACCACCAAACTTTTCAGTTACGAACCTAATTAAAGTTACTGTCAGAAAATATAACCTAAGTACTTATTAAGTTAATAGACGCAAGCAAAAATATGGGTAAGAGCCAACTGTAATAGCTTTTAAAGGGGAATATTTAATCATTTTATATTGTATTTTCCGAACACCACGAGTTCGATCTAATAAATCTATAACAATATTATCGTTTAATAGATTATCCTCGCTTACTAATCTTGTCTCCTCTAAAGGGGTTAAGAATTTTTTACCCAATAGAGTCAATGTATTTTTTGAAATATTGCGCTGTAAAACAATATGCTCTTTCTTTTTCTTAATTAAAAACTGTAACGCTTTTGTTAATTGAACGAAAGTAATGTTTGAAATTGTGTGAATACTGATTTTTCGAGAATGAGAAATTTGCACCAATTTTTTATTCTTTTTTACCAATGAAGAAAGCGTTAAAATTGAATCAGCAAATTGAATTTCGCTTACTATAGAAATTGGTAACTTAAAAAGGTTAATCAAAGACCTGACATGGGAAATATTTATACCATGGATATAAATATAAACTAAATCAATATTTTTATGTTTTTCATTTTGGGAAACATTCCCCTTTGTAAGTCTTGCTTGAGATGTTCGAGTTAGAAGAAAATTTTGTGGTGTGGTTTCTGTTAAAAAGCGATTAACGTGTTTCTCTTGTGAGAATTTAGACTCGCTCTTTGTAAAAAGTATTTCGCAATTAATTCGTGAGTTTGAAATTTTTGAAGAGGTACGTTGTTGTAAAGGGAATGAATAACCTTGGAGAATTGAATCTATAGATTGTTCGAGATTCTCATGAATAATCCAAGTGTTAACATCATGGAGTTCAATTGCTATATGAAATGTAGGAGATGCTTTTCGCTCCAAAATCATTTTTGATGACCCACGCCGTTTTGCTTCTTCATCACCTAATGTAACGTACTCTATCCCACCAATCAAATCCGTTAAAGTTGGATTTTTGGTCAAATTTTCTAAAGTTGTTCCATGAGCTGTACCAACTAATTGTACCCCCCTTTCGGCAATTGTGCGGGCTGCTTCCGCTTCGAGTTCAGTTCCAATCTCGTCAATAATAATAATTTCAGGCATATGATTTTCAACAGCTTCGATCATGATTTGGTGCTGGTTCTGTGGGTTAGATACTTGCATCCGTCTCGCCTTGCCTATTGATGGATGTGGTAAATCACCATCCCCAGCTATTTCATTTGAAGTATCAATAATAATGACACGCTTTTTCAAACCATCTGATAACACTCTAGCAATTTCACGGATCGCTGTTGTCTTTCCAATCCCAGGACGACCGAGTAAAAGAATAGATTTTTCACTTTCTAATAAATCTCTAATAATATTAACAGTACCAAAAATTGCCCTACCAATACGACAAGTTAATCCGACGACCGCCCCTTGCCTATTACGTAAAGAACTTATCCTATGTAAAGTTTTTTCGATGCCTGCACGATTATCTCCGCTAAAGTTCCCTAATCTTTTAATTATGTAAGCTAAATCTTGCCACACAATAGTACGATAGGATAAATAAGAACAACCTTGGGAAAAGCGAACCTCTGGTCGTCTGCCCAAGTCTAGGATGATTTCTGTCAAATCCTCTTTTTTCTTGTGTTTCTCAATAGGTATACTAATAAACTTTGGAAGGATTTCTAATAACTGATTTAAATTATCGGCAATAAGCATTAAAAAGATGTCTTTTCTAATAACAAAAAATATTAAGATACTACAATCTAGTATTATTATAGTGGAAAGTTAGTATGGTAAAAAAAACCTAAAGATTTTACTTGTTTTTTTCAATTAAAATTACTTATAATTTTTAGATCTAATCTATTGGCAAAAAAAAGATAAATTAAGTAAAATTTACTTAATTTATCTTCTTTCAAACCCTAATTACGCTGCAACTGCAGGAGCAACTAAAGCAACTGGTAAAGACTCACCAGCAGCTAAATCTAGAGGGAAGTTATGAGCGTTACGCTCATGCATTACTTCCATACCTAGGTTTGAACGGTTTAGGATATCAGCCCAAGTGTTGATTACACGACCTTGTGAATCTACAACTGATTGGTTGAAGTTGAAACCGTTTAGGTTGAATGCCATTGTAGCAACACCCATAGATGTTAACCAAATACCAACTACTGGCCATGCACCTAAGAAAAAGTGAAGAGCACGTGAGTTGTTGAATGAAGCGTATTGGAAAATTAGACGACCGAAGTAACCATGAGCTGCAACGATGTTGTAAGTCTCTTCTTCTTGACCGAACTTGTAACCGTAGTTAGCAGACTCGTTTTCTGTAGTCTCACGGATAAGTGAAGAAGTTACAAGAGAACCGTGCATAGCTGAGAATAATGAACCACCGAATACACCAGCAACACCAAGCATGTGGAATGGGTGCATTAGGATGTTGTGCTCAGCTTGGAATACAAGCATGAAGTTGAAAGTACCA
>Ga0115546_1000599_pt1 | contig 24187 bp, 23 predicted proteins | sample COGITO_mtgs_1004_FD_87186 | JGI IMG/M metagenome (GOLD analysis project Ga0115546, IMG submission 87186) | Pelagic marine microbial communities from North Sea - COGITO_mtgs_100413 | ecosystem: Environmental > Aquatic > Marine > Epipelagic | place: Germany:Helgoland, sampling site Kabeltonne...
ATCTATATCTCCAGTGCTGGCTCATTTTCCTATCAAATGATGCAGCAATGAAATCGATTTTACAACTTTAGCTTTGATATCAACTATTTGATCATTTTTTCACCTTGAAAGGGCTGGTCTATTTACATACGCTTTACTGCATCAATACCGGGTCTTTAATAAAAATCATCGTCTGTAAAGCGCCCATCAAACTGGTGATTATGGAGCATACCAAAAATATCGTCGTAACCCATGTTCTGTTGTTTTTCATCTAACCGTGCTTGCACTAGGGCTTTCACATTTTTAATGCTTTTAGCAGAGCCTATAGTGTGTTGAGTGGCAACGATCATTGTTTTTATGAGTTTTTTATGGTCATCAAAAGCGCGTTGAATTTTAGCTTTACTACTAGCATGAAATTTCTCATAAACCATGCTTTCAACGCTGTTGTCATATTTAAGCTCTCTTTTTTTGTGTCGAATGGCCTCAAGCTTTTCCTGCAACAATCTATTAATGCTGATCATGTCTTTTTCAGTAAACTCAAAGTCATCATCACCGGCATAGGTTTGATACAAAGAAAATATGGTGAAGGCGTCGTTATTTTTTTTAGCTTTAGTCAATTCCAGCATTAACTCATGACACTTGGCTTTATCTTGCTCATTTTTGGCTCGATCGGGGTGAAATTTTTGTGCCAGTTTTTTATACAGCTGATGAATAGAGTCTAATGAAAAAGTGTTTTTCTTGCGGTGATGCTGCAGGTTATCGCCCTCAGGGTCGTGACAATGGCCCTGATCAAAGTGTTCATGCTGACTGTGGCTGTATTGTTCGGTCGTTGCATCATCATCATCAAGATTATCGTCGTCATCATCCGGTGTGGCGCTATTTTGCATGTATTCAGCCATTATTTGCATGAAATCAAGAGGGCTTTTTTCCATAGCATGGATAAATTTCTCCATTTGTTCATCATCTATGGTGGCGCTAGCAATACCCATTTGATCAAGCATTTCACTCATCATTTTGCGCTTGACTTTAAACTCTTGCGCTGTGAGCTCTACGTGTGAGCTATCGTCTTCTACTAGCATTGTAAGAGTTTCATCTACCTCTTTGAGTAAAGCTGGTAGATCAACTTTATCTCGAAACGGGCTGGATTGAATGAACTCAATTTCTTCTTGCACCCATTCAATAATTTCGTACTTAATATATTTTGGTAAAGATTTTTTGTTTAAAAACGGCAGTAATTTTTCAACAAGTTGAAAGCGAGCCACTGAGCATTGTTGTTCAAAGTCTTGCAGCTCATCATTGAATTGTTCAAAAATTCGCCGCCTTTGTCGTTTGGCGGCTTCGTAGCTTTTTTCTGCTTTGCCAATTTTTTGCCAAAGCAGGTGAAACTGTTGTTGATGACTATTGCTTTTTGCGTGTTGAGCCGCTTGATCTGGTTTTTTTCGGAGTAGCGTTTGAATGTTTGCCATGAGCTGCCCTTAAAGTCTTGGTTTATGCGCTAATACGCAAAGTGATTAGGATGAAAAATGAGGCTTTTTATTGTGCAGTATTCGCTTGCCATTTTCAATCACTGTTAAGATCGCTGGGATAAAAAACAGAATTAAAAAAGTGCCATAGGCCAAGCCGAACACAAGCGTTACCGCCATGGGAATCAAATATTGAGCCTGTAGGCTGGTTTCAAATAAAATTGGTGTTAGGCCTGCAATAGTTGTCAGTGATGTCAGTAACACAGCTCTTAATCGTAAACAAATGGCACTTACAATGGCCTCGTGGTGAGCAACTCCTGCGTTAATTTGATCGCGGAAAAAGACGATGAGCACAATTGAGTCGTTAATCACAATGCCTGATAAACCAAAAAGGCCCATCAGTGAGAATAAGGATAAATCCATGCCTAATAACCAATGGCCAAACACGGCGCCTGTTAAGCCAAGGGGAATGGCCAGCATTACAGCGATAGGCCAAAGGTAGCTACCAAAGACCCAGGCGAGGATAATATAAATAAGCGTTAATCCTAAGAGTACGCCTGTGCCAAGATCTTTCATGGTTTCTGCTTGGTCAGCGGTTCGTCCTTCAAGACCAGTTTTGACTTGATACTGCTGCTCCAAGCTTGGGAAGAACTTCGCTTGTAAGCCTGATAAAACTTGGTTGGCATTAATAGCAGTTTCATCTACATCCGCTGCGACAATTACACTTAACAAGCCGTCTTTTTGACGAATAATATCAATACCACGCCTTTCTTGAATGTTCATAAGGTCAAGTAATGGAGCTGCGCCGCCTGTTGGTAATAAAATCGGTAAACTTTGGATGGACGACATAATATCACGTTGTTGTTTGTCCAGCTGGACACGTATTTCCACCTCCTGACTGCGATCCGTGATAATGTCCACCATCACGCCAGCGTAGGCGCCTCGAACCTGACTTAGAATTTGCTCCTCCGTTAGTCCCAAGGCAATGGCTTGCGGCGTCATTGACAAAATGAGTTGTGGGCGGCCGTAGGGCAGGTTGTCATCGACATTACTCAAGCCTTCAAAGCCACGCAGGTGCTCTTGCAAGGCTTCAGATGCGGCTTTTACTTTAATAAGATCATTGCCTTTTATTAATATCTCTAAACCACGACCAGGTGGACCTGCTGATGGCTGGGCGATTAACAGTTTTTCAAGCGTTGCCGGTCGCACAATTCGTGATGTCCACTCATCGATAAAGTCTTTGTTTCGAACCAGTCTATTTTCAACTGGCATTTCTAGCGCAATACCGCCAATTTCTGTGCTGACCCGGCCTCGGCCATCTTCTGAGCCAATATTGGCGCCAGTTTGTTGTACTGCCAGGTAGATTAAATCACCACCAAAATGCGCTTGGGTTTCATACAAAGTTGTTTCCATATGATTTAGAAAATCCCTCACTTCGCTGGCAGAGGTGCCTGCTGAAAATTCAGCATTTGCAAATATTTGCGCGCCATCAATGGTTGGAAAAAATGTTTGTCGCACATACCCTTGGCTAATTAAAGTAATGGCAAGCACCATCATGCCCATGCCACCGAGGATCACCGACCAGCGATATGAAATTGCAGTTTCAACCCAGCTTTGAAAGCGATTATCTCTAAAGTGATCAAACCGTGCGGTAAAGCGTTGCGCAAAATTTGGCGGTATCTGAGGTACTTCTTGGGATGCAGCGGCCAATTGCTCAAGTTGTGCCAATTTTCTTTTTTCGAGTTTTCGAAAGCTATGATAAATATGACCTGGCAATATAAGAAAACTTTCAATAAGCGAGGCAATAATAACGCAAATCACCGTGATGGGGATTTCAATCATAAATTTGCCCATAATGCCGCCAACTAAGGCCAGAGGCGTAAAGGCTGCAATGGTGGTCATGGAGGAGGCAAAAACTGGCGCAATCATTCGATGAGCAGCCCGGTTCGCGGCTTGATATGCACTAGCGCCTTGCTCCCATTGCGCAAGAGTTTCTTCACCGACGACAATTGCGTCGTCAACAATAATCCCCAGGGACATAATCAACGCAAAGAGGCTGATCATATTGATGGTGCCCCCTAGCACATGCACGGCAAATAAAGTGGCCATAATTGACGTTGGAATACCAAGTGCAACCCACCAGGCAATTCGAAAATTTAAAAATAAAAACAATGTGACAATCACCAGCAATAGACCACTAGCGCCATTTTTAAGCAGAAGTTGGATGCGGTCTCTTAAGTAGCGCCAGCTCTCGTTGTATAATTTAATTGTGACTGAGTCAGGTAGGCTGGCTTTATTTTTGGCGTAAAATTGGTTCAAAATTTCAGCGGCTTTGAGAGCATCTTCATTTTCTGTTCTTTGCAAAATAAGCTCAGCCGCTGGCAGACCATTGACATACACTAGCGGTTGATCTTCTTCAATTCGACGGTCAATAGTGGCAATATCGCCTAGCCTATGGCGATCTCCATAGGCATCGGTAATCAGTAGGGTTTCAAAGGCTTCAACTGTTTTACGTTGAGACAGGCTGCGAATTTGATAGGTCATTTCTTTGCGGCCAACAGAGCCTGCTGGTAAATTTTGATTTTGGCTGCGAATTTGGCTTGCCAGCTGGTTAAAGTTCAGTCCAAGATTCACAAGCACGTCTGGCTTTATTTCAATAGCAATTTCTTCATCTGGCAAGCCGTTAAAATTAACCTTAGAAATACCATTCGCCAGTAGTTCTTCTTCAAACTGGTAAGCAAGTCGGCGTAATTCATCCAGTGTAAGATCACCGTAGATGAGCAGTTGGGATATTTGTTGAAATATTTCGACGCGATTGACAATTGGCGCTTCTGCAGCGGTTGGGATATTGCGCACGCCGTCGATTCTTTGTCGAATATCGTTAATTTTGGCGTTCATATCAGCACTTGATTCCATCTCAAGTGTGACGGATGCAAGGCCGGTGGTCGCTTGAGATTTGATGTTCTCCACACCGCTTAGTGTGCGTAAACTTTGCTCTAACGGTTTGATGATCGAGCTTTGTACGTCTTCTGCAGTAGCGCCGCGCCACACAATGCTGACGTTGACATATTCCAGCTCAAAGCTTGGAAAGATTTGTTTATTGAGTTTTTGCAGCCCAAGTAGGCCAAGTAAAATAAAGAGTAACATCAATAGATTGGCCGCGACCGGGTGGCGTATAAACACTGAGATTATACTTTTTGGCTCTTCGCTAGCTCGATAGGGCGTATCATGTATCTGCATTGCCTACTCACCTTCTGTGGAATTTAGAGTGGGCTGTACAATCACGCCATTGACGTTTCTGACCATTTGGGATGTTACAAACTGAGCGCCAGATTTAATTGTTTGGGCAGCGATAAGATAAAAGCGACGATTTTCAGACTTAGCTTTGTCATACACATAGGTTTCGCCGAGCAATTGTATATCTTGACGGTGCAGTTTATTTTGGTCGTCTAGTAGATAAATGTAGCTATGGTCATGCAATGCGGTGACGGGTATTCTGTAGGCTTTTTCTAGCCTGGGCAATTGCACTTGAACTTCTACTGCTCGATTAAGGGGTAAGTTAATATCATCATTTATTGGCGTAAATAATGCGAGAGGATTAGCCGCGGCTGATGTATTTTGTGAAAACGTTTTAAGTTTAAACTCAACAGTCTTGCCAAGAATTGTGCCGCTGGCTTGAAGGTCAAGTGCGCTGGCTGGTATTTTTTGTGACCTTGCCATTAATTGAAGATAAGCCATGGTGTCTTGAGGCATGCTCACTTCTAACGCGAGACTTTGCTGTTCATGTAATGAGATCAGAGACTGGTTAGGCACGACTCGACCTGAGTTGGCAACCAACACTTGACTAACAACGCCATCAAATGGCGACTTGATCTCGGTGCTGGCAAGATCAAGCTGGGCTTGGTCTTGATTGGCTTGCGCTGCCTCTAATTGTGCTGTGAGTTGTTGCAGTTGGCTTGGCCAATTGTCGACTAAAGTTTGCCGAGTAATGGTGCTTGAGGCTTGGCGCTGAGCGACTTCGTTGGCTTGATCCACCTGCGCGTCTGTGGCAAGTTGACGTTTTTGAAGGTCTTGATAGCGCTTTAAACTACGAGTGGCCAGCGCTGAGAGTTCTTTATCTTTCACCAGGAGCGCTAGGTTGCTGTTATGTTGGGCTTGACCCTGTGCCAAATTGGCCTTTGCCAGTTCAAACTGTGCTCGGGTTTGCCGTTCATGACGCTCTTGCTCAACTGGGTCGATAGACAGCAAAGGCTGATCTTTCGCCACTCGTTGACCTGCGTTAACATAGACAGCCTTTACTTGCCCGCGGACTTGACTTTGGATATCCGATATAGAGCTGGCGCTGATCTTGCCAATTGTGGTAAAAGTTGGTGCCATTTGGGTGTAGCTGAGCTTTGCAGTGTTAACCAGTGGTAGTTGCTCTTGCACATTTGGCGTTGGCGCGTCTGGTTTACTGAATTTAAGCAAGCTCACAAGAATAATAATCGTGACAATAACAATAATGGCCACTATTATTTTGCGTTTACGGCTTGATTTTTGGAGCTGTAAGTCTTGCATGATATATCCATCTGCAGTTTAATCAAGACGATAAGTATAACTGATCAGTTAGAATTTTAGGCGCGCATTCATGAAAACCTTCGAGCAAAAAGCCCAAGGATTGGCAGCTTCATCCGCCAGTATTACGCAGCAGTTGCAACAGGCTTCAGGTTGTCATGTTGACGTCGATGTTATTTGTCAGGGGTGGCGCAGGCCTCGGCATGGCGAGGCGTTATTGCTTCGTCGTTATGGGCTTGATGGCGCTGCAAAAGCCTGGGTACGAGAGGTGTTACTGAAAACAGGCGATCAATACCGGGTTTTAGCTCGGCTGCTAGTACCGGCGGCCGATCTACCTCATGTGCCTTGGTTGCAAACACTTGGCGCTAAGCCACTGGGTGCATTGGTTTTTGCCAAGGGCCAGCCAGCACCACAACGCTACTGTATAACGCCAAAATACCGTCGATTTTCAGTGCTTGGGGGGCAGTTTTCACCAAGTGTGTTACAGCGAGCACAAATGGTCGGCTTCCAGCACTCTGAGCTGTATTGGTCTCGGCATTCAGTATTGGTGGTGCCAAGTGAGCCGCCAGCGCGGTTTTTTATTACCGAGTGTTTTCTATACTAATTTAAAATTGCAACGGCGTTTTTTAGTGTATTTTTAGAATTTAAAGAGTTTTAGTATGGGTAATTGGCCTCAATCTAGGCGCTTAAGAGCGTATTTGGCTGTGACTCGGATGGACAAGCCAGTAGGTACTTTATTGCTGCTCTGGCCTGCCCTTTGGGGGCTACTTTTAGCAAAGCCCGGCCTACCAGGCTGGCAAAACTTGCTGGTGTTTGTCTTCGGGACTTTTTTAATGCGTTCAGCAGGTTGTGCGATTAATGATTACGCAGATTGTCATATTGATGGCAAGGTGAGTCGGACTCAGTTGCGCCCTTTAGTGCAAGGCCTCATTAAACCTATAGAAGCCCTGATTTTGGCTGGCGTGTTAGCAGTGTTGGCTTTTGGTCTGGTGTTGCTGACTAATAGGATCACCGTGTATTTATCGTTTTTTGCGGTTATTTTTGCTGGAGTATACCCATTTACTAAGCGTTGGATCTCAAGCCCCCAGGCAGTGCTTGGGCTTGCATTTGCCTGGGCGATTCCCATGGGCTTTACGGCAGAGAGCGAGCAGCTACCGTTGATCGCTTGGGGTTTTTTACTCAGCGCCATTATTTGGATCATCTCCTATGATACCTATTATGCTCTGGCTGATCGAGAAGATGATCAGCATTTGGGCATAGGTTCGACGGCGTTGTTATTTGGTCGACATGCGGCACAAATGGCGTTGGGTTTAAATGTGGGTTTTATTGTCAGTTTTTACTGGCTTTGTATGATTCGTTACGATCAGCTTTCTGGTGATTCTTCAGATATTAGCGTTTATGGCTGGGGTTCAATTGCACCGAGTGTAGTATTAGGTCTTGTACATATTTTAGCCTTAGTGTGTGCAGTCTATCAGTTTGTGGTTTCACAGTCAGATCAACCTGGCGCTGCTATAAAAGCCTTTAAATTGAATAATTTGTCGGGCCTGATACTGACCATAGGTTTAATTGTCATAAATCTGTAAGAGCTTTTTGTTTTTCTTTATAAAATTTGTCATAGTGCTGCTGCGTGCCAGTGACTATATATTGATCCTGACTATTGATCCTGATTTTATTTTTGAGAGGCTAGCTATGTCGAAAACTAAAGTATTAGTTGTAGATGATGAATTTTCAATCCGGCAAATGATTTCTATGTCATTAGAATCAAATGGTTATGAGGTTATAGAAGCTGGTGATGCAGCAACTGCCCAAGCTTTGGTTGTGGATGACCGACCAGATTTGATCTTACTTGACTGGATGATGCCTGGTATCTCAGGTCTTGAGTTTGCCCGCCGTCTACGCAGACATGATCTCACCACCGAAATGCCTATTATTATGCTCACTGCCAAAATAGAAGAAGAATACCGGGTTCAGGGATTAGAGGCTGGGGTCGATGATTACTTGTCTAAACCATTTTCTGTGCGCGAGTTGAATGCCCGGATTAAAGCAGTATTACGTCGAACCAATCCACAAGTGGCTGAAAAGAATATACGAGCGGGCGATTTAGTGTTAAATCCTGTTGCGAAAAGGGCAATGGTTGGCGAGCAGGAAGTGGTGCTTGGCCCAACTGAATATCGACTTTTAGAGTTTTTAATGACCAATCAAGACCGAGCCTATACAAGAAGTCATTTATTAGATCGGGTTTGGGGCGGCAACGTCTATATTGAAGATCGAACCGTTGATGTGCATGTGCGTCGTTTGCGTAAAGCGTTAGAGCCGGTTCAATGTGAGCATCTTATTCAAACCGTACGTGGCACAGGGTATCGCTTGTCTCAAGCGTCGACGACTAGTTAATTACAGCAGCGAGTGTAGTAATGAAAGGACAAGCGTGGCGTTTAGAATTACAAAGACTGTTAATCGTGGCATGTACTGGGTTTGTGCTTGGCGCTATTTTTGGTGAGTACGCATGGGGTTTATCCTTTGGTTTGGCTGTATATTCATTTTGGATTGTGGTGCAGGTCAGGCGGGTTGACCATTGGTTTGCCGGATCTAGTGATGTTATTCCAGAGGCGAGCGGCGTTTGGGGCAATTTGTTAGATAAAATTTATCGACTCCAAAAGCGCGAGCGTTCAGCTCAAGACGATTTACGAGCGACAATTCAGCGAGTTCAAGAGTCTGTGGATGCCTTGGCAGATGGCGTCATCTTAGTCAACAAACACTCTGATTTAGAGTGGTGTAATCGAGCTGCTCGGCGACTATTGGGGATACAGTTAGGGCGAGATTTAAGTCAGCCTATTTTTAATTTAGTGCGAGACCCTCGCTTTAAAACCTATTTCGAAGCCAAAGAATACGACGAAGTTCTCTCCCTTACCATGCCAAATCGGCCAGACCAATTATTACAATTGCATTTTACTGAGTTTGGGCGTAATGATCGCATGATTATCGTGCGAGACGTCACCCGAATTTCTCGATTAGAACGAATGAGATCTGACTTCGTGGCCAATGTCTCTCATGAGCTGAAAACCCCAATTACTGTGCTGCGCGGCTATTTAGAACAAATGGTCGATTGCTATGATGAACTGCCGGACAAATGGCATGGTCCTATTTCACAAATGAACAGTCAAGCCTTGCGCATGAATGCCCTAATCACAGATTTACTGACCTTATCTCGCTTAGAATCGGAACACACGCCAAAAGACCAATCGTTAATTAATATGCGAGAGCTTATTGCGGCTGTACGCTACGACGTATTACAAGTGCATGATCGTGAAATCTTGATGGAAGTTGCAGACGTTGGTTTAGTGGGCTCGCCTATTGAAATACGTAGCGTCCTCACAAATTTACTCGTTAACGCCGTTAAATACACACCACATGAGACATCAATCCAGGTGTATTGGCGAGCCTCGCGGGATGGCTCGACCATGAATTTACAAGTCAAAGATCGCGGTAATGGGATTGCGCCTGAGCATATCCCAAGGTTAACCGAGCGTTTTTATCGGGTGGACGCTGGCCGAGCCACCACCACTGGTGGTACCGGACTCGGGCTTGCCATCGTCAAGCATATAATGTTGCGTCATGATGGGCGGATGATTATTGATAGCGAGCTCGGTCGAGGCAGTCGCTTTACCTGTCGCTTTCCACTGTTTCGGTTACGAGCAGCTCAAGCATCAACCCCTGTGGCGAAGGTTAAAAAAGCACTCGCCTAACGGGTGCTTCATGACTGCATGCAGCATTAATCGCGAAAGTTATCAAATTGCAATGGCATGTCAAACTCTTTTGCTTTCAATGATGCAATAGCCTCTTGCAGGTCATCGCGCTTTTTGCCTGTCACTCGAATTGAATCACCCTGAATGGCAGCCTGCACTTTAAGTTTGGTGTCTTTAATATATTTGACAACTTTTTTAGCCACGTCTTTATCTAGCCCTTCTTTAGCGATAATTTCTTGCTTAGCTTGTGCCAGGTTAGTGGTTATCGCCTTTTCTTCTAGACATTGAATATCAATGTTGCGCTTAATGAGTTTTGCCTTGAGAATTTCCAGCATTTGCTGAACCTGAAAGTCACTAGGCGCTGTCATGATCATGGCGTTTTTCTCTAAGCTAAATCGAGCATCAACACCTTTAAAATCAAATCTATTGGCCACTTCACGATTGGCCTGATCCACAGCGTTGGTCAATTCTTGATGGTCTATTTCAGAAACAATATCAAATGATGGCATATAATTCTTCCTCAATTAGCTGGTTTAGGGTGAATCTGGACTATGTCTAATGCACAATGTAACAAAAAAAACGATGTTTGCGCAGAGTCATAGGTTCCTTGATAGGCTTTATAGAGATAACTATTAAGGGCTAATCCAAAAGCGGAGGTGACTATGAAGTTGATGCACAAGATTATACTGCTCGGGCTGGTGGGGGCGATGGCCGCGCCCATGGTTATTAAGGGCCCAGATGGTCAGCCGCTGATGAACATAAGCGACTGGATGCCGCAGAATGCTGATGCCATCATTGCCTCAGTTCAGTCCATAGGTCAATCTAGTTCGAGTGATACTGCTGGCGCAGGCGCTGAGATTTTTTATAAATGGAAGGATAAAAATGATGTGTGGCAAATGACCGAATATCGACCAACAGGTTTGAGTGAGGATAAAATTGAAACACTGACCATTTACGCCAATGCCAATATTATTCAAAGCTTAGACTCGTCGACTATTTCTTCGGCATTAGGTAAAGGCGCAGCAGTTGTCAATCAAAACAAGGCTAAATTTACCTACAATCCTAAAAAGTCCGTAGATTTAGTCGCCAATGACGATGACGATAATAAAGGTCTTTCGTTAACCACAGTTTCCATGAAAAAGATTCCCGAATTAATGAATCAAGCGCGTAACCTCGATACCAATCTGCAGAGCCGAAGAGAGGCTATTGATGCCCAGATTCGTCAATCTGGCCATTAAATTATTCTCATCAACTTTTTTGTTGATTGACCAGCCCTAACCGCCTATCTTAAACTCTCCAGCGACGGGAGAGTGTTTCTATGTCAAATCACATTACGGCCAATGGCTATCAAATATTGCAGGATGAATTTTTTCAGTTAAGGTATCGCCGACGTCCCGAAGTGACTAAAGCTTTGAGCGCAGCAGCTGCTGAAGGTGATCGTTCGGAAAATGCAGAGTATATTTATCGAAAAAAAGAGCTTCGAGAGATTGATAGACGTATTAGGTATTTGCAAAAACGACTGCCGGATTTAATTGTCGTAAGGCAGGTGCCGTCTGATACCAATGCCGTATTTTTTGGAGCAACGGTGCAGCTGGAAGACGATGATGGCCAAGTTCGAGAATATCAAATTGTTGGTAGTGATGAAATTGACACGACGGGTCGATTAATTAGCATTAATTCGCCTGTAGCTAAGGCACTGTTAAAAAAACGCATTGGTGATGATGTACATGTAGTCACGCCTGCAGGTGTGCGAGGATTGCATATAAAGTCGGTGCACTATAGCGTTTGAATAACACAAAAGGGTTTAATATGAAGAGTAACGACTTTCCAGGCGATGTAGCCAATATGCAGGGCCAAACGCTTGATTATTGGATGTATTGTTATGCAGCCAAGATTCTGGACAAAAAGCCTAACCAGAGTGAATTTGAGAAGGGGTATGACACTGGGTTGTACCACTTTTGTAGCGATAAGGCGCTTTTGCTCGATTTAATGGAAAAATACGATATTCGGTTGCAGATGTTAGGCCGAGAATGGTTGGCATCCACAGAGTCTCATAGCCAATTTGGTCTTAATCCGATTGAAGCTGCCTGTCGCTTAGTGGTGGCTCAGGCTTTTAGTTAAACCCTGAGCACTTAAAACACAAAACTTAGTATCCTATCAAGCCTTAAATATAAGTGTATTTAGTTTAACTTATTGATTTTTAACTCATTAGAAATGTTTACCCTTGCTTGCAAACCACCACCGAGAAAGGCATCATAGAGGCCAAGTTGCATGATAAAATGCTCGAATTGCCAGTATATTTGCCGGCACTTTGCTATTAATAATAACTCTAGGTGAGAAGTGAAATGGGTGATGTAGTCGGAATAAAAAGACCAAGTGATGAGTTAGTAACCATGTTGGAAGGCTTGTTAAATGAAGCCAAAATGGGGCGACTTTCCTCTGTTGCAGCGGTTGTATTGCGTGATGATGATGCTGATTTTGCGATTCATGCGCCAGAACTTACAACTTTAGAGATGATCGGCGCTTTAGAATGCCTTAAAGCAGAATTAATGCGGTCAGGTGATTCAGACGATTGAATCGCTTCCATTAATCAACTCAAACATACATTGTTTGCTCGCAAAAAAATGGAGTTTAAATTTTTAAACAAGGATGATTAAATTATGCCGAGTATCCCTGCGCTGCCAGCGCCTTTATTCAATTTTAATCCGCTTAGGCGTTTTGATCGATCAAATCAGCCCCAAGCTGATAAAGTTGCCGTTCCTCGTATTGCTGTCCCTCAGTTACCCATGCAGGCCCATTCAAGTAAAGCGCTTTTACTGGCAATTGGTGATGCTACAGTTAAAAGCATTGCTGCAGCTGTGGCCAGCGCCTGGTCACCTTCCGCCATCGCTAAAACCTTAAAGTTGAGCATGATCAAGGGTGAAGTCGTTACATTGCGACCAGCTTTACAAGCGTTAACGCCGCCACGAGCAATACCCCATTTTAATGCCAGCTTTATCAATTGTTTTTCCTTATTTATTCCTCATATCTTGGCGAAAGAGGGCTTAAAGCGCACGACGAGATTGCATGGTTTGAGCTCGCGCCAGCAAGACGCCGTGGCAGTGCTGGCGTCAGCAGCTTTATGTGTAGCGTTTTATCTTGGCCCTAGTGTTAAGGCAAATAATATTTTGATTTCAGGGCAACAAATAGGATTGCAAGAGCTTGTTAAAAGCAAAGGCATGTCTAATTTTTTAACCACAACTGCTAGTCTTTACGGCCGAGAAGTATTGGATTTGGCCGCTTTTACTTGGCCTAAAAATCGTCAAATTGTCAATGGTGCAACGATTGGCGGCGCAGTTTTTGACAAAATTCATGCAGCTACGTCATTAAAAGAATCCGCGCCAGCAGGGCTTGGTGCTCTGAGTGGATTCTTGGTGCTACGAGCCATTGAGTCCCGTATCCTACTGCTCGTTACTGAGTCTATTTTAGAGCGAGTTGCAACGCCTGCTCATCAGCAGATGCAATCAGCCTTGGCCGACACTTAAATCCGAAACACTTTGGGTGCAAGCAGCCATTGCACTTGTCGTCCATTGTGATTTTTTTCACTTGGTTTGTCGCCAATTTTCATACTTTTTAAACCACCTACTGCGGATAAAATACTTTTATTTTTATCACTTGACTGCCAATTATGTTGATAGCCTAATCCGTTTGATTGGCCTGGCGCCGCGGTTTCAAGGCCAACTTGAAGTACACCAGGTTGATTCACTTTTGGCGGCAAAAATCCGATATACAGGTGACCATGACAGCCGTCATTTACAATCGTGTTGCCATTCCAGTCTTTTTGACCGAGGCCGCCGACGGCAAGATTTAAGCCGTAGCATTTGAATTGTCTTCCTAATATAAGATTTTTAGCAGTTTGTCGTTTGCCACTAAGCTCCACTAAAGCATTTTTTGAAGTCGAAAAATGCGCACTGTGACTGATATACGACCGTTTAAAAACGCCTGCTTGCGTGTTTTTTTTGCCGCAAACTGTAACACCAAGCAAATCTAAAACTGCAAACTTATTGTCAGTTTTGCTGGTCAATGGCTCAAGCTTGCAATTGACTCGACCACCAAAGCTTAAACCATGAATGACAGGCCCTGAGTAAGCTTTATAGTCTAAAAGATGTTGATCGTAGATCTTTAAGCGGCCTTCAAATCCAGCTAAAATACCTTTTAAAATAGTGATGGCTAATTGATTTTTCTTGAAAGCTATCTCAGTTATGGATGAATCTAGAGCTTGAACTTGTTGTAGGGTTTTATGTGTCAGCGTTGCTTGCCACACATTGTCAATATCTATCTCAATGGCCTTGATAATCTCTGGTTGATGAATATGTTCGGCGCGGCCCAATAAAAATGCAGGATTTCGAAAGCCAGGCACGGTGGATCGAGATTGATCCCCGGTAGTGTCTCGCAATGACCAGGCGTAACTTGTAAATAACTTACGAACTAATGGCTTGAGTTTTTGAAAGTGTGCATAATTTGATTGAGTCAGCTGAATTTTCATTTGGGTGGAAGACCATAGACCTGCTTTCATCAGCCAAACTAAACCCTCGCAGTAAGAGCTCAAGTGATGAATTGCATTAATTGCCGCCTGCCCAAAAAAATCAAGCGTGGTCAAATGCTTTAGAAAAAAGAGCTTAGCTTCAAGTGGATTCGCAGGCCATGATACGGTCTTGAGTGTATTTTTCAACTGTTCTGACGTCAATTTATTAGCCTTTGTTAGGCTTTTGATTAAAGTAAATTTTGCAAGACCATCAGTTGCTTTAAAAGCAAGCCTCTGAGGTAAGGGTGTTGCACAAGGTTGTATTAATGGATGGATATTACCCAGCGTAGAATCAAGCGACTTGACTCGCTGCAAGTGCGTGTCTTGATTCATTTCAGACTGTTGGCAACTCGGCGGTTGGCTTGATGCTCGTGCAATCACTTTCATATATTGGCCTTAGCGGAGACTAAAAATAGTCGGCACTTTAGCATGACTAAGGCGTTTATTCACAACGGGTTTTTAGCACGTTATCTTAAAGGGGTGGGTATTAGCGGCTTGAAAGTCTTATTAAGACGATCTTTCCCCCGAATTTACGTCACTTATCTAACTGGCGTTTGCGACTTGATGTGAACTGATTTTGTTTGCATTACGTCTTCGACGAGAATTCTCTAAAAACTCACCAAAATAAAGCAGTGTTGAGCATATTTTGTGTGTATCGCTATATTGTAGTGCAAAATAGGATAAGGTATCATCACGGCATTAGTTTCAGATTGCTACAACGTTAACTTTTACTTAGGAACCACTGTCATGCCTATAGATTCTTTCTCGCCAGCACCGTCAAGTAGCCCCTCCACAGACTCTTTCGCGTCTTTTACCAAGATGCCTAACCAATCGTCTACCAAGCCGGCTTTTTCTAGAATTAATTCTCTTGCAGTATCTGAGCGATCAACTGTTGCTACGTCTCGGGTTGGTTTAACAGCGCAAGATTTAAATAAGTCAATGGATTTGCAGCGTTTAGCTGGCGTCAATGAGGATGTAGGTGATGACGGTGTTGCCCGATTTCCACGCTCGATAAGCTCGGCGTTTTTTACTTTACCCATTGGCGAAATGCCTCGTTCTGACGCTGACCCAAAGCAAAATTTGCTTGAGGCGAAATTAAACGATAGCCAGCCTCAGTTTGATAAAGTGAATGTCGCTATTAGTGTAAATGCTGGACACGCGACGCTTGGGTTTACACCTTTGCCGGCCAAAGTCAGTGTTATGATTGATCAAATAGCTCAAACCAAAGCAATAGGCATGTTCAACGCTCATGCAAAGACTGGCATCCCTATCTTACAAAACGGCTCGCGGATTAATGTGCATACTCAAGTTGTAGAAAAAGGCGTTTTTGATAAAGAGGGTGTTTTAGTTCAAGGTCGACGAGTTGGCTTGCCTGATATAAATAACCGAAAGACCAGTGCTTTAGAAGTTGGTACCTTTATCAATGTGAATGGTGAGGCTCGATTGAAGCAAGGTCAACGGCAAAACCTTGATGGCTCACTTCAGCGCGGTCTTTTTGAGACGTCTACCACGCAAAAGTCCATAGTAAAAGAGAGTGCAGGGCCTAATAAAGTGTCTGCAAAACAAGGTCTTCGAGCGCAAGGGCTTGAAAAACAAACAACTTCTGCATTGCCTAAAGCACAACAAGCGGTGGTCACTAAAGCTATTAAAGAGCTTTTTACTCCATCGGCAGTACCAATTTTATTAGCAAGGGCTGAGCAAAGCTATTTAGCTAAACAAGCAATATTGACTCAAACTCCCTAGGCTTTGTCGATTGACCAGCCTTTAATGCACCATTTTCTGTCAAATTTTTGCATTTTTTCTCAGTACCCACTTTTGTGGGTACATCACACAGTATTCCCTTCGTTGACTGCTATCCTTAAATGATATTGCAAGTCTTGACCGTGCGAGTTTTTGATCGGGCGGACTTGCCTAAGTCAATTATTGTCCAGGAGGGTTAAGTCGTGCTTCGCCATATTGCAGAAGGTGCTCAAGTTGTATTCGTTGTTCTCGTTGTTAGTTATGCTTTGTATATTGTGACTTAACACTCCCCCAGAGTCATTAACTCACAAACACGCTTTATGTTTGCACTATGTAGTGCTAATCCAGACAACACCAGATCAGCAAAAATTGCACTAGGTCCAACAAACTTGTTATGCATTGGATTAACCGTGGTTTTAAATTGCTGCTCAATTGACGCCATAGTTCGATTTCGTTGAAGCTGATCTCGAGTTGCTCGACGTTGAAACCGAACATCTTCTGACGCTTCAACAAAAATAGCCAGATCTAACAGTTCGCGGATATTTGCTTGCGTCAAAATTAAAATACCCTCAACCAGAATAATCGGTTTTGGCTGGCGTGGGCTGGTTGGTTTTAATCGATTATGAGTTGAAAAGTCATACTGAGGTGTGGCGACACTTTGGCCTTGGTTTAGCAACTGTATGTGCTCTGCCAAAAGGCTAAATTCAATAGCGTCTGGGTGGTCGTAATTCTGATTGAGGCGTTCGCCTGGTTTTTTGTGTTCTTGACTCAGGTAGTAGTCATCCTGCATTAGGTGCACTACCTGTTCGGCGCCGAGCTCATCGATCAGCGCCTGGCACAACGTTGATTTACCGCTCCCACTGCCACCGGCAATACCAATAATCATATTATGTGAGTCGCTCGTTGAGCCATTGATTAATGTCAAACAGCTGGTCTGGGCAGACTGCATGCTCCATGTTATAGGTGAGGTATTTTGGCTCAAGCTTAAGCGCTTGCAAATGCTTGAGTGCTCGTTGACCCAGCTCTTCTGGCACCATTGGATCTTGTAATCCGTGCTGAATAAGTATTGGTAGTGTGGCGTTAGCTGGTGCTAGCTTCAGCTTTGGCGCCGTGGCGAAGTAGGTAGACATAGCAAGCAGGCCACCCAGTTTTTTAGGAAAACTTAATGCGGCTTGATATGCCACAGCGCCGCCTTGAGAAAAGCCGGCAATTATAATGTGCTCCGGGGCAATGCCCTTATCGATTTCTGCTTGAATAAGCTGCTGAATTGCAGCGGCTGAATTCATAATTTGTGGCATATCAATTTTTCGTTCTATAGACATGGATAAAATATCATACCAAGCTGGCATTATTGCGCCACTATTAATAGTGACTGGTATGGATGGCGCATGGGGGAAGATAAATCGAACCGACTTGGGCAGTTGTAATTGCTGAGCAACTGGCACAAAGTCATGGCCATTTGCGCCAAGCCCGTGGAGCCAGATCACCGCAGCAGCTGGTGATGAGCCTGTGACCACTTCTTCGTAGGGCAGTTTAATTGTCATTCGTTATATCCTTGTAAGGGTGGGCATTATCAGCTGGTTTTTTTTTGTGCCGACAACTGCACGCTAATCAACTTGATTGATCTGTTGCTTTTGTTTTTCAGCACTAACCTTTGTGGCCTTGAACCTGTATCTAAGCTAACTGTCAGGTTTGCAGCATTGGGTGAGAGTTGCTCGTTCGATTCTAGTGTGATTTTACTGTTGGTTGGGTCAAAATTATTGGTATCTATAAATTCAGCAGTTAAGGGTAGTTTAATGGCTGCACCTGGTGCCAGTTTTACAAATAACTGATTTTGCCCGTTTAGTTTGGCAGCAAGTGATGCCGACTGAGCCCCCAAATAGGCTGGAATAGTGAGCGTCTGGTCTTGAGTTGTGACGCCGATGGGGCTATCTTGCCAGCGAACCCACTGAATGTTAGTAAAGGCGGCGCGACCGTTCAACGGTTTAATAGCTATATACATCGGCACATAAAAATCTTTAAATTCTTGGGTTTTAACCATTTGTTGACCACTTAAGCGGCATGGCTTTTGTCTACCGTAAGGACTACAAAAACTGATGATAGCAGGTGCTTGTTGCAGTACATAGTGACCATCGCCTAAGTCATGACCTAATTCACCTTCACCAAAATTTGGCGGAGGATTGCGTGCAATATAATAATCGTTCAGGCCCAGCATATCCAGTACAGGCAGTTGCGACCAGTAGGGTAATGCGCCAGCGGCCGTGATGGCGTACAAGGGTTGCTGTTCTTCAAATGCAGCGCCTAAAGTTCGTCCTACCGCTTGACCATCCCATTCCCAGCGCTCGTAGAATGCTTCTTTATTTGCAGAGTGTTCGATTTGCATGATTAAAAAAGGCGTAAAGCATAGTGCTATTAAGCACCATTGCAACCAGCGCGGGGCATGTAAGTCTAGTGCTGGCATAGCTTGTTTCATCAGAAATAACAGACAAACGCTCATTAGACCATACACAAGCAGGCCGTGACGAAAGGCTGGAAAAATATCGCCGCCAACGCTGCCAATATAGATAAGCCAAGCAGCTGCTGGCATCAAAATAGCGTAAAGCGTGGCTCTATTGCGCTTTTTATAAAAAGCCAGGCCACAGCCTATAATAATAAACTCAAAAAATGGGCTTGTGGTGCCAAGCGCTTCCAAAACATAGCGAGTGCCTAACAGTACTCTTGAATTTGAAAAAACCACTTTTACATGGGCAGTATTTGGTACAAAATCATGGTAGTAGACAATTCTAAACAGCATTTGGCCGAGGAATGAGCAAAATGGTAGAGCCGCCAGTAGACAGCCTGCAATAAAGTTAAGTCGAGTTTTCGGTCGAACTAGCCACCAAACAACACAAAGACAAGCGGTGAACAATGGGCCGTCTGGTCGAGTTAGAACCACAATAGTGAGCCCAATAGACGCTAACAAGAGTTGCTTAAAATCCACTTCTAAAGCGTTAAGTGCGGGAATAAATAATACCACCGCCCAGGCAATCCCGGCTGCTACAAGGGGCTGTTCCAGGCCGCCCATGGACCAGACTGCAGTAGAGCCAGATAGCACCCAAAATAACTGAGCAATAGCCAGGGGAATAATGGAGGTTTGTGGCGTGCTCTTTTGTACTTTGAAAACTTTGAAAACTTTGAAAACTTTGAGAGCAGGTGTTTGCGTATTGCCGTCTTTTGAATAATTGATGAATAAATAAAGCAGGGCAAAAATAACACTGGCGTTACAGATAAAGCCGAGTAGGCGTACGGCGTCAACCAAATCCATCCCACAAGCGCCTAAGGCAGCGGTTAAGAGTACCCAAAGTAAGTTAGAGTAGCCTTCAACAGGAATACCGTCCGTCCAGGTGAGTCCTTTGCCCTCGAGCAATCTTTGTGCATAGCGCATAGAAATAAGGGCGTCATCACTAAGGAAGTGGGCGTAAATTTGGGCGTGAATCCATAATATACCAGTGGTTATTATGGAGCAAAGAAATGCAATATGCTGGGTTTGTTTAGTCATACTCAGTGCCTGATAAAAATTATTCGAAAATGGGTTGCTGTTCCATTTGATGCAGTTTTGCCTGCAGTGTTCTTTTTACAGCAAAAGTCCGCATTTTAGAATATTTGTATCTCGAGAAAAAACCTCATTTCATGCATTTTCTATATCTGACGTCTAAACTTTGTCGAAAGTGGCAAATGAATTATTACAAGCTCGTTCTCGCCAATATGAAATAAACTCTAAGGGTTGCTCGCCGTTTTGAGTTTGTTCATTTAAAAAGAAATTAGTCGACATGGTGAAGTGAGTGATCACTAGCTCTTCAATATGATGCAATTTAGTTTTTAGTGTCGGGATTCTATGGAGTATGCCCGTTGGATAAAGCCAGGCCACAGCACTTAGAGCCTTATAAGCTTTAAGATAGTCATAATAATATTCGGTTGCCTGGAGAACCTCTAAAAAACTCTGATAGGTGTCGTCTGGAATCTGCGCGGGTGATAATCGATGGCGAAGAATAGTCGCTATAATTTGATCAGGCTGTCCTTGTAAAATGGGCCTGGTGATGACCAAGCCAGCGCCTCCAAAAAACGTTAGCCCTAACCAACGTCGGCGGCTAAAACGAAATACATTTTTGGATGATTTAGTCATACTCTTTACCTTATCAACTTACTTCTTGAATGAGGGTTAAGCCAGTTGATGAGCTGCCCTAACTGATAAAGCGCTCAATGTTAGGGTTGGATTTGCCGGCGCCCCTGTTGGAAAGCTACTGCTACCAAGCACCAGTAAGTTTCGGTGGGTATGATGAACAAGGTTTTTATCCACCACACTTTGCGTTGGATCATCACCCATAACAACAGTGCCCTGAATGTGGGCTTCAGTTGGCCTTGGGTTTCGGTTTTTTTCAAAATCTTCATCAAAAAATACGTGTTCAACTGGTAATATACCAGCAATCTCATCCGCGTAGCTGAAGATTTTTTCTAGACCTTTAATGCCATAGTCAGAATGGGCTTTAAAAGAGACCAGTGGTTTATTGCTTTTGGGGTTGTATATAACCCGATTCTCATCCAATGGTAAATCTTCGACAATAAACTGAATATACATTCGCTCTGTCCAGCGATTTTTTTCCGCTCTTAGGCGCCTTACATTGTTGTCAAACTCAGTCAAACAAGCGCCATATTCTTTTCGATGATCGCCATCATAAAACATAAAACCTTGGCCCGTGATAGTGCTGCTGCCTTGATAATTTTTTAAACCTTTTAAATCAAAACCGGCCCAGGTAGAGACTTGCTCATGCAGCCGTCGCCCTAAAAATGCATCTGTAAAACCAGATTTTTGCAGAATATAGGGATTAAAAATACCATTGGCGCCCAGGCCAACGAGGTCGGCCTTTACTGTGTGTTCCTCATTGTCTTTTTCATAGATTACACCTGTGACTATAGAATTTTGAGTCTCAAGGCGATCTACTCGTGCTTGGGTTATGACGTCCACTCTTGCATCACCATAAACCTCCATCATGGAGTTTAAAATTGTAAATACTGAGTCTATAGGGCAAAGTCTGCATAAACCAGACGAGCAACATCTTGGCCGGTTTTTAAAACTACGACTTGGTCTTGCCGTCGATTGTGGGTAGTAAAGCCCTTTATAGTGAGATTTTAAGTAAGCTTCAGGCGCAGCAAGCCGATGAGGTGGTAGCGGGAATGGTGTACTGCGTGGTGCTAAATCCCATTCATCTGAACCAGACATGCCCATAAAATCTTCGACTTGAGCATAGTAAGGCTCAAGTTCTGCGTAGCTGATGGGCCAGTCCCTTCCCACGCCATAGCGGGACTTTAAGCGAAAGTCATTCTCAAGTTGTCGTGGGCAGCAGCCAGTCCAGCAGTTGGAGCTGCCACCAAACCCGAGTGTAAAGCCCCAGCTTTTATACTCTAAACCCTCTTTATCATAGCTAAAATCGCTATTTATAGGCGAGTTAAGCTGATTGTCAAGCTGCCATTGATGAGTGGCAAGTTCGCCTTTTTCAAGGACTAATACCTTGGCGTTTTCTTTGGCAGTTTTTAAAAATTCCCAAAGAAAAAAACCTGAAGCAAAGCTTGAGCCTACGAGTACAAGGTCGTAAGTATGGTCTTTTGGCTTTTGCACAAATGCCATTAGTTGTACCTCGGTAGCTTTTGTTAAAATGATCAAAGTATACACGACTAAGAGTGCTTGGAAAACATCTCTTGCTTATGTAGTATTTAAAAAAGTAATTTGATTTTGGGCGCTAAATTTAGGGTTGAGCGTTTATTCACGACAATATAAAGTTAGTGTGGTTAAACTAAGACTTTAAGCGAGATGTAATGAATATGATAGTATATGTGAATGGTGAGCAGGAGTCATGGCAAAAAGCTCGAACTGTAGAGGCATGGCTGCAAGATATCGGCCTGCTAGGCAAACGAGTTGCAGTGGAATTAAATGGTCAAATTTTACCGAAAAGTCAATTCACACAATACCAGGTGCAAAATAATGATCGGCTAGAAGTTATCGCTGCTGTGGGTGGTGGTTAGCTTCGAGTGGCAAGTGAACAAATCGCTGGCGTTATTTCGCACCAGTGATTCATGGGTAATGCAAAATAGTTAGTTATTGGAGCAGTATATGTTAGAGCATTTGAAAGATCCAAAGCCGCTTATTATTGGTGGTCGAGAATTTTCTTCAAGATTGATGGTGGGCACAGGCAAATACAAGGATTTTGATGAGACCGCCATGGCCATCCGAGCCAGTGCAGCGCAAATCATCACCATTGCCTTACGGCGAACCAATATGGGCCAAGATCCTCACCAGCCAAATATATTGGACATATTGCCGCCTTCTGAGTTTACCATCTTGCCTAACACGGCTGGTTGTTATAACGCTGAAGACGCTTACAGAACTTGCCAGCTGAGTCGTGAATTACTCGATGGTGCTAATTTAGTGAAACTTGAAGTTTTGGGTAATGAAAAAACCCTCTACCCGCATGTTGTGGGCACATTGCAAGCGGCGCAACGGTTAGTGGATGATGGCTTTGATGTGATGGTGTACACCAGCGATGACCCCATCGTTGCTCAAGAATTGGAGTCTATGGGCTGTGTCGCAGTCATGCCATTGGCAGCGCCCATTGGTTCAGGTTTGGGTATTCAAGACCCTTATAAACTACTTGAAATTATCGAAAACGCTAATGTACCGATTATTGTGGACGCAGGTGTAGGCACAGCGTCTGACGCTGCCATCGCTATGGAGCTTGGTTGCGATGGTGTTTTAATGAACACTGCCATTGCAGCAGCGAAAGAGCCTATTCGTATGGCCTATGCAATGCAGCTGGCCATCGAAGCCGGGCGACAAGCCTATTTAAGTGGTCGAATGGCGAAAAAACGCTATGCAAGTGCTTCATCTCCTTTAGATGGTACTTTTTTTAAATAACCACGCAATAGAGTCAACAACATGATCGAATGGAAGTTACCGCTTGAGCTACAGCTTGCTGATGCTCGTCAAATTCGCAGCTTTGTCACACGCCAAGGGCGTTTAACAAAGGGTCAGCGAGCAGCACTTGACGAGCTCTGGCCTACAATTGGTTTAAATCTTGAGACTTTTGACTTTAATGCGGTGGTGGCAGGTTACCAACAAAGGGTTTTAGAAATTGGTTTTGGTAATGGTGAATCTCTTGCGACCATGGCCGAACAAAATCCGACAACACTTTTTTTTGGTATAGAGGTGCATCAGCCTGGCGTAGGTGCTTTGCTTGCCCAGATTCAAGAGCGCAATATCGACAATATTCGATTATTTTATGCTGATGCTCGTGATGTGCTTGCCAGGGCTATTCCACCCCAAAGTCTAGATCGAGTACAAGTGTATTTTCCAGACCCCTGGCCTAAAACCCGACACAAGAAACGGCGTATTATTCAAGGTCCATTTATCACTACGTTGTTATTGCTACTGCGTAAAGAAGGTGTTATTCACACGGCAACAGATTGGCAGCCCTATGCTCAACATATGCTCAAGGTTTTATCCGCTGAACCAGGTCTGGTCAACACTAATCCAAACCCTACAGCTTTAGACCAGCGCCCCGAGTATCGTCCGGAAACAAAGTTCGAAAAGCGTGGCCATGGTCTAGGCCATGATGTGTGGGATTTTGTTTTCCAAAAGAGGGAAGGTTAGAGCCGTGAGTACCAGGTTGCTCTGCCTTTTCCATGGCGCTTTACATGGCCTGCACTGACGAGTTCGCGTATGCGCACTTTCAAGGTATTTCGATTGACACCTGTGTAGAAAAAACCCCAGCCATGGCTGCCAGTCTGGTTCATTTTTTTAAGGGTAGCTTGAGTGCGGCGCAATGAGCGGGTGACATTATTATTTTTCAGATGTGTAAAAAAATAAATAAACACTAAACAAATAAGGTAATATATGGCCTTAACACATCATAATAGGGTTTATACAATGGTAACAGGCTCAATATTTAGCGCTCACTCAGCAGCGACACAGCTTCAAGCAACAAACTCAAAACCTAATCTATTCGACTTTGACGATCATATTTTAGGGTCAATTGTGAAATGCCTACCACCGACAGCTCGCACTTCATTTATGGCCACTTGTTCTGAAGCAGCTTTACGGGCCGTAGCAAGCA
>Ga0115546_1000603_pt1 | contig 24099 bp, 30 predicted proteins | sample COGITO_mtgs_1004_FD_87186 | JGI IMG/M metagenome (GOLD analysis project Ga0115546, IMG submission 87186) | Pelagic marine microbial communities from North Sea - COGITO_mtgs_100413 | ecosystem: Environmental > Aquatic > Marine > Epipelagic | place: Germany:Helgoland, sampling site Kabeltonne...
CAACACTAACATAACGAGAGCGATCAGAAAGGCCACCGGCCTTAACCATGTGAAGGTTCACGCTGGTGGTGGAGTTTGCCGCTTCTATAGCGATGATAAACGCACTGCTGAGGTATTAAGCAGTTTGGACTTGCCTTCAGTTTACGTTGATAGAATCTGTCATTTAGACCTAGACCAATGGGTGACAGAGTTTCAGGGCGGTATTGATTCAGATTACAAAAGGAGTTTGATCAAATGACCCCATCAAAAATGGCAAAAGAAATGGGGCTGAAAAGCCTTGCTCAAGTTTCAGTAATGACTGGAGTCAGCCCACAAACCCTGACAAACTGGCACAAGAACAAACCAAAACTACTCAAGATTGTATTGAGGGGCTGTTTGTTCTATGTCGGGCTAAGCTTAGACAATAGGATTGAGCAATGACAGAAACAGACCCTAATGGCCTCAAATGTCACCAAACGGGGGCCAAGCTAGATGCTGGGAAAGTAAAGGCCGGTATCTATCAAGGTAGACGCGCTAACAGTTAGAGGCTATGCTTGGGCGAATGAGTATAGTTTGATCATTTAATAATCAGACTTTGAGGTTCAGCAATGAGCTTTGTTTCGTGGTTTACAGGTGGTGGCAAACAGGTCGATAAGGTAACTGATGCAGTTATCAATGGAATCGACGCTGTATTTTATACTGACGAAGAAAAGGCCGCAGATACTGCAAAGCGGTCAGCTCTATGGTTTAAATTCATGGAGCTATCCAGAGAAGAATCCAGCATTAAAAGTGTCACCCGCAGAATCATCGCAATATTGGTAATGGTTCACTGGTTGTTATTCCTCGATGTTGCCGCAGTGCTATATCTGTTAGACAAACAACCTCAGGCAAAAGCAATATTTGACCTGTCCAACAGTATGCTATGGATCGTTGGCGGGGTTGGTGCTTTCTACTTTGGGGCGCACTTGTTGCGACAGGCTAAGAAATGAACCTTTCAGACTTAATCCAAAAGATCGTTAAACACAGTTTGGATGATGCCTTGTATGAGGTGGCGATCATTTGCGAGTCTCAGTTGAGTTCACTGGCGATGGCAAGACTGTTAGACTTAGATAAAGAAGTTGATGAAATAGTCTTTGAAGAAATGCAACCAGACACTTATGAGGCTCTTTCTGTGAAAATGCCTCAATTGTGTGAGGGCTGCGAAGATTAAACTTTCCTGTTGTCTCTGTGAGATAACGATTTATCCTTGGGGGATAATATGGTTGAGCATGAATACAAGAAACTCAAAGTTTCAGATTTAATTCCATATGTCAACAATTCACGCACCCACTCAGAAGACCAAATCAATCAAGTGGCCGCCTCGATCAAAGAGTTCGGTTTCACCAATCCAATTTTAGTCGATGAAGATGGCGGCATCATAGCCGGTCATGGGCGCGTTATGGCCGCAAAGAAGCTGGGCCTTGAAGAAGCCCCATGTATTGAGTTAGTCGGCCTGACAGCTACACAGAAGAAAGCCTACATCATTGCTGATAACCAGTTGGCTCTTAATGCCGGGTGGGATTTCGATCTGTTAAAACTGGAAGTTGAAACGTTGCAAGAATTGGACTTTGATGTCGGGTTGCTGGGTTTTGATGATAAATTTTTATCAGAACTACTTGATTTGGACGAATCAAAGACAACGACTTCTCCAGTTATAGACGATGAATATCTCATTGTTGTGATGTGCGACAACGAAGAACAACAAGCGGAACTTTATGAGGAGTTTCAAGACAGACAGTTAACCATGAAAATAATGGATTGATTAAATGAAAAACTATAATGTTGTTCTAAAGTCACCAGTGTCTAAGTCGTTTCGTTGTCAAAAAGCCGCTGACAGCCTTGATATTGACACCGAAAAGAAATCTGTTCACACCCTCAACGTAGACGCTGACATTGACTCCGATTTTAATGTTGGGTTGATCATCGGCGCATCAGGGTCTGGAAAAACTACACTTGCCAAACAAATATATGGTGATGATTGTTTCGGATTTGAAATCGACCCGACTAAACCAATCATCGAGCAATTCCCGTCAGACTTTAAATACGAAGACTGTGTGAGAATTCTCAATGGTATAGGGCTTACTTCGGTTCCTTGTTGGATTCGACCAGTGTTCACTTTATCCAATGGGCAAAAAGCCAGAGCAGAAGCTGCGTTGATATTGGCTAATGGTGAAAACTCCATAATTGACGAATGGACAAGCGTGGTAGATAGAACCGTAGCCAAAGCAATGAGTCATTGTCTGCAAAAATCGGCACGGACGAAAAACCGAAAAATAGTCTTATTGTCTTGTCATTATGATGTCATTGAATGGTTAAACCCTGATTGGATTATTGATTGCAATAAAGAATCATATACAGATCGGAGGTTACTTCGACAAAATTACGAGAGAAAAGAAAAACTTGAGTTTGAAATCAGATCAGCCGATAGAAAGTCGTGGCGAATGTTTAGCAAGTATCATTATTTGAGTGATAAATTGCCCGGTGGTCATAATGAATATTATGGGTTGTTTCACGGGGACGACCAAATAGGATTTCAATGCTTCTCAAACTATGTGCCGTGGAAAGACAAACATCGTCCAAAACAAATGCACTTTAACCGAACCGTGGTTCATCCTGATTATGTTGGTTTGGGGTTGGGCGTGTTGATGATAAACGAAACAAGTCGAATGATGAAAGAACGTGGATTTAAGGTAATGGGTAAATTTTCATCTACACCAGTTTTTAAGTCGTTGACGCAAAATACTAAGTTGTGGAAGTTAAAAAAAGCGGAGCGTCAGATAAAAACAATCACTGCCGGCGGGAATATGGACAGAAAAACAGGGTTCAGGCAAAAGATAAAAGTCTTTAGTTTTGAATATATAGGTTAATAATGCCTCTGAATAAGAAACAAAGGGGTATTGTATGAGAGAACATCTGCTCATTCCAGACTGTCAGGTTAAGCCCGGCGTTCCAATCGATCACCTTGACTGGATCGGAAAATACATTGTGGATAAGAAGCCCGATGTGGTTATCAACATTGGCGACTTTGCTGATATGGCATCCCTATCCAGTTATGACAAAGGAAAGCGGTCTGCTGAAGGGCGAAGAATACGAGAAGATTTAGACGCAACCTATACAGCTATGATTAAGCTGATGAAGCCGTTGAAGGATTACAACGCCAGAAAGATCAGGAACAAGGAAAAGCAATATAAGCCTGAACTTATTTTCACACTTGGCAATCACGAGCATAGGATAAGCAGGGCGGCAGAGAACGATGCTGCTTTGGATGGCTTCTTGAATCTTCAAGAACTCAACTATGAGAAGTTTGGTTGGAAGGTTTGTCCATTCCTTGATATTGCTCACGCTGACGGCATTGCCTATTCACATTATTTTTACAACCCAATGACGGGTCGCCCCTATGGTGGGCAGAACATCAAAACGCGCCTAAACAATATCGGCTTCAGCTTCTCAATGGGCCACCAGCAAGGCTATGACTCAGGACAGAAGTATCTCAACAACGGAAGAACTATCCGCGGCCTAGTTGCAGGGTCATGTTATCTACACGATGAAGATTATATAGGGCCGCAAGCAAATGGGCATTGGAGAGGAGTTATATATAAGCATGAAGTCTTTGACGGAAACTATGACCTGATGGAAGTTTCTTTGGATTTTTTGTGCAGGCAATACAATGATATTGAACCGGGGCTTAGAGTTTGGGAATATATGAAAATCAGATACCCAGAACTCTATAAAGAATCCCATTGGCTTCAATGGCAAGAATCACGGCACAATCAGATAGAAACTTCCTAATGAATGCCCACGTCTCAAGGTATTACTTTTTTATGATGTGGCTGGCTAAATACAACAACAGACCGATGGCTCAATTAACTTATTACAGCCTATGGGAAGAAGAGAAAGCCGGCGGTTCTCAGATAAGCAAAGGTTTAAACAGGAATGGATAAAGCAGGAAGGCACAACGGGCCATATCCGAAAAAGATTGACTATGACGCTCTGGATAAATTATGTGCAATTCAGTGTACTGGGGAAGAGTGCGCGGCCTTCTTGAATATGGATTATGACACGTTAAACAACAGGCTAAAGCAAGACGGGAATGGCGGTTTTTCGGACTATTACCAACAAAAGGCATCAAGCGGCAAAATATCACTGAGAAGAAAGCAATATTCAAAGGCTGTGAATGAGGGAAACCCCACTATGCTTATCTGGTTAGGCAAGCAATGGTTGGGGCAGAAAGACGGTATTGAGCCTGAAGGAAACAAAGCCCAACCAATAGCCATCCACTTCAATGTAGAGAGTGCGAGGAAAGATGCCGACGCTTAACATTCCTCAAGCCAAATTCTTGCAGATGCCTAATAAGTTCAGGGCGTTTGTTTGTGGCTATGGCGGAGGCAAAACTTGGGTCGGGTCTACAGGGTTAATCAATCACTTCGCTCAGTTCCCCAATGTTGATGCAGCCTATTACGCGCCGACCTATAAGATCGTCAAAGGCGTGTTCTACCAGACCATTGAGGAAGTGGCCTACAGCATGGGATTTGATACCCGCGTGAAGGTAGGTGACCACGAAGTCCATATCAGTTATGGCAGGAAACACTATGGGGTTATCCATTGCAGAACGATGGACAATCCAGAGAATATCGTTGGCTATAAGTCAGGTCATGCTCTGGTTGATGAAATAGACATTCTAACCCAAGAGAAAGCCACGCAATCATGGCGCAAAATATTGGCTCGGATGCGGTATAAGGTTGATGGGCTGAGAAATGGCATTGATGTAACCACCACCCCAGAAGGCTTCAAATTCACCCATGATCGTTTTGTTAAGCGTGGGGGTGATAACTACGGGTTGATCCAAGCCAGCACCTATGACAATGAGAAGAACCTCCCAGACGACTATATTGAATCACTAAGAGAAGATTACCCGCCTCAGTTGATCGAGGCTTATCTCAATGGCCAGTTCGTCAATCTAACCAGTGGGACGGTTTATCAAAACTACAACCGTGAGGCCCATCGATCAATAGAAGTGGTCAAGGATGGAGAGCCGCTATTCGTTGGAATGGATTTCAACGTCACAAAGATGGCTGCGACGATATATGTCCAACGTGATGGTGGGAAAACGTGGCACTCGGTTGATGAAATAACGAACGGTTACGATACCCCAGAAATGATTACACTTCTAAAAGAACGTTATCCCGGCCACCCAATCACTGTATATCCTGATGCCAGTGGTAGAAATAGAAAGTCAGTTGGCGCATCATCGTCAGACATCGCATTGCTTGAAGGCGTGTTTATGGTCAGGGCACACAGTTCCAATCCATTTGTGAAAGATAGAGTGCTTGCGGTAAACTCGGCCTTTCATCGTGGCGTTTTATTTATCAACGATAAAAAATGCCCGACAACCGCCGGTAACTTTGAACAACAGGTTTATGGATCAAACGGTGAGCCAGACAAAAAAGGCGGCAAAGACCACCAAAACGATGCTTCAGGCTATCCGATAGCCTATGAAATGCCGGTGGTTAGACCGCCGATAAACTTACAAGTTAAATATGCAAGGTAGATAATCATGCCAGTGTCAGACAACCATCCAGACTATCAAGCCGCGCTTCCACAGTGGGAAATGTCGCGCGACGCTGTTGCAGGGTCTACAGCAATCAAGACTCGCCAATCTATGAGCGAAAACAATCAATCTGGCGGGAATATGGCCGGAGTTCGTTATCTGCCAATGCCAAACCCTGAAGACCAAAGTATTGAGAATCGCCAAAGATATGCGGATTACAAATTGCGAGCCAATTATGTGAACGTCACCGGGCAGACAAAGGAAGGAATGGTTGGTCTTGTTTATCGAATCGATCCAACAGTCATCTTGCCGCCCACTATCGAATATTTGAATGGGTCAACAGATGGTGGCGCCATTACGCTCAACCAATTATCGAAGGGCGCATTGTGCGACTGCTTGGAAGTTGGTCGGTCAGGCATCTTAACTGATTACCCAATGGCCGATATTGGGCTGACTCAAAGCGAGGTTTCGGCATTAGAGCTGCGGGCCAATCTGTTGCGCTATACAGCCGAGAGTATTATCAACTGGCGAACCATTAAAGTTGGCGGTGTTAAAAAGCTGTCTCTGGTGGTGCTTGCTGAACCAACGCAAAAGTTATCAGAAGACGGGTTCTCTTACGAATCAGTTATCTATCACAGGGTTCTGCGATTGACTAATGGCATTTATTCTCAATCATTATATGACGAGGATGATAAGGTCATCGAAACAGATTCCGGCGAAACGCTGATCTTCCCTAGAAAGTCTAACGGGGCATTGTGGAACGAAATTCCATTCACGTTTATCGGCACAGAAGACAATGATGAAGCTGTAGACAAAGCAACGCTTTATGACATCGCAGAAGTCAACATTGCCCATTATAGAAACAGTGCAGACTATGAGGAATCCAGCTATATGGTTGGACAACCTACGCCATACGTCACTGGTTTGACACAGGGGTGGGTTGATGCGGTGCTTGATGGAAAGATAACGCTTGGATCAAGGGCCGCAATTCTATTGCCAGAAGGCGCATCAGCCGGGCTTATTCAGGCACAATCGAACCAAATGCCAATCGAAGGAATGAAGCACAAAGAACAACAAATGATCCAGATCGGCGCAAGGATAATCACTGACCAATCCGGCAATGAAACAGCGACAGGTGCCAAGATTAAGTTTGCAGGTCAGAATTCAAAGCTGGGGGCCATTATTGGAAACGTAGAAGAAGCCATTGAACGGTCACTTGGATGGGCGTTAGAGTTTATGGGCGGCGTTGGTGATGTAACGTTTGAGCTGAACAGGAAGTTCCACGATATTGAAATTGATCCGCAAGAAATCATTGCCGACATTCAATTGCTGGATCGTGGCGTTATAGCGATGGAAGATATGCGTAATAGATTGAGGAAGTTCAACATCATTGAGCAAGACCGTGATGATGAAATGATTGAAGCCGAGGCAGAAGCAGACGACCCAATCTGATGAGTGACTTCTTGCTTGATGCCACCGTTCGTCATGCCGTGTTTGTTCAACGGTATGCTTCCGGTCAAGCCAGAGAAATCAAAGAGCCGTTGTTCGTGCTGCGAGATAACGTTGTCGAAAGGCTGTTGTCAGAACCAGATAACTTTGACGAAGTGCGGATGGCTCAGTTGATGGAAGCTGTCGGCAGTTACAGCGATGAATTCTCTGAGGATTTTAGCAAGAAGATGTCGGTGATGATTGAAGATTTCTCGGAATCAGAAACAGAGTTTAGCTATGAGATGTTGGCTGCTGTCGTTATCGGGGCTGGTTTTTTAATGCCAGACAAAGGCCATATTGCTCGGACTGTAGCCAGAAAAGAGATGTCGGTACTGGATGGGGCAGGGACAATTACGGCAAAAGACGCGACCACACAATTTACAAAAAAGAAGGGCCGTGAGATAATCCGAACCATCAATGATGCCATATTGCTTGGGAGTACAACGAAAGAAGCGGCAGCGAACGTTTCAGAATTGATAAGTTTAAGGCAAGCAGCGCAAGCCGAATCGTTGACAAAGACAACCGCCAATTTTATCAGTGCAGCAGCGACAGATTCGGTTATAACGGCAAATTCTGCATTGTTTGCTGGCTATCAATGGGTGTCAATCTTAGATTCAAGAACAACTTTGATTTGTGCTGGCCGTGATGGGAATATTTATCCTGTAGGAAAAGGGCCATTGCCTCCGGCTCATTGGGGTTGTCGTTCACGGGTCTTACCTTTAGTTAAGCCAGAATTTGAAAAGGATAAGGCCAGAGCTGGGAGTAGCAGACCATCTCCAAAGGATTACGGCGACTGGCTAAAGAGTCAGCCGGCCAGCTTCCAAGACGAATATTTCTCAAAGTTCCCAGACGGGGCAAAGAAAGCAAAACTATTTAGGGCAGGTGGTTTGCCCATTGAAAGGTTCCGAGATGAGCTTGGGGCCGAATATACATTGGAACAATTAAGGAATTTAAACCCAGTTGCGTTTCAACGGGCAGGGGTGGCACTGTAATAATTTATAGTGTATAAGGAATATAGCCGGTGGCTATTGGTTTGTGACCATAAACAGGAAAATAACTATGAGCGACGAAAACGAAGCAGAAGTTAAGCCAAATGAAGAAATGTTGGCGATGGCTGAACAGTTAAAAGAGGCGCAAGCCAACAATGATTCAATGAAGTTGAAAATGGATCAGTTGTTATCAGAAACAAAGAAAGCAAAGGATTTGCAGCGAGAAGCCGAAGTTGTAGCTACTCGCGAGGCTGAAGAAAAAGCCAAGAAGGATGGGGATTTCCAGCAGTTGCATAAAAGCAGCGAGGAAGCCCGCCAAGCACTGGAGGAAAGGTTGACTGAATTGATGTCGGCAAACGCTAATGAAAAGCGCAACACCGCAGCGATAAAGATTTCTTCTGAGCTTGCAGACGGTTATAACGCAGAATTGTTATCTGGGTTTGTGGCCAGCCGGTTGAAATACACCGATGACGGATTGAAAGTTGTTGACGCTGCTGGGAACTTAACTGTTTCCACTGTTGACGACTTAAAAACAGAATTCCAAGCTGATGCGCGATATGCGGCATTACTAAAAGGCAATCAATCGTCTGGTGGGTCAGCAAATGGAAGTTCTGCGAACAACGGCAAAGCTAAAGTTATGACAAGGGCTGATTTTGACAAACAAAGCCCTGAAAACAGGATGAAATTTATGACTTCAGGGGGCGCAATTCACGACTAAAGCCCAAACATAATGCGAGGGCCCGTGGCTGACGCAGACAAATCAAAGGCGCAACGGTTTGTGACCGATTAGCCAAAAAACACTTTTCTTTTTTTCTTTTCAAGGACTAATTATCATGGCTAATACACTAACTAACCTAGCACCAGACCTATATCAAGCACTCGACACTGTTTCACGCGAACTGGTTGGATTCATTCCTTCAGTAACTCTTGATTCAGGCGTTGAACGCGCTGCTGTAGGGCAAAACGTCCGCAGTTATGTTACTCCGGCGGCCACAGCGTCAAACATCACTCCCGGCGTTACTGCCCCGAATGATGGCGACAATGTAATTACCAACCAATCAATCACTATCACCAAAGCGCGTGGCGTTCCTGTTCGTTGGAATGGCGAAGAACAACGTGGCATGAATTCTGGCCCCGGTTATAGCTCTATCCTTCAATCTCAGTTTGCTCAGGCGATGCGTACACTGACGAACGAAATGGAAGCTGATCTGGCTGGCTTGTATAGCACCACTTCTCGCGCCTATGGTACGGCTGGCACTACGCCATTCGCTTCTGACCTGACTGACACCGCACAAGTTCGCAAGATTCTTGCTGATAACGGCGCACCTTTGTCAGATATGCAGATGGTTATCGATACCACTGCGGGCGCGAAAATGCGTACTCTAACCCAACTAACTAAAGCCAACGAAGCTGCTGATGCGTCTTTGCTGCGTCAAGGCGTTTTGCTTGATGTTCATGGCATGGCTATTCGTGAGTCGGCTCAAGTCGGCACAATCACCAACGGCACCGGAACCAGCTACACTTCCAGCACTGCTGGTTTTGCTGTTGGAGCTACCAGCATCGCACTTATCACTGGCTCAGGAACTATTCTGGCTGGTGATGTTATTACCTTCGCTGGTGATGCAAATAAGTATGTTGTTGAAGTTGGCATTTCCGCTCCCGGTTCAATCACTATCGCTGCTCCCGGCTTGCGTCAAGCTGTTGCGGCTTCTGCTGTTGCTGTTACTGTTGGCGGTGATTTTGCTGCAAACATGGCATTCAGTCGTTCAGCCATCGTTCTTGCTACTCGCGCCCCCGCCATTCCATCTGAAGGCGATAGTGCAGACGATGCGATGATGATTACTGATCCGCGTTCTGGCTTGAGCTTTGAGGTTCGTCTTTATAAGCAATATCGTCAGATTCGTTATGAAGTGGCTGCTGCTTGGGGCCAACATAACTTTAAGCCAGAGCATACAGCTTTGCTGCTTGGTTAATCCCAGTTGGGGGGCTTCGGCCCCTCTTTTTTCTTATTTTTGGGGTGAGTTATGAAACTCGAAACAGTAGTTGTTCAAACTGAAGCTGGGCCTGTTGTTATCAACAAGTCTGACTTTGACGCAAAGAAACACAGCTTAGAAACAAAGCAAGTCAAGAAAGCCAAAAAAGCCAAGGCTGAATAATGGCCGATGAAATTCCGTTCAAGAAAACACCTCCAAAGTGGCGAACCATTGCCGCTGGAATTTGGACGGACATTCTCAACGATTGGTCTGCATCATTTGAAACGAGCAATCGAGGAACGACTGCGCTAGGCGTTTTTATTCAAGATCAAACTTCACAAGTTCTTTCTGTTCCCTTTTTGAAAGACAAAACACCAACAACCCTAGCAGTTGACGCAGCAGTTAATACTCGCACATTGACACTTTCTCCGGGTCATGGTGCTGTAGTGGGTGATGTCTTAAAATTATCAGAAGGTCTAAATTTTATCCAAGCTGAAATTCTTGTCGTTGCTGTCAATGTGATAACAATAGATCAACCGACTTCATTTGCGAAAGTTGCGGGTTCTCCTGTTGTTATATCTACACAAAATATGTTGGTCGATGGATCAGTCACCCCAGAAATTTTCCGCGTGTTGCCATTGCCCGAACAGGTTGTCGATGTTGTGAGCGTTATTTTGGAAATACGCGGTGCTTCTGGTGACATTATGGATTTCAGTTCTTTTGGCAGCAGGGAGGAATTGACCAACGGTTGTGTGCTTAGAATTAACAATGGCGACAACACGTTTAAAAACTTGTTTAATTTTAAATCAAATTCTGATTTCATAGGGAGAGGGTTTGACCACGCTTTCTTAAACGCGAAAACTGGCAACACGATTGCTGGGTTCACCTCAAGAGTTACATGGGGCGGACAGTCTAAGCATGGTGTAGTCATACGAATTGATGGAAATAAGGGTGAATCCTTAGAGTTGATCGTGCAAGATAACCTTCTGGGCGTTAATACTCGCTTCCGTTTATCCACGCAAGGCCATGAGGTGCAAAATTAAAATGACAATTATTGTCGAAGATGGTTCGGTGGTAACGGGCGCGAATAGTTACGCAACAGAGGCCGAGTTGACCGCATATGCTACGGCTCGTGGTATCACTTTGACGATCGGCGCTGAACTGTTGTTGATTAAAGCGATGGATTGGATCGAGATTCAGAAATATAAAGGCGACCAAATAGACTGTGAGCAAGTTTTGGAATGGCCTAGGTATAATGTAATCACTCGGATTGGCTGCAACACGGCCTCTGATGCCATCCCACGACAGCTAAAGCAGCAATTATTGTATGTTGCCACCGGAATAGATCAAGGATATGACCCTACGGCGTACAGAGAACGCGCTACATCGTCAGAAACTAATTGCCTTGGCGATCAGGTCGCCTATCTCAGCGGCGCGTTAGATAGCTATTCTCCAAGCACAGTGGCCAATCGTTTTAATGAGTTGTTGCGCCCAAGAACGATGGCTTACAGATTATGAGTTTGCTTGCCAGACAGTTGAGGCATTGCGGCCAGTATATTTCGATTCAGACTCGCAGCCTTGTTCCGCCCGCATTTGGGTCGGTTGACGCTGGTTTGGATTTTGTAGAAAAGCACAATGTGAAGGCTTTGGTGCGAACCACTAGGGGCAAAACGTTATTTGATGGCGTTTCAACTGATCAAGTGGTGACGCATAAACTCGGCATAGAATACTTGGCCGGGATCACTGCTGAAGATTGGGTTCTATTCAACGGATCGAGACTTGATATTTTGGACGTTGAGAATTGTGGTGAAGCAAACAAAGAGCTGATTCTCACTTGCAATGATCGAGGCACTAAGGAAGCGAGCAAAGCCTGATGAGTATGATCGCAGCGTCAGACAATGATCGCATTTTCCTAAAGATTAAAAACCTTGAGAAAACGACCAAGAAAAACTTGCGGCGGGCATTATATGATTCTGGGCTTGATTACAAGAACAGCGCAAACAAAGAGATATTGAGAAAGCCCAAAGGCGGGAAGTTGTATATCCGCAAAGACCGAGCTGGAAGAAGGCGCAGACACATAGCTTCTGCACCGGGCGAAACCCACGCCAACATGACTGGGGCACTAAGAAGATCGCTTGGCTTTTTAGTGAAGGGACAAAGCCAGTTAGAATTTGGTTATGGCGTTGAAGCAATAAAAGCCCCAGACTATGCAGAATCGCTAGAGTTTGGAACCCAGAAGATGGCATCAAGACCAACACTGCGGAACGCCATCAAAGCTGGAAGGAGAAACACCATCAACAATATAGAGCGGGCAATAAAGAAGGGTTTTAAATGAGAGCGCACGATATAGCTACAGTGTTAGCGGCAAGGCTCCCATTCTTTGTTGACGACTTCACAAATAGCTTGGCAGTAGCCACCGTGACCAGATCAGGGTCGGCGGTCACTGTAACGACTTCTGCTGCTCACAGCCTATCGGTTGGAAGTAAAGTTAATATGACGGGCGCACAAACGCCTATCGCTTGCAGTATTGTCAGGGCCGGGATTCTCGCAACCATTACCACTACGGCTGACCACGATTACACTGAAGAATCGGGCGCAACGGTAATCATTGCAGGAGCGACAGAAGCAGGATTCAACGGCACTTTCACAATCAATACAGTTCCAAACCGCAGAACAGTAACTTTCGTGGTTGCTGATAGCGGCGCCACAATAGCCACTGGCTCGCCTTTAGTGCTAAACGGTACTAATCCATATCAGAGTTATAACGGGTTGCAAGAAGTGACCACAGTGCCTTCAGCAACCACGTTCACTTATGAGTCAGCAGATTCGACACTGTTTACCCCAGCAAGCGGAACAATTGTGGCAAAGACAGCCCCAAGAGTCGGCGCAACCGTATCGGTGGAAAGAATCATTGAGGCTTACACTCAGCAACCGCAGTCAAAGGCTTGGTTGTTTGTTGTCTTGAATGACGGGGTTGCCAGCAAAAATAAAAACATTGATACCGATGCCACAGATAATATACAACGTGGCCAATTCTTCAATCAGCGGATTATTCAGAACGTCAGTTTATATCTATTCTTGCCTACTGCTGACGAAATATCTGGCCGTGATTCAAGGGATAGGGCAGAAGAATTACTCAGACCTATTTGTCAATCTATCTTGATGGAAAAGTTCGACGGATTAACTGCCGAGGGCCAGAACAACCCGCTCCAGTTTTTAGAGCATGGGTTTGAGGCTTATAACGCGGCGTTTTATGTTCACCGATACACGTTCCAGATGAGCATTCAAATGACCGGCGAAGATGTTTATATTCCAAATGAGTCTGTAGCCTTCAGGGATATTGGGTTGGTTACTGGTTTGGATGTCGGGGCCGAAACCTTTACAACTGAAATTGACTTGGACGATGTGCCACTATGAAAATAAAGATTAAGAACGTCCGGGGTTATTTCCCCGACCAGATAATTACTATACAAACAGACAGTGCCGGAATACCATTAGAACAATTCTGGCGCAAGCGGTTGAAAGATGCTTGTGTCGATAATTGCATTGAGGTCATTACGACTTCTGAATCAAAAAAGGGGAAGTCTAAATGACCACCATCTTGCAACCAAAAGTGACAGTAAACATTGTCAATTCTTCACAAGCTGTAACCAACACGGGTCAAAAGATTCTGGTCGTTGGTCAGAAAGTAGCCTCCGGGACTGCTGTCGCTGGCGCATTGACTCAATCCATTGCCAACGGTGGGGCTGAAAATGCCTTATTTGGCAGAACTTCTCAACTTGCCAAGTTAGTAAGGGCGAACAAAGTGAGAAATCAATCGATCCAGATTGACGCTATTGCTTTGGATGATGCTGGTGGTGGTACGGCGGCGGCTGGTGCGTTTGTTGTTACTGGTACAGCTACGGAAGCTGGAACGTTTACAATTATCGTCGGTTCTGAGTTGAACCACAGCTTCAGCGTTGCTGTTGCTTCTGGCACTACTGCTACAGCCGTTGGTGACTTAATCGTTACAGCGTTGGGACTTGATCTCGATCTTCCGGCTACCGCAGTCAATACCTCTGGCAGCGTTGCTATTACAGCAGTGAACAAAGGCACTTATGGCAACAGCTTTGGCCTAGAAATTCGAGGTTCAATCGCTGGTTTGTCTACTTCCGTTACCGCTATGGCCGGTGGTGCAACTGACCCAACATTGACTGCTCTCTTTGATGTTGTTGGCGATGCCCGCTATCAAGCTATCGTTTGGCCTTATCCTGACTCGTTATCTGTTCTAACCGCATTCCTTAACCCTCGCTTTAATGCTGACGGTAAAGTGCTTGACGGTGTTGGCTTCACAGCCAAAGCAGACACATTTTCAAACCTGAAAGTTCTTGGTGCTGCGCCTAACAGCCAGAGCCTAGTTGTGATCGGTGACAAACTAGAATCAGAAACAAATTATAAAGGCCCGTCCATCGTTGAAATCCCAATGGTTAAAGCGGCACAACTTGCTGGCTTTAGATCATTGCGGTTGGATTCAAGCGGCGTGAGTATTGCTGATCTGATCATCACTACAAATGGCCCACTTGATTCATTTGGTGGCCCTGCGTTGGCATCAAAGCCTTTCTTCAATATGCCTTTTGCTGATTTGTTGCCAATTCGTGTAGGTCGCGGGTTCGATGATTCAGAAATTGAAGACTTAAAGTCTAACGGTATATCCTTGTTGGGTAATAACCCTGCTGGGAACACTGTTGTCGCTGGCGAAATAGTCACTACTTATCTGACCGATACTGCTGGTAATCCTGATGTGACGTTTGGCTTCTTGAGTTATGTTGACACAGCTTCACAAGCCCGTGAATATCGTTACAACAACTACCGCGCTAGATTTGCACAGTCTCGCTTGACTGAAGGCGACATCATCAAAGGCCGGGACATGGCTAATGAACTGGTCATTCGTTCTTACTCTAAACGGTTGTATCAAGATTTGAGCGGCGTTGATTATGTTTTGCTTGAATCTGGCGAAGATGCTCTAAACTTCTTTAATGAAAACCTTATTATTTCGATTGATAAGGCACTCGGCAAAGTAACCATTCAAAGCACTGATCCAATCGTAACTCAACTGCGCGAACTTGCTATCACAAGCAAAATCGCTTTCTCCATAAACTAAGGGGTTTGACCGATGGCTAACCAATTAAACGATTTCACGATCTTGGTTAATAACCAACAAGTGGCCTATACCGCAGACTCTTTGAGTTGGAAGGATGGCTTTGGCGATTACAAGGTGCGAAACGCAGTAGTAGGAGGCGGGCAAACTGAGCAGATATTCTCTAAAGACTTGGCCTCTAAGTTTGGCATGGTTAAGTTTTCGATGCCTTCTACCACTGAGAATGAAGCCTTCAAACGCGCTTGGAAAGTTGGCGACAACACCAACACTATTGAGTTGATTGGCCCTAATGGGTCAGGCATAACCAAGATTTTCACTCAAGCGGCAATCCTTGATGACCCAGAGACTAACGCCTCACAAGATGGCAACATCGATGTGGAGTTCAATAGCAAGCCAGCACAATAACAGGTAAACGCAATGAGTGAGATCATAGCATGAGCGAAATTAATGTAGAGCTTAAAAAGCCTTTTGAGTATTCACATAAAGGCGAAATGGAAAAGGCGAGTTTTATCACTTTACCAGAACCCATTTTTCGGGATTTGGATAAAATAGCACCGATAAAACAAGCCTTTGTTTCTGCAATAAATGAATTGGCAAGTGATACAGACACCAGCGGGAATTCAGCCATCGATAAGTCAGACAACGATAGCGGGGGCATTACCGGCCCTATGATTATGGCTTTAATGTATCGATCAAAAGGAAACATGGCACAGGTTTTTTTATACGCTCAGGATTTATTCAAAAGTGTGGCATTGGTTGACGGTGAACAAAAGCTCACCGTTCCGCTGATGGAGAAAATGGCTGTTGCTGACTTTGAAAACCTTGTGGGGGAATACCTCGCAAATTTTATAGCACCATCCCTGATGGATGGACTGTAGATAAGCACAGGCTGGAAATTTGCAAGGTCGCCGCTTTCTTTGAGGGCGGGATCAGTTATACAGAATTGGCAGGGATGCCACTCGCTGAATTCTTCAAGGTGTCAGAATGCGCCAATGAAATAGCGAAACTTAGACGCAGAGAGATGGAAAAGGCACGCCATGGCAAATAAAGTCAGTTTCATCATCGAGTTAAAGGATAAATATTCCGCAGCCGCTCGGCAGATTAATACCGCCAATGACAAAATGGCTCGCGGGTTGTCTACCGTCAAGGCAAAAGTCGATAAGTTATACAGAATTGGCAGGGATGCCACAAAGACCGGCGCAATAATGACTGCGGCTATCACTGTTCCGATAGCATTGATGGCGAAGAAGATGGTGGACTCTGCTTCTAATGCCGAAGAAACCAGCGACAAGTTCAAAGCGGTTTTCAGTGGAGTAGCTGTAGAAGCTGACAAAGCTGCGGACAAGTTTGCAAAAACCTTCTTTTTGGCCCGATCTAGTGCTGATGAAATGCTTGGATCAACTGGCGATCTAGTCGTTGGCTTTGGGTTTATGGATAAAGAAGCCCTTGCTCTATCTCAAACCGTTGGCAAACTTGCACTCGATCTGGGCGCATTCCAAAATAAAGAACCTGCCGAGGTTGTTCAGTCATTAACGAACGCGTTATCTGGTGAGGCAGAGGCACTTAAATCTCTCGGCATTGTAATCAACCAAAATAACCCGGCATTTAAGAAAGCGTTAAAACTTAACACAGCAGCCGCCGAAGGCGATATTGTACGCGGTAAAGCGTTGACGATATTGGCTGAATCGTTTAGACAGACTGCAAAAGCACAAGACAACTATCTAACCACAATCGATACGTTTGCCGGGCAACAAAGGGTTGCAGCAGAGGCCACTAAAGAACTAAATGAGTCATTTGGCAAACTTTTGCTGCCAACTGCCGTAAAAATTGCCAAAAAAATCACCTCAATTTCCAATTCAATGGAAGGAATGTCTGAGGGGACAAAGAAAGTAATTTTGTTTGCTGGCCTGTTCTTAGCTATAGCTGGGCCACTGCTTGTGATCGTCGGGTTGCTTGCGATTGCTTTCTCTGCTGTTTCAGCCCCAGTTATAATTATTGGCGCACTCATTGCTGGGGCTGTGGCAGGAATTATGTTGTTCTCAGATGAGATTTCAGCCGCACTATCATTAATAAAGGAATTGTGGTTTCAGACAAGCCTTGGGAAGATAGCTGGGTTCGCCATTGATTTGTTTAGCTCTGCTCCACCATCTACTCCGGTGAACAATGGCTCGGCTTCTCTAAATGGTGAGATTAGTGTTTCTGCTACGCCGGGAACAACGATCAACAGCACATCGCTGAAAGGTCAATCATCCGGCCTAAATATGGGAGTTAATATGGTGGCTGCAAATGGCGGGTGAAGATGGGATTTTTGAAGGCAAATATAAAAAGGTTCAAATCCGAATTTCGAGTGCGTCATTATCTGGTGGCCGCAGGAAAGCAATAAAGCTATTTCCTAACAGGGACACGCAAAGCGTTGAAGACATGGGGATGATCCCCAGAAAATATGCGTTAGAGATCATATTAAGCGCAACACAGACAAAAGATTACTTCGGTTATCGGAAAGAGCTTCTAGCAGCCCTTGAGGACGCGTCTAACGGCACTTTGGTTCACCCTCTTTACGGTGTTATCCATGACGTAGCCGTGACCTCATACAGCATCAATGAGAGTTTTGGAGAATTTGGGTTTGCTACTGTTTCGGTAGAATTTGAGATTGATTCAAACACCGGAATACCGACAAGCTCAAGTGCTTCAGGCCCATTGATTACTTCGGCCAATAAGATTGTTCAATCATCCCTTGAATCATATATTGGTGAAGGATTCACGCTGACCGGCAAGAGCATCAAGAATGCAGTTGACGCGATTGATAAAGTAAATGCCATCATCAACAAGGTACGAAAAGAAGCTGCTTTCACTGGTGTGGCTGCTGAAGCGATTAACGAATTCAACGCATTGTTGTCAGGGACTTCAGACAATGTTAACAGTCTAGTTAAAGACCCATTGGCGTTGGCCGACTCTTTGAACCGAGTATTTGAAAGCGTTGGAGGTCTGTTTTCTTCAGCCTCAGCCACGTTTGGAACCTTTGAACGACTGTTTGGCTTTGGTGAATCTGATACTGACATCATCCCGACCACCACAAGCCTGATCCAACGAATCAAGAACCGAAGCGTTTTAAATTCCTATGTTGGAGCCTCTGCTCTTGGCTACGCTCAATTGTCTGCAATTGAAATTGAATATACGACCACCGCAGAAATTGATAACGTGACAAAAGTGTTAGAGCGGCAGTTTGTTGCAGTCATGGAAAGTGATGCAGACCAGCCAAGCAAAGATGCTTTAATCGAAACAAGGATTCTAGTCACTGACGCTTTACAAGAAGCAAGGCTTCGCGCTAGTGCGATCATCACAGTGAGGACTACAGACACGACTGCCAGATTGCTTGCATTTGACTACTACGGCTCGCCTGAACTTGGTGAGACAATCAATGATCTCAACTTATTTGAGAACGTTTCTTTCGTCAGTGGTGAAGTGGAGATTCTCACGCAATGAAATTGGAAGTAAACGGGGTTCAATATGACAACTTTATTTCTGCTGAGTGTGAAACCCGGCTGGATGCGTTAGCCAATTCTTTCTCCTTTACCGCCATAAATCCAAATGGTGTCGTTTTTCCATTTAAGGGTGGGGAGTCTTGCAAAGTTATCGTTGATGGTGAAGTTGTATTGACCGGCGAGATTGAAGTTGTAGAAGTTAGCTATGACGGCGGCGACCATGAGGTTACGGTGCAAGGTAGAAGCACAGCGGCAAAGCTGTTAGACAGCACTATAGGGCTTCTGGGCGACATTGTAGGCGAAGGTTTGACTTTGAGGGCTTTGATTGAAGCTGTCATTGCCCATTTAGGGTTAGATATTAAAGTTCGTGATGATGTAAGGCCGCGCCCCTTTAGTATTGCTGAAGAATTGGCAGCACCAGAACCCGGTGATAATGCTTTTAGATTTATCGAGAAGTTCACAAAGAAACGTCAAGTCATGCTTCACCCCAGCCCTGATGGTGGGATTGTTATCGCTGCAAATTCAGGCATTCAAGCAGCAGGAAGGGTTCAGCATATATTGAACGCTTTTGACAATAACGTTATTTCCAGCAACTTTAGATATGATACTACCGGTCGATTTAATGCCTATTTTATGGCATCACAGCTTAATCCTGTCGTCTTGAATGTCACTGGTGGGTCTGATCTCGCTACGCTGGTGAACCAAGGCGGCGGGGTTTCTGACCCCGGTATCAATAAAGGGAAGCAAATGGTTATCGTTACTGATGCGCCTTTTTCTGATGCGGAATGCGAGAGCCGCGCAAGATGGGAAGCTGATGTTAGAAAGGCCAGAGGGCTTGTTTATAGCGCAGTGGTCAACAAATACAGGGAAGCAGGAGACACTGGGAAATTGTGGGGCGTTAATAAACTATATCAGATAAACGATGATTTCATTGGTAAAAATGAACCCATGCTCTGCAACTCGGTTAAGTACTCATTAAACAATGAGGACGGTCGTGTTACTGGGCTGGGCTTTGTTGGCCCTAATTCTTATACATTATCACTTAAAGACTTTGCTGGCGGGTCAGTATCGACTAATTTCCTAAGCCCCATTGGGCCATCGGCAAAAAGTAAGCCAATAATTAGCCTTGCCTCATTGCTGGAGAATCTTGGTGGCGTTTAAAAACTTAAAATGGTCGCTGGTATCTGGTGAATTAAAAGCTGACACACAGTTTCCAGAGCAACAGGTTCAATATTTAGGCAAAACTGCTAATTCGTTTGCCCACTATCCGTATGGTATGCACTCAAATGCTGCTATCGGCGCATTGGCTTTGATGTTTTCGGTTGGAGATCATTCAGAGAACAGAGTTGTTTTAGCTTGTGACCCGGCACAAAGACCAGAACTGTTGCCCGGCGAAGTTATGTTTTATCACCCGTTGTTACCAACTACACTAATTTATCTAAAAAATGATGGAACGGTTGCCATTAAATCAGCAGTTTCTGTTGACGTAACAGCCCCAGAAGCCAGCTTTTCCGGCAATGTAACTATCGCAGGTAATTTATCAGTGACTGGGGCCACTTCATTAAGTGATGCCGTGACTTCCAATGGTGTTAATATAAGTGACACGCATAAGCATAGCGGCGTAACAACCGGATCGGGCAGCACAGGCAATCCAGTATGAGAAATGACGCGGCAATAAACAAAGACAAAGGCTATTGGGATTTCGATATTGATGCTAATGGTCAAATCAATGCTACTGCATCATTTAATACTTCCATCTTGCGGTCTTTGTTAAGTGAACGGCGGGCATTGCCAGATGAAATGACTGACCCCAAACGCAGAAGGGGTTGGATTGGCAATGACAAATATGAAAACGGTTCTAAGATTTGGTTGTTGAGTCAATCGAGGCTCACTAGATCGAATATAAACAGGCTGGAAACTGAGGCTGAATCGGCCCTTCAATGGCTGGTTGACGATGGCTTGGCTGTTTTGGTTGAAGATGCCGTAGTGGTAGTTCAAGGCGGGAGAGTTTTTCTCACCGTCACCATTCGCTATAGTGATGACTCAGTTGAAAATATAACTTTGGCCTTGTGGGAAAATACAGGAAATAATTAAGATGGCGTTAAATCTTCCAAAGACAGCAGCAGAAGTCGTATTGAGATCGAAGGTTGATGTTCAAAGAGAGCTGCAACAATCTGATCCGTTCCTAAAAAACCATTGGCTTCTCGCCATTATTACTGCGAATGGCAACAGAGTTTTTGATTTCTATCTACAGCTTAAACAGGCCATGAAAGCATTGGTTCCTGATACTTCTTTCGGGGAGTGGCTCATTAGATGGGCTGCTATTTACGGGAAATCTCTATTGCCTGCGACTCAATCCACGGGAAACCTTGTGGCCACAGGTACAGCTACTTACTCCATCCCGTCTGGGACTGTTTGCGTTTTATCAACGGGAACATATACGTCAACCGCTGCCGGTACATTATCAACCAACTCAATTTCCATTGCGGGCCTTGTTAGATCAGGAACCACTGTTACAGCTACGACTACCAGTGACCACGGTTTAGGAAATAACGTTGAAGTCACCATTTCTGGGGCTGTAGAAACTGGCTATAACGTCACCAACACCCAGATCACTGTGACAGCAGCAAACACTTTCACTTATACCGTTGACGGTTCGCCCACATCCCCAGCAACAGGAACCATTCTGGCTGGTTATGTTTCGGTAACTATCCCGGTGAAATCCGATGCTTTTGGCGAGAGTCAGAACCTAAACTCAGGCGCGACATTGACATTGCAAAGCCCTCTTGCTGGAATATCAGATACGTTGGCAGTTGATTTCGGTGCCATTGGTGGCGGCACTGACGCTGAGACAGAAACATCACTTAGAACGCGAATGATTGACCGAATACAAAACCCAGTTTCACATTTTAATGAAGCAGCCATTGTTGATAAAGCTAAAGAAATTGCTGGCGTGACTCGCGTCTTTGTTGAGTCGGCTGGAACGATACTGGCAACAACCAGCGTCACATCAATTGTTCGGACAGGAAACGTTGCAACGGTAACAGCTACCGCACATGGCCTTGATTCTGGTATGGACGTGACTATTTCAGGAGCAGTAGAAACGGCTTATAACGGAACTTTCGTTGTGATCGTTGAGAGTGCGAGCGTGTTCCACTACATAGTTGCGGGAACGCCAACGACTCCGGCCACTGGAACTATTTTGGCAGATTCACAGGTTGCACTTGGCGTAGTGAATGTTTACTTCACAAGAGACAATGATGACAACCTGATTCCTACTGGTTCAGAAGTGAACGTGGTGGCAGCTAAGTTGTTGGAGATTCTCCCGGCTAACACTCAAACCACTGATTTGAACGTTGCTGCACCAACAGCAGTTCCGACTGATTTTGTCTTCTCTGATCTTACGCCCAACACTGCTGGAATGAGAACGGCTGTCACAGCCAATTTAAATCAATTTTTCAGAGAAAACACTATTGTTGGTTCTGACGTAGATCAGGACGCATACCGGGCAGCGATATTCAATTCTGTTGATATTGATACGGGTGTTGAGGTTCAAACATTTACGCTTTCTGCTCCATCGGCTGACATTACAGTTATTGCTGGTGAGATTGGCACATTGGGTAATATTACTTACTAAAGGTTTTTGCAATGAGTAGAGCGGATTTTGTAAAAGAAACCAGCGTCACTACAGGCATATTGTCGTATTCACTTGATGGTGCTGCCATTGGATTTCGGTCTTTTCTTGCTGGGGATGGTATTACAACTGGCGACACTGTTAGATATTCGGTTACTGACGGGGTTAATTTCGAGGTTTCTGAGGGTGTTATAACTGCTGGAAGCCCAGACAATTTAAGCCGTAACACCGTTATTGTGTCGAGTAATTCAAATGCGCCTGTTAATTGGACGGGCAAAACATTAACTATTGCACTTATATTAAGTGCGGAAGAAATGGATGCCTTTCTTTCCACGACTGACATCGGCGTGACCGTTCAGCCATACGATGCAACCACTGTCCTCGATGCTGATGTAACCTATGAATTGCTCAACAATAATGGAGATGTGGGGACTACAGCAGGCACTCTTGCCATAGGAGACCACCTACACACAGGCGTGTACGAACCCGCTGATGCCACTATTCTTAAAGACGCTGATATAGGTGTAACAGTACAGGGGTATACAGCAGTTCTTGCGGCAACTACAGCATCTTTCTTAACAGCAGATGAAACTAAACTAGATGGCATTGAGGCTCTTGCTGACGTTACTGATACAGCGAACGTCGCTGCTGCCGGTGCGTTGATGGACAGTGAAGTTGATGCTGACATCAAAACATTAGTGCTTCCAGCTAGTACAACGATAAGTACCTTCGGTGCAAGCCTAATAGATGATGCGGCTGCTGTTAATGCAAGGACTACTCTTGGGTTAACTATCGGTACAGACGTACAAGCATACGATGCAACTATCGTAAAAGACGCCGACATTGGCGTAACAGTTCAAGGCTATACAGCAGTGCTTGCAGCAACTACAGCATCATTTCTGATTGCCGATGAAACCAAGTTGGACGCAATAGAATCTCTTGCAGACGTTACTGACTCAACGAACGTAGCTGCTGCTGGTGCACTGATGGAAAGCGAAGTTGATGCTAACATCAAGACCTTATCGCTGCCAGCCAGTACAACCATCAGCACTTTCGGTGCAAGCCTTGTGGATGACGCTGCTGCTGTTAACGCTAGGACTACTCTAGGGCTAGTTATTGGCACAGATGTTCAGGCTTACGACTCAACAATAGTAGTGGATGCCGATATTGGCGTAACGGTTCAAGGTTACGATGTTGATACAGCTAAGCTGGATGTTGCTCAGACGTTTACTGACATCAACGAATTTGAACGCCCTAGAGATGGAGTTCAGAATTACGCTGGGACAGTTCTCAGCACTGATGGCGGGGCAATGCAGCGGATTAACCTAACTGGGAACACTACTTTTACGGAGTCAATGGGGCAAGGAGACACCATTAGTTTACAAATCGCTGATGGAGCGGGAGGATATACAATCACTTGGCCCACGATGGATTGGATAGGGGGTTCTGCCCCTACCCTAGCGACGACAGGCAGAACAATGGTGGTGATATGGAAGAATGATGCAGGAGTCTTGTACGGCAACCACGTTGGAGACCACGCCTGATGTTTGGTATGAGTAAGCTGATGATGGGTAATAATGGTGGTGGTGGTGGTGGCGGATATTACTTTGAGTACACCGACAACAAACAGAATAACTCAACTGCAACCTCTTACACCTTCACCACAACACAGCTTGGTACTCCAGATACTGACCGGATGATTATAATTTCTGCTGTTACAACAGGCTCGGTAGGGGGGTCAGGTATACCAAGCACCGTGACTGTTGGTGGTGTTAGCCTGACAAAAGCCGATGGGATTCAACAACCATTCGGTTTCTCTTATTGTGCATC